>Ga0307425_1002198_pt1 | contig 11139 bp, 13 predicted proteins | sample SalMarWE160330MG_FD_202152 | JGI IMG/M metagenome (GOLD analysis project Ga0307425, IMG submission 202152) | Salt marsh sediment microbial communities from the Plum Island Ecosystem LTER, Massachusetts, United States - WE1603-30 | ecosystem: Environmental > Aquatic > Marine > Intertidal zone >... | reverse complement strand
GTACCTGAATCATAAATTTGTCTTAGAATTGCTTTTTCCTGCTCTATACTAGAATCTTCGCTGGGTCTTTGCCAGAAGGGGCACATCTTGCATCGAAGATTGCAGTTGTACGTTAGCTTGTGCCCGGAAAACAGCGGAACTCTTACTCCAAGCAAATTTGAGAATATCCACGATAGATCCTCAGCCCCAGCCACAACGTTTCCAAATGGCCGCTTGCCTTTTTTTCTCTGATAGAATAGTCGGGAATCCGCCTCATTTCCAATGCCACTTAAATATTATTTGTAAATTCATCTAATAAAACGAGTTCGTTTTTCAGCACTAAGATTGCTCTGTTTTTCCTTTTTGAGCCTTTTTCTAAGTTCATTGTAAGTCAAGCCTTTCGGTGTCGGTCGAAGTCGTTGAAGTTCGGAAGTAGGGAGGCTCCAAACTATTGTTGTTTGAGACTTTTTTTGCTACTCAGGGAAACCACATAGCTCGAACCTGAGCGACGAGCTTACGGCTACGGACCGCCTCACCCTCTGTTAGGGGCAAATTTGAATTGTCGTCTTTGCTTTTTTCCACGAGACCTTCGTGGTCCTGATTCTTGTTCATTGAGCTTCGCGGTTACTTTTTTGTTCTCTCCGGTGTATCGTCTTCCTTGTTTTTTTGCGCGAGGTGCTCGTGGCTTTGTTTCTTGCGCATTAGTTTTCACACCTTCTTTCTCACTCATATTCTTTCACCTCAGTCTTGCGGGTTTCCTTTTTTTCTCTTAAGAAAAAATAGTTTACTGAATAATTTGCTGCTTTAAACTACTCCTTTTAAGGCTTCTGTTCTTTGTCCTCACTGTAATCTCTGTCCTCGTGGGCTTCCTCTTCTGAAGCTTCTTCCGCCTCTTCTTCTCGCGCTCTTTCTCTGGCACCTGCAGCCCTTGCTTTGTCTTCAGCTTCACCTTCTGGGGGGAAAGCATCATCCAACCATAGTTCAAACTGTTTCTTGATTTCAGAATTGGTAAAGGCCCACGCGCACAATTCACTTATGACGCTATCCAGATCAACTTGGTGATCATCTGCCAAACGTTTCAGAAACTGTTCCCACTTTGCAGGAAGAGATACCATTAACTTAGTCATCTCGTATTTTCACCACCATTTTGTGTTGTTGAGCAATGTTGAAGCTTCAAACATGCACGTGCTTTGCTTATTTTAGTAATTTCATGCTTTCTTCAAGACTCATTGCCAATTTGATTTCACTCGTGTTCCAAGCCATCCATTTTGCAATCTCTGGTTCCATTGAGAATTTTTGCAGAGCTTCTGAACTTGGGGCTTCATACACCCAAACCAGCAGATGCTCCGGAATCACAGTCCACACTCCAACCCTCTTTATTCCGTGTTTCTTCTCCAATCCACCCAATTTGTCGGGCAATTCTAACGTAATTTTCTTCATTTTCTCATTGTTCATCGGACAGTTCTCAGGGGAATGCCTAGAAATTATCAGAAATATGGGCATAAGTTCTCTCTCAAGGTAAAATATAAGAAAGACGGATATAAATCGTTTGCAAGCGCAAACCCTATTGTAAAACCTTTGAAGATTAGCCTAAAACCTGAACTCGTTATTTGCGAGAGAATGTTATTCTAAACGCGTGCACTTTCGGGAACTATTTGGGAATGGACAATGGATGCGTAGTCCTGAGAGACAAGGAAAGGAATGAGCAGAAATATCCGCTGTTCGAGGATGCAATAGGTGAAGTCGTTTTAACAAGTGGCAACACGGTAAGCCCTCAAGCGTTGAGCGCGTTAGGTTTTTGGGGCATAGACGTTCACATAGCCACGCGGAACGGCAGACCGATAGCAATGCTCAAGACGCTGACGGATGACAGCCACGTTAAGACCAGAATAAGCCAGTATGAAGCACTCAAGAATGGCAAAGGGATAGACGTAGCAAAAAAAAATAGTCACTGCGAAAATTCTCAGTCAAAACTAAGTGCTCAAGAAACACGGTTTGAGGCAACATGACATAATGAGAGCTAAAGAATCAATAGCCAGTATAGACGCTGCCAAGTTAACAAGCCTTGCTCCAGCAGCAGTTGAGAATAGCGCTGAAATGAAGGCTGCTTTTAGAAGCGACTTCTTTTCCACAGGCAATCTCTGCCTAATACCTGCCTTTTTCCAGTGTAAAAGCGTTTTTATCAAGGTTTCTTGACTAAGCCGTCCAACAAGCTGGATTAACCTAAACGCAGAACGAATTAATCACAATCTTCGCTGAAAATCTAATATCTAATGTTGAAATCAAGCATGTTGCGCCACTATCATGGCGTGTGCCTTGTCGTAAGGCTCTAAGCGAACAATTTCCTTGACATCGAAGCCGCGTTTCTTCATGACTTTGGCTTCCTGCTTGTAGACCGCCGCTGGGTCCTTGGTCACGTCGATGCTTTGGGCTTTCACAGCCAGCATAACCCACCCCGCCGGCTTGAGGAAAACGTCAGCGTTGTCCGCTAAAAGTTTTGCTTGCTCAGGCTGCGCTATGTCACAGTAAACGCAATCAACTTTTCCCGGGATAAACATGGCGTACTTCTCTGGAAAACGCGCGTCCTCGAGAAAAGGCGACATGTTAAGCCTGTACGCCGCCACGTTGTTGACCAAATCCCTTATCGAGCGCGAAGCGAACTCCACGCAGTAAACGTGCCCTTCTTCGCGAACGATGTCTGAAACGTGGCTCGGCGTGGTTCCAGAAGCAGCACCCAGGTAAAGAACGCGATTGCCCGGCATTATGGGCACTGTCTGCAGGCCTTTGAGGATGGCGGCTGCCAGCTTGCTCCTGAACGCGTCCCAAACGCGGTACTCAACTTTCTTGAAGCGGATGAGCCTTTCGCCGTAAACGGTTCTGCCCGGCGCCAAGTTTCGAGTGGCTAACCGTTGCGCCCCGTCTTCCAACGTGACTTGGTAGATCTCCGCGAACTGGGGGTGAGGCTTAACCTTGGCGTGCACGCCTGTTCTTTCTCCGTTTTTTGTCTCGCCGCCACGGCTCCGTGCGCCCAGGTCTCTGTCTCCTCCGTTCAGGCATAGGCTTCGGCTCTTTCGGTGGCGGCGGCTCCTTGTACTTCTCCCGAATCTCCGCCAGCCTCTTCTCTATATCCGCTTTCAACGAGTCCCCCGTGTACCTGCCTCCAAAAGCGTCAATCCGCGCCGCAATAGCCAACTTTCCAGCCAAGACCCTAGCGATTTTGCCTCTCTGCCACCGCTTAGCGTCATGCAACAACGCATGCTGGAAAATCAACCCGTGCTTGGGCGGTCGCGCTCCCGTCTTCAACGAGCGGAACAATGCTTTCTCCGCGCCTAAAACCTGAATGGTGCTTGCTGGCTTCATGGCAAGATTCTGCAAGCTCCCCGCTATGGCGATTAAACGTGCACCCAGAAGGGGGCCAGCCACTGCTCGGGTGTTGGGCGCCACTTCTTCCATAGTCTTGTCAACGTAAGCTTCCATGTTTTTACGCAACTCGTAAAGCCCCAGCACGTTTTTGCTCAAGGCTTGAATCTCCGCCAAATCTTGTTCCACCATGTCCGCGCCCATGGATCTTTCAGCCACCTTCGCGGTGTTCTCAGCCCTTTCTTTCGGAAGACCCCCTTTCTCAAGAGCCTCAAACGAAAAGTTGTCTCTGTAACCCAAGTTCATGACCAGTCGCGCGTAGGTCTCATGCTTCTCGATTAAACGGTCAAGCTCGGGAAAATGAACCCCGTACCATTCCCTGAGGCGCCCCATGAACAGGTTCACGGTTCTGTCCAAGTCATCAAGCGTTTGTATAGCTTGGGCGATTACTAAATCTCGTTTTTCGGCAGCGCCCTTAATCCTTAACTTGGCGAGTTCCATGCTGACATTATGATTCCACAACCGCAACTCATCCACATCCTTAACGAAACCCGCTTCAACCGCAACCAGTTCCATGCCAGCGCGGAGAACCTCAGCCTCAGAGGGCTTCGCAACTTCTGTTTCAGCGCTCAGCCTATTTTGCGCCTCGTCAGCTAAGCCAGCGCTTTCGAAAACAAACGAGTCATAGCCTTCATTCTTTAACTGAGTGACCAAGGACGTGGTTTCATCGATAATTTTTCCTGCTTCACTCTTCAGGAGGCTTTGGGCGGCTGCCCGCGGCTTTTTCGGAAACAACACTTGCGCTACTAGGCGGTTCTGCTCGTCAAAAGCCACAACACCGAAAGTAAATTGAATTATCCTCGCTTTCATAGCATAAGCCTCATTACAAACTAACTATTGCATGGCGCTGTCTTAATAAATAGTTGTTGTTTTCATGGAAAAGGTTCCTAATGGATTGAGGCAGAGGGTAATAGTTAACCTTTAAACTCTTGCTTGTCTATTAGGTATCTGCGATTTGAGAGGGGAAGCCATCAATGGGGAATCTTCCGCGTCGTGCACGCGGCGTAAAAGTGTTAAAAGCCGTTTCGTCACCCCTCAGGCTACAAATCCTGAACCTGATTTTCGACAAAGGATCCCTTTCCTACACCGAACTGATGAACTCGTTAAAGATGAACCCCAGCAGGGACGCGGGACGATTCGCTTATCACCTCAAGTTTCTGCTCAAAGCAGACCTGCTCGAAGCCGATACTGAAACCAAGAAGTACGTTTTGACCGACCTGGGTAAAATGGTGCTGGAAGTTGCGGACCGGGTGGAAAAGAAAGCTGACAAACCCCGCGGAATGCTTGTTCGCACGTCTCACTTCACGCTGGAAGCGTTTGACGCGAACAAAATAACCAATTCGCTCATAAAAGAAGCCAAAGTGCCTCCTGAGCTTGCGAAGAAAGCGGCGAAGGAAGCGGAAAAACGCTTGCGCAAGTCGAAAACCAAGTACTTGACGGCGCCGTTGGTTAGAGAAGTTGTGAACGCCATTCTAGTTGAAAAGGGATTTGAGGATTACCGGCATAAGCTTACGCGGTTGGGCATGCCAGTCCATGAAGTAACCACGCTATTAGACGCCAAATACCGTGCTCGAGACTCAACAGCCATCCTTTCGAAAGCGGGAAAAACCGTGCTAAGCGAATACACGCTTCTGAACGTTTTTCCAAGAGACATCGCCGACGCGCACGTTTCAGGCGACATTCACGTGAACGGTTTAGGAACCTGGGTTTTGAAGCCAACCGAGGTAATGCATGACCTGCGATTTTTCTTTCAGCACGGCCTTAAACGGACTAGCCCTCTTCAATTTTCAACGGAGCCGCCCAGAAATTTTGAATCCGCGTTGTCAACCGCCTTTAACGTTCTCTTACACACCAGCAGAGAAACAGACGAAACCCAAACTTACAATTACTTCAACATTTTCCTCGCCCCCTTCGTAAAAGACGCTGACACCGCGGAGGTAAAGGAGAAATTGCGCCTCTTCATTTTGAATTTAAACCAACATGTGGACGCGACGCTGGGACTGGAACTGTCAACTCCTAAATTCTTGGGGAACAAGGCAGCGGTCGGAGCCGAGGGAAAAGCATGCGGCAACTACGGAGACTTTGCCCAAGAAAGCCTGTTGCTGGCGTCGCTTGCCATCGAAGTTTTCACGGAAGAGAGCAACTCGAAACCGCTGCTTAACCCAAAACTAGTTCTTAAAATAGACAAAGAAACGTTAGCGGATGAAAACGCAAGAGCAGTACTCTTGAAAGCTCACGGGTTGGCGGCGGAGAAGGGCTTAGTATACTTCGCCAACGCACTGCAGAAAGGGGAGAAAAACGCGGTTTTTTCTGCTTCAGGCTGCAAGCTTCAGGCGGATTTGACGGGTGATTGGGAAACAGACACGTTAAGAACAGGCTGTCTGGGAATGGTAACGATTAATCTGCCTCGAATAGTACATGAAAGCGAGAAGGACAAGAACAACTTTTTCAAAATTTTGAAAGAACGATACGAGCTGGCAGCCCGCGCCCTAAGTATCAAATACCGCAGGCTCAAACAGCATGGAAAAGGCACGCTTCCCTTCATAACTCAACGTTCAAACGGTGACACGTACGTCAGGCTTCAAAACTGTTCTCGCATAATAAACCTCGCAGGTTTCAATGAATCTGTAGAAGCCTTCTGCGGGAAAAACATAAGCAGCGAACAAAGCCGCGAGTTCACGGAGGAACTCGTTCAGAACCTGTTAGCTTTCAAACGAAAATTCAGCAGAAGGCATGGAAAACGACTATTTCCTGCAGTGCTTCCCACCGTTGAAGCGTCTGAGCGACTAGCGCAGTTAGATGTTGAAAAGTACGGAGTGGCCAAAGTCAAATTTTCAGGCACCAGAGAAAAACCCTTCTACTCGACAACCAGCCGGTTAGCCCTCCAAGCAGGCGATTTCCCCATAATACCATCTGAAACTCTGGATATGGAACAAAAACTCAGGGGGTTGAAGGCTGGAGGAGGTTTGAGCATAATAGAGTTGGAAGATGCCACTTACAAACCAGAGGAACTTATGAAATTAACAAAGCACCTAGTCAACAACCGCTACTTGGAATTTTTCACTTACAACCGCAAAGTAACATACTGCGATAACTGCAAGAAAAGCTGGCTCGGCATCTTACACAAGTGTCCCTCTTGTGGCTCCATGAGCACTCTAACAACGTTTGACAGGTTCGGCTTCACTTAAAACGGCTATTTTACGCCGCCTAGCACTAATGCTAGTAGCGCCATTCTAACCACGATTCCATTCCATACCTGCTGGAAGTAACGTGCTTGTGGTTTGCTGTCCACTTCGGAGGCGATTTCGTCTACGCGTGGAAGTGGATGAAGAATAATCATGTCTTTTTTTGCGTTTTTCAGAGTTTCTAAGTCTATTCGGTAAATGCCTTTGACTTTGGCGAACTCTGCGGGCTCTGGAAAGCGCTCTTTCTGTATTCTGGTCACGTACAAAACGTCTATTTCAGGAATTATATTATCCAGATTTGTGTCTTCAACTATTGAAATCTTGTCTTTTATCGCACGGATGACTTCGTGCCGCATTCTCAAGGATTCAGGCGAAATCAGGTACAGTTCAATGTTGTAGAGGGACAGCGCATACGCAAGCGAGTGAACGGTTCGTCCATAACGTAAGTCACCTACCAAAGCGATTTTCAGTCCGTCGATTTTTCCCTTCTCTTTCTGCATTGTGTACAGGTCCATAAACGCTTGCGTGGGATGTTCTTCCGCGCCGCTGCCCGCGTTTAAGATGGGCACGTTGGAAAATTCCGCGGCGAGTTTCGCGGCTCCCTCAAGAGGATGCCTAAGAGCTATTATGTCGGCGTAGTTCTCCACGGTACGTATTGTGTCCGCAAGGTTTTCCCCTTTCCTCACTGAGGCAATCTCGGCTTCAGCAAAGCCTATGGTGGAGCCGCCGAGTTTAAGCATCGCAGCCTCAAAACTTAAACGTGTACGCGTGCTGGGTTCAAAAAACAGGGTGGCGAGAATTTTTCCTTTCAGCATTTCGGAGCTTTTCGCGGCGATGGTTTCCATGGCGTGGCTTCTGTTCAGGATGTAGTTGATTTCTTCGCGGGAGAAGTCTTCGATGGACACTATGTCTCTTCCTTTAAACTCCAAACTGGACACCAAAGACAAGAAGATTGTCAACTGCTAAATAACATTTTGTATGCGCAGAAGACGCAGCTTGAAATAAAAAAGAGGGAAAGAAAGAGGTTACTTGTTGCCTCTGCTTCGGTACATTAACGCAGCCGCGATTCCAATGACCGCTATGACGACCAGTATGATTATGACAGCATAGATGTACGACGGTACACCAGAAGGCTGCATTTCTGCTCCGACTGGCGTGAACACCGGCTGATAATTATACGAATAACCACTCACCGCATGCGTCTCAAGTGGATTAGCAGTCGTAACATTGTTATCCAAGTCCCCATGACCCGGCAAAGGACCACCAGAAATAACCCAATGATCAAACTCAAAACCATCGTCCGCCGTAGCCGTCAACATAACAATCGCATCAGTTGAATAAGTATACGTGCCCGGCTGAGGATCAGTCAATCCACCCACCGAATCCAACACCACCACGCTCCCGGCAGAAGGTGTACTTACAGGCTCTGTTCGAACAAAGATCGCTTGATACTGGAACGTGTAGCCGTATCCATGAACCACATTCAACGGGTTCTGCGTCGCAATAAGACTGTCATACTGCACGTTAGTCGCCTCCTGCTGCAAACTAGGAATAAAAGGCTCTTCACCTTGCGGAATAAACACCGGCGGCAAGTTATGACCAGGCAAGTACTCCCCTGAGATACTCCAATACGCAAATCTGTAACTAATATCCGGAATAGCTTTGATTTCAAATTTCGTTTGATTAAGGTAAGTGTATTGTCCAGGCGCAGGTTGTGTGGTCTCACCTATTGTGGTTGTGATTATCACTTGGGCTTGGCCTTCAGTTGGAGGAAAGTTCGGAAAAGGTGGTTCCTGTTGGTCTTGAGCAGATACAGGGTTCAGAGTTGACACTAGAACCACTGAAGCTAAAAGAAGCAAAAGTACGATTGCAGAATACTTCAAAATTCGCATTTGTATCTCCCTAATTTTAAGACTTTAGAGGTCTAGGTAATGTTTTAGATTGCCGGTAATATTTAGAGTTAGTCGGCTTTGAACCGCATAGTTTTTGATTAGATGTTGGCTTAAAAAACGACTTAGAAGGCTCTCAGCACTATTTCACTCCTCTAATGCGGGGTTGCAGGTTAACTAAGCAGGTTAACTAAGTGCAGGTGCCTTCAGGATTGAAATCTGGTATGACGCTTTTATAACGTAGGGCTTGGGTGTCAGTGACTATTTTTCTGTTGGCTGGTTTGCTTCGTTGGTAACTGCAAGGGTTCGTCCTTCGGTTAGGGCTTGAGCAACTTTCTTTCTTGCGCTTTGAAGAAGTCTCCAGATTGTGCCTCTTGAAACTCCCATTTCGGTTCCTGCCTGTTCTTGAGATAAGCCTTTGAGGTCCACTAGCCTTAAAGCTTCTATTTCGGCTGGTTCAATTGTGATGGAGCTGGCGGTTATTCGAGGTTGTGGGATGAATTTTTCTACCTTTGAGGGGGTTGGTATGGTGACTGGTTTGGGGAACCTGCCTCTTCTTCCTCTTCTGCGTCGTCTTCGTGACATGGTGGTCAGCTATTCTAAGTCATGCCGTAATACTTATATATTTTTGTGCATTATCTAGTAAATGTAAATTGTGCATAAACACAAAATAGAGGTGAAAGAAAAACATGCCAAGAGGAGACAGAACAGGACCCTGGGGCGCTGGACCCATGCCTGGACGAGCAGCAGGATACTGTGCGGGCTACCCAGTTCCCGGATTCATGAACCCACGAAGCGGATACGGCAGAGGCTATGACAGAGGATGGGGAAGAGGTTTCGGCAGAGGCTGGTACGCGTACCCACTACCCGTAATTGTTCAATCCGCTTACCCGCAGGTCTATCCGCCAGTGATGCAACAGCAGTCTCAAGAACAAGAAGTTGAGGTCTTGGAGAACTGTCAGAAAGAACTGGCTGCAGAAAAAAGCAGACCTTGAAAAAGAAATGGAAGACATCAAAGCCAGAATCGAAGAATTGAAAACACAACTCGAAAAAGCGAAAGAACCCCAAACAGAAACTTGAATGCGACGATTGTGCTGCTTGACGGAGAAAGGGAAACTGCCCTGATGCAAACGGTTCCCGCTTATTCCCAGCTTTAAGACAAGTAAGGGTTCACTGTGATGCAAGTTTAGCGTTCTCAGCTAACGCTGATTTAAGCGCGCGCGCTGCACACGCTGCGGCAAGAGCCTGTACCCCATTGAATAACACCACTCTTTAAGTGAGCAACCATTACGGACATATTCCCTTACTGGTTTCTGCAATGAACCTCTATTGGAAACCAAATATGCCGCTTAGCTTCTTTATGCTCGGAAAAGTCTATAACCCCCTTATTTAAAGGGTCAAGTATGGAAATCACGGCAAATTGGTTTCGGCGCTAACGGGGACAGTCACGCGTTAACCTGTTGTCTTTAAGTGGCGAATCGAAACGCTAAAAAACCTCTTTCTTGTTTCTCCTATGAGCAATACATTTGCCACTGAGGGCCCGTAGCTCAGCAAGGCTAGAGCACCGGACTTTTAATCCGGGGGTCGCGGGTTCAATTCCCGCCGGGCCCGTTTCGGCCTTGGTGTGGTTTTTAAGTTAGCGCGCGCATTACTGAAGCGGGAGTTCATACGATAACGGTCTCGAATGGCGACGCATAGTTCCTAGTCACGGTCAAAGTCTCACCAATTCCCACTTACTCAGATTCAGACGATCAGCCGACGACCAGTACCGACCCCACTCCTGCTCCAAGCCCGTCGCCGAGTCCATCGCCAAGCCCAGTTCCCACACCAACCCCATCACCGACGCCTTCGCCGCAGCCCATCCCGACGCCAGAACCTCAACCACCAGAAGATTTGCAAATATTCCCTTACGTCATTGCAGCTGCTGCCACTTTTGCCTTAATCGGCGCCGTTGCCTTCTTGCTCAGAAAAAGATAATCGCAAAGAAACCACGACAGTGCTTGTTGAGAGTCGAACCGCGCCTTTTTTGGCAGCGTCAAGGGACATTTTATATAAGAGTCGAAAAATGTTAGCATGCAGATGAGGTGATTATTATGGAATCGAAGCAACTACTGGAAATGTTGACCAAGGGAGTAGCGATGGAACTTAATCTTTCCATAAAATACATGTGGCAGCGTATTCTAGTCAAAGGAGTCGAAGGCGCCGTTGTGGAAAACCTTTTCAGGGACATAGCCAGCACAAAGATGAAACACGCTGAGGCACTCGCAGAACGACTCGCTTTTCTAAACGGTGTGCCACCCAACGACATTGAGCCAGTGCATGTAGGCGTAACTTTTGTTGAGATGCTAAAAGAGGACGTGCAAGCCGAGGAAGAAGCCGTAAGCTTGTATAGACAGGCAATACAGGTTGCCGGCAAAGAGGGCGATTTTGGCACCAAGAGACTGCTGGAAGACATTCTCATGAGCGAAGAGAAAAACCTAGACAAGTTCTCAAAACTATTAGTCGGAATGACCAGCCCATTCACACAACCCTAACCTGACTTAACGTTTGACAAAAGAAGGCTGGCTTTTTCTTATTTTTCCTTTTCCGCAGTCCGTTTCCGAAACCATAAAATAAGCCAAAAGCAAACTCTAGCATGGTGAAAACAGAAATGCCAGTAGTACAGG
>Ga0307425_1002196_pt1 | contig 11148 bp, 8 predicted proteins | sample SalMarWE160330MG_FD_202152 | JGI IMG/M metagenome (GOLD analysis project Ga0307425, IMG submission 202152) | Salt marsh sediment microbial communities from the Plum Island Ecosystem LTER, Massachusetts, United States - WE1603-30 | ecosystem: Environmental > Aquatic > Marine > Intertidal zone >... | reverse complement strand
CAGTCCCAGACGATCGCTCATGCCATATTCCGTGACCATGGATCGGGCAATGTCTGTGGCCCGCTGCAGGTCGTTTTGGGCACCTGTGGAGATTTCTCCGAAAACCAGTTCCTCCGCTACCCTGCCTCCTAAGAGAACGGCCAGCCAGTCCAGCAGTTCCGAGCGGGTCATTAAGTAGCGGTCCTCGGTGGGTTGCTGCTGGGTATATCCGAGAGCCGCGATCCCTCGGGGAATAACGGAGATTTTGTGCACTGGGTCGGCATGGTCAACAGACTCGGCGACAATCGCATGTCCGGACTCATGAAAGGCGACAATCTCTTTCTCCTGCGAATTCATCACCCGGTTCTTTTTCTGCAGACCCCCAACAACCCGGTCGATGGCCTCGTCGAATTCCGCCGATCCTACCTCTTCTTTATCTTTACGGGCAGCCAACAGGGCGGCCTCATTGATGAGGTTGGCCAGGTCAGCTCCCACAAAGCCCGGCGTGCGGCCGGCGAACTTACGGAGATCAACCTCCGGAGCCAAAAGAACATTCTTGGAATGGATTTTCAGGATGGCTTCCCGCCCGTTGATATCCGGGCGGTCTACCAGGACCTGCCGATCAAACCGCCCCGGGCGCAACAAGGCAGGATCCAGGATTTCCGGCCTGTTGGTGGCGGCCATGATAATGACCCCTTTATTCGTTTCGAATCCATCCATCTCCACCAGGAGCTGATTGAGAGTTTGCTCTCGTTCATCATGCCCACCCATGACATTTATTCCCCGGGCTTTCCCCAATGCGTCCAGTTCATCGATGAAGATGATGCACGGGGCCTGTCTGGTGGCCTGGGCGAAAAGATCGCGAACGCGGGCTGCTCCCACCCCGACGAACATCTCCACAAACTCAGACCCGCTGATGCTGAAGAAAGGGACCTTTGCCTCCCCGGCCACAGCCCTGGCCAGAAGGGTTTTTCCGGTACCCGGAGGGCCGACCAGAAGCACCCCTTTGGGGATTCTCCCACCCAGTTTCTGGAATTTCCCCGGATTACTCAAAAATTCTACGACTTCCTGGAGCTCTTCTTTGGCCTCATCGATTCCAGCCACATCGGCGAAAGTGACCTTAGTCTCACTTTCAGCAAATATCTTGGCCTTGCTCTTGCCAAAAGACATGACCCCCATCCCAGGCCCCATCTTTTTCATGGCGTATCGCCAGATCAGAAAAAAAATGCCAATGGGGATGATCCAGGAGAGAATGCTGCTCAGGAATTTACTCTCATAGTGTCCGGAGTAACTGACCTTGTGATCATCCAGATCCTTCACCAGGTCGGGATCATTCACCCGAACCGTGGTGAACTCCTGGTCCTGGCCCGGCCTTTTTCCTTTTCCTTTTAGCGTTCCGCGGATATTTTCCGGGCCGATGGTCAATTTACTCAAGGTGCCTTCGGCTATGTATTGTTTAAATTGGCTGTAAGAAATCGTCTCCACTTTTGCAGAAAAAAAGTTTTGTTGCAGGTAGGAAAATAAAAGAAAGGCCATCACGAAATACCAGATACTGAAATGAGCCTTAGGAGGTAAGGCATTCTTCTTTTTCTGGGGGTCCTTGGGACTGAAGATTGAACGAAACTTATCTTTCAAAATTCCCCCCGGTTCTTTTTTTCCATTGGATGGCATATTCCCCCTTCATACTTACAAAAATTGATATTCGCGAAAAGAATCCTTGATTGACCTTTGGTGCCTGCTACTCTCCCATTACCTCCTGCAGTTTCTCTGACAGTGTTGCGAAAGAATATGGCTTTTGAACAAAGCCTTGGGCGCCTGCATCCAGGATATTTTAGCTTTTCATTGCACCCTGTAATTCAGTAGTTGTAGCCACTCCCTCTGTGAAGTTTTGCATGCGCCAATCTTAAAATCACTAAGCTTCCGCGCACATGCAGTCAATTAGTTCGCTTACTTTAACAGTTGCTATGCCGGATGTAATATCAGACATGCCATAGGGAATGACCAGGTCGCTATTGTGGAAAATCGCACCGCAAGTATAAACGACATTGGGGACATACCCCTCGCGCTCTTCCTCACGCGGTGCAAGTAACGGCTCTTCAAGTCTGGCGATGACTCTTGCCGGGTTTTCAAGATCTAGCAGCATGGCGCCGATGCAATACTGCCGCATGGGCCCGACACCGTGGGTGAGCACGATCCAGCCTTTATCGGTCTCCAGGGGGGATCCGCAATTGCCGATCTGAATGAATTCCCAGGGACGTGTGGGCTCCTGGATGATTTTGGACTCCTGCCAGAAATGGATATTGTCTGAGAACATGATATGATTACAAATGTCATAACCGCCACCTTTTTGTTTTAAGTTCATTTTTCATTTTCCCAAACCGATTTCTTTTTGTCTTTTTTTTGCTTCCGCTTCTCCTTTGGTGTTTGCTTGCCTTTTTTCTGTTCTTCTCGTTTGCCTTTATCTCTTTTTCCTTTGTCTCCCATTTGGGCCTCTTTTCGTTTTAAAAAATTGTTTTATCCAATTACGCATAGTTCATCATATTGTAGCCACTACTTAAAGAATTAGTTTGAGCGACATTTTCACAGACACCTTTCCCGACTCATTGAGCAATCTTCAATTTGCAAATTTTGCGGAAATGATGGCCATAGATCGCAAGCGTAATAGTCAGCGGGAGCATTTTAGGTCGGCGAAAAAGAGTCCAGAACATGATCTTCCAATATTGGAATCGCTCCTTGCCGAAAATACCAAGGCGGATAATTGAACGCAAGACTGCCAGGAGACGTTGAAAATCCAGGGGTGTCCTAATCTTTGGGCTCCTATACTCCCGAAGGAAGGTCAGCGCTCGTTTATAGTAATGCTCGGGTGAGTAAATGTGCTGCATTAAGTTTCCGTATCCTTCGCGCAATACATCAAGCCCCATTATAGGGAGGATGTTGGTTGTGCCATCTGCGTTATCTCCAGAGATAAAATCGATCAGGCGGCCCTCTTTTCTCATACGTTCATAGAGCTTTGTGCCGGGAGGAGCGTTTAGTAAGCCCACCATTGCCGTCACGATACCGCTTTTTTGAATAAACTCAATCTGCCGCTGAAAGATGGAAGGCGTGTCACTGTCAAAGCCGACAATGAAGCCTCCTGTCACTTGCAGTCCGGCCCGTTGCATGAGCTTTACACTCTCCAGCAGGTTACGGTTCTTGTTCTGCTGTTTGTTGCATTCCGCCAGACTTTCCTCATTGGGCGTTTCGATTCCGATGAAGACCGTATCAAAACCCGCTTGGACCATCATCTCCATCAATGCCGGATCATCGGCCAGATTGATCGAGGCCTCAGTGTTAAAAGGTATTTTCTTCCTGCCTTTCTGCCATTGGATGAGTGCGGGCAGGAGATGGGCCTTGAGATAGACTTTGTTGCCGATAAAGTTGTCATCCACAAAAAAGACTGGGCCACGCCATCCTAGATTGTAAAGCCCGTCCAGCTCGGCAATAATCTGCCCGGCTGTTTTCATGCGTGGGCGATGCCCGAATAATGCGGTTACGTTACAGAACTCACAATTGAACGGACAGCCACGCGAAAACTGGATACCCATCGTGGCATAGTGTTTCAAATCGATCAAATCCCACAGAGGAGCAGGTGTTCTGCGAATGTCGCAAAACTCGGGTGTCTCGTAGATGTGCTGAGCGCACCCCTTCTCCAGATCCGCCAGAAAAGGGGGCAGGGTCAGTTCGGCCTCATTCAGTACAAAATGGTCCACATCCTCAAATTGATCGTATTCGCTGGTGAATAGCGGCCCGCCGGCTATGACCTTGAGATTCGCCTCCTTACACCGGGCAATGATTTCACGTGCTGACTCTCTTTGCAAAGCCATGCCGCTGATAAACACCCAATCAGCCCATGCCAGTTCTCTGTCATTGAGTTTCGTCACATTCACATCAACCAGTTTCTTCGGCCATTCTTTGGGCAGCATTGCTCCTATTGTCAGAAGGCCCAGGGGAGGCAAGGCCGCCCTTTTGCGAATGAATTTAAGGGCGTACTTGAAACTCCAAAAGGTAGCCGGGTACTCCGGATAAATCAGCAAGGTTCTCATAGGCTCTCCTTTCGCATATCAAAATTATCCTTGCTCATTTCGGGATGGTCTTCAGGAACCGGTAATAGTCGGAGTCGGTTCCAAGAATAACAAAGGCGTTCTTATAAGCGGCCTCTTTGTAGGTCTCCAGGGTCTTGAAAAATGCGTAGAAGGCCGGATCCTGACCGTAAGCGTCTCCATAGATTCTGGTCGCCTCGGCATCAGCATCTCCGCGGATCTCCTCGGCCGTCCGGTATGCTCCCGAGATGATGGATTTCAGCTCCTTCTCCATCTGACCGAGAATCTCTGCCTTTTTGCCCTCTCCCTCCGATCGAAACTGGGCGGCCTTGCGTTTTCTTTCCGATACCATCCGTTCGTAAACCTTCTTACGGACTTGCTCGACGTAGTTAATCCGTTTGATGCGAACATCGACCAGGTCCATGCCAAAGGCGGACATGGCCTTTGACGCCTCGGCCAGAATCGCCCGGGTGATCTTCTCTCTGCCCAGGCGAACGGTTTCCGGGGCGGTTGCTTCGTCCTGGAACGGGGAGAGGACCTTGCCTTCCACATTCTCCACGCTCGGCATCTCGTTCGTAGTCCGGACGAGCTCCACCAGAGGATTCGCCGAAACATAATCCCGGAGAACAGCGTCAATAATATCATCCAGTTTGGCGTATGCCTGGGTATAAGTGCCCAGAACCTCGAGGAATTTCTGCGCATCCACGATTCGCCATCGGGCCGTTGTATCCACGTAGATAAACCGCTTGTCCCGGGTGGGTATCTCTTTGGGGTCTCCGTCCCACCTCATAATACGCTTCTCATAGCGATGGATGTCCTGAATGAAAGGGATCTTGAATCTGAGGCCCGCCTCGGTCTTTGGTTTTCCAACCGGTTTTCCAAACTGGGTGATCACCACCTGTTCCCATTCGCTAACCGTATAAAAGGCCCCTGAAAGTAAGAGGATCAGAAATATAGCGATAACAACACCTATGAAAGCTCCCATTCGTCTCATTTGACCTCACCCCCCTTCGTGACCTGCTGATTCAGTTGGAGAAGCGGCAAAAGGCCTTTCTGCTCACTGTCGATAATGTAGATCTGCTGGGCGTTGGGCAGGATCGTCTGATAGGCCTCCAGATAGAGGCGCTGTTTGGTGACTTCTTTCGCGTTTCCGTATTCTTTGAGAACGGCCGAGAACCTGGCCGCATCACCCTTGGCGTGGTTCACCCGCTCAAGCGCGAACCCCCGGGCGCCGTTGATTGCTCTTTCCGCTTCTCCCTTGGCCTGTGGAATCTGTCTGTTATACGTCTCTTGGGCCTCGTTAATGAGTCTCTCCTTTTCCTGCTGGGCCTCGTTTACCTCGTTGAAGGCTCCTTTTACAGGATCGGGAGGCACCACGTTCTGGAGTCTCACGTTGACGACGCGAATTCCGGTTTCATACTCATCGAGAATCTTCTGAAGCTCTTCCTGAGCCATCCTGTTCACCTCTTCACGATTTTGGAGTACATAGTCAAAACTTCTGTTCCCCACGATGCGCCGATTCACCGATTCGCTGATATCCCGGATTGCCATAATCGGCTCTCGTACATTAAAGAGGTATTTCCGGGGGTCTTCCCTCCGGAACTGGACGATCCACTCCACATCGATGACGTTCAGGTCCCCGGTGAGCATGAGAGATTCCAGCTCAGTCGCGGCGCCCTTTTCATACTGGGTCCGAATACCGGGGCGGACGCTTTTAAAACCAAAGCTCTCCGTGTCCACTTGTTCCGTATGCACCTTGAAAACCGTGTCGACCCCAAAGGGGATCTTGAAGTGAAGCCCCGGCAGGACCATGCCAGAATACCTCCCAAATCGCAGAATAACCCCCTGATGGCCGGGGGCAACCGTGTAAAAGGCGGTGTAAGCCAAAAAGATCGCAAGAACAATGACGATCACAATAAGCCACAGAGGCTTTCCTCCCTTCCCAAGTCTCAGCAAATCTCCCACCTTATTGATCATTTCCGGAAGATCCGGGGGGCCCTCTTGCTGGCTTTCTGGATTATTATCCGAAGGCATAAATATTCTCCTTTCTTCTTAGAAGTTCTTTTTAAAAGTCCCCTTATCCCTTAGGGCATTTATGACCTCCGCCCCTTCCGTATGGGAGACCGTATGGATTTTCATTTCCAAAGGTTTGGTTAAAAGACTCTTTGTCCCTAGCAAAACACTGAATCTTCCAGACCGGATATGACGGTCCAAGTCTTCACGGGTTTTCCACTCCTCGATCAGATTGAAAACTGTTTTACCATCGATATCGCAAAAAACGTCATAGCTCAGACACCCCTTCTCCTTTCCCGCCGGCTCAATCATGGAGAAAAGTGTCTGCATAACCTCTTTCTGCTTTTGCGGAAGTACATTCATGGTTATTCTGACTAGGATCATTGCGGTCACCTATCGTCAATGCTAGCCTTTAAAGGTTGGCAGGACCATCAGTAATTTTGGGACCCTTATTCATCGCAGCCCTATTTTCTTTCGGCATCCAAATTTATTTTTTTCATCCAGATTAAATGTTCAATCATTCTTTGCTCGAATTTTCCTCTAGCCTCAGAGATATCCTTCTGAAAACTTAAGGCTACATCGGTATCCGGATCTTTCTTGGCAAGCTCAACTTTCAAGTAAAGCTCTTTCTCGTATATTATCTGTCTGAGGTCCTCAGTAACCTTGATAAATGCTTCTTGTTTAGCATTTAGCTTTTTTATAGTATCATCGCTTAAGGACCTGCCATACCCCGGATACTTGTTTGATCCCCTCGGCATCCCCTTTTCATGAAAGCCATATCTCATCATTTCCCGGCCGTATTTCAATATTTCATCAGGATCCTGACCCATCATGCCATAGGAACCATATCCTTCGCTGTAACTGTCGGCTCCCCTGTCTTGCCCAAAGGTATTCGAAGCCAGTATGAAAGGCAAAACCATTGCCAGTATTATCGACATTCTGTTGATAAATTTATTTCTCATTACATGACCTCCTTTATATAAACATTGGCCGCATTAAATCTTTAAATCCGTCTCAATTCATTCATATGGACTCTGGTGAGGATGGCGGTAGTGAGGCGGCCAACGAGAACAATAGTGTTATTATTCACTATTTTATCTACTCAATATTTGTGCCAGGTTTCTAACACCAAGGGTCGCGTCACCCATCATTTTGATTTATAAGAATAATTAGTTTAAAAAGCAGATCCAGGGCAGTCATTAACTGCCATATAAAAAGGGTCATATTTACCCAAATGGTCATATATGACCCTTTTCCAGGTCTCTTTGGTGTTATAGGTGGCAAATGATAAGGGCAGGTTGAAAATGATAATAGGCTTTTTCTTGGCGCCCGCATCGCGTAATTGCTTTTAAGAAAATCATCTGATTACAATTCAGTACGGCGCAGATGGGGAAAAACTTAAACGTTCGGAGACATCTGATCTCCTATTAGACGATATCACAATAAAACTATCGCTGCATTGTATTTTTTAGGCGGGGCGGCTGCATCTGATTTGCATTTTCAGGTCGCTTCATTGGTGGACTCGTAAAAAGTCCATCAACAGGCCGAGGGCGGATAAGCCCCGGCCTAAGGCGAGGGCAGAAATATTTGAAATTACTTCATAAATGGTGGGGGAGGGGACGCCCTTCCCCGCCGAGTGAAAAGACCCAGAGCGACTTTCAACTAACTTATCACGATAGTTTAGGTTACAGTGCCGCAACACGGCATCACATAGCTTTTTACGAGGTTATCTTCATTGGGATGAGATTTTATGGTTTTCGGATGTCAAGTTTACGCATACGAGCGCGCAACGTGCTTCGGTTGAGCCCAAGGATCTCGGCAGCCCCGGTTTTTCCACTGACTTTCCATTGAGTTTGATCGAGTATCCGCACAATATGGTCGCGCTCAACCGCTTCCAGCGTTTTTTGCGCAGTCGATAAATCCTTTTGCGGCTTTCTCAGTTCATCAACCAGACGCAGCTTGGGTCCCGAGGAGTTAATCACCGCACGTTCGAGGACGTTTTCCAGTTCCCGGACATTGCCGGGCCAGTGATAATTCTGCAAGACATTCATGACGCTTGCCGGGATGATTTCAATAGACTTGCCCATTCGCTTGGATATCTTTTTGACATAAAAATCCACAAGAAGTGGAATGTCATCCAACCGATCCCGGAGCGGCGGCATGGTAATAGGGAAAATATTTAAACGGTACCAAAGATCGTCACGGAACCGGCCCCTGCGGACCTCCTCTTCCAGATCGCGATTTGTAGCGGCAATAATCCTCACATCGATTTTGATCGTATGGGAGCTGCCCAACCTTTCGAACTCACCATCCTGCACCACTCTGAGCAGCTTGGATTGCAACTCCAGCGGTAACTCGCCAATCTCATCCAGAAAAAGGGTGGCGCCGTCGGCGACCTCAAATCGCCCCAGGTTCCTGGAATTTGCGCCAGTGAAAGCACCTTTCTCATGACCAAACAGCTCGCTTTCGATAATGTTTGAAGGCAGTGTGGCGCAATTCACTTTCACCAGGGCTCGCTCCTTGCGCAAGCTCAAGCCGTGAATAGCCCGTACGACCAGCTCTTTGCCGGTTCCGGTCTCGCCAAGAACCAGGACGATTGTATTGCTGCGGGCAATTTGTTCAACCTTATAGAGCACGTAATTGAGCCCATCACTCTGACCAATAATGTTCTCATGGTTATATTCCAGCTTGATTTCTTCCTGTAGATACGCTCTCTCAGCTTCAAGTTGGTCTTTTAGCTTATTTATTTCGAAAAGTGCGGCTTCTGCTCTTTGTTTGTCTTTTTCCGCCTCTTCTCTTGACGCTCTGATTTCGGCCGTTCGCTTTTTAACAACTTCCTCAAGGTGTCTTTTATAATATTCCCGTTCAGTCACATCCTCAATAGCCAGGAGGATCATCTTGGTTTGCTTTGACTCTCTGTAAATCCGTCTGGCGTTCAGATGCATTATCTTTCGGCCTATGGTCTCAAAGTTATGTTCCACCTCAAAGTCATTAAATATGGAATTCTGAGGAAGGATATCTTCAAGTAATTCTCTCAACTTTGGGATGTCCCATTGCCGATTGCCAAGATCATATATTAATATCCCCTCTGTTTCCTCTGGTTTGACCTTGAAGGTCCGGTAAAAGGAATGATTGGCCTTTAAAACCTTCAAATCAGAATCAAGCACCACTAAGGGTTCGCGAACCGAACCTAAGATGTTATCAAAAATTTCTATAAAGGCTTGTAACGTCCGTTTATCGTATCCTAACGCCTTCATTGTTTGTTCAAATTCTTTAAATGATTTCTTGTTATCCATTGGGAAAATCTACGCTTTAATTTTAGTTTTATTTTGAATGTGGCAAAATTAAAAATGAGGTAGGTAACAATTTAATATCATATCATAAAGACCAGAAAATTAGAAGCATTCCTCTAGGATTAGTTGGTCATGCTTTGAGACTCCCTGTGCTGAAAAACTTTTTGAGGCGAGACCTTCTTATAATTGGAACATCATGAGGAAAGAAACCGTTGATGACGTCATTTTTCAGAACATCAAAGCCGACAAATCGCTTGATTTACCCAGAAAAATTTTCAGATATCCATCCAAAAGGTGAAACTATCATCCACCCCCAAAATCTTTGATATGTCTGACGTCACGTGCTCCAACCGCTCGGATTCTGCTATTTGTTTTGAATCAACCTATTTTTCATGTTAAATTTGGTAATCGTAATAAAATGAGGGCAATTCAAAGGCAAGGATATGGCAAGCAACCTACACTTTTGCTTCGTTTTCGGACATTGCAATATATAGTGCCTACCTTCCCTCATTTAAGCCCCGCTTTGCGTAGAGCTTCCAACAAGCGTTCCTTAAAGGCCTGGTCTTTATAAGTCACCCTTTTTGCATAGGCCTTAAGAGAAAATTTTGGGTAGACTCTCAAGAGTCTCTCGGCGTTAGTACGAGCCTCTTCCTCATGGCCTGCGAAAACATAAGCAGCTGACAGCCATAAGAGATCAGACCAATTGTTCGGTATGAGCTGGAGCGCTTTCTCAAATTCTGCGATCGCCTCCTCGTACCGTTCCATACTGGCATAAGCGCGGCCTATTTGATGACGGCAAATGCTCTGAAACTTCTGGTCCAAGGGATTGAGACGCATGGCCTTTTCCAGCAAAAGGGTAGCCTCTTGTACCCTCCCGGCATTTACCAAAACCCAGCCCAGATTCATGTAAACTCGAGCATTATTAGGATCCAGATCGACCGCCTGTTCCAGAGTTGCAACGGCTTTCTCGAGATTTTTCTCATACAGATAGACCAATCCCATTAGGCCGTGGTTAGGAGCGCTAGATTCCTCCAAGGCGAGGGCCTTTTCAGCCAATTTGTGAGCTTCCTCTACAGACTTGCGAGGGGACTTACTCGCGCCAGTTAAGGCCTCCATCAAATGCGTCCAGGCAAGGATTCTGTACGGTCCTGAAAACTCAGGGTCCAGGGCGATGGCTTCTTCCTCCAAACGCCGTGCCATTCTATAACCCTCAGGTGTCCCCCGCAGGAAACATTCGTGTCCTTGCAAGTTTTTCAAGTAGGCCTCAAGGTTCTTCGTATATTTTGTTGAGAGTCGAGCCCTTTCCCCCAGCCTCAGTTTCACTCTCAAGGCCGATAAGATCCTGATCGTAATTTCATCTTGCAGGACGAATATGTCTTTCAACTCCCGGTCGTAGCACTCTGCCCAAAGGTGATTCCCGGTTATCGCATCAGCAAATCGGGCCGTAATTCGGACACGATCTCCGGCTTTGCGAACACTACCCTCCAGTACATAGCGTACACCCAGTTCTTCTGCGACTTGCTGCACTTTTACCGGGATTCCCTTGTAGGTAAAGGTGGAATTCCGGGCAATGACAAATAGCAATTCACTCTGAGAAAGCGCAGTGATGATCTCTTCGGTGATCCCATCGGCAAAATACTCCTGTTCAGGGTCATCACTCATGTTCGTAAACGGAAGCACAGCAATGGATGGCTTATCCGGCAAGGGGAACGCCATGTTTTCCACTAAAGTGGGCTCTATTGGCGGGGGACGCAAATAGAAGTTCCAGACTGCCAGAGCTCCTG
>Ga0307425_1002194_pt1 | contig 11158 bp, 10 predicted proteins | sample SalMarWE160330MG_FD_202152 | JGI IMG/M metagenome (GOLD analysis project Ga0307425, IMG submission 202152) | Salt marsh sediment microbial communities from the Plum Island Ecosystem LTER, Massachusetts, United States - WE1603-30 | ecosystem: Environmental > Aquatic > Marine > Intertidal zone >... | reverse complement strand
CTTTCCATTTTTTTCTCGATAGTCGACGATCCTTTGGGCTACTACCGCCCCGATCTGAGGGAGTTTTTGGAGTTCTTTCACAGAGGCTGCATTGATGTTGATTTTCTTCACAGGGGTGTCCTCTGAATAAGACAGGACTGCCATCACAGACATAAAAGCAAAAGCCAAGACCAAGGGAAAAACGAATCCTTTCACCACGAAATTTTTCATGTTACCTCCTTTCGGTCTTGCTATATGCAATTACTGGACCAAACTAATGGATGGTTTAATTCTATTTATTTCAATATCTTATATGCTAGTAGGACATGTTTGAGAGTGCCCTGAGGTTGACACCCTAATGGATCTGCTGACAACCCTTGTTTACAAAAAATGGAAGGAAAGGGTTCCCTAGGACCGGGGATGGCTCTTTCGATAAACTTCCAAAAGATGCTTGAGGTCAAGATGAGTGTATTTTTGTGTCGTAGCCAAACTTTCGTGACCGAGGAGCTCTTGGATTACTCGAAGATCCGCACCTCTGCTCAGCAAGTGGGAGGCAAAGGAATGCCGAAGGGAATGGGGACTTATCTTCCTCCGCACAGCTGAACGCCGGATGGTTTTGTCTACTGTCCGCTCCACGGACCTCGATGAAAGTTTTTGACCCCGATAATTGAGAAACAATGTGGTCTCTTCCGTATGGCCCTTGTTTATCAAAGGTCTTACCCGAAGATAAGAGCGAAGGCTTTCTTCTGCCATTCTGCCGAACGGCACCAAACGCTCTTTTTTGCCCTTGCCTCTTATGCGAATCAACCTCTCGGTATATTTCACATCGTCGAGGCAGATTCCTACCAGTTCGCTGACACGGATCCCTGTGGCGTAAAGAAGTTCCAAAATCGCCTTATCTCTCTTGTCCAGAGGTTTGGCTGTTCGGGGCAAATCCAAAAACTCTTGCATCTCTTCTTCCGAGAGGAATGAAGGAACGGGTTTATCTTGCTTGGGTGTAGAGACTACCTTGGCAGGATTATCATCCATCCAGCGTTTTCTCACACAAAACTGAAAAAATGAACGGACAGCTGCCAATTTCCTTCCCACCGTGGACTTTTTCCCCCCCCTATCATACAAAACGGCTAGGAATCCCCGTAAGACTATATTATCGATGTCCTGCAGTTTCATTTTCCTCTCTTCCAGATATCGGGAAAGTTGAAGGAGATCCCCTCTATAGTTGGCTATGGTATGGGGAGAGGCATTCTTTTCATGCTTCAGATAAGCGATAAAGCCTTCCAATTCTTTGGTGAACATGGTATCACCCTATTCCTCTCCATCCTCTATGGTTTCTTTGAAGCTGCATTTTTCATCGCTACAGTAAAGATGCGATTTTCCTTTGAGGGAATTTCTTATTAGAACGAAGTGTCTTCCGCACTCCGGACATGGCTGGGGTATTGGTTCGTCCCAGGAAGCGAATTTGCATTTTGGAAACTCGCTGCAGCCATAAAAAATCTTGCCTTTTCGTGTTTTCCTTCTTATCAGCGTTCCCTCGCACTCGAGGGGACAAGAAATCCCTGTGTCTTTTTTTTCCTTTTTGATGTACTTGCACTTAGGATAGTTTGAACAGGCTGCAAATGTGCCGTATTTTCCACTCCGCATGACCATCTGGGATCCGCACTCCGGACAGGTTTCATCCAGAGGTTTGACTTCTTTTTTAACCAAGCTCTCCTTAAAACGACATTCTGGATATCCTGAACAGGCTCGAAACCTTCCAAATTTTCCTTCTTTTATCACCAGAGGTTTACCGCATTCCGGACAATTCTCCTCCATAGGGATGCCATCCTTTTTGATGCTTTCTCCCTTCATCGCTTCCGTCAAGTCCTTTTCCAGAAGGACATAATAAGACTTCAAACAGGCCAACCATTCCTGTTTGCCTTCGCTTATGAGGTCGAGTTCTGCCTCTAAACGGGCTGTAAACTCAAAATCCATCAGGTCCGGAAAATTCTTGATCAGATACTCGGTGACGAACAATCCGAGGTCAGAGGGAATGAACTTCCCTTTTTCCTTGAAAACATAAACACGGCCTTGAAGAGTGGATATGATCGGTGCATAGGTGCTTGGACGCCCGATTCCCTTCGCTTCCAATTCTTTGACCAGGCTACCCTCTGTGTATCTTGGAGGCGGCTGGGTGAAGTTTTGTTTGGATTCGATATCCAGCAATTTCAGTTTTTCCCCCTCTCGAGCTTTTGGAAGAACATCCTCTTCCTTGCTCGATTTGGGATAAAGTGCAAGATAGCCGTCGAATTCGATGACCTCCCCTTTGACCACGAACAAGTATGGGGATGCCTCGATCTGAAATTCTGTTTCTTCTATCAGAGCCGAACTCATCTGGGTGGCGACAAATCTGTTCCAGATCAAACGATACAAGTCGAATTCCTCCTTCTTCAAATAGGTTTTAACCGCTTCAGGTGGAAGGTCAAAGGAGGTGGGACGAATAGCCTCATGAGCATCTTGTGCTTTTCTTTTATTTTTGTAAGATCTAGGTTTGCTCATTAAGTATTCAGAAGGGAAGTTGTTTTTGATGAATTTTCTTGACGATTGCACCGCTTCGTCAGAGACCCGCACAGAGTCTGTTCGCATATAGGTTATCAATCCGGTCAATCCCCTATCCCCGATTTCTAAACCTTCATAAAGCTTCTGGGCCACCGACATCGTTTTCCTGACCGGAAACCGGAGAAGGCGGAATCCATCCTGTTGGAGCGTGCTCGTGATATAGGGGGGAGGCGGATTCTTTTTTTTCTTTTTAATCAGGATGTTTTTGAGAATAAAAGGAAGATCCCAAAGCTCTTTGACTATGGCAGAGGCGCTTTTCTCATTCTTGACCTTCACCTTTTTCCCATCGATTTTGGCTAAGTTCGCTTTGAATGATGGAGGTTCCGAAGCCTCGAGATGGGCAGAGATAGCCCAGTATTCCTCAGGCTTAAAATCCTTGATCTCCTTTTCTCTTTCGCAGATCAAACGCAAAGCGATGGATTGTACCCGACCGGCGCTCAGTCCTCGTCCAACTTTTTCCCAGAGAAGAGGACTGATGCGATACCCGACCAGTCGATCCAACAAACGCCGTGTTTGTTGTGCATTGATCTTGTCCTGGTCAAGGCTGGCCCGATTCTGGAATGCCTCTTTGACAGCCTTCTGGGTAATCTCATGCGTCAGGACCCGGTAGATGTTGCTGTTGTATTTCTCGAGGATCTGGGACAGGTGCCAGCAGATGGCCTCTCCCTCCCTATCGGGATCTGCTGCAAGAAGGATCGACTCGGCTTCCCTAGCCACCTTTTGAAGGTCCTTCACGAGTGGTTCTCTTTCTGGGATGACAATGTATTCAGGAAGAAAATCATGTTCGACATCGATCCCGAGCTTTTTTTTGGGCAGATCACGGATATGTCCCATAGAAGCCTTTACCAAATATCCTTCACCCAAGTAACGGTTAATGGTTTTCGCTTTGGCCGGCGACTCCACTATTACCAATTGCTTTGCCATCACAACTTCCTTTGATAAAATTTACCCGGTCTCTGCGTAACCAAATCTTTGATCTCCAAATTCAACATGATACACAGAATTTCAGAAACCGAGAGATTGGTTTGCTCGACAAGAGCATCCACAGATGTTAACTTGTCTGGAAAAAGGAGATCAAATATTTTTTTTTCTTCTCTGTCGAGTGAGGGTGGTTCTCTTGTCTCCTTTTTCTCCTTGGAAAAAATCTCTTCCTTCAACGGAGAGGGAAATTCCTCCACCACATCTTTCCAGTCACTCACAAGCTTAGCCCCCTCTTGTAACAACCAATTCGTGCCTCGGCTCAATTCTGAAGTAATGTTGCCGGGTACAGCCATCACCTCTCTGTTCTCATCCAAGGCCAATCGAGCCGTTATGAGCGATCCGCTCCTTTTCGTGCCCTCGACAACGACGACTCCGATCGAGAGCCCGCTGATTATCCTGTTCCTGCAGGGAAAATGATATTTTAACGGTGGCGCTTTCAGCGAGTATTCCGAGAGGACCAATCCATTCTCGATGATTTTCTTGAACAAGGGCTGATTTTCTTTGGGATAAATCCTCTCCAGGCCGGAGCCGAGCACAGCTATCGTTTTTCCTCCTCTCAACGCTCCCCAATGGGAGATGGAATCGATTCCACGGGCCAATCCACTGATCACGACCAATCCTTTAGTCGCAAGATCATAGGCCAACCTTTCAGCGACCGCTCTTCCATAGGGTGTGGGCCTCCTCGCCCCGACAATGGATACGGATGGTTCACCCAATACATCGATATTTCCTGCATAATACAAGACGAGCGGAGGATCGGAAATTTCTCTCAACTGTTTGGGATACCGTTTGTCCTCGATCGTAAAAACCGAATATCCCTTTTTTTCTAACCGGCCGATCTCCTCGCTGGCTCTATCCAACAGGCCTGGAGAAGACAAGGCATCTGCGACCTCTTTATCCAGTCCTATCGCCAGCAGATCATTCTTCGAGGCGTGAAAAACATCCCGCACAGAAGGAAAATTCTGGATGACTAATCTTGCTGATCTCAGGCTATCGGAGAGGATAAAATTGAGGGCAATCCAATACTTCAGCTCTTGTTCCAATTTTATTGCGCACAGGAAGAAGGAGGGATAGCAAAAACGGGGATATGGGTATAAGAGATCACTTTTTCTGTCGTGCTCCCCAAAAAGAATCGTTCGATCTTGCTTTGGACACAGGTGGAAATCACGATCATGTCGAATTTATGCGTTTCGGCATAATCCACTATGCCAACCGCTGCATTGATCGCTCGATACACATCCTCGGATACGGGGATATCCTCTTTTTCCTTTTTTTCTCTCTGTTTCAGCCGTTTCTCTACGGCATCGAACATTTCATCCAGTGCGCGAGGAGTGAATTCATAATCATGCAGTTCCAGAACATGGAGCAATGTCAATTTTGAATCGAATCCCTTGGCTAATTTCCAAGCAAAATCTCTCTCGACCTCCTCCTGTTCAGAAAAATCGGTCGGGACCAGTATTTTCTTGAACTTGGGTTTGCCCGTTTTCTTCTTAGTCAGAAGCACAGGAACAGAAGAACTTCGCAGAACCTGATTGGCCACGCTGCCGATGAACAACTTCTCGATCGCAGACATGCCTCTCCTGCCCAAAACGATCAAATCAACCTTTTCCTCTTCAGCTGTCTGTATGATTTTTTTGGCCGCATTTCCTTCTTTGATGAGAGCCTTGAACTCCAGGTTTTTGGCCTTTTTCAGAGCATCGAACTTTTCATGTGTTTGTGCCTTCACAAAGGCCACTCTTTTGGCCAACTCCCCTTGCACGACAATTGCCGCATCATACAATGCCGGAGAGATGTCTGGAATAACATGGAGGGCAACGATATCGGCCTTGAATGCCTTGGCAAAAGCATCGGCATAGAGCAAAGCCTCCTGCCCTTCGTCGGAAAAATCTGTCGACCAAAGAATTTTTTTTATAAATTTTGCCATTTTTATCTCCTAATAAAGCGCTCGATCTCAAAGATTACGCCTATTTTAACAGGAAAAATGAAAAACACAAGAACAATCACTTTCCGAGGAGAATGGAGCCATGAGAGTAAAAGAGCCCAGCGACTGCACCTGTCATCAAACAGGCAAGCGTAGCAGCCAACAGAGCCTTAAAAGCGACCCGCGTTAAGTCTTTGTATTTTTCTGGAACAAGAGCTCCGATCCCTCCCACAAAAATGGCCAGAGAGGCAATATGAGCGAACCCGCAAAGGGCATAGGATGCGATGATCGCCGATCGAGGATGCAAAAGTTTCCCTTGCTCTATCAGCAGAGCGAGGTGTTGGTAGGATACGACCTCAGTCGCCACAGTCCGCTCTCCTATCAGCTGGGCCACCTCAAAGGCATCCGAAGGAGGAACACCGATAATAAGAGTAAATGGATAGGCCACATAACCGAGGATGGATTTGAAAGACCAATCGAAGTTCAGGTTAAACCATTTATTCACAACACCACCACATACGCCAAACAGGAGATCCAGCAAGGCCAAAATCCCGAGAAAAGCGATCAACAAAACGATGATCCCTCCTAGAAGCCTGAGTCCACTCCAGGCTCCGTTTACCACCGCCATGATCAGGTTGTCTTCTTTTTCGTAATGAGGCTTGATGTTCAATCCCAGAGTTGTGGGGATCTCTGTCTCCGGAACGATGAGTTTGGCCATGACCACAGCCGCAGGAGCAGAGAGGAAGGACGCAGAAATCAAGTGTCCTGCAATGGTAGGAAGCTGCGCATTAAGAAACATTACATATATGGCTAAAACAGTGGAAGCGATGGTCCCCATCGCCGCAGCCAGGATCGTCGTCAGCTCAGAACGCGTCATTTCCGCAAGATGGGGTTTGACCACCAATGCAGATTCGGCTCCCACAAAAATGTTGCTCGAGGCACAAAGAGCCTCGGCCCCGCTTATCCTCATCAATTTGGTGAACACAAACGCAAAGCCTCTGATAATAAGAGGCATGATTTTCAAATAATACAAGGCTCCCACGAGTGCAGCAAAAAAAATGATCGTGGGCAATCCTTGGAAAGCGAGGAAGTTCCCGAGGGAAGTCTCTCCATATTCATTCGTTGCGCCCACAGGAAGAGCCAACCGGCCAAACAGGAACTTGGTCCCTTCGGTCGCGGTATCCAAGATTCCAAGCACAACATTATTCACCACAAGAAAAAATTTTGATCCCACAGGGACAACGAAAATAAAAAAAGCAAAAAATATCTGTAGCCCTATGCCCCAAAAAACGACCCTCCAATTGACAGTTCTTCTATTCTCGGAGCAAACCCAAGCGAAAAAAGCCAATGCAAAAATCCCGAAGAAACTGACAAGATTGTAGATATCCATCCCGTAACCTATCCTTCCTAGTCTTTAGACCATTCAATACTCAAGAACCACAACCTTTTTCCGCGATTTTTGTCCCCTTAAAATCTTTACTCGAGATAAAGGGAGATGAAAATGGGAGGCAAGGACAGAGATCACTTCTCTATTGGCCTTTCCATCCGAGGGAGAAGAGAGGACACGAACCTTGTACTCCCTCTCTCCGATTTTCTGCACTCCTTGGTGGCTTGCCCGAGGCTGAACTTTCACATTCAAGCAGATGTTTTTATCAGAGCTCATCTGTTCTTTTACTGACAATCAAAACATCAAAGTGTGTTCTCTCAAAATTTGATGGGCATAAAGAGAGAGCGATCGGATGAGGAAAATGTCGAAAAACACGAGGAGGAGAATGACTATCATCGGACTCAAGTCGATCCCTCCGAATTTGTGAGGGGGAACAAATCTTCGCACAGGTTTCAGGATCGGCTCTGTCAAATGATAGAGGATAACAGAAACAGAATAAAGCGAAGGAATTCGCACCCAAGAAAGAGCAACTCGAAAGATCAAAACCCACATGGAAATCATCAAGACTATATCAAGTATTTTAGAGACGGCGATCAAAAAGTTGGCAAAAAAAATCATTCCCTTACAATTTTTTCGTATTTTTCGAATAACTCTTTTAGCTGTTTTTTGGAGACGATGTAACCGCTAACATACAAAGAAAGATTCGGTCGGCGTGTGTCATTGGACTTCAACAAAATATATTCTCTGATCAGGCCTATTTTGGGCCGAGGAGGTATTTTGATCTCAACCTCAGCCTCTTTTCCAGCCGCGATACGGAGTTCAGAAACGATAGGCTTCCCTTGATAAAGATATGTCGCATCCCTATGAGAGAACGAGATACTGAGCTCTCTTTCCCCTCTGTTCTTGATGAGAGCTTTTGCCGGAATTGGCTCTCCCTCGAGAATCAATCCGGAATCGACGCTGTATCGGTCGAGATCGATTCGTGGCTGAGGAGGGATTTCGATCGTGGCAGAAATCTGCAACTGCTTTACAGGTTGGCTCTGGTCGTTCGTTTCGACATACACATATTTGGCGATATTCCCCTCATAACCTCGAGAGTTGAAAGTGACCTTCAACTCTCCCTTTTTGCCGGGATCGACATTTTTATCCGAGATCAGTGCGGCCGCACAGCCACAGGAGGTTCTCACTCTCTTGATAAGCAGGGGGGAATCTCCGGTGTTATCGAAAACGAACACATGGGTTTTGACCTGTCCCTCTTTCAATTTGCCAAAATCCCACTTCTCTTCCTGAAACTTCACCCTCGGTCCATCCTCTGCAAGAAGAAGACCAAGATTCGATATCATAAAAAGAGAAAGGGCCAGGATTTTAAAAAACGTGCAAGCTAAAGACCTTCTTTTCATGTCTTTTTTCCTTTTTGTGTTTATGGATATTATACCCTATACAGCAAACGACGCAACTGTGATTCTAAAATTCTCATATCACCAGCCATATATTTTGTCGAAGTTTTAAGCTTGTTTTGAAGCCATCGAGAAAGAGCGAGCCCTGTTCCTTGACAGCTTTCAGGCCCTCTTCTATAATCAAAATGAGGTGAATCACCTGAGAGAATCGCCGTCAAAAAAAGAGAGGGTAGCTTATTTATCCCTTTTTTTGATCCTCCTTTTCACGCCCATTCAAAAGGCTTTGGGTCAAGAAACTATCTTCAAGCTCAAGGTCGTCGCCGATCAGGCGAACATCCGCTTAGAACCCGATATTTCCAGCATCATCATCCGTCAAGTTCCTCAGGGAACGATTTTGAACGCCAGAGAAAAAATAGAAAACTGGTTCTCCGTGCAAATCACGACAAAACAGGAAACCGTCGTCTCCGGATATGTGCACGAAAGCCTGGTGATCGTGATCGAACCTGGCCCTGTGGAAAAAAAACCGCCAAGAATCAAAAAAACAAGGCCCGTCACACCTGCCCCTGAGCAAAAACAACGGACAACCCCGTCCACATTTTTCCTATCCATTATGGGAGGAGGAAATTATATTCAAGGAGGAGATATAAACCTAGGGATCAAGGGATTGGCCGGTTTATACGAAGATACTCTCAGAATAAAGGGAGAGGGCAAAATCGGTTCTGTTCACTGGGGATACATTTTCGGCCTAGAAGTCTCCTTCCCGATGTCAGAAAATCTGTCTTGGGGAATAGGTGTTGAACACTTCCAGGGCAAAAACAAAGGCCAATGGGAATATCCACAAGGGGAATCCTCTTCCCTTCTTCTCGTAAGGTCAAATCTCCGAGCTACTCCAGCAAATCTGTTCCTTACTTATTATCCTTTTTCCTATCTGTATATCAAAGGCGGCATCTCCTATTATTTTGCCCGCTTTACCTATGATTATCGATTCCAAACCGAAGACTTGACAGAACAGTGGGAAGGGAAATCCAATGCACAGGGACTGAGATTGTCGGGGAGCCTGGGTTTTTCCAAAAAATATTCCTCCAATTTAAGCCTATTTGCAGAGATAACAGGTCGTTTGGCGAAAATGCAGGGATTCAAGGGAAAAGAAAACTTCCAGGACTCCTCTGGAAAGAATTCCTCTCAAGAAGGAACGCTCTATCATATTCAAACACAAATTCTGGAGGAAAGAACTCACTCTGTCTTATTTATCCGGAAAACGAGGCCGAATGAAGCAGGGATCATCGCCGCCCAAAAGGCGCAGATCGCTCTATCCGGGGTCAGTCTTAAGATCGGTCTTCGTTTCCATTTCTAGCCTGGATTATTCGAACGCAGATATATTCCGATTGAGAGAAAGAACGAGTTGGCCCTTTATAACCCCGGAGGTGCTCTGCGATCGGGGACTATCGGTATAGGGTCGGTTGGATTATTGAAAATAGACGTAAAGGGGAGAGGGGCCAAGCCGAATTCGATTATCCTGGACAGGAATCTCCTCTCCATCTCGGCTTTCTACCCTCAAAATGTTCTGGGAAAACGTGTGTTCCACCGAGGGATCCTGAGACCAGCATACGGCGAATCCTGTTTCCTTTTTCTGGAAAATAAAGATGAGAGCATGTGTATGAAGCACTTTTTTAACAAATGAACTTCCGTCGAGGCGCTCAACCATGGATTTAAAAGCGAAAAAACTGGGGCGCTTGCGCCAATTTTCCCGGAGGCTATCGATGAGGCCGTAGCCTGGGGCCACGAGCTGCCACCAATAGATCCTGCCCACAAATCCAGAGGACAAACAAAGGATGAAATACCGGACTAAAAAATTCGCTTGTTCCTCTTCGGTAACATTCATGTTTCCGACAGCTGGAGAATATTTCCCGGTGCCTACGATCGGCCAGTTCATCTCGGTTATCCAAATGTCACGTTTTTCCTTCAGACATGCATCCACAACGGCTCTCAACAAGGCAATTTTCCCCGGCGTGTCCCAGCCATGCTGCTTGTTCTCTGGAGCTCCCACACGATCGACATAAAGCAAGGAGGTAACCTTATCAAAAGCTATGGACTTCAGGACAGCCGGATAGAGGTGAAATTCGAAATCGATGATCGCGGGCCCGATAAGTCCAACTCCATATTTTTGTGCCAACGGGATACAGGGTTCGACAAGCTTTAGATATTCCCGATAATCCCAGACCCCCCATTTTGTCCTATTCCAAGCATGCCCTATCTCGAATAGGGAACAAAGTGGCTTAAATACAGAAAAGACTTCATCGATAAATTGCGCCCATTTTTTCGGATCTAACACATCCTCTCTTCTCTGGAGCAAAGAGATCACGATATCCATATCCCTGTTTTTGATTCGTTCGACAAATTTTTTGTAATCATTCAATTTATTCCTTTCCCACGAGGGAATCCGAACCAGTATATTTTTGACCCCCAACTGATCCATGCACCTCAACACCTCTTCATTTTTCCCGGCGTGGGGAGAAACAGCGACACCAAAAGGATGATGAAACGGGGAAGTCATCTTGTACATGTTTTTTTTGTATTTCCTGAAGCGAATCAAAACAGAAAGGGCTTTTCGAACATTGAAAATAAGGAGAGAAAAATAACCTGGAGCAAACCGAAAATGATACCAGAATCGCTTTTTTTTGGGAGCCACATTGTGGGGCTGATCAGCGAATGGATTCCAGTTGAAATTTTGGTCCATCAGACTTTATTCTTGGTCTTGGTCTCCTTGCTCAGACGAAGTCTTTTTTTTAGGTTGATGCTCAAAGTATAAGATTTTTTCGTGAGTTTATACCAAAGCCAGATTCTTTTTTTCAGCTTTTTTGTCCCTGTGTATTCCTCGAGGAAATATTTCTGAAAGTC
>Ga0307425_1002192_pt1 | contig 11167 bp, 5 predicted proteins | sample SalMarWE160330MG_FD_202152 | JGI IMG/M metagenome (GOLD analysis project Ga0307425, IMG submission 202152) | Salt marsh sediment microbial communities from the Plum Island Ecosystem LTER, Massachusetts, United States - WE1603-30 | ecosystem: Environmental > Aquatic > Marine > Intertidal zone >... | reverse complement strand
AGAGGTATAAGAAAAAACATATATCCTTACAGCTTCACGATACCGCATTGGAATGGAACGTCATTTCTGAAAAAAAGACTGTTTGTTCACTCGGAGCAGGGACTAGGTGATACCTTACAATTCATTCGCTATTTGCCGATGATAAAGGCTCGAGGGGGTACATTAGTCTTCGAGACCACACGCCCTCTTCTTGATCTTTTAGAAGATTTTCCTGGCATCGATGAGCTTGTAGAGATGTCACCAGATAGACATCAGGCAGAGGAGTGCGATTTTTACGTGCCTCTTCTGAGCATTCCTTTTCTATTAGGTACTACTTTAAGAACAATACCTGCTAATATCCCATATCTTTTTGCTAACTCAAAGAAGGCTGCATACTGGCGGGAACAAACTGCAGGAAGGGGCTTTAAGGTAGGTATTGTCTGGGCTGGAAAACGAACATATGAGAATGATTGTAATCGTTCATGTGGCCTACATCATTTTGCTGTGCTGACAGAGATACCGGGGATTCAACTTTATGGATTACAAAAAGGAGAACCAGCGCTGCAGGTGGAAGGCTTGCCACGGAGGATATTGGTGACAAACTTTAATAAGGAAATTAAGGACTTTACGGACACAGCGGGTATAGTTGAGAACATGGATCTGGTAATTGCCGTTGATACATCGGTGGCACACCTTGCGGGAGCAATGGGGAAACCTGTCTGGGTATTGTTACCCTTTGTGCCTGATTGGCGGTGGATGTTGGAAAGAGAGGATAGTCCCTGGTATCCTACTATGAGGCTGTTCCGTCAGAAAAAACCAGGGGATTGGGAGGAGGTGTTTCGGCGGATAGGGGAAGAACTCGGAGTCTTGGTGGGAAGAAAGCGGTCGCTACAAAGGGATAATTATTGACACTTTCGAAATCCTGAAAAAGTTCTTATGCGCTTTTACCCAATTCGCGTTTTAGGGTAATCTCAATAACGTAATTATCGAAGAATCCTCTAGGTTGATTGAATTGAGCGAACCATTGGGAGTGATCTGCACGGTTAAGGGTGTAATCAAAAATACATCATCTACTTTAGCCATATAGGGGAATTGGTATTTGGTCGTTTCAATTCCATCCAGAATGAGCATCTCCCCATCGTCAGGATTTTCAAGAAGGTATTCTTTTAATGATTTTTGAATGTTCCTTCAAAAATTTTCTAAGTGATCTTTTCCTCAGCGTTTCGCTGATATTTATGAAAAAGGGCAACGATCTCTTTGTTAGAATTTCTGCTCTCAATAGCAGCCGCAAGCAATAATATGGCATACTGAAGCCTCTGTGCCGAGACAAGCCTCTTGGCCAAGTCATAAATGGCAAAAGAGAGCGCGGGACCAATAGGTTCTTGACGCAATTTTCCAAAAGATCTCAGCCCCTCGGATTTTCTTCTGTCACAGCAATAGGATGCCCCTAGCATAAACCGGGCGGCCATATAGTCAGGACATTTTTGAGTTAATCTTTCCAAAACAGAGACTGCTTGCTTGGCATTACCAAGAAGCAGATGGCTGATTGACATGTTGAAATAGGCCTCTTTAACATGTGGCGCAAGCTCGACGGCCCTCTGGGCATATACAAGGGCATTTTCATATTCCCCAAGGTTCCAATGGGCACTCCCAATATTTATATAGGCCTCAGCAAAATCAGACTTAATGCCGACCACCCTCTTCCATAAGGATATTGATTCATTCCATTTTCCTAGATTCCCCGCCTGGACAGCAAGCTCGCGAATGGCGGCAATGTCGTTCCCCATTTTATCAAGCTTCTTCACGCCCATACTATAATATAATTCGGCCTTATTATCATTTTGTTTTGCTTCAAGCTGGCCATAATGATGTATGGGTATCCCACACCTTTCTATCTCCATATCCGAGGCCTTCAGCGATGGATCAACCATTTCATGAACCGGGAATTGGAATCGAATGTGGTCTGCACTCTTGAACAATCTCACTTTGACACTTGGATACCATCCGGTGCCTGCCTCTTCTTTTGAGTATTTGCCTTCGTTTGCCCGCCACCCGACTGTGTTTGCATTTAGGGTATAATTCCTGGTTTCCAAGGAATAGGCAACAGATTTCGATGTCTGTTTTTCGACGATATTCTTAAATTCCTCATGATCCAGGGGGGAAATTACTTCATCGGCATCCATGATAAAAATCCAGCTTCCAGAGGAATGAGAAATAGAAAAGTTTCGCGCTTCTGAAAAATCATCAGTCCATTCAAAGTCATAGACCTTGGCGCCAAATACTTTGGCGATATCCTTGGTTCTGTCGGTTGATCCCGTATCCACCACGACCATCTCATCCACGAGCGGCTTCACACTCAAAAGGCATTTTGCCAGGTGTTTCTCCTCATTTTTGACTATCATACATAAAGAAACCTTATCATCATATCCAGATATTGTGTTTACTTGCAAAGGCCCTAATATTTCCATCATTTTTGCTGCCGCGGGAAGAATACTATCCTCTACTCCAAATTCAGCCATTGCCTGTTCGACCTCTTTCATAGCAAGTTCATCCTTACCTTGCTGTAAAAGAATATCTATTAGCGAATATCTGAGCCCTTTATTACCCGGATGCGAAGCAATTTCTGTCCGAATAAGCTGTTCAGCCCTTTTTGTCAAAACAGCTCCTTTGCTGACTCAGGATAGACCCTGAAGTTTTCATTTCTTTTGGGGTCCAATGTCACTCTCAATTCGCAAGGGCGGAGGCAGCTTCAAAACTTATTTTACCTTGCTCATAATCTTCTAGTCTATTAAGGTTTTGTCTGGCATCGATGTTCCATGGCTCGAGTTCCAATACCCTGTTATAGAACACCCTGGCGTCTTCAAATTTTTTCAAAGACACACAGATATGTCCCGTTATCAGCAGGGTCTCTACATCTTCAGGATGATCAGATAAAACTTTTACATAAATCTCAAGGGCCTCTTGGACGCGGGCCTGCTCAACATAATAAAAATCAGCGAGGTTTTTCTGAAAGGTAATGTTATCTGGCAGAAGCCTGGCCGCCTGTTCATAATGTCTTAGTGCTTGTTCTTTATTTCCCTGGTTATAAAAAAGAACTCCAAGATCGTTGTGTGCCAATGCATAGTCAGGATGAAGACTCAGGAGCTCTTGAAGTTTATTGATGGCTTCCTCCGGAGTAATTGTATTCATCGACTCCTGAATGTTTTGATACATCTCTTCTGCTGATTTGGCTGCGCCATCTTCTTCATATTCTGCCATCTTATCCAAATGCTCTCGTGCTTCCAGGTTCCATGGTTCGAGCTCCAACACTCGGTTATAGAACACCCTGGCGTCTTCAAATTTTTTCAAAGACACACAGATATGCCCTATTATTAGCAAGGTTTCCATATCCTCCGGATGGGCCGCCAATACCTTTACATAAATCTCAAGGGCTTCCTGGATGCGAACCTGCTCAACATAGTAAAAATCAGCCAGGTTTTTCTGAAAGATAATATTTCCAGGCGAAAGTTGTACCGCCTTTTCATAATGCTCTAATGCCTTTTCCTTGTTCCCATGGTTATAATAAATAACTCCGAGATCATTACAGGCCAGGGCATAATCAGGATAGGTTTCCAAAAACCTTTCAAGAGCCCATATAGACGCTTCCGGGTTGTTGCTATTAATCATGGCCTGTATGCCTTGGTATATCATTTCTGCTGATTCCATGATAACACCTCCTTGTATGGTTTTTCTATTACCATTAATATTCCGCGCCTCCACAAAAGCCATTGTATCTTCACTTGGTTGGTTCACAGAAAAATAATTATTGGGACTATGATTCTCCCTTGAATTAAACCAATTGGTATGTTTCAGGATTATCTTGGAAGTTACCTGAAAAAGCGCATCAATATGATTATTCTCATGGTGTCCAAAGAGAATTGCCTTCTTGAGCAGTCTGAATGCCTCAACATACTCATTCTTTTTCATCGCTCTTTTAAGCATGGCCTCATCTTCAGCCGACCATAACTCCTCAACCGGGGAGACCCCGGTTTTTAAGTCTGCCAGTCTTTCAATCTCATCAATTAATTGTTCTAAAATATCCTTATCCTTACCTTTACTATCTTTGATATAATGCTTCAGCTCCTCCAAAGGCCTACACCCTATTATCACACCCCTTTCTGCCGTCTCCTTATATAGGTTAGTAATTTTGAGATCTTCGATCCTTTTTGTTTCTCTCTCTCTATTTTCAATGCTGTCAGACCTTAGCAAAAAAAGGCCTAAAGGCATCCGCAAGTGAAAAAAGTTATATGTCTGGGATATGCGAAGCCAAAACTCATAATCTCCTGATGAGACCATAGAATCATCGAAATACCCATAAAGTCCATGAACATCACGACGCCACATCGGCTGGGGCCCTATAAAGCATCCCTTATCCAACAAAATATTCCTGTCCCAATCATACCATTGATAATGACCAAGGTCGGTACAACATTCAAATGTCTCGTTTTCTGTTTCTGTTTTGATTACATCCGCATACACGAGCGCAATATCAGGCCTCATTTCTAGCACATTAACCATTTGCTCAAGAGCGTCTTTGCGATGCCTGTCGTCCGTATTGGCGGTGGTTATGTATTTAGCCGTTGCGATCTTTATCCCACGGTTCCAGGCTCCACATACTGTTTCGCGCTTTTCCGTTCTTATATATTTGATGTTTGTATATTTCTTCTGAAATTCCTTAACAATGGCCTCCTCGTCTTGCTCCGAGCCACTATCAACAATAATGATCTCAAGCCTGCTGGCTATAGTCTGAACCTCCAAATCCTCAATACAGCCAGCTATAAATCGTTCTGAATTACAAGTCGATATGATTGCGGAAACAAGATATTTATGTGAATCTGCCGAAAATAGATTATAACTATCCTTGCTTGGGGATATGTCTTGGACCTTTCTCTCTGAAACTCCCAATTTCCCTAAAGATGCTACCAGTTCCCTAATCTGAGGTATCAAGATAGGTTCAGGCGCCGCCCTTAGATTTTTATCGATTCCTTGTCTAAAGCGTTTTATTTCTTCGTCTAAAATTTTTTCGGCCTCAATAATATATTGACTCATTTGCACCTGGGCTTTTTGACCCGGGTGTGAACGATATCCAGCCAGCAACGTGTCAACAGAAAACAATCGGGCATATCGAAAAAACCGGACCCATAATTCTAAATCTCCCGCGAGCTTCAGATCGGCGCGTAAGGTTGCTTTTGCCTTTTCCCACAACGATCTTCGCCAAAATGTGCCTTCTTGTTGAATAAAGGGATTCCGGTATTCTTTCTTTAAATATTTCGCCCTTGACCAGATTGGGAGGAAATTCATCACCCATGGCCTGTCACCATGCTCACCGAAACCGTTGGGTCGCCCCGAAAGCCATTCAATGTCTTCTCGTTGCAGGAATATAGATGAAACTATTTTAAAGGCATTCGGATGGAATTTGTCATCAGAATTGAGCCATGTCATAATCGTACCCGTTGTCCTCTTGAAACCCTCATTAATAGCCGCATATTGGCCTTCGTCTGGCCGGCTCTGCCAGTAGGTCAAGTGCTTTTCATATTTCCTGATGATCTCAACAGAATCGTCAGAGCTCCCTCCATCCATGATGATATATTCCAGATTAGCATAATTTTGACTGAGAACTGAATCAATGCATTCTTCGAGAAACTGCCCTTGGTTAAACGATGGGGTAACGATCGATATACGGGGCCACTTTTTATTAGTTTTTTCATTATTAAATAGAAGACTTGCACTCTTCAATTCACCCCTCTTCTCTTCCTGATTACTGACCCCTGACACCAAATCCCTGATAACTTTCATTGCTTCCACATTCCCGGGGTCAACCTCTAATAATATTTTATAGAAGGCTTCCGCATCATCGAACTTGTCAAGAGATACACAAATATGGCCCGCAATAAGTAAAGTCTCTATGTCCTTTGGATGGGATGCCAAAACATCAACATAAATCTTTAAGGCATCCTCTACGCGCCCTAATTCAACAAAATAGAAGTCAGCTAAGTTTTTCTGGAATGAAATATTTTCAGGATGAAGCTGTGCAGCCTGCAAGTAGTGACTTAGTGCTTTTTCTTTGTTGCCCAGGTTATGATAGAGCAAACCAAGGTTATTATGCGTTATTGCATTGTCAGGGTCTATCTCGAGTGCCTTTGTAAAGACATCCAATGCCCCCTCAAGATCCACTTTCGCAAGGAGGTCTTCACCTTGTTGGTTTAGATAACTTATTTTTGTCTGGATATCCAAATGATCGTGAAGTATCTGGCTGTATAGGTTATTATAAGTCTTTGCTTGTACTTCAAGGGCATATACTCTTTCAACCTTTTCTCTACAGTATCTTGATAACTGAGAGCACCTATCTCTAGAAGAAATGACCCAATCAATACCTTCAATTATGTCTCCAATATCTTTAGGTTTTGCCAAATACCCGGTTTTTTTATGTTCTACCATGTCCGACACACCCCCAATATCAAAACCGACCACTGGCACACCGCAGGCCATTGCCTCGACAACAGTATTGGGGAGATTATCTTCAAGAGAAGGAATAACGAATACGTCCGCTGTACTATAAACCATCGCAAGCTGCTTCTCAGCCTCAATCGGGCCAAGACTGTAAACTGGATACCTTGAGGTTACCTTTACACCCTCTGGTAAATGCCCAAAGGTGACAATAATAATCTCATGCCTACTTTTTAGAGTGATTTTATTCAGAGCATCCAGAAGATATCTAAACCCTTTTCTTGTATTAACGACAGACTCGGCACCAAATAAGATCACATCCGCAGATTCAGGGATATTCAATATCTTACGTATTCCTGTTTTGGGATAGGGTTTAAATACACCGAGAGGAAATCCATACGGAATAACAGTAATCGGGAATTTGGAAAAAAGAGTGCTTTCGGAAGCACATTTTCCAAGCCAGCGACTTGGTGTAACAATGTTTATGTCCATAAACTTATACGCATCAAATTTCTGTTTCCAGATATGATGTGCAAGATCATTCTCATCACTGGATCCCAATTGGGGACATGCCTTGCAAGATGTTTTGTATTTCAGACAATCTCCTGCGTAATGGCATCCGCCTGTAAAGGGGTTCATATCATGAAGTGTCCATACGATTGGTTTGTTTCCAAGAGCAACTGGTGCAGTGGAATAATCCATTTCCCCTGCGACCCAGTGCAGATGGACTATGTCTGCATCGCGTACCTCCTGAGCAAGATCAAGTCTGATATCTGTTTCAGCATCTGTGAATATTTCAAGCCCGGCAGGCCTCTTTGGATAATTTGACAACAATGTCTGCCATTTTCTCAACTGTTGTATCCACAGGGGAGAATCACACGGAGAAATATCACAGGAGCTAACTATCTTTCCTGAATAATCAGTTGGCAGAACTTTAACACTGGGATCACCACTTCCTTTGCTGAGTACTAGCATGGTGGAATCAACTCCGATAGACCGCAGCCCCTTGTGTAATCTGTAAGCTGCCTTTCCAGCTCCCCCAAAGTCCAGCGTACAAAGATGTACAACCTTCAGGGAATCACTTGTTTTAGGAGAGCTGTTGGGGGTCTCAGGAATAGCTTTTGGTATGTCATAATACTTTCTGAAATTTTGACAAATATTTTCATCTATAATAATTTCATCAGGATATCTTGAAGGTTTTTCATTAGCAATCCTTGTCACAAACTTATTAGTTTGCCCGCAATGTAATCCGCTTCCATCCATACCAATATTCTCAATATGGGAAACTGTGGGGTAGATATAGTAGCCTTTCTTTAAATATACTGAGAGCACCCAATTAAGAGTCCATATATCTTTTACTCTTCCATTTACCATATCGTTAAGCATTAATGGGATATCGGTTCCGCCCTGTGACAGATCGATAAATTTTTCTGCAGCATGTCTGTATGCCTTGGCCAGATCAGATTCAAAATGCTGCCATGCCCTCTTCCATGTTGCCCATCCCCAGCTTCCGATTCTGGGAAAGAAATAAAGATCATAAGGGTAAGTTCTCAAAATAGATTCAGGGATAGGCACAGTGTAACCGCTTATTCCAAAGACTTTTTCGTTATTTTCATATTTATCCAGACATGTACCAATGAAATCAAAAAAATGTTTTTGAGGAACGCAGTCATCTTCCAGAAGGATTACTCTGTCACATTTTTCAAAAACGTAATTTATTGCTGAGACTATTGAATTTGCCAATCCAACATTTCTGTCCTGCTCGATAATAGTAGGCCTTGTCCAGTCAATCCTTTGAAATAATAATCGCGTTTCATACACATCAGATAGATCATCGTTGTTTTTTGGCCCGTCAGAAAAGATAAATAAATTTCGGACATTATTTTTTTTTAATGAGTTTAAAACCTGCGCCGTATGCCATGCTCGCTTGTAAGTAACCAGAATAACAGGTGTGTTATTCATAGGCACCCCCTATATCTTCTTGCCTAATACCCAAGCCAAAGGTTCTTTGAATTCATAATCAAATGCATCCTTCAGTGGCCCAATTGGTGTAAATGTGAAACCAACGGCTTTCAAGAGATCAAAAATGTCCTGATATGTAAAAAAATGAATATGCCCCCCATCATAGGGGAAAGAGTCCCCACTTGTTTTAGGGAATCTTCTATTGTAAACAAATGATTTCAATAACCCTTCCTGCAAAATATTTGGTGTGCTCAAAACTACCTGCCCGCCTGGTTTCAGCACACGATAGATTTCTCTCAAACAAAATAAAGGATCAAAAACATGCTCAATGACATCCAGAGTCGTTACAATGTCAATTGAATTTTTCTCATATGGCAATTTCTCAGCATTTAGGTCCACGACATCAGCTTTTGTATAGATTTTCCCAGCTTCCAATACAGCCTTTTCACTTATATCTACGCCATACAAAATGACATCAGTGTTCAAGAAGAACCTTAATGTTCCCCTGCCGCATCCGATATCAAGCAGTTTGGTGCCCTTGCCTATCTTATTGGTCGCCTTAAGGAAATTAGCGCAATACTCCACACGACCTTTCCCATCATTTTTTAACCACTCTGGATCATTAAGTTTTATCTTCCAAAGTTTCTCATATGCTTCCTGTGGCGAACTAATGTTATTCAGTTTTTTACGTTCTAATGCCCCTAAAGCAGACAATATTTCTTCATCTTTTGGGTTTCTTTGTAGATATGATGAATAAAGACTCTTTGCATCTTCGAGTTTTTCTAAATTAGTTAAGATTGTGCCGTAATTTAAGATTGCATTACGATCATTAGGGTCGATTTTCAGGGCCTTTTTAAAATGATCTATATCTGCTGAAAAGTGGATAGTTGATGCTGGGTAGAAAGCAACGCCAATTCCGGCTCCGGGATAAAAATGAGATTTGGGTTTTTCCTGAAAATAAAGGAATTGACGCCCTGTAAGTTTGGCGAAATCTACCAATTCCTTTGAGTGATGTGCAGCATCACTTATTATCAAAGCATCTTCAGAAAGCTTATCTGTTATGGCATAAAATTCCTCTCTTTCATATTCTTGGAAATGGTCACTATCGTGAATAAAAATATCTATCGGTTTAGAAAATTTGTTTAGAGTTTGAATGGAATCACCATAAATTATAGTACCAAACCGAGTGTATGGTACCTTAAATAGATAGCCTGCGGCTTTGTTAATATCTGTAGCATACAGATGACCAGTAAAACCCTCCTCGTGGTTTCTCATCAACGCTGCTGCTAACACGCAAGTTCCAAGACCCTTGTCTACCCCAGTTTCTATCACAATCTTGGGCTTCTTGGCTCTAACAAAGGCATACCAGCCTAATCTTCTACCATACCGTGCGACCTCATCCGCTATCAATCTCTGATCGCTTGAGACTGTAAGCATGTGTACGTGTAGCTTAAGCTTTTCATCTTCTTCAAGTTCCTTTATATAGCTTGTTACTTTTTCGATATCTGTTTTAGTAACCATTGAAACAAACCATGATAGATGTGTTTTGTTTAGTTCGTTCAGATCGTAAGTAAAGTTTGTTGTTTCCTTCGATAAAATCAACCACTCAATCAGATGATTTAACGATTGATGATAGCAACCAATTGCTAATTTAAACCTGGCAGGAATATACGCTAATCTAGGTCCAATGTCTTTTAAAGTTGAATAGTACAGAACATTGCCCCGACTTTTTTTTACCGTTTTAAACCAATCATCTATAATATATTCCAGTTGTTGTATATTCCCTTTAACTCCCTTGAGATTTTCCTCAAGTCTCGACAGATCTTCAGAAAATTCGAAAAGTATTTTCAATGTATTGTTTACCGTAAGTTGCCGGTATTTAGGTTCTAACGCCCCTAAACCAGACAATATTTCTTCATCTTTTGGGTTTCTTTGTAAATATGATGAATATATCTCTTTTGCATTATCTATTTTTTCCAACGCCTTCTATACCTCGCTCAGGTTCAATATTGTATTCTGATCATTAGGGTCGCTCTTCAGAGCCTTTGTAAAAGCAACTAACGCACCTTGCTTATCACCTTGAGCACATAAATCATCAACCTCCTGATTCAAGAAAATGGACTGGTCCTTATCTCTTTCCATCAAACAATCTCCTCCTTTACTGCTTCGCTATCTTAAAGGCTCTGATAAATTGTATACGTCGTGATATCCTCTATCCCACTTCAAGCTCAAGAAAATCTTTTGCCTTCATAGAAACTCCGTACACTAATTACCACATGTTCTATCTGTTCATGAGAGAGTTCTGGATAGATTGGCAGACTTAAGATACGCCCGGCATGACGTTCCGCCACTGGGAAATCTCGCTTTCCGTATCCCAGGGAGCGTGCTGCCTCTTGCAAGTGAATTGGGATTGGATAATGGATTTTTGTTTCCACTCCTCGTTCTTTCAGATAGGTTTGCAGCTCATCACGATGGGCGGCTTGGATAATGAAGGTATGATATACGGCATACTCATAGGGCTGCTCCTGCGGCACTTCTACGATATCTGCAAGATGTTCCCGATAAAATTTTGCGTTAGCCCTTCGTGCCTCTGTCCATTTATCAAGGTACTTGAGCTTGACATTGAGGATAGCAGCCTGAAGTGTATCAAGACGGCTATTTATGCTCCAGAATTCACACTCATCACGGTTACGCAAACCATGATTTCGTGCCTTGAGCAAATGGCAATATATCTCCTCTT
>Ga0307425_1002189_pt1 | contig 11178 bp, 8 predicted proteins | sample SalMarWE160330MG_FD_202152 | JGI IMG/M metagenome (GOLD analysis project Ga0307425, IMG submission 202152) | Salt marsh sediment microbial communities from the Plum Island Ecosystem LTER, Massachusetts, United States - WE1603-30 | ecosystem: Environmental > Aquatic > Marine > Intertidal zone >... | reverse complement strand
ATTCCGGAATAAATCTATCATCGTCAAAACGGAACAACATCCCGTCATTCTCTGATTCAAGTGCTCCCAGAGGGTAATCAACAGTACAGCATTCTGTATTAATCAAGCCTACGCCGCCTCTGGCTATTGCTTCGTAACAGTTCTTGGTTTTCTCAGTTATGTGGTTGCCCTCACACCAGCCTGTCCCAGCGCCCGTTTTTACCATCCGGTTCTTGGTCTGCACCCGCCCTATGTGATAAGGTTCGAGTAGTTTGCTAAACCTCCCTTTGCTACTCATTCGTATACCTCCTTATTACTATTTAGTATCATCCTCAACCTGTAATTTCAGCAGGGAGGTTGACATGGCCCCAGTAATCGGGCAATTTCACTAACATCATTAACTTCTTCTAGTTCCGCTGTCATCTTTATCACGGCATCTTGGCTCTTCTTTGATATGGGTTTGACCGAATATTCACAACATTGCTTAAACTTGGTCCGGATATCTGAGAAGCTCATTGGGTTATCCGGGCTGCCAAATGGAGGATGCTCACTTTTCTTTGTATAGACTTGGCCGTCTTTTGTTAGTATTTCAACCTTGGATGGATTATGAATTGGACCAGCAAACGCAATTTCTGGTCTGGTATATACTTTACGGGCGACCTCTCTAATTTCCGCGTTTTGGAGGGCTTCTTTAGTAAAATTTCTTATTTCTACTTTGCCGTAGACGATGGCACTTGCCACGCCCCAGCAAAGGCTAAACTGTGTCTCGATGATATTTTCTGGATTCTGCTTCCTCTCTAAAGGATCACCTAACAATAAGAAATCAACGGGACTCAGATAGAGTTGTACTTTTTCTACATCACCGGGTTGTATACCGTATTGCTGGACTAAACTCAAGATAACTTCCAAAACCGGGTGCTGCCCGTGACAACACGGGAATTCCTTTAGACTAGTCTTAGTGTTCATAAATACTTTGCCCAAGTCCAGTGTAAGCATTTGAGGCCAATATAATCCACCGTAAAATACTGCGTAGAAATTATTTTTATTATTGGTATCCAGGAAATCCCAGCTTGAAGTAAAACCTCTTTCTGCAAGCAGGGCGCTAATAATACCTGACTTAGCCGCTATTCCATTGTTTACCCCTTTCAAGGAAGCACCTGCACCTGCAGTTCCCATACCACCTTTTGCACCACTAATCAGGTGGAAAGCAATACCAAGAGCATTCTTTAATTGGTTTTTGTTAAGTCCGAGCAATTTACCCGCGGTAGCTGCGGCACCCATAAAATTCGTGGTAAAACCTAATGGCGACTCGACATCACGACCAACCGCCAGCTTCAACCTGCATTCCAAATCATGGCCTAAAACGACTGTGGTTATCAGTTCTTTGCCACTTATATTCCCTTGCCGCTCCGCCATTGCAAAGGCAACGGGAATAATCGACCTTGATGGATGATTCCTGACCATCACAGCAAATGTATCATCAAAATCTAAGCGTACACATAGTATTCCATTCACAAAAGCAGCATTGGGAGCCGGCACTCGTCCACCGAATGCCATAATTGAGCTTTCTTCTTTTCCTCCCCAGTCCTTTACCATATCTACAAGACTATTCAATTCGCCTGCCAAACTACATGTGCTACCGCCAACAATCGCAGCTAATGTTTCCAGAATTTGTTTCTTAGTTACTTCAACCACATCGGCCGGCAGATTCTCGTAATTGGTTTCAATTATATTATCAATTAAAATATCAAGCGTGTTCATAATCCATCCCCTCACTTGCGTTAATTAAATTACCTCCTCTTCCCTGAGAGCTTCGATATCTTCCCAGGTATAACCCAATTCTAATAGTGTTTCTTCAGTATGCTCACCGAATTCCGGGGCTTTGCTGACTATTCTAGCTGGTGTTTTGCTAAACAATACCGGGAAACCGACAAGGTTAACTTTGCCAAGGGCAGGATGATCATACTCCACTATGTATTCATTTTCCATCACCTGCGGTTGTCCGGGAAGGTCAGTCAAGGAATATACTTCAGAGCACACTACTCCCCCACCCTTTTCTCTTAAAATCTCCATCCACTCATTACGCGGTTTTGTCTTAAACACGCCATCCAATATCTTAATACACTCCACAAAATTCTCCCTCCTGACAGACGATGTCTCAAAACGGGAATCCGTGGCTAGTTCCGGATTGCCGATGGCATTGCAGAAGCCAGTCCAGAACCTGTCAGACTGCAGTTCCGCAAATAGAATCCATTTACCATCAGCACATTTATAATGGTTGGCCAGCGGGTTCCTGGCTCTTAGCCTATCGTGGCGGCTAAAGGGCCTTCCTGTTATGCAGGCCTGATTAACTGACATAGCCTGTAAATGAATAGCGCTTCCCAGCATTGAAGTTTCTACTTCCTGGCCTATACCAGTACGTTCGCGCGCCACCAGAGCGGCTAAAATTCCATAAGCGAGCATCGTGGCTCCCAGCTGGTCGATTACGGCACCAGTTATTGTAGCAGGAGGGGCAGTAGCCTCGCCTGTTTGTTCCATCAACCCCGATCTTGCTTGTGCCACTATATCAAACGCCCTCAAATCTGTTTCGGGCCCTCTTCCACCATAACCTGATGTTCTGGCATATATAATCTTGCTGTTAAATTTGCAGAGGGTCTCGTAATCACATCCCAGTTTAGTGATTGTTTTCTTACCGAAATTTGTGTAAAAAACATCCGCCTTCTCCACCAATCGGTAGAGAACCTCTCTCCCCTTTTCTTTTTTTAAGTCAAGGGTAATGCTCTTCTTATTGCGGTTTGGGGTTTCATAAAAAAGGTTAACCCCCTTGTGTTCAATCGATAGTCCCCACAGACTAGATGTCCCTCTTCCGTAATCACCTTGTACCCTGTCCTCAATCTTAATAACCTCGGCCCCCATATCACCCAGCATATAGCCAGCTGCAGGGCCATTTTGGTATACACCCAATTCTAGCATTCGGATTCCATCCAATGCTCCTGGCATTTGTCTCCTCCCTGATTTAGCTTCTACTATTCTAATACACCTTCGAGAACGAGATTCAAAAACTCTTCTTCGCTCATACCCAGCTGTTCTTTGTAGATTAATTCGTTGTCCTCACCAAGACAAGGTGCACGTTTAATATCACCTCGGGTTCTGGAGAGACGAAAGGCATCATTCCGAGCCACATAAGTACCTATCTCAGGGTGGTTGACCTTGGGAAAATGGTCCCTGTGCGTTAACTGGGGATCACTTAACATGTCCTTTGTATTCTCCACTACCCCGGCTGCCACCCCTGCTGCCTGCATTAGTGTCATCACCTCTTCAGCGCTTTTGGTCAGTGTCCATTCCTCCACCAGTTTATCCAACTCGTCCTCGTTCTCTTTTCTTTTCTGCAAGCTGCTAAATCGGGGTTCCTTTGTCCAAGGAGGATTAGCAATCACTTGACAGAAGTTATCCCACTCCTGCTCAGTGAAAACAGCGATGGTGCACCAACGGTCATCACCTTTACATCGATAAGCTCCATGTGGAGCGGCGCACGGTGAGCGATTGCCAGTTCTAGTTGAAATCCGCCCATTTACCACATAATCTAGTATGTGCGGACCGAGAAATGGAATCGAGCACTCAAGCTGTGAAAGGTCAATATATTGCCCTTCACCAGTACGGCGTCGATACAGCAGAGCGGCAATAGCACAGGCAGCGGCAAGCGGCGGGGGATACTGGTCGGAAATGGCTCCATACGGGAAAGCTGGGGCTCGGTCAGGCCAACCCGTAAGGTTGGTGAACCCGGCTAAACCTTGTAACGTACTTCCAGTGCCTCTTTGTCTTGAATGTGGCCCTGTGTGTCCCAAGTTGCTTATTCTTATCAGTATAATGTCTGGCTTTATCTTTTTAAGCTCTTCATAGCCTAACCCCCAACTCTCCATAACCCCCGGAGTAAAGTTTTCTATGATAATGTCACACCATTCTATCAGCCGCCTGGTTACGCTGGCAGCTTTGGGATGCTTCAGGTTAAGACCCACACTACGTTTGCCAGTGTTAAGATGCGCCCAGAAAGTACCGCGGTTAAGGCCTGGCTTACCCTCAGCATAAGGCGGCCACATTCTAGTGGGATCCGGACGGAGAGCGGACTCGACCCGAACTACCGTCGCTCCATGATGGGAAAATAACTTGCCTGTCACCGGGCCCAGCCCAAAAATAGTAAACTCTGCTATATTTATACCCTTAAACACAGACTCCAACATCTCTCTAGATAATCCCCTTTTCCTTCAATTGGCTGAGCTCTGAGGCAGACATCCCCAACTCACCCTTATAAATCTCATTATTGTGCTCACCTATCAAGGGAGCTCGTTCCACCAAATGCCTTGGGGATATGGCCGAAGATTTAAAAAAGCTGCCGGGATAGGTTATACTTATTCCTAATTCTGCATGCTCCGCTTGCGTCCAAAAGTCCCGGGCCTTTAGCTGAACGCTGCCGAGCAGCTCACGCGGAGTCCATATGGGGCAAAGGTTTATCCCCCTCTTTAGCGCACCTTCATAGAGTTCTGCCATCTTGTGTCTCTTAAAGAAATCTCCTATGGCCTTCTCTATCCTGTCAATGTATTCTTGTGAAACCGTGGCCATATCTAACTTTTCCCAGTCTACGCTTATCAAGAAATCATCAGCTAGCCCCTCACTGCCTATCCACATTGCCAGCTCTTTATTAACCCGACCACCTAGCTGCCCACCGTATATCCCAAATGCCACCCAGCCATCCTTGCATTGCCAGACATCGCGAGTCCTACGTGAGGTACCTCCACGAAACTGACCGCTACGCATGTTTATCTTGCCTAACGTGTTCCAAAACATTGGCGCCATAAGGGTAAACTCACTCATACTCTCCTGAGCTGAGACATCTACATGTTGCCCATCACCTGTTATCTCCCAGGCATACAGGGCGATGAGGCAACCAACAGCACCCTGAGCACCGGCGTAACCGTAGGCCAGTGGGAAGCTAACACGAACCGGCGCACGGTCGGGGTCTCCACACAAGTACATATAGCCGCTCAAGGCATCGATTACTATATCAGACCCCTTGTAATCTTTATATGGGCCTGTCTGACCAAACGGGCTGATAGAAACAACGATAATCCTGGGATTAATCTCCTTTAAGGCTGGATAGCCAAGGCCGAGTCTGTCCAAGTAACCAGGGCTGAAAGATTCAACGACGATGTCAGCCTTGCGCACTAGTCTTTTGAAGACTTCCTTACCCTCTTCACTTTCCAGATGTAGTGTAATACTTTTCTTACCTCGGTTGAACGCAAACCAGAATAGGCTTCTTTCTGGATGGCAAATGTCGTCCACAAACGGGCCTTTTGATCTTTCCGGGCTGCCACCAGGCGCCTCAATCTTGATGACATCCGCACCTAGATGGGCAAGGATTTGCGCGCAAACAGTCCCCTTCTCATCGCTGAGGTCTAAGACACGATAAGGGCTAAGCATTGCCTTCACCCCACAATGCTTTCCTCTTTTCTCTCTTCAAACTTAGTCAATCCGAGATCATCTGAAAGGAAGGTATCAAACTGCTTTTGTAAGGTATCCGGGTTGAATTGGCGTAGGTCGGTCAGAATGGAGTAAAAGAGCATGGCGGGGATACCCTTAGCATCCGCCAAAAGTTTGGTTTCCATCCCGAAGCACATTTGCTGGAAGCAATCTCGCATCGCAGCCAGAATCAACCCGTCACAGTGCCACTGTTCAGCCATTCTTATTTGCATCTCAGCCGCATCTTCTATGTGCCAATTATGCATGCTATGGCGGTTTACTTTCAGTCCGCCCTCCCATAACCAAGCTAACGCTCTAAGGGCATCGTCCATAGTTTTTAGGCTTTTTATTTTTTCATCGGTACCTATTCTTGGTACCCAGTTCCCGTTTTCGTCCTCCTCGAGTTGCGCATCAAGAAACGGGTGGTCACCACAAACGACGACCGCTCCATACGTTTCTGGATACCTGAGAGCGTGGGGGAATGGCCACGGGAATGCGTCCATCAGCAACCGCTTTGTCTCGAAGCCGGTTGATGTTATCTGATTTTGCGCACGATACTTTACCTCGTCCAGCAGCCCTTCGTAGAACTCCACTGACTCTTTAGTATGGGCCATAACCGTTTTCACCAAGGTCAGCGAGATCAAATCTCTAGCACACAACGGAGCCGGGACAGACTTATTTAATTCGCATACCTGCGCGAACAGCTTCAAGGTTTTCAGCTCATTTTTGGTAGCTTCAATGAGCAACTCAGGGTTATATTCTCTCCCTGTGATTTTCTTGACCTTCTCAATAGCCTCATAAAGCTGCGCTACAATGTATTCCCTCGATTTCTCGACATCACCGCCACTAAGGGGCTCAATCTGAATATAAGGGATATTAAGCTTTTTGGTAGCTTCATAAACCAATCGGGAAACCTGAGGGCAAAAGTTAAGCTGCCAGCCAAAATCTGGTAAAACAGTTTCTCCGGTGGGGGATACGGTGGTCTTTCCTTCCAATAGATGTGCTAAGTGAATCCTAAGGGCACCGCATACCTCCGGGCCATAACCCTTGGAGTCAGTAAACGCTAAAAGCCTGTGTAACTCATCCGGATTACGCTTAGCTCCCGTCCAGTAGGGGCTGACCGACATAACCGCATAATAAGGACTGCCAAAACCAGCCCATAATGCCCTCAGCATCATGGCCTCACTTACTATCGCCAAATTCCCCTTTTTTTGCGCCTCCCAATTGTTTTTGAAACGCCACCGGCGGAGTTCTTTCATCTTAGCCCAACTTTCCAGGGGCCTACTCTCATACTGTTGTTTCATCTTTTGTCTCTGTTACCTCCCTTATCAACCTACTTTTTGCCCTTAACCTTATCAAGAAAGGCCTCGACCTGAGGACGAAAGCGACCTTGGGGGAAGCTCCGACCCCTCTGCATTCTGAGGATTGGTATGCCCTTTTGCTCGAACAGAGCAATGTCTTCTGGTATTTGCCACTGGTTTGTGCCGCAAAACACCTGCTCAAGCCAAATAACAGCTTCGGCATCATACTCCTTAGCCAACTGGGAAACACGCTTCTGGGACTTCTCGCCACTCCAGTCTTGGTAGGCACACTGCGGCTTCTTCTCGTGATAATAGGTTATAATGGCACTTGTCGGATCCTCATCTATGACGTCATCGCCCCAAAAATACCGGATTCCAAGGCAATGGTCTTCAACGACCACATCGGCACCAACTGATTCCACCAGCTCTGTAAAGTCCACGGGGGCGATCCCAGAACCTATGAGCATCACCCTCGGGCGGTCATTGCCAGGCTGCTTTAGTTCCCGCATCTCCTTCAATAATTGCCTAACTAGGTCATTGTGCTCCTTCTTGTCCATAAGCATGCTCGCCAATACCATTCTCTGGGCATCGGAACCGCTAATAAGTGGGGGGTGCTTCTTCCTAAGCTCGTAGACTTGCTTCATTAGCTGACGATTTTCTCTATATATAGCTACTGATTTGGCTAGAGACTCTTCAGAAATAGGCGACCCAAGCCACTTCTCGAAAGACAATCTGAGCTCTTCGAGAAAATCGCTGTAGATTTTCCTAGCCGCTGGAATATCCTGGCGAAATGGCTGAAACATCCTGTAATTCCAAGCTAAGGGCACATGCATCACCCAAGAAGAAAAGGTCAAGGATTGAGATAGGCAGCCCTGTACGTACACTAATGCATCAATGTAATCATATCGTCCGCGAAGACCCTCTTCTAGGCAACCCCGACACATGGCACACTTATTAGCCTGAATGTGATCTTTGGCAAGAGTTTGTGGCGTCTTCGGGTCGGGGAGGATCCTCACCGGCAGGACTCCACCGGCATAGATATATTCTTCAGGCACGTTCGCACATATGCACCCACAGACCTTGCCCCCGGTTTCTGACTTCCAATTTCTCGCATACTCATGACGGTTCTCTACCACTTGCCTAAACTTGTCTAACGCCATTATTACCTCCTAATATAAATAGCAGCTTAGTTTCCCCAAAATTCCCCCCAAAATTTCTAGCGCAGATTATATCTCTCCCTTTTCACCTAGACTTGTCACCTTCCCCTCCGAAACCCCCTCTTTTATAGACTCCGTAAAAGTTTCGATTTGGGTGCGAAGCCTCTCATATTCAGCATTATCATAATCCGAGGCTAACCTGAGAAACCGAAAACCTTCTTTTTCGGCAAGGCGCCCAAAGTGGATACCTTCGATCTCGTGGCTTTCGCGATATAACATGGTATACCAGACTATGCCATCAACTTTATATTCCTTGGCTAGCTTTAAGAGAATACTGAGCCTGCCTCCGGTGGGCCTAAAGTAAGCAGGAAGAGGAGCCCTTTTCCTGAAATAGGCATCGGCTAATGCCTGTATTAAATCGCCATCACTTTCCACTTGTTGCCAGTATGGCCTCATCCCTTCAGAGAAGTCCTCCATAACAACGTTAGCTCCAGCAGATTCCAGAAGCTCGTAAATCTTGTAGTCGCCCTCAGCTATAGAGGAACCAATCAGAAACACCCTCGGGCCTCTTTTGCCTGCCCTGTTCTTCAGCTCCTGAGATAAAGATTCTAAGTACCTTACCATGGAATTTCTGTCGGCAAGAAAGCTAGCGTGGTGCAATCTTATAAAATCGCTGCCGCTTATTGGCGGTGTTTCGGACTTTCTGGTCTCGCTTATCTGCCGTAAGAGAGACCGCATCCTATTAGCTGTCTCAATTTCTTCTCTCAGTCTAGCTTCAGTAATCGGGTTACCGGTCAACTTTTCTATTTCATCTTTAAGTGAATGTAGTTCCTCAAGATAGTACCTAAATGCATGTTCGGTTGTGTTATTGTGAGGGACCCCAAGCCTAAATAGCCTTGTTTCCGTCCACATTTCCCAGCAGTCTCCGATAGCCTGTATATTTTTATCAGTACAAGGCACCACCATAAGGTCTCCCATCTGATATAAAGGCTCTCCCAAAGCCCAGTAGCCAATCTGACAACGGGAATAGGTATCAAAGACTCGAGGCATAAATTCTATGGACTTCAGCACTGCCTCGTGGTCTCCACCGCGATTAAGTGGAACTGGTATTGCCCCACCAGCCCATATTAGTTCCTCAGGTATAAATCCTCCAGGGATATACCCCACAATTTTCTTTCCCTCTTTCTTCAGCCTCTCGATCTCTTTCACTCTTCCCTTTAAGTAATTTGATAAGTCCTCAATCATTTTCACTACTTCTCCCTAGAAATTAATCTACTGAGGCAACGGCAAGTGCGGCAACCACTAGACCCGGTAATATGTCCACCCTCAATTGTCTTTTAAAGACTTCCTTACCACAACATTCTTAGCGAAGGGCAATCACCTCTGACTCCGCAAAAAAGCCCAGGTAGCTTATATCTCGCCAAGATTACTAATTTCGAGGCTAATGTGGTTAGCCCCCTATTCTGTCTTGGCAGCTTTAATTTCTTTCAGCATTTCAGCAAATGGCTCAACCCTGTTTATTATTGATTCAGCGCTGTAAAGGCGGGTCTCTACATGGTCAAATTCCAGCAGTAGAACAGGGATCCCTAACTTCTTGGTTAAAACGTCCCGTACCTTCATAGGCGAGATGCATTGGTCACGGCACCCCACAGGGTAATTATAGATTACCCCGTCTATGTTCAGATCACCAAAAAATTCTACCTGTCGTGAGGGGTATCCCACACCCATCCGCACGAATAACTCAATCCCTTGATACCAAAAATCTTCATACTTGCTCTGAAACTCTTCTCTTTTCGGGGCCATTATGCCAGTATTGTCTGCGATTACAGCCAGACCAAGTTTCTCAATTCCGCGTACGACGGTTGGGTCACCGCAGACCTTGTATACTGCTACCCTTGGTGCTCCCTTGGCAACTACTCCTTCACCTCTATCGGCTCTCTCCTTTAACCCTCTGTAGCACAGGTCAATCACTTCCTCTGTCTTTCCATAAGTTGTAGGGTTAACCAGCCAATTAGCTGCCCGAAAAAGTGCAGCAATATTATCGAAGCCTATAAGCGCGGGATCAGCATCTCTGATAAGGTCGGCTATCTTTTTACAACGCTTGCGCAGGTCCCTAGCCCGTGAGTTAGCTTCTCGGACCATCTCATCCGTCACTACACAGCCTGTAACCTCTTGAAATTTGCTTAGTGCATCTTTTGATTCTTGAACAAGGTACTCCACCCTTCTGTCACTGGTCTTCTCCCAGTTCATTTTCTCTTCATCCAGAGTACCATCTATATAGACCACGGGGATGTTATACCTTTCACTGAGGATTTCATCCACTTTGGGTGTTTGGTCACATACAAAACCGCTTGCCACAAGAAGATCGGGCACCGGGATCACCCCTTTAGAAATAGCTCCTAGCTTGGCTTTAATACCCCCGCAAAAACATGAAGCCAGTGGTAACAAATCCTCTTCGGCTGCTTCTGTAATAGAACTTAAATTGCCAAAAATACAACCGTGTGTATGGTGAAGTAGTATGTCTGGAGCAGTAACATAGACATCCTTGGAAGCCATTGCCATTGCGTTCTGTACTATAACCATAGGCGGCATCATGGTGTAAACTAACTTCTTCCCCTCCTCCCTGGCAAGGACAACGTCGACAAGGCTTTGAATCCACAGCCCTAACATTTTCCTTATGCCCACTAACTCTATATCAAAATATTCCCTAACCCTTTCCTCTGCTCTCTTAAAGTCCTGAGGGGTAAATCCAAGTTTGTCAAATGCTTTTTCTAGCCTTGGCCTCTGATCTTCTATCTCTCCAGGTTCATAGCCGCATAACCTTAAAACGCTATCATAATACATGTTCCCTAACCCCACTAATTAATCTATACCGTTATTTAATTAACACACCCTTATTATAAACGCCTCGTAAATGTATGTCGATGATTCAAATCACCGGAAAGGGTAGATTAGGTCGTGTCAACTTCTCTGCTGAACTTACAGGTAGCTTTGCCCGACATCTTTGGCAGGTATTTTCAATTGAGCACGCCTGTAGGCACAGTATCTGAAGAAACTATGAAGGTCTTGATGAGTACGCTCTCTCAGGTAGAGGCATTTGATGATAATCTCGAGAAGATTGACGAAGAGGTTAAATTACGAAATACCCTCACGCGCACGTCGGATTATTTAGGCGACTTAGACGAGATTCAAAAGCAAAACCTTATCACTGCTTCGATGAGGTTGCG
>Ga0307425_1002188_pt1 | contig 11180 bp, 6 predicted proteins | sample SalMarWE160330MG_FD_202152 | JGI IMG/M metagenome (GOLD analysis project Ga0307425, IMG submission 202152) | Salt marsh sediment microbial communities from the Plum Island Ecosystem LTER, Massachusetts, United States - WE1603-30 | ecosystem: Environmental > Aquatic > Marine > Intertidal zone >... | reverse complement strand
ACGCAAACGAGCGGAAGTCAAGCTTAAGACAGCTCAGGAAAAACTGCTTGAGACGGCGCGCGAGGTTGGCATGGCCGAGGTGGCAACCGGGGTGCTTCACAATGTAGGCAATGTACTCAACAGCGTCAGTGTTACCGCCGAGTCGATTCAGAAGAGAGTCCGCAATTCAAAAATCTCTTATCTTTCCGACGTCGTAAAGCTGTTTGAAGAACACACAAATGAACTGAGCACGTTTATGACAAACGAAGAACGGGGCAAAAAAATTCCTGCCTTTCTGGCCAACCTCTCCAAAGAGCTGGTCGATGAACAGGAACGCTGCCTTGAATCACTGGAGGCATTGACCAAACATGTTCAGCACGTAGGCGATATTATTCAGCTTCAACAATCGCACAGTAAAACGAAAGGTCTGATCGAGCCGACTTCCATTGCGGAACTTGTGGAAGATACGATTCAAATAAACGCCGAGACAATAACACGAAACAATGTGGAAGTGGTATGGGAAATCGCGGATCTGCCGACCCTCCTGCTCGACCGCCATAAGGTTTTACAGATTTTGACGAACCTGATCAGCAATGCGATATATGCGCTGTCCAATAGCAGCCGAGACGAAAAGATTCTTAAAATATGTGTGAAAGAACCGAAAAGCGGATTTCTCCGGATCGACGTATGCGATAACGGCATCGGAATCCCTAAAGAGAACTTAACCCGGATCTTCGAGCACGGTTTCACAACCAAGAAAACGGGGCATGGATTTGGACTGCACAGCACAGCTCTGTCAGCGAATGAATTGAATGGTTCGATAATAGCCCATAGCGATGGACTCGGAAAAGGCGCAGTTTTCACAGTTGAATTACCCTTTAAAACACAGGAGGCTAAGAAATGAGCAACGCAGAAAAAGAAATGACTCACCGTATTCTGATCATTGACGACAATCCCAGCATCCATAAGGATTTTCAAACCATCCTTGTTGATGAGGAAGAGAGCACGACTCTGAACGAGCTTAGGAGCGTGGTTTTCGGCGACAAAAACAATGAACCCACTATCAAATGCGTTTACGAACTTGACTTCGCCTCTCAGGGAAAAGAGGGATGCGAGAAGATTAGAGTGGCTTGCTCCGAAAATCGCCCATATGAGCTGGCTTTCGTCGATATGCGGATGCCACCGGGCTGGGACGGTCTGAAAACGATCGAGCATATTTGGGAAATCGATCCCAAAGTCCAGGTGGTCATCTGCACGGCCTATTCGGATTATTCCTGGGGAGAAATCACCGAGCGGCTCGGAAGATCGGAAAACCTCCTGATTCTGAAAAAACCGTTCGACAGCGCTGAGGTGGCGCAACTTACCAGCGCCCTGACGGAGAAATGGATCCTCGCCAGAAAAGCCTCCCTGAAAACCGAACAGTTGGAACAAATGGTGAAAGAACGAACAGATGAGTTGACAGAAACCAACGAGCATCTCAAACAGGAAATCAGAGAGCGTGAAGAAGCTGAGCGAAGGCAAGCCGAATTGATCGAAAAAGTGGATAACATCAATAAGGAGTTGAAGGATTTCGCATCTATCGTTTCGCATGATTTAAAGGCCCCGCTGCGCGGTATTAAGAGCCTCGCGACATGGATATTAGACGACTGTTCGGATAAGCTCGGTGACCAGGCCAAAGAGCAAATGAACCTGCTGTTGGGTCGGGTCGAACGGATGTACAATCTTATTGACGGTGTCATACAATATTCGAAAGCCGGTCGTACAGAGGAAAAAATCGTTCATGTGAATCTTAATGATTTTATCCCGGAAGCAATTGACATGCTTGTACCGCCGGAAAACATATCAATTACAATTGAAAACACAATGCCTGTTATCGAATGTACAGAGACTCACATCATGCAATTGTTCCAGAACCTGCTGAGCAACGCCATAAAATATATGGATAAACCACAGGGCCAGATAAAGGTCGGCTGTGTCGAGGAAGACGGTTTCTGGAAATTCAGTATCGCTGATAACGGGCCCGGCATCGAGGAAAGGCATTTTGAAAATATCTTCAAAATGTTCCAGGCATTGTCTGTCAGTGAAGATTTTGAAGGCACAGGCATAGGACTGACAATCACAAAGAAAATCGTGGAATTATACGGTGGTAATATATGGGTGGAATCAAAAATTGGCAAAGGAAGTACATTCTTTTTTACGCTGCCGAAGCAAGAAATGGGGGTAATAAATGCAAAACTCGAAGCCAATATTGCTAATTGAAGACGACGACGTCGATGTGATGACAGTAAAACGCGCCATACGAGACTTGAAGGTTACAAACCAACTGGTTTCAATAGGCGATGGCGAAGAAGCAATCGAATATCTGAGAACTGAGAGTACTACAAAGCCCTGTATTATCCTGCTTGATTTGAACATGCCGAAGATGGACGGTGCTGAATTTCTGAAAATCATAAAAGCAGACAAGGCCTTAAAAAAGATACCTATCGTAATACTCACTACGTCCAACTCAGACCGGGATGTGATCGAAAGCTTTGAGCGCGGTGCTGCCGGTTATATGGTCAAATCTGTTGATTATGAAAAGTTTGTGGAAACTATCAGGGCTATTGACCAGTACTGGACTCTAAGCAAGCTGCCCTCGAATGGAGAATAAGATTATGGAAAATATGAGATACAAGATTCTGCTCATCGAAGATGATCAACTCGATCAGATGGCCTTTAAGCGTTTCGTGGATAACAACGCCATTCCGTATGATTTCACATTATCTGGTTCTGTTTCGCAAGCAAAGCAAGTATTGAAATCGAACCAGTTTGATATCATCATTACCGATCACTCACTTGGGGACGGTACGGCATTTGATATCCTGGAGTCGGCAAAGAAAACGCCCGTGATCGTTGTCACGGGAGCCGGCGATGAGGAGACAGCAGTCAAAGCCTGGAAGGCCGGCGCTTATGATTATCTGGTTAAAGACATCAACCAGAATTATCTTAAAGCCATCCCGATAACCGTCGAGAATGCCATCAGACATAACATGGTCGAAAAGAAACTCCAATTGCTCTCGGGTGCCGTGATGAGCACCGACGACAGCATCTACATTACCGATATGCAGGGCAAGATTGTCTACGTCAACAAGGCATTCTGTAAAACTTACGGCTACAAAGAGGAAGAAATTGTCGGGCAAAACGGCAACCTCCTCTGGATAGGAAAACATCAAAGCCGGAATACAAGAAGCGTTTTCCAGACCAAAACGGTGGGAAGTGGCTGGGAAGTCGGTTTTTATCATCGACGAAAAGATGACAGCGTCTTTCCGGTTTCTCTTTCGAGATCGAATATTAAGGACACAAATGGACATGATGTCGCAATTGTCGGAGTTGCTCGCGACATTACCGAACGGATTCTTATCGAGGACGAGCTGAGAACTGAAAGTGTGAAATTAAAGAAGAAAAATCAGGTCCAAAACGAAGTGGCGACTATGGTCACCGAAGCTTTGCAAAGACTGCTGGAAGACGGCAACATCGAGACCGCCAAAAGAGTGGTAAGTGACTACCTCGATATTACAAAAATCGATACCGACAAGATGGAACTGGGCAAACGGAAATTTAATTTTAGTTCGCTGGTCTCACAGGCTTTAGAGGCCTTCCAGCCGCTCGCATCTGAAAAGAAAATCGAACTGAAAATTTTTACGCCCCCTTGTGAACTTATTGTCAACGCCGATTATGACAGGATGGCACAGGTACTGATCAATCTTCTCAACAGAGCGATAAAGTTCTCTCCCGTGAACGGTCATGTCAGCGTGCGAGTCGAAGATGTCGATAATGAGCTTACAGTAGAAATACAGGACGAAGGTCAACCTATCGAACGTAACGAGATACACAGAATTATCAATCGCCCTGACTTGATTAAAGAACAGTTCCAAAGCGGCCGAGAAGACCTCATTCTTGGTTTACGGATAGCCAAAGAATTCATCGAAATGCACGGCGGACACTTATGGGCTGAAAGCTCAGATAACAAACAAAACATTTTCTGCTTTAACATACCAAAATCAGGCGTCCGACAGGAAAGCAATATGCAAATGTCCTCCGCAGATGCAAACTAAGACCTCCCTACAGGTGTGCATAAGAGCATCAAAGGAGACCTAAGCAAAGCAAGCGGAGTCTTGCATGAGGAGCGGCAACTCACTGCACATATGAATATAATTATAGATATAGAGAAACGGGGGAACAAAATCGGCCTTTCGGGTCTCTGAGTACAAAGGTAGCCAGCTATGAAAATAAGGCAAAAACTGATTTTAGGATTTGTAGGCATTGCCTCGCTGGTGGGTGTTGTAGGGATTATGTGCGTTAACACAAGTCAGAGAGCATTACAAAAGTCCATCGGAGAAAGTTCTGTAGCTCTGGCTGTTGAAACGATGGATAAGATTGACAGACATATTTATCACACAATCGAAGCATTCCAGGCCTATTGCAATGATTTAGCCTTACAGGAAACGGTTGCGCAATCAAATCGGGAATTCGAAAAGCTGGAAAACCTTCAGAAGTATATTGATGAAAAAAACAACGAATGGATTTCTGCGCAAACAGGAACAACGCCGTTAATGCAGGAATTATTGAACAATCAATTATCAAAGGAACTCAGAGAAAAAGTTGAATTTCACGAAGAAAAACGCGGATATAAAGTCTTCGGAGAGGCCTTTGTAACAAACAAGTACGGAGCAAATATAGCCTTAACAGAAAAAACCACTGATTACAGACAGAATGATAAATTATGGTGGGAAAAAGCAAGGCAAGATGGTTTATACGTAAGCGATATCGAATACGACGAAAGTTCAGGTATTAATTCTACTGCTATTGCTATAAGAATCGATGACAAAGAGGGGAATTTTAACGGAGTAATAAAGGCCATCTTGAATATCGAAGATGTAATTGACATAATTAAAAAGGCAAAAGCAGTCATAAAATACAACAACACGGAATTTAAGCTGCTCAACAAAAACGGTGTGGCGATTTTCGACGAATTAGGAGAGTTTAACTTTTTCGAAGATGTATCTGATAGTGAATTCTACAAAGAAATTGCAGGAAACAGAGGATATTTGATAAAGAAAGTAGGGGATGAGAAAGAGAGAAAAACAGAATTATTGGCCTACGCTCGCTCACAAGGTCATAATGACTATGAAGGCCTGGGCTGGATCTTGACAATTGAGTACGACACGGTAGAGCTATTCGCTCCCGTTGTTCAATTAAGAAACATCATACTAAGCATTTCATTAGCGCTGACAATACTGGCCGTTATACCAGGAATTCTTATCTCCAACTATATCTCCAGGCCCCTCTCAAAACTCAAAGCTGCCATGGATAAAACCGGTAAAGGAAACATGGGCATCAAGGTTGATACCAAAAGAAACGATGAAATCGGCCAATTGGCCAATGCTTTCAACCAAATGGTAGAACATCGCAAACAGGCCGATGAGGCACTGCGTATCAGCGAAGGAAAACTCGGCGCTATATTGGTTGCTATCACTGATGACATTGCCGTGATAGATAATGACCTGAATATAATCTGGACAAATGATGCGGCCAGGGAAATATTCGGTGACGATATTGTCGGCAGGAAATGTTACGAAGTATATCACCAAAGGAATAAACCCTGTGAACCATATCCCTGCCCCACCCTTCAGGTATTTCAAGATGGTAAGGTTCACCAGTACGAAACCCGGATTACTGACAAGGAAGGTAAATGCAGACATATCCATTGTATCGCCAATGTGGCATTAAGAGATGAAGATGGGAAACCGACAGGAGTGCTGGAGATATGCAGGGACATCACAGAACGTAAGCGAACGGAGGAGGCACTCCGCGAAAACGAGGAAAAATACAGGAATTTGTTCGAACAAATGAGTAGTGGTGTAGCAGTATACGAAGCAATCGATAACGGAAATGATTTCATTATAAGGGACTTCAACCGGTCCGGTGAGAACATTGAACACGTAGACAGAGAAAATATTATCGGAAAACGGGTAACTGAAGTATTTTCCGGTATAAACGAATTCGGATTATTAGATGTGTTCAAACAAGTTTGGGAAACTGGGAAGACAGAATACTTCCCGGACGCTCTATATATGGATGAGAGCGGTCGTCGCGGTTGGCGGGAGAACTGGATTTACAGGTTGCCCACCGGCGAAGTAGTAGCGGTTTATAACGATATCACAGAACGTAAGCAGACTGAAGAAGCTTTGCGGATAAGTGAGCACAAATACTCCGACCTTGTTCAACAATCTCCGGATGCCATTATTTCGCTGGATAAGGCCGGTAATTTTCTATCTTTCAATCCGGCTGCTGAGCGCGTAAGCGGCTTCTCGGCACAAGAGGTAATCGGCAGACACTTCACCAAAGTCGGCATTCTGGACAAAAAGTCTATCGCGAAATCACTGAGTGAGTTTGGGCTGACCCTCACCGGCGCCGAACGTCAACCGTTCGATTTGATTATCACGCGAAAGGATAAGAGTCACGTCCACATGGAAGCCAACGGGCGTCTGATTAAGCAAAAAGACCGGAAAACCTGGATACAGGTGACTCTTCGAGATATTACCGAGCGCAAGCGGGCTGAGGAGCGTTTGGAGAAAATAAACACCTGCCTGCTAAGTCTGGGCAACGACTTTACAGAAAATGCCAATAACATTACTGCCTTACTTGGAGAGCTTCTTGGGGCAACCTGCGCCCTGTACAACCGTCTCGACAATAAGATGCTCTGCTCACTGGCACAGTGGCACACGCCGCCGGACTATAATCCCCGGGACAAAGCCGATGGACACATCTGCTATGACGTGATCCGGCAAGGCACCAACGAGGCTTATGTAGCCCGGGATTTGCAAAACAGCTCCTATGCGCAGAGCGATCCAAATGTGCTCGCCTACGGCCTGCAGACCTATGTCGGCCAGGCGGTCTTGTGCAACAGTTGTCATGTCGGTTCGTTGTGCACGGTTTTCCAGAAGGACTTTGAACCATCCGAAGATGAAAAGAAAATCATCGGAATCCTCGCCTCGGCCATGCGGGTCGAGGAAGAACGCAGACAGGCCAAGGAAGAACTCCGGCAGTCCCAAAAAGCGGCCGAAGATGCATTACAAACGGGAGAGCTTATCTTGGATACAATGCCGGTCGGCGTGATAGTCGTTGGAAGGGACAAGATTATACGCAGAGTAAACAAGACTGCACTAATGATGATGGGATGTAACTCACCGCAAGAGATCATTGGAAATATCTGCCATAGGAAAATATGTCCCGCCGAGGTGAATAACTGTCCGGTGATAGATTTGGGCAATTCGGTCTACAATTCGGAAAAAGTGCTGCTCAACAGCTCCGGCCAGGAAATCCCAATCCTTAAAACAGTTCTGCCCATAACGCTTGAAGGCGAAGAAGTCCTTCTCGAGGCATTTGTCGATATCACCGATCGCCTGCAGGCCGAGCAGGAACTCGAAAAACTGAACAAAGACCTGGAATCCGCCGTCTGGGAACTGAGGCGTGCGAACAAAGAGCTTCAGGAATTCGCGTACATAACAGCCCACGACTTAAAAACGCCGCTGCGGGGAATCGGAACTCTTGCCAACTGGATATCAACAGACTATGCCGACAAGTTCGATGAACAGGGCAAACAGCAAGTCAGACTGCTCGTCAGAAAGGCAAAACAAATGAGCGCTCTGATCGACGACATCCTGCAATATTCCAGACTCGGGCACAGCAGCCCCGAAAAGCGGCAAGTCGATTTGAACACAGAGCTTTCAGATGTAATCGCCGGCATAGATCCGCCCGAAAATATTGAAATAATCATCGAGAACGAACTGCCCGTTTTAATATGTGAGAAAACACAAATCATGCAGGTCTTCCAAAACCTGTTGAGCAACGCCGTCAAGTATATGGACAAGCCCGAAGGACAAATCAAAGTCGGCTGTGTCGAACAGAACGGATTTTGGAAATTCAGCATTGCCGATAACGGGCCTGGGATTGACGAAAAGTATCATAAGAAAATCTTCAAGATATTCCAGACACTTTCACCGCAGGATCGAGTCGACAGCACCGGCATCGGCCTTTCAATTGTCAAAAAGATTGTCGAGTTGAATGCCGGCATCGTTTGGGTCGAATCCGAACCCGGCAAAGGAAGCACATTCTTTTTTACCTTGCCGATTTCATGTAGTTGCCAGGAAGTTATAGCCGGCTCTATCGCCGAACAAGCTTAATCACCTCCTTATATTGGCTTTGAATTGGGTTTGTTTTTTCGTTGCCCAAAATCCTAAAATTCTCCATAACTCGTTATTAACACTAAGTTAGCGTTAAATTCACCCTCCGGCAAATGGCTTTGTTTTTTCAAATAACATTCTGTTAGACATGGATTTACACCGATTTACCCCGTGAGATAACGTCTTTGCCTATCTCACAGGGTGAACCCTGTTGTTTGAGCCACAGAGAAATAATCAATAGTAAATAATAAATGTCAAAGTCTCCTGTGTCAAGTCCTGATTTCAGCATGTTCCGCATTTGGCGACAAAAAATCGTTCTGTCCTTGCATAGTTCAGCAGCTTTTGTACAATAACATTCTATTATGAGCATGATTAAGGAGAAATCGATGACAGCACAAATTATAGATGGAAAACAAGTGGCCGCGGATATGCGGGCGGAACTTAAAGCCGAAGTAGCCGAATTGAAAGAAAAGGGAATTGTGCCGGGTCTGGCGGTTGTCTTAGTGGGCGAGGACCCGGCTTCGAAATCCTATGTGACGGCGAAGGAGCGTGCCTGCGAAGATATGGGGATATTTTCCGACGATAACCGTTTGGCCGCCGATACTTCGCAGAAAAAATTGATGAAGCTGATTAAGAAACTCAACAAAGACCCGAAAATCAACGGCATTCTGGTTCAATTGCCCCTGCCCGGCGACCTCAACGAAGCCGAAGTCCTGCTGGCAATAGATCCTTCCAAAGACGTTGATGGATTCCATCCCGTCAACGTCGGCAAAATGGTCGTGGGCGAAAAGGCATTCCTGCCCTGTACACCCCACGGTGTGATTCAGCTGCTGATCCGCAGCGGCGTCAAGCTCGAAGGGGCCGAGGTTGTGATCGTCGGCCGCAGTAATATTGTGGGCAAGCCCTTAGCGAACATGCTCATCCAGAAAAATCCCACGGGAAACGCCACAGTAACCGTCTGCCACACCCGCACTAAGGACCTCAGCTATCACACGAAACGAGCGGACATCGTCATTGCTGCCGCCGGTCGGCCCAATACCGTCACAGCACATATGGTCAAAGACGGTGTCGTCGTCATTGATGTTGGCGTGAACAGGGTCGGGGAGAAGCCGAGTAAGAAAGATCCCAATAGAATGGTAGCTATTCTCAAAGGTGACGTGGATTTCGAAACTGTAAAGGAGAAAGCCTCGCTGATTACACCGGTTCCGGGGGGTGTCGGCCCGATGACAATAACCATGCTGCTATATAATACAGTTGAATCCGCAAAGCGGGCCGCCGGCCTCGATGTAAGTTAAGGAGCTATAACTGAAAGAAACATACGAATCGGGGGGTGATGTTGGGAAAAAGGTAGAATCCCCTAAAAAATTTAGGGAATATTGTTTACCTCGCTTGCCATATCTGTATAATACCAAACTTTGTTCAAGAAATGCTTAGAAAACGAGTACAGAGTTCTTAAGAAAAGGCTACGAAGAAAGACGTGCTATTAATTGTTGCTGGTCTGCTGAATATCGCATCTATTTACAGCATTGGCGAAACAACACGAAGGGAAATCAGAAAAGAAAGGGATTTACAATGAGGAATCTGCAAGTTTTGTTGAGTCTGGTCCTGTTGACAAGCATCGGTACAACCTGCCTGGCGGCTAATAGTGAGGATTTGGCCAGGGAAAATGCCGAACTAAAGCGGAAAGTCGAGAAACTTGACAAGGATATGGAAGAACTTAAAAAAATCGTCATCCCGGAAACTGCAACACAGGCACCAAAACCGGTTATGTCGAGCCTGGATATCCAACTTTACGGGTACCTGAAACTCGACGCCGCTTACGACTCTTCACGAATAATGAACGGTAATTATGCCCAGTGGGTCGAACGGGAGAACAACAATAAAGACGACGACCAGTTTAACATGACTGCCAACGAGACGCGGTTAGGGATGTTGATTAATGGGCCCGACAACGGCGAGATGAAAACCAGCGGACGAGTGGAGGTGGACTTTTATGGTAGCGCTCCGGCTGAAAATAAAGCACAACTAATGATGCGACACGCCTACATAAAGCTGGATTGGCCCGAGGATCGGTTCAATATTATCGCCGGCCAGACATCGGACGTGATCAGCCCGCTGTTTCCCTCCACGGTTAACTACAGCGTCGGCTGGTGGACAGGGAATATCGGATATCGCCGCCCTCAGATAAGGCTGACCAAAGAGTTAGGCTTTGAGACGGGCGGTTTTTTAAAGCTTGAAGGTGCATTGACCAGGACAATCGGACGAGATTCGTTCACCGAAACCGATTCAGGCGAGGACGCCGGTTTTCCCACTCTTCAGGGCAGGGCCAGTATAACGCTTCCTATGTTTGGACCAAAAGATGCTACAATAGGTCTGTCCGGGCACTGGGGTAAGGAAGAGTATGATATTCTATACACAGGTCAGAATAAAGAATTCACAACATGGTCCTTGAACCTGGATTATACTCAACCGATTTGCAGTAAGGTGGAAATCAAGGCCGAATTGTTCACAGGTAAAAACCTGAATGCCTATCTGGGCGGGATCGGACAGGGCGTAATTACCGATACGACCATGCCGAACCATTACGAAGAGATCGGCAGCAAAGGCGGCTGGATTGCTGCAGGTCTGGGGCCGTGGGGTAATAAGCGGTTCAATGTAGGTGTTGCGATGGATGATGTGGACCGCGGTGATGTCAACGAGGGCGATCGGACTTTAAACCGTTCTGTGTTCGGGAACGTATATTGTGCCCTTAACAAGCAAACTGATGTTGCCTTCGAGCTGTCACACTGGCGGACCGATTACCGTGGTTCCGGCGACGGCGATAGCGTGCGAGTACAAACAGCCCTTATTTACAAATTCTGAAAGGTAATTTTTTTAAGGTTGACATGTTAAGGAAATTCAGGTAGATTCCCACTTTAATCCTATCTATATCCAAGAAGACAGTGAGGATATCTATTAAAATCAAGCATAAAACAT
>Ga0307425_1002185_pt1 | contig 11188 bp, 12 predicted proteins | sample SalMarWE160330MG_FD_202152 | JGI IMG/M metagenome (GOLD analysis project Ga0307425, IMG submission 202152) | Salt marsh sediment microbial communities from the Plum Island Ecosystem LTER, Massachusetts, United States - WE1603-30 | ecosystem: Environmental > Aquatic > Marine > Intertidal zone >... | reverse complement strand
CGCTGCATCAGGTGCGGCCGGATCGAGAATGCGCCCGTCGAGCGCCTGGGCGGTCTCGAGGAGAGACTTGCTAAGGCGAGCGGCTACGAGATCGTCGGCCATCGGCTCGAGTTTGAGGGCATCTGCCCGGCGTGCCAAAGCGCAAGGCGAGAATGAGATGACCAACTTGGCACTACATACCGCCGTGCTCGAGGAGCTCTACGAGCTCTACAACCGGCGGCACTTCGTCCATCCCGACCCGCTCGAGTTCCTCTACGACTACAACGATATCCGCGACCGCGAGATCGTCGGCCTGATCGCCTCGGCCCTCGCGTATGGGCGCGTCGCGCAGATTCTCCGCAGCATCCGCGACGTTCTCGATCGCATCGGCCCGCCGGTTGCGTTTGTCACAGGGCGCACATCAGCACAAATTCGCCGGGCTCTGGCCGGCTTCAAGCACCGATGGACGACGGGCGAGGACGTCGCCCGGCTGCTTGCCGGGGCGAGGCACGCGACCGAGGAATACGGCTCGCTCGAGGCGTGTTTCCTGGCGGGTTTCGGAGACGATGACGAGACGGTCCTGCCGGCGCTTTCCAGGTTCGTTGGCGAGTTGACATCGGCGGGCCGCGGGAGTACGAATGGTCTGCTGCCGGATCCGGCGCGGGGGAGCGCGTGCAAGAGACTGCACCTGTTCCTGCGTTGGATGGTCCGGCAGGACGAAGTTGACCCGGGCGGCTGGTGCAGGGTGCCGCCCGCGAAGCTTGTCGTACCGCTCGATGCCCACATGCATACGATCGCTCGGGGGCTAGGATTCACGCAGCGACGTCAGCCCGATCTGCGGGCCGCATTCGACGTGACGGCCGCGTTTCGGCAGATCAACCCCAAGGACCCCGTGAAGTACGACTTTGCGCTCACGCGCGTCGGCATACGCACGGAGATGAACGTGCGTGGGCTTGTCGGCTCGCGTGTCGCATGAGGACTCAACCGATTTGGATAGGCACACAGACACCCGACGACGGGGAGGAACACAATGCTGAGCAAGAAGATGGAGACGGCGATCAACAAACAGATCAACGCGGAGCTCTACTCCGGCTACATGTACCTGGCGATGTCGAGCTATTTCGAGACGGTCAACCTGCCCGGCTTCGCCGCGTGGATGAAGGCCCAGGCGGGCGAGGAGTTGGGTCACGCGATGAAGATGTTCGGCTACGTCGTCGAGCGCGGCGGCACGGTCGCTCTGGCGACGATCGACAAACCGCCGGCGAAATGGGCATCCCCGCTCAAGGCGTTCGAGGCCGTCTACGAGCACGAGTGCAAAGTCACCGGCCTGATCAACAAGCTGGCCGACCTCGCCGCTGCCGAGAACGACCACGCCACGAGCGTCTTCCTCCAATGGTTCATCAAAGAGCAGGTCGAGGAAGAAGCGTCCGCCGACGCCGTGGTCCAGAAGCTCAAACTGGCCAACGATTCACCTGGCATGCTCCTCATGCTCGATCGCGAAATGGTCCGGCGCGGCGCTGGCGGCGGGGAGTGATTCGATGAACGAACGGATCGGCCTTGTGACGATGAAAGGAAACCCCGTGACGCTCGTCGGCGACGAGGTCAACGTCGGCGATGAGGCGCCAGACTTCACGTGCGTCAATACCGGCCTCGAACCGGTGAGCCTGTCGGCGTACCGAGGCAAGGTGCTCGTGATCGCGTCGGTGCCGTCGCTCGATACGGGCGTGTGCGACACCGAGACGCGCCGGTTCAACACCGAAGCGGCCACGCTCGGCGGTGACGTCGTGATCCTGACGATCAGCATGGATCTGCCGTTCGCCCAGAAACGCTGGTGCGGCGCGGCCGGCGTCGACCGCGTCGTCACGCTGTCCGACTACCAGCGCGCGTCCTTCGGCCAGGCGTACGGCGTGCTGATCAAGGACGTGCGGCTGCTGGCGCGTGCCGTCTTCGTCGTCGACAAGGAAGGCGTCGTCCGACTCGTCCATCTCGTGCCGGAGATCGGGACCGAGCCCGACTACGACACCGTGCTGGACGCTGTCCGCGCGTTGATCTGAACACGGCCGACGGCTACGGCGGCCGCCGCTGGGCATAGATCGTCAATGCAAACTGAACGTTGACACCACGTAAGGAGAGAGGTCATGGCTCGAGTCGCACGCGAAATGGTGGAGAAGGCGGGCGTGAACGTTGACCAGCTCATCGAGCTGCTGGTCAAGAACGCGGCCGCGGAGTTGACAACTTACTACTACTACACGATCCTGCGCATGAACCTCATCGGCCTCAAGGGCGAGGGGGTCAAGGAGATCGCCGAAACGGCGCGGGTCGAGGACCGCAATCACTTCGAAGCGCTCATCCCGCGCATCTACGAGCTGGGAGGCGAGCTGCCCGCGGACATGAAGGCGTTCCACGACAAGTCGGCTTGCCCGCCGGCCAGCCTGCCCAAGGACCCGACCGACGTGATGGGGATCCTCAAGGTCCTCGTCGAGGCCGAGCGCTGCGCCGTCCGCGGCTACACGCAGATCTGCAACATGACGGCCGGCAAGGACCACCGGACCTACGAGCTCGCGGTCGCCATCCTCAACGAGGAGATCGAGCACGAATCGTGGTTCTCCGAGTTCCTGGGCGAAGGGCCGTCGGGGCATTTCCTGCGGCGAGGGGACACCTCTCCCTTCGTCCGCAAGTTCCTCCAATAGGACTGCGGCGCGGCAGCGGGGGCCTCGGCGCGGGCCGGGGCTCCCGGGCCCGTCAGAGACATCGGCCGGATGAAGGAGTTCACACTCGACGAGATTCGCCGCTGCGACGGCAGGGACGGGCGCCGAGCCTTGATCCTTTACAAGGGCAAGGTGTACGACGTGACCGGCAGCTTTCTGTGGCAGGATGGCCGGCACCAGGTCCTGCACTCGGCCGGTGCGGACCTTACCGACGCCATGGACGAAGCGCCGCACGGCGAGGACCTGATGGAGCGCGTCCCGGTCGTCGGCGTCCTGATCGGCGACTGATGGCGCGAGCAAACGAACAGCACGGTACACAGGAGGGAGAGAACAGATGGCAACGGAGAAACTGCAAGTCTACAAGTGCGAGGTGTGCGGCAACATCGTCGAGGTGGTGCACGCGGGCGTCGGCGAGCTTGTCTGCTGCAACCAGCCGATGGTCCTACAGGCCGAGAACACCGTCGATGCCGCCAAAGAGAAACACGTCCCCGTGATCGAGAAGGTCGACGGCGGCTACAAGGTCAAGATCGGCAGCGTCGCGCACCCGATGACCGACGAGCACCACATCGAGTGGATCGAGCTGCTCGCCGATGGCAAGGCGTACCGCCAGTTCCTCAACCCCGGCGACGCGCCCGAGGCCACGTTCCACGTCGCAGCCAAGTCGGTCAGCGCGCGCGAGTACTGCAACCTGCACGGCCTGTGGAAGGCAGAGTAGAACAGGCTTTCGGGATCTCGACGACGCATTGTGCGTGTGGCATGTTCGAGCCTGCTGTCGCGCAGCTCGAGCCCGCGCAGCGGGCGACATGTTGTAGCCACGGGCGTCAGCCCGTGGAGGACGGTCAGGGCAGAAACCCAAGCCCCCGCAGGGGGCGACATGTCTGGGTGACGCGATGAACGACACGTTCAGAGCACAGCAGATCACCGACAGCGTCTACTGGGTCGGGGCGATCGATTGGGGACTGCGCGACTTCCACGGCTACGCCACGAGCCGAGGCACGACGTACAACGCCTACCTTGTCCTGGCGGACAAGATTGCGCTCATCGACGCGGTCAAGGCGCCGTTCAAGAACGAGCTCCTGGCGCGCATCGCGTCGGTCATCGACCCGCAACGCATCGACGTCATCGTCTCGAACCATTCCGAGATGGACCACTCCGGCTGCCTGCCCGAGGTGATCGCAGCCGTCGAGCCGGAGCGCGTCGTCGCCTCGAAGGCCGGCGCCGAAACGCTCCGGCAGCATTTCGACTTGACGAGCATCGAGGCCGTCGAAGACGGCGCCGTGCTCGACCTCGGCAACCGGACGCTCCAGTTCGTCGAGACGAAGATGGTCCACTGGCCCGACAGCATGCTCACCTACATGCCCGAGGAGAAGCTCCTGTTCTCGCAGGACGCGTTCGGCATGCACCTGGCCACGATCGAGCTGTTCGTCGACAACCTGCCGCGGGAGCTGCTCGAGGCCGAGGCGGCCAAGTATTTCGCCAACATCCTCATGCCGCTCGTCGGGCCGATCTCCAAGGCGCTCGCCAAGGTGCAGCAGTCGGGCATCGCGCTCGACATCGTCGCGCCCGACCACGGCCCGATCTGGCGCCGGGCCGAAGACATCGCGTGGATCATCGGCAAGTACGTCGAATGGTGCGCGCAGAAGCCGACGATGAAGGCCGTCGTCACCTACGACACGATGTGGGGCAGCACCGAGCGGCTGGCGCGCGCGATCGGCGAGGGCCTCAAGGCCGGCGGCGCCGACCCCAGGGTGATGCCGCTCAGGGGCAGTCACCGCAGCGACGTGGCAACCGAAGTGCTCGGGGCCGGCGCGCTCGTGGTCGGCTCGCCGACGCTCAATATGAACATGTTCCCGACCGTCGCCGACGTGCTAACATACCTCAAAGGCCTGAAACCGCAGAACCTCGTCGGTGCCGCGTTCGGCTCGTACGGCTGGGCGCCGGCCGGCGTGCGGCACGTCCACGAGACGCTCGCGGCGATGAAGGTCGACCTGGTCGACGACGGCCTGGCCGTCAAGTACGTGCCCACGGACGAAAACCTCAAGGCAGCCCACGCTCTTGGCGTGGCAGTGGCCGGGAAGCTCAAGGCGGCGTGCGCACGCGGTTAGATGCCCGCGGCGTGCCGTTCGGGATGGAGAAGGAGCGCGGGAATGAAGACGTATGTGTGCGATGTCTGCGGCTACGTGTACGACCCGGAAGTGGGCGATCCCGAGGGCGGGATCGAGCCCGGGACACGGTTCGCGGATCTACCGGACGACTGGGTCTGCCCAGAGTGCGGGGCGGGCAAGGACGAGTTCTCGCCCGAGGAATAGCCCGAGCCCACCCGTGCCGTGGCTGCCGCCGAAGCCTGGCACCAGGGACGGCGCGCTGCCTTCGGCCGGAATCTGTGCACATAACCGACTCGCGTTGAACGGGTAGCAAATCCAGGCCACTGGCGAGCACAAAAAGGTGGCCAAAACCGGCTTTTCCCGCTTGACTCCTGGGGTGATTATGGTATACTGGTTCCATAATACGTGAAAGCCACCGCGCCGAGAGGGTCAACTCGATGTCCACCGTACTGAGGCTATCCGACGCCGCATCGCTCGCGCTGCACACCGTGCGCCTGCTCGCCGAGGAGGCCGACCGGCGTCCCACGACGCGCGACCGGCGTCCCAGGACGCGCGACCGGCGTCCCAGGACGCGCGACATCGCCTCGAAGCTGTCGGTCTCCGAGTCCCACCTGTCGAAGGTGCTTCAGCGGCTCGCGGCGCGTGGGCTCGTCGAGTCGGTCCGAGGGCCGAAGGGCGGCTTCACGCTGGCGGGTGAGCCGTCGGCGATCACGATGATGGATGTGTACGAAGCGATCGACGGGCCGTTGGCCTCCGATGCCTGCCTGCTCGGGCGGGCGACGTGCGTCGCGGACACCTGCATGTTCGGCGGCCTGCTCGAGACGATCAACACCCTGGTCCGAGAGCACATGCAGCGGACGCGGTTCTCGGACCTGTCCGGCGGGAACGGGAGGACGCCATGACCAAGGCGGCACTCAGTGAGATAGACGAGCCGGTTGCGCCCGAAGAGACGGCGCAGCACCGGACCGAGGAGGAGCGGCGCCGGGCGTTCGAGCGCGAGGCGCTTGTGCACGTCGACTTGCTCTACAACAGCGCCGTGCAGATGACGCGCAACCCGGCCGACGCGCAGGACCTCGTGCAGGACACGTTCGTGAAGGCCTACCGTTTCTTCGACCGCTTCAAGACGGGAACCAACTGCAAGGCGTGGCTCTTCAAGATCATGAAGAACACGTTCATCAACGCGTTCCGCAAGCGGTCGCGGCAGCCGACGCGCGTTGATTTCAACGATATCGAGCCGACGCTGCGGGCCCAGCCGGCTGATGAGACGACGCAGGTTCAGGAAAACGGGCTCGCCGGGGCCTACGACGAGCTCGTTGAGGACGACGTCAAGCATGCACTCGACCAGTTGCCGTTCGAGTTCCGGATGGCGACGATCCTGTGCGACGTCGAGGGGCTGAGCTACCAGGAGATCGCCGACGTCATGGAGTGCCCGATCGGCACGGTCCGCTCGCGCCTCTCGCGCGCGAGGCGATTCCTCCAGCACAGACTTCGTTCGTACGCCCGTGAGCGGGGGATCGGCTCGTGACGGGGCTCGCATTGCGGCAGACTGACCACGACCATTGACTCACGTTCCGGCATGAAGGGAGACACGGCATGTTTTGCTTCCAGTGCGAGCAGACGGCGAAGGGCACCGGGTGCACGGTGCGCGGGGTATGCGGCAAGGACGCGGAAACGGCCGCGTTGCAGGATGCGTTGACACATGTCACGAAGGGGATCTCGATGTATGCACACCGGGCGCGTGCGCTTGGGGCGGCCGAGCGCACCGTCGACGTGTTTGTGATTGAGGCGCTCTTCACGACGGTGACGAACGTCAACTTCGATCCCGAGCGCGTCGCGGACCTGATCCGGCGCGGCGTCGAGGTGCGCGATCGCGCGCGGCGCCTGTACGAGGACGCGCGCGCCAAGGTGACGCGGGAGCCTGAAGCCCTGCGCGGGCCCGCGGTGTGGCAGCCGGCGCCGAAGCTCGAGGAGCTTGTCGTGCAGGCGGCTGAGGTCGGCGTCGAGCAGCGGCGCGGGCGGCTCGGCGAGGACGTGGCCGGCCTGCAAGAGCTGATTCTCTACGGTCTCAAAGGCATGGCGGCGTACGCCGACCACGCGCAGATCCTTGGCCAGGAAGACGACGCCGTCTACGCGTTCTTCCACGAGGCGCTCGACTTCCTCGCCGGCGAGCCGATGGACGTCGACGCGCTCGTCGCCATGGTCCTGCGCGTCGGCGAGGTGAACCTGCGCGTGATGGAGCTGCTCGACGCGGCGAACACGGGCGCGTACGGCCATCCGGTGCCGACGGCCGTGCGCATCGAGCCCGTGAAGGGCAAGGCGATCCTCGTCTCAGGCCACGACCTCAAGGACCTCGACGAGCTGCTCAAGCAGACCGAAGGCACGGGCGTCAACGTCTACACGCACGGCGAGATGCTGCCCGCGCACGGCTATCCCGGCCTGAAGGAACACGCGCACCTCGTCGGCAACTACGGCGGCGCCTGGCAGGACCAGCGCAAGGAGTTCGACGCCTTCCCCGGCGCGATCCTCATGACGACGAACTGCATCCAGCAGCCGAAGGATTCGTACAAGGCGCGCATCTTCACGAGCGGCCTCGTTGCCTGGCCGGGCGTGACGCATATCGCCGACCGCGACTTCTCGCCCGTGATCGAGGCGGCGCAGGCGGCCGACGGGTTTGCCGACGACGGCCCCGACCGGACGATCACGGTCGGCTTCGGCCACGAGGCCGTCAAGGGCGTCGCGGGCGCCGTCGTCGAGGCGGTGAAGTCGGGCGCGATCAAGCACTTCTTCCTCATCGGCGGGTGCGACGGCGCGAAGCCGGGCCGCAACTACTACACCGAGCTCGCCGAGGCCGTGCCCGACGATTGTGTGATCTTGACGCTCGCGTGCGGCAAGTACCGGTTCAACAAGCTCGAGTTCGGCGACATCGGCGGGATCCCCAGATTGCTCGACGTGGGCCAGTGCAACGACGCGTACTCGGCGATCCAGATCGCGCTCGCGCTCGCCAAGGCGTTCGGCTGCGGCGTGAACGAGCTGCCGCTGTCGCTCATCCTGTCGTGGTACGAGCAGAAGGCGGTTTGCATCCTGCTGACGCTCCTGCATCTGGGCATCAGGAACATGCGGCTCGGGCCGACGCTGCCCGCGTTTGTCACGCCGCCCGTCCTCGACGTGCTGGTCAGGCAGTTCGACATCCAGCCGATCTCAACGCCCGAGGCGGACCTCGCCGCCTCCCTCGCGTAACACGCTGAGGTCTCGGAAAGGGACGTGCCGCGCTCACCCGGGATTCTCCTCGGGCGAGTGCGCTATTGGTCCCAATGAGCCGCGCCAGCGGCGACTGGAAGTAGCCTCGGGCGCAAGCCCGTGGGACAGGATGCGGCCCACAATATCAGAGCCCCGTCAGGGGCGATTGAACACGCGAGCTCAATCGCCCCTGACGGGGCTCCGTTCGTTATCGGGCTCCCCAATCCACGGGCTGGCGCCCGAGGCTACTGCCAATCGCTCCTGCGGAGCTCTGCAGATCGCTCCGCTGCTCCTAGTCGACCGGTTGCGGCACGAGCTGGCGGGGGCGCGAGTAGTAGATGACCATGAAAATGCCGGCGAGCAGGATGCCGCCGCCGAGAATCTTGGCCGGGCTCGGGGCCTCGTGCAGGAACATGGCGGCGAGCGCGATGGCAATGACGGGCTCGCCGATGTTGACGACCGAGATCACGTACGACTGGAAGTGGCGGAGCGCCCAGTTGTACGAGCCGTGGCCGAGGACCGACGGCACGAGGGCGAGCAGGACGAACAGCATCCAGGTGTTCGCCGCGTAGCCGGTCACGGGCTGGCGCAACGCGATCGCGGCGACGACGGTGATGGCCGCGCTGACCGTATACGTGGCCCCGACGTACGAGAGGATGTGGAGCTTCGGACGCAGCGTGCGGCCGATCAGCAGGTAGACGGTCACGAGCAGCGACGCGGCCAGGGCGAACGCGTCGCCCTTCAGGCGCGTGAGCTCGTGGACGTCGACGCCGACGATGATCACGCCGCCGCAGACGGTGACAGCGATCGCGATCCACACCGGCCAGGCGACGCGTTCGCGCAGGACGAACTGGCTGCCGAGCGCGACGAGAATGGGCGTGATCGCCACGAAGAACATCGTCGAGGCGACCGTCGTGTAGTCGAGCGAGACGATGTACGCCGCCAGGTGCAGCCCGAGCGCCAGGCCGGAGACGACCAGCAGCAGCCGCTCGCGCCACGTGAGTGCCGAGACGTCGCGCATCCCCCGGCCCAGGGCGAACGGCAGGACGATGGCGGCGGCGAACACGTTGCGCCACATCGCGGTGACGATGCCCGGGGCGTCGGCCAGCCTCACGAGCAACGCCGACACCGACGTCGACAGCACGGCCACCAGCAGCACGCCGTATTTGCCTGGGGTTTGAGAGATGACCGGTTCCTTTCCTGCTGAGTGCGAATCGGTTGAATCCTAGGCTGGGGGCGGCGTCTGATCAAGCGGATGGGTTTCCGGGGGCGTCATGCTTACCATTGCAGGCGGATGGGCCGCGCGCTAGAGTGGATGCGGCGCACGCCGGAGCCAGACGGCGCAAGCCGGCACAGCACAGGAGGTCACCGCAATGAAAACGCCGGTTGCCTTGATTGCCGTTTCCCTCATTCTGCTCACAGTCATCCCGGTTGCTTCCGCCGCGACGACGACCGAGTACTACCACGCCCTGGGCACGGCGGCGGACGGCTCCCCGATCGGCCTTGCCAAGGTGGCCGAGGAAGACCTTGGCAACGGGAGCGGCTACGCGTTCGTGTACGAGGACGGCGCTCTTGTGCGCATCGACACGCTGCGTGAGGGCACGCGCGTGTCGTCGAGCCGGGTTTACGAAGACGGTCGTGCCGTGCGCGAGACGGGGCTCGGCAAAGACGGGCCGACCAACGAGAGGACGTACGGGTACGACGACAGTGGCCGGCTGGCGCGCGAAACCTACACGCGCACCGAGAAAGGCAAGGACAGCCTCCTGTGGACAAAGGAGTACTTGTACGACGAGGCCGGCGCGCTCACGACCGTCGTCGAGCATAACGAGACGAGCGGCAGCCGGTTCGAGACGCGCTATCAGGACGGCGTTGAGGCGGAACGCTGCACCTACGACAAGCAGAACCGGCTGACCCACACGAGACGCTACCTCTACGGGCCGCGCGTTCGGGGGGTTTGGGAAGAAGAACAGGAGCTTAACCGAGACGGCCGCCTTGTTCGGACAAAACGAAACGCAATGCTCGAGGCCGGCGCCAAGGTCGAGCGGCGGCCGGCCCAGGTGCAGAAGACCGACGGCGACGAGGAGATCAAGCTCACGGAGGTCGAGATCACCAACCCCTTCTTCTCGCCGATGAACTCGCCACACCGCAAGGACGACACGCGAATCAGCGCCTGCATATGGGGCACGCGACCCCTCGTGCTCGAGGTGTACGCTGAGGAGGTGCCGGAGCCGCCCGTGTTCATCGACCGTCGGCCACAAGCGGGTGGGCGTGGCTTCTTCCACTTCCATTGGGCCGGCGTCAGCGGCGTGGGCGACACGGTCGTCGATGGGCGGTACCCGTTCATCGTCCGGACGCCCATCGTGCGCGCGTGGGCCGTCCGGCTCTGGGTCAAGCGGCGTTACACGCAGGAGCCGCTCCTGTGTGTCTCGTCGGAGAAGGCGTACGTCTACGACGGGATGCAGGGGAAGGTGCTCGTGTTCACCGCCGACGCCGAGCTCGAGCGTGAGATCGAGCTCGCGCCCTATCCCGGCTGGGGCACGCGCGACTTCTACCCGTCGAGCATGGACGTCACGCTCGACGGGCGGATCTTGCTGAGCCGGGGCAACAGCCTGTACGTCTACGATGATCACGGCAACTTCGTGCACCAGATCGATGCGCAGCTCGAAGGCCTCCTGCGTGTTGAGGGCTGGGGCGTCGACGAGCAGGGCGGCGTCTGCTGCGTCGCGGCCAACTCGCGCCGGATCGCCCGGCCCGGCAAGACGACCTACTACGACGATTACGCGGTGCTCAAGCTCGACGAGACGGGCCGGACCGAGCGCGTCGTCGTCGACGGCTCCGGCTTCTTCCCGGACGCGAAGCCGTTCATCCGGGGCGGCACGTTGTACGTGAACTTCTGGCACCACGCCGAGAAGCAGTTCCAGCGGTATCTGGGCATCGTTGATCTGGCGACGGGCGACATGAAGCTGCTGCCGCGCACGGGCGTCGTCAACGACGTCATGCAGACGACGGCCGGCGAGCTCTACCTCGAGGATGGCGCGATGTTTCGCGATCCGGCCGGGCGGCTCGTCCGCGGCTTCGACTGCGGATCCGGCTGCTCGGTCCTGAGCGGCGACTGCTTGTACGCGACGGGCGAGATCGGGACCGAACTGCGCCGCTACG
>Ga0307425_1002184_pt1 | contig 11192 bp, 11 predicted proteins | sample SalMarWE160330MG_FD_202152 | JGI IMG/M metagenome (GOLD analysis project Ga0307425, IMG submission 202152) | Salt marsh sediment microbial communities from the Plum Island Ecosystem LTER, Massachusetts, United States - WE1603-30 | ecosystem: Environmental > Aquatic > Marine > Intertidal zone >... | reverse complement strand
ACGATACCGGTGCTGCGCCCCGACTACCTGCGCAAGGTGGTGGAGAACGTGGGGCAGGTAATTCAGCTGATGACCTCCAAGGGTTACTCGCCGGTGTTTCTAGTGAGCCCCCGTGTGCGGCCCTACTTCCGCAAGATAATTGAGAAGATATATCCGGGCATCGCAGTGCTCTCATATAGCGAGGTAGCGGGTGAAGTTATAATAAAGACAACCGGCGTGGTGAAAAATCCCGATGGCGCTGAGAATTAGACGATATCTGGGACGTCGCAACGAGGTTGAAGACCTCGTTGCCCGCGCACACTCGGAGTTGGGGGAATCGGTGGAGATTCACCGCCGCCTCTTTCGCCGGGGCGGTCTGCTGGGACTGCTCGGTGGGACGTTGATGGTGGAGCTGATCGCTATGGCCGAATACCGCCCGGAGGCCAGTAGCGGCAACGGCGGCCGCCGCGCCGATCCGCCCGGCTTTGAGGTACTGGCGGACGAGGATGTCGCGGCGGACTATCCCGATCCGGACGATGAGTTGAGTGCAGAGGAGTCACCTGCAGAGGAAACGCCACGCCTGGAACCGGAGGTTACCGACAGCACCGAAGCCGCGCCCGAGGTGGCTGCCGTGATGGACGATGACAGCAGCGGTGCGGTCCCGGCGGAATACGAGGAGCCGCAGGACGTCAGGGTTCTGCGTGACGAGCTTCGCGACCTGGGGTTGGAGGAAGAGGCTACCCAGCGCGAACGCCTGGAGCATGCCCGCGAGCTGGCGGCGCAGCGCGAACGGGAGAGCCAGGCGCAGTTCGCGGGCGTACCGCGCGAGCTGGAAGGGCGCTTTATCAAGCTGCTACAGTGCGGCCTTGCCCCGGATGCCGCGCGCGTGATGATACAAGCAACCGTGGATGCCGGCCTGCAGGAACAGCCGGACGATGAGTGGTGGATGTCCGTCTGCCGCGAAGTGTTTTCCGAGATACTGCTGGACGGCGGCATCAGCGTTTCAGGCAGTGAGCCTCACCCCAAGGTCGTAATGCTCGTGGGCCCTACCGGCGTGGGCAAGACCACTACCATTGCCAAGATTGCCGCGGTGCTCAACCTACAAAAGGACCTCCGTGTGGGTCTTGTTTCGCTGGACAACTACCGCATCGCGGCGCCGGAACAGCTTAAAACCTATGCCGACATAATGGGCATCTCCTTCCACTTGGCCTTCACGCCGGACGAGTACCGGCGCATCGTTAACCGCCAGCGCTACCAGGATGTACTGCTGGTGGACACCGCCGGGCGCTCGCCACTAAACCCGCGCTACATTGAGGAGCTGCGCGACCTGCTGGTCAAGTGCCCACCGGACGAAGTTCACCTGGTGCTCAGCGCCACCATGGGCCTACTGGACATCCGGGCGGTGGTGGAGAAGTTCGCGCCGCTGAAATACACCCACATCAACATAACCAAGCTTGACGAATCTCCGCATCCCGGCGGCATCTACAACATCACCCGGCAATCGCAGAAACCCGTGCGGTACTTCACCATCGGCCAGCGCGTGCCGGAGGACATCCGCGAAGCCAATCTCAGCTTCGCCCGCGCCTACTGCGAAAGGGGAGGGGCGTTTTGAGGGACCAGGCCGAAAGCCTCCGCGCCTTGGCTTCCCACACCCGCCGCCAGGCCCTTTCCCGCCGCGGCAACTCAACCTGCCGCGTTTACGCGGTGACCAGCGGCAAAGGCGGCGTGGGCAAGAGCATCTTCTCGCTCAACATCGCGATCACCTTTGCCGCGATGGAAGAGCGCGTCCTGCTGTTTGACGCCGACCTGGGGCTGCCCAACCTGGATGTACTGCTGGGCATTACTCCGACCTTCACGCTTCAGCATTACCTGATGGAGCGTATCCCGTTGGAGGACGTTCTCATCAAGGGCCCCGGCGGTATCACCATTCTCCCCGGCGGCAGCGGCATCTACGAGCTGGCCAACCTGGGCGAGCGCGAAGTGCTGCGCATTCTGGAAGACCTGCGCCGGCTGGAGTTCGCCTTTGACCGCATCATCTTTGACACCGCCGCGGGCGTTTCCAGCTCGGTGATAAGGTTCTCGTCAGCCGCGGATGAAACGATACTCGTAGTGGTGGCGGAGCCCACATCCATCGTTGACGCTTACTCGGCGCTCAAGCTCATCTGGAATGAGTTTGGCGACGCCAAGGTGAAGGTTGTGGTTAACCGCGCGGTGAACCAGACGGTGGCGAAGGAGGCCTATGCCGCTCTGGCGCAGGTGGTGCACCGCTATTTGCACCGCGAGCTGGAGCTGCTGGGCATCATCCCCGACGACAACCAGGTGGAGGCCACGGTACGGGCGCAGGTGCCGCTGGTGTTGCGTTCGCCCAAATCGCCGGCGGGCTCGCGCATACGGCACATCGCCCAGACACTCCTGCACGGAAGCGAAGGAATGTCGCGCCGGAGCCAGTTCTTCGACCGCATCTTTCCCTTCATCCAGAGGAAATAACCCGATATGGCCGCGAATAGGAAAACCGATCCGCTGGAGGTTACCCAGGTCATCCTCGTGGCCCTGCGCGAAGAAGAGAAGCGGCGGCGTGAAGGCCTGCGGGTCGGCGCAGGCTTCGTCTTCCTCGCGGCGGGGCTGTTCATCGTGCTGGTCGTGGGGCTGATGAACTCATGGGAAGCTACCTACATGCTCATCGTCGCGCTGGTGGTCAGCATCGCACTCTTCGTGGTGGGCCAGGCGCTGGGCATTCTCCTGGCCGAGTTCGCCGCGGCGTCTAGCCGGCTCAACACCGCGCTTGATTCATTGATAGCCCAGAAGGAAGCTGCGAGCGGTAACCAGGATAATGGCAAGGCCGAGGGCAAGGAGTCGAAGCCCGCAGCAGGCGGCGCAGCGGAAACTGTGCCGGCTAGGGAGGCTGGGAGGCCCCAGTAGTAGAGTGCCATGGCTGCGGGGGGAAAAGCACAACCGGGACTTCAGGGCTACAAAGACCTGTCCGACCAGCAGCTTATTGAGCAGGTGGTGCAGTATTACTCCCACCTGATCAACTACAACGTTGACCGCCTGCTGATTGACCTGCCGCCGAGCGTTGACCGCGAAGACCTCTACGCCGAAGGCCTGCAAGGCCTGATTGAAGCCATCAAGCGCTACGACCCGGAGCGCAACGTCAAGTTTGAGACCTACGCGACCTTCCGCATCCGCGGCAGCATCATGGACTACCTGCGCAGCCTGGATTGGGCGCCCCGGCGGCTAAGGCGCATGGCGCGCGAGATCGGCGCCGCCCAGTCCGAGCTGGAGAACCTGCATGGCCGGGCGCCGGCCGAAGAAGAGCTGGCGGAGCGGCTGAGCCTGCCGGTGGAGGAATACCGCGAGCTGCTCTCGGAGCTGTCTGCGCTGACGGTGGTGTCCTTCCGCGACCTGGAGGATGAGAGCGGTGCGCTAACGCTTCCCGAGCAGGTGGAGGGCGAAAGCCCCACTGACGACCTCACGCGCCGCAAGTTCGCCGATGCGCTGGCCCACGAGCTTGCCGCGTTGCCCGAGCGCGACCGCACAGTGCTGCACCTCTACTACAACGAGGAACTCTCGCTCAAGGAGATTGGCGAGATTATGAGCCTGTCCGAGAGCCGCATCTGCCAGATCCACACCGCCGCCGTGCTGGTTCTCCGCCGCAAGCTCTCCACCTGGCGCGTGGAGCTGGCGTGAGCGATGAGGGCTGGGCGCTGGTTGCACCATAGCCCTCATCTTCATCGTGCTCCGCTGCTCCAGGTTACACCGCCTTGCGGCAAGACCCGCTGCGGCTCTGCGCGAGCCATATCCTCAGTACGGCCAGGGCGGTCGGTCGTGAGAGAACGCCAGTGATGATACGGTGGCGCTGGTGCTCCCGAACTCGCATTCCAGATAGAACACCACCGGCAAGTCCTCGCCGATAGGGAACTCCCGGTCGCATATCCAGCCGTTATATCTGCCAACAGGGGCAATCTGCACCGGCTCCAGGCTAAGGTCAAAGGCAGCAAACTCCAGCTCCTCCGCCGGCAGCGGGCCGTCGCCATCCGGATCCAGCCTGAGTGAACGCAGCTCTCCCAGTGTATCCAGCGTAGCCACCAAGAACCTGATCCTCACGGTAGGGGCTTGGGGGTCGTTGTCAGGTGCACGGTAGGCTCCGATTCTGCCCACTTCCGCTGGCGGAACCTTGATGATTGGATCCGGCCCAGCCCGACTGCTTCCGCAGGCAGCGGCAATGGCAGCAATGAGTGCCAGTAGCAGCGCACCAGAGAAACGGAGAAGCCTTGTTGTATAGTTGCGTTTTCTCACTAGTTACCTCCTATGGCGCCACCAGGCAGTTATAGTAGCTGCACTGGATGGGCATCGGTTCGTTGTGCTCCAGCCGGAAGCACGGTGGCAGTGCCTGTGCGTGTTTACTAGAGGTTAGCATCAGGCATCCCCCTCCATCGGCTCGCTGATAGAGTTGGGCTCCACCGCCTCAATCAGCTCCGGATACCGCTGTGGCCACTCGGCCACCGCCTCCTCCACCGTAGTATCCCCCGGCAGCACCACCACCATGGACGCAATCGTCGGCCACTCGTCGTAAACGTCCAGGTTCTCCGTCACCAGGAAAGCGGCGATGTCTGGTTCCTCCGCCATATCGTGGTCAAGCCCGCTAAGCCGCTCCCACTCCACAAAGCACACAATCGCCACGCCGTCCACGATGTCGTAGGTCTCGCCGCTGATGGGATCGGTGTAGGGGCGCACTACGCGCCCGACGCGGACCGTGCGCGAATCCTGGGCCGGGTCTCCCCGCGTTGTTCCGATTCCCCTGGCAGTGATGGTGTACTCGCCAGCTTCGTTATAGACGTGAGAGCATTGCAGGCTGGCATCTACCGGCTCCCATGTAGCGCTATCACCCCAGGATATCTCCAGTGAGTCTACTACGACAGCGTTCGCCACTAGCGTCACCTGAACCTCCACCGGCGCTTCCGCCAGAACGTCAAAGTCGATCTCCAAGTATATGGAAGGGAAAGGGAATCCGGGGTTAATCAGCTGAGGTTGGCTTCGCCCACAAGAGAACGCCGCCACTGTGAGCATAACACACATCAGGGCAACCAAGTATCTACTCATCAGTTCCTCCTTGTTTTACTGAACCGCTCTCAAGCAGTCAATCCGCCCGCGCAACTCCGGCGCGGGTGGCAATGGTTGCACGCTCGAGTACATCCTATTGAAGACCTGTAGTGGAGTCCACGTTACGTATTTCGACTGAACCAGCGCAGCAACTCCAGTAGTAACAGCTGTAGAACAGCATGTGCCAGTAAACTCGTACGTTTCATAAGCGCCGGGCCCCGCCCAACCCAACTGATAACCTCGCTTCTTGGAAGTACCGAGCGGATCAGTACTCATCACACTGGTAGGAGCTCCCAGATGAACCCACGGACCGTAGTTTGAGTACCATGCGCGGTTTCCTGCGCTCTCATATGCCGCAATGGAAAGCACAGTGCAATTAGAGCCAAGCAATGCTCGGTAAGCCGCTGGATACCTGTACGCTGTAGTGCTGTCGTTTCCAGCTGGGGAAACGAACAGGATGGACCCTTGCCTACTACCCCATTGTGGATGGAATCCACCAGCAAGATACCAGAAGTGCCGCTTCCAGGTCTCACTGCCTGAGCAAATGCCACAGAACAAAACTGCTACTTCGATGTTGTGCCGTGGACACTGAAGGCCTTTTTGCAAACCATAAAGCTGAATGGGGTCGTAAAGGCGCTTCACCGCCCCAATCACGTCTAGCGCATTGTTAATCCTCACTTTGTCGCAGCTCCCTCCATTGCCATCCACTTTGAGCGCTATCGGGAACAGCCGGACGTTAGCGCAGATGCCTGCTACGTCATTGTATCCCCCTTGCTGCCTGTCATCGTTGTTAATCTGTCCCACAATCACGCCGGCGCTTAATGAGCCATGACCGTGCCAGGCCGCAGCCGCTGGGCTCTGGTCAAACACCCAGTCCCATCCCCTGCCGCCAGCATCTACGTCCTTGACCACCGGCTGGAAATCGGTTGAGCTTTTCTGGTCGCCCACATTGGCGCCCTTCTCGGTAATGCGACCGTATAGGTCCGGGTAATAGGTTCCTCGCCAGTAGACTTGAGTTCCATTGTCCACTTGGGCTACGACAACCTGCGAGCTTCCCGTTACCCCACTCTGCCACGCTCCCATGACATCAATGCCGTACCAACCATTCGTGCCCGGCGGCCAGAGATGCCAAGCCCCATGTAATGGAGGAGACTTACCCCAGTAGTCGTTCGGTGGATCCTGCGGCCAAGCAGCCGGATACCATACTTCGTCCGGCTCCACCTCCTCAATGAAGTCGTACTCCCCGGGCCAGTCTGTAACCGCGTCTTCCACCGACACTCCATCAGGAAGGAACACAGCAAAGGCGCGGACGCTCAGCCACTCGGTGAATGGTCGCGCGCCAGTATCCGTTAAGAACTGCTGCACTCGCGGGTCGCCCAGAACGGGCGGATACTGCGGATACACTCCTTGATAGAACGGAACGCTCTCATCATCAAAGAAGTTCGGATCTGTAGGCGTTGGCGGCGGTGGTGGTTCCTTCACCGCGATAATAATCCGGTCGTCCGCTACTGGGATAGTCTGACCGCTTCCAGGATCGTAGTACTCAACAACGTCATACTGAGGGAAGTTCTCTTCGGGCCCCAGCTCGCCTCCATCCAGTAGGTTGTCGCCTCCATCCGTTCCAGTCCCGGCGCCGGCCGTTTCCACGAGCTTGCCTTCATTTGGCGAAGCTGCGTCAGCGGGCGGCGGATCGCCGATACTTGGCAGCGAGTCCGGGGATAGCTGCCTCCCGCTACCCCCGCAGGCGGCTAAGAACATTAATGCCAACATCACCACTAGGGCGGCGCTAACTGCGGCCGCCCCCCCCTTCACAGATTGGGCGGTAATCATCTCCTTCTCCTTATGATACTTGTGGTATTACCCCTACAGCGCAGCGCAAGCCGCGCTCATGGGGAATTATACCCTCTTTTTGCCCACCCTGGGACGGCATGCGGGGGATATTGGCAGAATGCAGGTTTTGCCGGCGGCATCAGGGGACAGTCATCGGCGCGTCATCGCGCTAAGGCAATCCGGCCGCCGGAAGCGCGCCCTACTTACCCACGAAAACGATCAGCAACCTTCCTTCGCTGTCGCGCAGTTGCGCAGTATTGGCAAAGCTCAAGTCCAGCACCTCCATTCCCTTGCTGCCGGCCAGCGCAAGGAGTTCAGCGATACGCTCGTCGTAAGTGCCAGGTGCAAACTCCACAATTACCGACTGGGGCGTGCCGGGGTCAAGCGGATGGCCCATCACGCCGCCGGTGCCCCCGCCGGGACCGACGCCGCCACCGCCGCCCCCACCGGAGCCGCCGCCCGATCCTCCTCCGCCACCTGCACCTCCGCCTCCAGCGCCGCCGCCGGAACCGCGTCCACCCTGCCCGCTGCCGCCGCCACCGCCGCTGCCGTAGCGGTTCTGGTAAACCCACCAGCCCTTATCACGTGAAGGCAGCAGGTCCATATTGTCCAGCACGGCGTACACCTCGGCGGGATCTGCGTAGTGCAGCTGGTACAGGTCAATCTCGTTGGCGCGCGCAATCTCCTGCTCAATGCGCTCCTTGCTGCTGATGAGAATCACCGGCTTGGTGTACGCCGTTTCAGGCGTGGCGAACACGATGTACTGCAGGTTATGCGCTTCCAAAATTATTTCCAGCGCGGTGTCAAAGGGCACCTGCTCAAAGTTGCCGATGACGGTGTTGGTGGCGCCGTGCAGATCCATTGACTGGAACTCCCCAGCGCCCCGGAAGCCCTCGCCGCCGTCGCCTTCGCCGCCGCCCGGAGGCTCCAGCTTGTTGCTGCGCAGGCTGCCCGTTGGCGGATCGGTCAGGTACGGGTCAATAACGATGGTTATGCCCGACATCTGCGAAAGCAGCATTATCGTCCGGTAGAAGTTGTAGCCGGTCGTGGCCGGCAGGGAGACGAGTATGTCCGAGAGCTGGCCTTTCAGGCGCTTATAGCTGAAGTGGTCCGGCGGGCTCTCGGGCCGCATCCGCGGGTAGTCCTCGTCGGGGTCAATGCCGCTCCCGGAGCTTGCGCGCGTGGTCTGCCTTACCTTGGCGTCAAGCTCCTTGGCGGAAGAGCTGAAGCGCGTGGTGCGCAGCGTCTCGCGCAGCCGCGCAATCTTTTCCGGGCTGCCGACGAACACGACTTCGCCAACCGCACCTTCCTCCAGCACCTGGCGCACGCCGTTTACGCCCTGCTCGCTGGTGATTAGGTTGGAGTCCTCGTTGATGATGGTGAGCCGCGTGTCCAGCTCCACCAATCCCCGTCCGCTGAGGTGGTCAAACACCCGCGTGGGCTCGGCGTCCAGCTTCACCCGCTGGCCCGGTGTCAGCTCAAGGTTGGGCTCCACTTTCTGCGCTCGGCCTGCCAGCAAATCGTCCAGGTTACGTACTTCCGGGGCGGTATCCTTCTTCACACCTAAGGGGAATAGCTCAATGAGGATTACATGCGAGGAGTATTTCCCAAAGCGGTAGCGCGCCGCGTCAATCACGTCCGCGGACGCAACCTTCACTTTGATGAGCACTTCGTTCTTCGCCGCCACCGGCGTCAGCTCCACCGAGGTGATGAGCGGCTTGCGCGCCTCAATGTATTTCGGTTGGGCCGCCTCAAGGTTGCGCAGGGTAAAGGTCACCACGCCAGCCTCGCTGTCGGTGTGCGCCCGCGGCGAAATCGACGCTCCTCCAGTGTGGCGGATGACCACTACTTCGCGGTCGCTGAAGGCAGCCGTTTCCACGCCAGTCAACTGGGCGGACTTGGCGTGCGCGGCTACGGGCGCGCCCAGCAACAGGACAATCGCAATCAACCAGATGTATCTGGCCATAGTTCTCCCCGCATACGGTTGTGGTATCTTAGACGCAGTTCCCCGCCAAGTTGTTTCATTGGTGTGGTTATTTCCGGGGAACCGGGAAGCTCATGAGCAGATGCATCCGATTCCAGCAGCTGATTGATGCCGGCAAGCCGGACGAAGCCGTGGCCGCGTTGCTGCGCGAGCTGGAGCAGGACCCAGACTACACCGGCGCCTACTACAATCTGGGGCTGGCCTTCGCCGCCATGGGGCAGGCGAACCTGGCTGCCGAACTGCAACGGTTTTATCTGGAGCTGGCTCCGGACGGTTACTGGGCTTCAAATGCCCGGGCCAAGCTGTTAGAATTGGAACGCGGGAATCCTTGAGGAGGTGGGAATGCCCTCTGGCCGGCAGACATTTTTCCGAGTGCTGACCATCCTCATCGCCGGGATGGTGGTGCTGTTCGGCTTCTACAACTCCGTAAGCCCGCTGGTTTACCGCAAAGCTGACCCCTCAGAGCCCATTGGCTACATCTACCAGCCAGTCAAGCTCGCGAGCGTCGGCCAGGGACACTTGGTTCACGCGCTCATCTGGTCCAACCGCGAAGCCTTGATAGTCAAGGCCGACCTTTACTACCGTAGTGCGGGCGAACCCACGTTCCACGGCGCGCTCATGGAGCGCATAGGCGGAAGTGCTTATTACGCCGCCGAGCTTCCAGCGCGTCCGCGCGGAGAAACCTACGAGTACTATATGACTGCGGTGGATTCGGCGGGCGCTTCGGTTTCAATACCGGATAACGCGCCGGGCGAAGCGGTGATGACGGTGCGCTGGCGCAGCGGCGTCAACCTCTGGCTGGTGCTCATCCAGTTGGGCCTCCTGTTCGGCGCGGGTGTCTTTCTCCTCCACGCGCTGTACTACGCATTCCTTATCACTTTCGGCAGTATGGGCGATCTCGCGCAACTGGCCACTTCTGCCCGGGCGCATACCGCTCTCCGTTGGGGCATGCTCGCATTCCTGATCGGCGGCATTCCGCTTTCCTTGTATGTGTCCGGCGCGTCCTTCGGCTGGGATGAAAGCTGGGGAGCCTGGCCCTTCGGCACAAACGTCCACGACACACGCACACTCTACCTGCTGATTTACTTCGCCATCGTACTGCTCGTGCGGCGAGATCTCTTCCGTTTCACCCCCACCAGCCCCCACCGCCCGCCGGTCTCCAACCGTCTCTTCGGTTGGCTGGTGCTGACTGGCGCCTTGCTGACGCTGCTGGCTTACGCCATACCGTTCAAGTATCTGTACCGATAAGGTGAGTTCATGTTTCGTTCGCTTATAGCGTTCTGCCTTTTCGCCCTTGCGCTCCTCGTTGCGGCACCGGCTCGCGCCACGATGGAGGAAGAGGAGTATGTGATGCGCGTGGTTGAGCGGCTCGCCTCGCCCGCCATCCATGGCCGCAGGATGGGGACCTTCGGCGCGCGGCTGGCGGCTGGCTACATCGCCGACGAGTTCTTGCGCTTCGGTGTGCGGCCGCTACGCGGCTACGCCGCTCCGGCTACGCGCCAGGACTATTTCCATTACTTCCGCGTGAGCGGCGGCGAAAGCGCGGGAGCCGTCGGTCGCAATGTCATCGGCTGGGTGCCTGGAACGATGTCGGTGGATCCTGCGAAGGGATGCTTCATCGTTACCGCCCACTACGACCACCTCGGCGTGACCCAGATGGCGGACGGCCGCTGGACTTACTACCCCGGTGCCAACGACAACGCGAGCGGAGTTGCCGCCGTCCTGGCGCTGGCCCGCCGCTGCACGCTCTTGGGCCAGCAACTGCCGTATCCTACAGTCTTCGTGTTTTTCGACGGCGAAGAGCAGGGGCTGCTCGGTTCGAAGGCGTTGATGGAAGACCCGCCCATCCCGTTGGATAGAGCTTTCAACGTGAACTTCGACATGGTAGGCGCGCTCAAGGGGCGGAAGCTGCTGGTGGCATATGCCGCCGAATCCGATGAGATCGGCGCGCGCGCTTTCTGGGGGGAGCTGAAGCCCCTGGCCGAAAGCGCCGGCCTGGAGCTGGAATACATGCGGCGCGGCTGGGAAGCCAGTGACCAGTATTCGTTCTACCAGAAGGACGTGCCCTTTGTCTTCATGTTTGGCGGCATGGTGGAGAACTGGGATCGCATAACTGACACGCCTGATGTCCTGGATTACTCCGCGCTTTCGGGGGTAACTGCATTCACTTGGGCGCTGCTGGACCGCATCGGCTCCCCGGCCGATTTCCGCCGCATTGACCTCGCTAGCAGCGGCGAGAGTGGCGGCGTGCGCACTTCGTTCCTCGGTATCATTCCGGACTTCGCCGTGATGGTGGAGC
>Ga0307425_1002183_pt1 | contig 11193 bp, 10 predicted proteins | sample SalMarWE160330MG_FD_202152 | JGI IMG/M metagenome (GOLD analysis project Ga0307425, IMG submission 202152) | Salt marsh sediment microbial communities from the Plum Island Ecosystem LTER, Massachusetts, United States - WE1603-30 | ecosystem: Environmental > Aquatic > Marine > Intertidal zone >... | reverse complement strand
TGCGTCGGATCGCCCCACATCCCTTGACCATCTGGCTGGCCCTGGCTTTTCCCGGTACCTTTCAAAATTTTTTTCACGGCCAAAATGGTTTTCTGTCCGCCGCACTCCTCGGCGGTGGGCTTCTGCTCCTGGATAGTTATCCGCTGGCGGGAGGATTTTTACTCGGACTGTTGAGCTATAAACCCCAGCTGGCGATCTTGGTGCCTGTCGCCTTGATCGCCGGACGGCGCTGGCAGGCGCTGGTCGCCATGCTGATTGGGGCACTAATGCTGATCTTAGCCAGTTTCTTGTGCTTGGGAAAAGAAGTCTGGATTGCCTTTTTCCATAACAGTTCTCTTCCCATGCAGCTTTTAAGAGATGGCAGCCTGCCGGTGGCAAAGATGGTGACCGTTTTTTCCGCCACCCTGTTATTCGGAGGGGGGTTGCGACTGGCTGTCATTATCCAGGCAGGCTTAATGCTGGGGGTGGCGTCAGGCATCATCTGCATATGGCACCGGGAAACCTCATTGGCGATGCGGGCTTCGGCTCTGGTAGTCGGCATTTTGCTTTTTACGCCGTATGCTTTCTCCTATGACCTCGCTATTCTCGCTCTTCCTCTGGCCTGGCTCGGTTGGGAGGGATTTACCAGAGGATGGATCCCACATGAACCGGCGGTCTTATGTTTCGGTTGGCTCATGCCTTTCATTGCTCCATTTTTAACGATAATAAAATTTCAGTTAGCCCCCTTAATTTTGGTGGCGCTTTTCGTCCTTATCATGAAAAAATGTCAAATGAACCAGATGCAACCACCCTTGCAAATCACTACCTCGCCGACACCCTGACCATGAAAGAGAAAGCCCCGCAAGAAGGGGTGGAAACCGTCTGGGAACGGGCCCAAGCCCAGGAGCCCCAGTGCGGCTTTTGTGAATTGGGGCTCTCCTGCCGCATCTGCGTCATGGGCCCCTGCCGCATCGATCCCTTCGGGGACGGCCCCCAGCGGGGCGTCTGCGGCGCCGACGCCGACATCATGGTGGCCCGGAATTTAGGCCGCATGGTGGCCGCCGGGGCCGCGGCCCACTCCGATCACGGTCGGGACCTGGTGGAGACCCTTCTGGCCGTGGGCGAAGGCCGGGCCCCGGGATATCGCATCACCGATCAGGCCAAGCTGGACCGCCTGGCCGCCGCCGCCCCCGAGTGGTATGCTGAGAAGGCCGCCACCATCGCCTCCTATGCCGTGGCCAGCGGCATTTACACGGTGTTGGGGGGTAACCCCGCCGGTCCTGGGGGAGCGCCATCGTCACCGACCTCCTGCTGAACGGCCTGGAGGCGCACCTGGGGGCCACCTTTGCGGTGGAGACCGACCTGAGCCGGGCGGCGGACCTCATCATCAGGCACGTGGAGGCCAAGCGCCGGGCCCTGGGCCTGGAGTCCCGCTGAGCCGTTCGTGTCGCTCCATTAAACCGGGCGGGGTGCGTGCCGCGCCCTCCGCCCTTGCTTTTTACCCATGAAAAAAATTCCGCGCCGCTTTTAAAGCCTGGGTTGACCCTCGGTTTGGGCCGCGTTTCCGCAAAAGTCATTGACAAGAAGTGCTGAAAAAAGATAGATATTATAAAATTAGTTCCCAAATTTTCTCAGGAGGAAAAGGATGGCTGAACCTCTTCAGGTGAGCGACGCTGATTTCGAACAGGAGATCCTGAAGTCCGATATTCCGGCCTTGGTGGATTTTTGGGCGGCTTGGTGCGGCCCCTGCCGGGCCATCGCCCCAGTGGTGGAAGAGCTGGCCCGGGATTATGCGGGCAAGGTCAAAGTAGCCAAAATGAACGTGGATGAAAATGCCAAAACCCCGGCAAAATACGGCATTAGAGCCATCCCGACCCTGATTGTCTTCCAAGGGGGTCAGGTGGTGGAGCAGATCACCGGCGCCGTCTCCCGTTCCATCATTGAAAACGCCTTTAAAAAAGCCCTCTAAACCATCGGTCCGGTATGCCTGCGTGGGATTATGACCTCATCATCATTGGCGGCGGCCCTGCCGGCCTCACCGCGGCTATCTATGCCGGCCGGGCCCGTCTCAAAACCCTGCTCCTGGAAAAGCTCATCCACGGCGGGCAGATGATGACCACCGACCTGGTGGAGAACTACCCGGGATTCCCGGAGGGGATTAGCGGGTTCGAGCTCAGCGACCGGATGCGGAAACAGGCCGAACGCTTCGGCCTTTTAATCCGCACCCAGGAAGTCCTGGAACTGAAACCCGGCAAACCGATGCATACGGTGGTCCTGGAGGATGGGAGCCTGACGGCGGGCGCCATCATCATTGCCACCGGCGCTCATTATCGGCGGCTGGGGGTCCCGGGGGAAGACCGGCTGGTGGGCAAGGGGATAAGTTTCTGCGCCACCTGCGACGGGGCTTTTTTTAAAGACGAGGAAATCGCCATGGTGGGCGGCGGCGACAACGCCCTCACCGAAACCATTTTCCTGGCCCGCTTCGCCAAAAAGATCCACCTGATCCATCGCCGGAACCAATTGCGAGGCGCCAAGTATCTCCAGGAACGGATTTCCCAGCTGGGCAAGGTGGAGGTTCATTGGGACAGCAGGGTGGTGGAGTTCCAGGGCCAGGACAACCTGGAAGCCGTTAAACTCTTGCATGTCAAGACCGGAGAAACTACCGTGCTCCCTTTGACCGGGGCCTTCATCGCCATTGGCATGCTGCCCAACAGCGGCTGGCTCAAGGATCTCCTGCCCATGGACGAATGGGGCTTCCTGTTGACCGACGAGGTCATGGCCACTGGCATCCCCGGTATCTTTGCCGCCGGAGATATACGCGCCAAACTCTGGCGGCAAATCAGCACTGCCGTGGGAGATGGATCGGTGGCGGCCATCGCCGCCGAAAACTATCTGGAAGAGCTGAAGGGAGGGTAACCTCATGACGAAAAAAACCGTCGTCCAAGGTCTCCTGGCGCTGGTCCTGATGTTAGCCTTCAGCGGCTGCGGCACCGTCAAGGGCTGGTTTAAATCGAAGAAACCCGATAAGCCCCCGGATGTTTTGGCCCAGGAAGGCATCAAGGATTTGAAAAAGAAGAACTATGGTGATGCCATCGAGCACTTCGAAAAACTCCGGGACCGCTACCCTTATAGCGACCAGGCGGTCCTGGCCCAGATCAAGGTGGCGGACGCCTATTACTATGATAAGAAGTTCGAGGAAGCCTACCAGGCCTACCGGGAATTCGAAAAACTGCATCCCACCAACAAGGCGGTGCCCTACTGTATCTACCGGGAAGGCCTGTGTTGCTATCGCCAGCGCTCCACCATCGACCGGGATCAGACTTATACCCGCAAGGCAATAGACGAATTCAGGCGACTTAAGCAGAAATTCCCCCAAAGCCAATATATCCCCAAGGCCGAAAAATATCTGGGCCGTTGCCTTAAGGATCTGGCGGAACACGAATTCTATGTGGCCGAGTTCTATTATAAGACCAAACGCTACCAGGCCGCCATCGATCGCTATCAAGGCTTGATGCAGGATTATCCCAATTTCCCCAAGAATGCCGAAGCCAGCGAGCACCTTAAGGAGTGTCAAGAACTCCTGGCCGCCCAGGACAAGCCCAAAGGCATCCTCTCCAAAGTGACCAGCATTTTCGACGCCAAGTGGTAAAGGGTTCCCGGGGGGCCGGCGCCTTTCCGGCCCTGCCGGACCCGCGGCGTTCCCGTCTCCCCTTCACCCTGGTTCTCATGTCGGTTTAGCAGCCCAGCCCCATCATACCCGCCAGGTTTACCACGGGAGTTCCGGTGGCGGTGCCGATGGAGACACCGGCCAGCCGCATCCGGGCCGGAGTTCTCCCAGGCGATCCTTACGCCAGGGGGGTGATAAGCCTTGACCGGGGCAGGCCATAGGTCAGCCCGGGAAAAGAGTTCGGATCCCCTTGTCCTAAGGTTTCAGCCCCACTGCAGGGCCTGAAGATCATTCAGGCTGCGGTAATCGGTGAGGTCATGCTGGATGGGGGTGATGGAAACATAGCCCTGGGCCAGGGCCCCGTAGTCCGTGTCCGGGTCCAGTTCCGGGCGCTCGTTGATTTCCGCCAGCCAGTAATAGACGTGCCTCCGGGGGTCCTCCCGACGCTCGAAGTGCTCCACCAGGGGCCCGGTGTCCTGGCGGGTAACCCTGACGCCGTTGACCTTTTCCCGGGGTAGGTCCGGCAGGTTGACGTTGAGGCAGACCCCGTTGGTCCAGCGAGACCAGCCCCTGAGCCTCTCCAGCGGGTCCGCGGCCAGGCGGGCGGCGGCGGCAAAGTCGGCGTTCTGGTCATAGGAATTCAGGGAAAAGGCCACTCCCTTCACCCCCAGGATGGCGGCCTCGGTGGCCGCGGACACGGTCCCGGAGTAGAGGACGTTGATGCCCACGTTGGGGCCCAGGTTGATGCCCGAGACCACCAGCGTAGGCGGCTCCGGGAGCAGCTCCGCCAGGGCGATCTTGACGCAGTCGGCGGGAGTGCCACTCACCGCCCAGCCTTCCACGCCGCCGTTGAGAGACACTTCTTTCACCCGCAGCGGGGTGATCAGGCTGATGGAGTGTCCCACTGCACTCTGTTCGCTCTCCGGGGCCACCACCGTCACTTCTCCCAGGCGTTTGAGCTCCCGGTAAAGGGCCGCCAGCCCCGGGGCGTAAATACCGTCATCGTTGGTCAGCAATATGGTCAAGGGGTTTTCTCCTTAGGAGGGAGTTGCATAAATTCGTTGGCGTATGACCTCAGGCCAGGTGCCAAAGCGGAGCTTGGGCCACGCTTGCCTTCCCAAGCCAAGCCTGAGAACGGCAAGGAAAATCGGGCCCGTGCCCCAAGGCGGCCAGGGACGGCCGCCCCCACCGGTCTGATTATTGGTGGGCCGGGCCTCCGTGCCCGCCATGGGTGTTTCAATCGGCTTTTAAGGTCATCCGATTTACTTCCTGCCGCCCTGGCCGCTCTGGCCCTTCTCCTGGGATTTCCCGGCCTTCCGGGCGGTGGCGGTCATCCGGTGCATTTCTTCCTGCCACTGCCGCAATGGGGTCGCGGGCACCAGGGCCGCCTCGGTCTTATTGCCCACCCGGGTGATGACCTTGAGCCCGGTTTTCCCCAGGGCTCCCACCTCCTCCAGGTGCAGCAGGGGTTTCCCGGCCTGGTCCCGGAGTTCCAGGACAAAGGTCGGGGGACCCGTGGGGATGCCGGCCCGGCGTGGCACCGGCGCGCCTTCCAGCTTCTGAAAATTCCACAGGGCCATCTCCAGGCGCACCGAGTTTTGCTGGGTGGCCGCCTGGTCCGGCCCGGTGATCTTCCAGGTATGCTTGCCTCGGTCTTTCCGGGCGGTCCAGGTCTGGCCCGGCTTTCCCCAAACGACCTGGTGGACCGCGGGAATGTCCCCGGACCACAGGCGCCGGTCTTCTAAAGAGGCCAGGGTCTGGTCGATCTCATCGGGCAGGGCGGCGTCCACCAGCACCACGGGCCCCGCCGTCCCCCGGCGGCCGTACGCCGATTCCCCTTTTTTGGCCCCCAAAAAGAGGGTCTGGTCCCCGGTGGGCGTCACCACCGTGATTGCGGTCTGGCGAGATGGGACCAGGCCCAGGGCCGCCAAATTGCCGGGCGGCTCCTCCAGAAAGTTTTTGGCCCGGCCCAGGTGCAAATCCCGCAGGAGTTTCTCCACCCGGTCGCCCCGCACCCGGAAGTCGGGCCGACCTACCCAGCGCCAGGTCTGGCCGCCGGTCTTTTCCAGGTCCACCGCCTCCTTGCCGCTTTTGATCTTCAGGCCCTTGACTTCGCCGGAAATGAAGGACAGCAAGGTCTTGTCCCTGAGGGCCAGGACTTGGCGATCCAGAGAATCCTTGCTCCCCCGGGTGACCATGAGCAGGTGGGGGTCCTGGTCCTTGAGGGCATAATAACTCTCGCCGCCCGGGACTTTGGCGCCGATGGCCAACTGGTGCGGCTGCCCCTGAGCCGTAAATTTCACCACCAGGCCGGGCTTATCCAGGCCGAAGGGTTTGAGGGCCTTTTCTACCCCCAGGTCCCGCTCCTTATGGAGCCGGACCAGGGCGGTGAGCATGGAGTCCACCGTGGTCTGATCGGCCTTGGTGTTCAGGGGGGCGGTGAGGTGCCATAACTTGTCCTTTTTGACCAGGCGCACTTCGTCTTTACCCCGAACCAGGCTCAGGTCGCTGATGTCGGTTTCCTTGAGGTGGAAGACTTTTTTGGCCTGTTCGTCCCGGGCCACCTGTCTTTCCTGGCGCCAGCGGAGGCCGGCATAAGTCCCCGCCAGGATCAGAAAAATCACCACATAAGGGATCAGCCGGCGGGGGGTCATCGCCGGGCCCTCCGGCGCCGGTAGGCCCAGATGCCGGCTCCCAACATCACCAGGGGGGCCCAGACCAGGCTGGCCAGGAACAGTCCCCAGGCCTGCCCGCTTTTGAGGGTCAAGAGCTGTGCCTTGCCGGCCGCCCGCACCGTAATCTGACCCATGGACTGGGCCAGGAAGTTAGCGGTGTTCAGAAACAGGTCGCCGTTGCCAAAGAGGTTGAAAAAGCCGTTGGCGGCGAAGTCCACATCCCCGAAGACCACCAGATAGGTTGGGTGCTTTTCTTGGGGGGTTTTGTTTTGATCTCCAACCGGGTCATGGTTTTTGCCGCCCTTCCGGGCCGGCTCCCCCTTGGGGGGCGTCAGCTTGATTTCGGCCTGGGCCGCCAGGGTGAAGGGACCCTTTTTGTCGGTCTTGGCGTCGAAGGCGGCTTTTTCGGCCTTGATCCATCCTTTCCCCAGCTTCTCGTAGCTGGTGGACATGGTGGTGGCCAGGGGCAGCAGGGAAACGTCCGGATGGTCCTTTTTCAAGAACAGGGGTCGGGCCATGGGATAAATGGTAATAAGGTTGGTGAAATCCCGGGTGATCTTGGAGGGGCCGTACTGGGAGACCAGGGGCATGACCGCGCTGACCCCCAGGGCCTGGCTCACCTGGTTGACGTCCAGGATGATGCCGTTATCCAGGCCCACGCCGTAGCTTGCCAGGAATTCCTTCAGGCCGCCGTTCTCAAAGGCCTCCAGCATGATCAGGAGCCGCCCGCCCTTCTCCAGGTAGCCCTTCAGGGTCTGCACCTCGGTGCTCAGCAGCGGCTTCTTGGGGGCGGCCATGATGACCACCGCGGCATCCGCCGGGACCGCTCCCCGGCTCAGCAGGTTGAGGGCCATGACTTCGTAGCCTTCGTTTTCCAGGGCCCGCTTTGCTACCTGGAACCCCCCGGGTTTGGGGTCATTCAGGTCCCGCTCGCCGTGCCCGGCAAGGCAATAGACCTTCTTGCGCTCCATCTTCAGGACCTTGCGCAGGGCATTGGTAATGACGTTCTCGTCGGGCTGGTCGGCCATCTGGTGCCGGCCCTGGTAGTCCAGCAGCACGTTGCCGGCAAAACGATACCCCGCCTGCCGGGCCCGGAGGGGTTCCCGCTCGGGGTCCACGAAGCGGTAGCTGACCTGGGGGTTGTGGTAGACATAGAGCTGCAAGACGTCTTTGGCCTGCTGGCGTTCCCCGGCGCCCTGGGGCAGGAAGACCGTCATGGTGAGAGGTTTGGTAACCTCTTTCAGGAGGGCCTTGCTGACCGGCGACAAAGATTGGGTTTGGGCCCGGGTGGTGTCCCACCGTATCGGGTGCCAGGTGGCCAGCAAGGACGCCACGAACAGGATCCCCAACACCAGCAGCACCGACACCACGGAGCCGGCGCCATAAAGCACGGTGCGTTTTTGGATTCGATCTCCCCGCTTCACGGTTAAGCTCTCCAACGCCGGGATTCCAACTTTCTCTTGGTGAGAAAGAGGAAGAAATAGATGAAACTCAGGCAGTACACCAGATCCCGGATATCGATGACCCCCTTGGTGAAGTTTTCGTAGTGCTCCAATAGGGACAGATACTGGAGGACCCTTCCTAAGTCACCGGCCCCCAACTCCTGGACCCAGCCGATGATCCAGAAGAGGAGCAGCAGGGCGAAGGCCACCACCCCGGCCACGATCTGATTCTCGGTGAGGCTGGAGGCAAACAGCCCCAGGGACAGGCAGGCGGCCCCCAGAAGGACCAGCCCCAGGTAGCCGGCGCCCAGGGCGCCCCAATCCAACCGGGTGATGAGGCCAAAGACCAGGGAGTAGCTGGCCGTAAAAGCCAGCAAGATGAGATAGACCAGCAAGGCCGCCCCGAATTTGCCCGAGATCACCGCCCAGTCCGTCAGCGGATAAGTGAACAGCAACTCCGCGGTCCCGGAACGCTTCTCTTCGGCCAGGAGGCGCATGGTGATGAACGGCACCAGAAACAGCAGGATAATGGCCAGGACCGCAAACAGGGGCCGGTAAACCATCTGCTGGGGATTAAGCTGGACCGCCACCTGGGGGTTACCGGCCTGCTGGGCCGCCTGGAGGCTGATGATGCTGTAATAAAGGACATTGGTGTAGAAAAAATATCCCGCCAGGATGAGAAAACAAAATCCGGTGATATAAAAAATGGGGGTGCCAAAATAGACCGTCAATTCTTTCCGCACCACCGCCAGCCAACCTTTTATCTGTATCATGACTTTTCTTCCGTTACCAGATTGAGGAATACTTCTTCCAGGCTGAACTCCTGGGCCTGCAATTCCAGGAGTTGCCAGCCCCGCTCCACCACCACCCGGGCCAACTGGGGGCGCAGCTCAACGCCGTTGTCGGCCTCCACCAGATACTCGCCCTCTCCCTGGCGGAGAACCCGGCTCACCCCGTCCACCGCCTTAAGGGCGGCCTCCACCTGATCAACCGGTCCGGACACCGTGATGAACACCCGGGACCCACGGCCCAGCTGCCGGGAAAGGTTTTCCGGAGTGTCGCTGGCCACGATCAGGCCCCGATTGATGATGATCACCCGGTGGCACAACTGGCTCACCTCCGGCAAGATATGGCTGCTCAGCATCACCGTGTGGGCCCCTTCCAGGTTCTTGATCAACTGGCGGATTCCCACGATCTGGGAGGGGTCCAGGCCGATGGTGGGCTCATCCAGGATGAGCAGCGGCGGCTGGTTTAAGAGGGCCTGGGACAACCCCAGCCGCTGGCGGTAACCCTTGGACAGGGCCCCCACCATTTTGCCCCGGACCTCTTCCAGGCCGCAGGCCGCCACCACCCGGTCAATTTCGCCTTTTTCGGCCTTGGCTTCCACTCCCTTGGCCCGGGCGGCAAACCGCAGGAACTGGGTCACGGTCAGGTCGGGGTAAATGGCCACCTGCTCCGGCAGGTACCCCAGGGAGCGCCGCACCGGCAGGGAATCGCTGACACAGTCGTAGCCGTTGATCCGGGCCGTGCCCGCCGACGGCGCCAGGGATCCGGCCAGGATCTTCAAGGTGGTGGTCTTGCCGGCGCCGTTGGGACCCAGGAAGCCCACGATCTCCCCGGCCGCCACCTGGAATTCCAGGCGGCTGACGGCCAGTTGCGGGCCATAATACTTGGTCAGGTCCCGGACTTCGATCATTGTTTCCATAGGTTATTCCATCCAAGGTTCCAGTGATTTATTAATCCGAGCATAAAAGAAGTTCCTTCCTTTTCCTCCCTCCCCCTTGAGGGGGGAGGGCTGGGGTGGGGGTGAATGGAACTACTTCTCTGCTCCGAGTAATAACTTGTCCAACTATTAAAAACCCCATTTCCCCAAAGGGAAACTTCGAACCTTAAGGTTTACCCCCCTCCCGCCTCCCGGAAGGCCGCCACGGTCTGGGCCAGGCCCTCAGGCAGGGTGACCTCGGGCCGCCAGCCCAGCTCTTTTCGGGCCAGAGTGCTGTCCAGGGCGCTCCGGCGCTGCTCTCCGGGCTTGGCGGGCCCATGCACCGGCCCCAGGCGAGAGCCCATGAGTTCCTGGAGCTTGAGATAAATGGTGAGAATATCCGTCTCTTGGCCGGTGCCGATGTTGAAGGCCCCGGCTTTGGGGTAAGTAAGGGCTAAAAGATTGGCGGCCACGATATCCCCCACAAAGACAAAATCCCGGGTTTGCAAACCGTCGCCGTTAATCCGGGGCTGCTGCCCGGCCAGGAATTTTTCGATAAAGATGGCCACCACCCCGGCTTCTCCCATGCCGTTCTGGCGGGGCCCATAAACATTGGCGTAGCGCAGGGCGATGGGGATTATGCCGTGTTCCCGCTGATAAAAATGCAGATAGTGCTCCACCGCCAGCTTGGCGATGCCGTAGGGGGCCTCCGGCCGGGGCCGGTCTTCTTCCCGGGCCGGCAGCGGGGCGTCATCTCCGTAAATGGCGCCGCCGGTGGAGGCGAAGACGATTTTTTCCACTTCCGCCTGGGCCGCCGCCTGAAAAAGATTGAGAGATCCCAGGATGTTTTCCCGGGCGTCCAGGATGGGATCGCTCACCGACACCTGGACGCTCATCTGGGCGGCATGGTGCACGATGACCTGGGGCCGCCAGCCCCGGATAAGTTCAACCGTCTCCGGCGACTTGATATCATAAGGATAAAACTGCGCCGCGGCCGGCACATATTCCCGTTTTCCCATACTCAAATTGTCCACCACCGCCACCTCGTGGCCGGCGGCCACCAAATGGTCGGCCACCTGGGAGCCGATGAAGCCGGCCCCACCGGTGACCAGAATCCGTTTCGGCGCGGTCATAGATTCCCCTTCTTCAACTTAATTTTTAATTCTAACTAATTTAGCTTCCTGGATGCAATTTTTTCCCCACCCCAGAGAAAAAGAAGCCCTTTATTAGAGAATTTAGGTGGACATTACTTTTTTCCTTGATAATATATGACCTAATGTTTAATTATCGATTTATGCCTGCATCATAGTTAGATGTCAAAGTAGTTCTGGCATAAAGGAGGGGGGATATGGTTCTTGGGGCCCGTATTGGGGGAGCAATGTTGGGCCTGGTCTTTTTGCTGGCGCCATTGACGGCCGGCAGCGCCGAGGCCCCGGTGCTGAACTTGAAACAACTCACCGCCATGGCTTTGCAATTCAGCCCTGCGGTCAAGGCTACTAAAAGTGAAGTGACCCTGGCGTCCGAGCAAAAGAATGAAGCCCACGGCTACCGCTGGCCGCAATTGGACGCGGTGGTCACCGGCGGGGTGGTTCCTAACGCCCGACTGGGCGAGGTGCGACAGGTGGGTAAGAATAAAACCCTCTATTTTCCTGATCCCAAAGACAAGCTCCACGGCGTCAACGTTTTTGGCAACCTGAGTTTCGCCCTCATCCAGCCTCTTTACACCTT
>Ga0307425_1002180_pt1 | contig 11205 bp, 10 predicted proteins | sample SalMarWE160330MG_FD_202152 | JGI IMG/M metagenome (GOLD analysis project Ga0307425, IMG submission 202152) | Salt marsh sediment microbial communities from the Plum Island Ecosystem LTER, Massachusetts, United States - WE1603-30 | ecosystem: Environmental > Aquatic > Marine > Intertidal zone >... | reverse complement strand
GCACTGCCCTTTGCCGGCGGCATGATGGCGGTCGGCATCCCGCGCTATCGCCTGCCGGAGGAGATCCTGCGGCGCGAGACGGACGATATCCTGAACATGCCCGGCGTGAACGTGCACCTGAACACACCCGTGCGCCTCGGCGACGAGAACGGCGGCGAGGGGCCGAGCCTGGCGGGGCTGCGCAGCGACTATGAGGCCGTGTTCGTCGGCATCGGCACGCACGACAGCATGCAGATGCGCATCCCGGGCGAGGAGCTGGGCGGCGTGCTCTATGGCGCCGAGTACCTACGCGAGCTGTGCCTGTGCCAGCTCGGCGGGGACGCGGGAGCAATGCCCGAGATCGGGCGCCGCGTGGCGGTGGTCGGCGGCGGCAACGTGGCGATCGACTCGGCCATGACTGCGCGGCGGCTGGGCGCGGAAGAGGTGACGATCCTCTACCGCCGGACGCGGCAGGAGATGCCGGCCAACGATTGGGAGATCGAAGAGGCAGAGGAAGAGGGGATCCAATTCGAGTTCCTTTCCACGCCGATCGAGATGATAGGCAAGGGCGACGCCATCGCTGCGGTGCGCTGCCAGCGCATGCAGCTCGGCGAGCCGGACGCGAGCGGGCGGCGGCGGCCGATCCCGATCGAGGGCGATACCTATGACAAGCCGGTCGACACGGTGATCATGGCCATCGGCCAGACGCTAGAACAGCCTGTTTCGGGCCTGGACCGCACGCGCCGCGGCTGGATCGAGACTGATCCGGTGACGCTTCAGACCAGCCTGTCCGACGTGTTCGCGGGTGGCGACGTCGTCAGCGGTCCTGCCTCGGTGGTCGAGGCGGTCGGCGCGGGCCATCGCGCGGCAGAGTCGATCCGGCACTACCTGCTGGGCGAGGACCTGGCGGCGGGGCGTCGTGGGCCGGAACCGCTCGACACGAGCGCGCTCGACTACTATGAGCCAGACGAGTGGAGCCAGCAGACACGGCTGGAGATGCCGCACCTGCCGATCGAGGCGCGCGACGGCTTTGACGAGGTCGCGCTGGGTATCGAGGAGGCGGTGGCGCTGGCGGAAGCTTCGCGCTGCCTGTCGTGCGGCGTGTGCTCCGAATGCATGGCCTGTGCCCGTGTCTGCGGCGCAGGCGCGGTGAACCACCAGATGCAGGACGAGCTGGTCGATATCGACGTAGGGGCGATCATTGTCGCCACAGGGTTCGATACCTGGGATCCCTCGCCGATGATCGAGTATGGATATGGGGTCTATCCGGAGGTCTATACCGGGCTAGAGATCGAGCGCCTGTCGAACGCCTCAGGGCCGACGGGCGGCGATATCGTCATGCGCAGCGGCGAAAAACCCAAGCGCGTGGCGATCATGCACTGCGTGGGCAGCCGCGACGAGCACTATCAGCCTTACTGCTCGCGCATCTGCTGCATGTACTCGCTCAAGCTGGCCCACCTGATCGAGGAAAAGACGCACGCCGAGGTCTTTCAGTTCTACATGGACATGCGCTCCTTTGGCAAGGGCTACGAAGAGTTCTACGAGCGGGTCCAGCACGAGGGCGTGGTCATGGTTCGTGGGCGCGGCGCACAGGTGATGCCGGATGGCGATCGCCTGATCGTGCGCGCCGAGGACACCGACCTGGGACGCCCGGTGGCGCTGCCGGTGGACATGGTCGTGTTGGCGACGGCGGTGGTACCGTCGGCGGGCGCCGGAGAGCTGGCGCAGCGGCTGCACGTGACGCGTGACAAGGACGGCTTTTTCCTGGAAGCCCATCCCAAGCTGCGCCCGGTCGACAGCAATACCGATGGCATGTACCTGGCGGGCGCTTGCCAGGCGCCGCGCGATATCCCGGACACGGTGGCCCACGCCAGCGCAGCTGCTTCACAGGCACTGGGCCTGTTGAGCCAGGATTTCGTCGAGGTGGTGCCGACTGTGGCCGAGGTGCGGACCATGCACTGCGTCGGCTGCGGGCTGTGCGTCGACGTGTGCCCGTACGGTGCGCCGAGCCTGGTCGAGAACCGGGGGCGCATGGTGGCCGAGATCAACGAGGCGCTGTGCAAGGGCTGCGGGCTGTGCGTGGCCGGATGTCGTGGCAAGGCCATCTCGCTGCGCGGCTTTACCGACACGCAGATCCTGACGCAGCTCGAAGCGCTGCTGCAGCTCGATTGGGTAGGCGCTTAGGAGAAGCCGCGCTTGAGCGGGCAGCGCTTCGCAAAGCGGGCGCACGGTGGGAGTACTGATTTTGCGTTCGTAGTAACGGCTTCGGCGGTGTCCCGAGCGGCCGAAAAAGCTTAAGCGCTCACTACGAACCCTGGTGCTCGGCCTGACGACGTTTGCTGGCTGAAATCGGCGCTCCTGGGGCACACGGGAACGCGGTAGATAGGAATCTGAAGGAGTGGTGATGGCACCTGAACATCCTTTCGAACCCAAGATCGTTGGCTTTTTGTGCAACTGGTGCAGCTATGCTGGCGCCGACCTGGCCGGGACGAGCCGGGCGCGCTACCCGCAGAACCTGCGCATCATCCGCGTGCCCTGCTCTGGCCGCGTCGACCCTCTGTTCGTGGTCAAGGCGTTCCAGGACGGCGCGGATGGCGTGATGGTGCTGGGCTGCCATCCCGGTGACTGCCACTATCAGCAGGGCAACTATTTCGCACAGCGCCGCTACGCGTTGATGCACCGCCTGCTCGAGTTCACCGGGCTCGAGCCCGAGCGCCTGTTCGTCGAGTGGGTATCGGCCTCGGAGGGGAAGAAATTCGCCGACGTGACCACGGCGTTCACGGACAAGATCCGGGCCCTGGGTCCCTCGCCGCTGAAACGCAAGCGCGCGGTCGGTCAGCCGTCGCCCGAGGAGGTGTTGGCATGAGCGGCCAGAAATCGGAGCGCGTCGAATCGGGAACTGCGGCTCCAGCCCGGCCCACGATGGAAGCCCAGATCCGCGAGGCAGCGCGGGCTTACCTGGAAGACGTGGCCGTCTCGTGCGTGATCGGCTACGAGCGGGGGCCGCGCGGCAACGTGCGCCCGGCCTTTATCTACGAGGCCGACGACGTGGATCGCCTGGTGTGGGGAGCGGACTGCAACCTCAACCTGGTGACCTATGTCCACAACTGGAAGCAGCCGCTCGGGCGGGGACAGCCGGTGCCGACGGTCGCAATCGTGGCGCGCCCGTGTGATGCGCGAGCGGTCAACCTGCTGATCCACGAGCAGCAGATCCAGCGCGACAAGGTCAAGGTGATCGGCCTGACCTGTGCCGGGACGGAGATCAACGGCCAGCCGCGCCTGGCGTGCCAGTACTGCGACGAGCGCGTGCCGGTGGTGTACGACGTGCTGATCGAGGCGGAGGGCGAGGTGACCGCCGCAGTGGAGGCGGACGCGTACGAGGACATTGCGGAGATGGAGAGCTGGACGCCTGCCGAGCGGTTGGCGTACTGGGCCAGCGAGTTTGACCGCTGCATCCGCTGCTATGCGTGCCGCCAGGCCTGCCCGGGCTGCTATTGCTTCGAATGCGTGGCAGAGCAGGTCGACCCGCACTGGACCAGCATCGCCCTCGAGCTGCCGGAGAAGCACTTTTTCCACGTCATGCGCGCCTTTCACCTCGCCGGCCGGTGCGTGGGCTGCGATGCGTGCGAGGCGGTCTGCCCGATGGACATTCCGTTGAGCAAGCTGAACCGCAAGCTGGCCAAGGAGGTCGAGGCCATGTTTGGCTACCGGACGGGAGACGACCCGGAGACGGCACCGCCGCTGACGACCTTTGATCCGCAGGAGCAGTTGCGGCTATGAGAGCGAACGGGAGTCAGCGACAGAGAGCCCGGCGCATGAGAGGAAGAGTCAACGTATGAAAATCGTGACACAGGCACAACTCAACCAGTGGCTGGACGCCATCGCGGAAGAAAAGATGCTGGTCGCGCCAGTCGAGGTGGAGGGCAAGCTTCTCTACCAGCCGGTCGATGACAGCGGAGCGATCGCGTGGGGGTATGAACGGACCGACATGTCGCCCAAGACGTGGCTGTTCCCTGCTACAGAGCCGATCTTGACCGTGGAGGAGGGGCTAGAGACGGCGATCCGCCCTGCGCAGGACCCGGAGCCGAAAGTCGTGTTCGGCGTGCGGCCGTGCGACGCGCGCGGCGCGCTGGCGATCGACGCGCTCTTTCTCGACCAGGACCCTGCCGACGGGCGCTATGCGCAGCATCGTGCAGCAACGACGTTGGTCGGGCTGTCCTGCCCGCAGATGTGGGATAGCTGCTTCTGCACGGTCGTCGGCGGGGCACCGAACGGGAGCGAGGGGCTGGACATCCTCTTGACCGAGGTGGAAGGTGGGTACGCGGTACAGGTGGTGAGCGAAAAGGGCGAGGCGCTGGCTGCGGGGCTGCAAGGCGAGGAGCAGGCGGTCAAGCTGCCCGAGCCGGTGCTGCGCGAGGGCCTTCCCGAGCTGCGCGCCACGGACGAATGGCGGGCCCAGTTCGACGAGCGCTACTGGGAGCGCGTGGCCGACCGCTGCCTGGGCTGCCGCGTCTGTACCTTTGTCTGCCCCACGTGCCGCTGCTTTGACGTGCGCGACGAGGTGGCGACGCACCGGCCCGGCGTGCGCGTGATCGAGCGCCTGCGCGCGTGGGATGCATGCACGGTCTCGGCCTACCGGCGCATCGCCGGGGGGCACAACCCACGGCCGACACAGCACATGCGGCTGCGCAACCGCTTCTACTGCAAGTTTATGTACTACCCGGAGGATTTCGGCGCGCTCGGGTGCGTGGGCTGCGGCCGCTGTATCGACGCCTGCCCGGTGGGGATCGACATCCTGGAGGCAGTGGCTGCGGTCGCAGAGACAGCCGCGCATCCAGAGGCCGTCGGCTAGCAGAGGATCGCGAGGAAGTATGGCATCCCGGTCCGGGGAACCCCAACCAAGATTCACGGAGGAGGACTGGGCGCGTGTCGAGGTCAACCAGACTATTCTGAATACGAGGTGTATGTATGAGTCACCATGCCAACCCGATGGAACCTGAACTGGCGACGATCACGGGGATCCGTGACCTGGCGACGGGGATCAAGCTGTTCCAGGTAGAGCTGAACGATCCCGAGGCCAGTGCTGCCTTTGACTATGTGCCGGGGCAGTTCGCCGAGGTCTCTTCCTTTGGCGTCGGCGAGTCGCCGTTCGGGATCACGTCGACGCGCGGGCGCGGAGAGACGATCGAATTCGCCGTGAACCGCATCGGTACGGTTACCGAGGTCCTACACCGCATGGACGTGGGCGATGTGGTGGGCGTGCGCGGGCCGCTGGGCAACGGCTTTCCTATGGAGACGTTCAAGGGAAAGGATATCGTCATCCTCGGCGGCGGGATCGGCGGCGCGCCCTTGCGCCCGGTGATCCAGACGATTATCGATCACCGGAGTGACTATGGCAAGCTGACGATCTTTTGGGCGGCGCGCAGTCCCGATCTGCTGGTCTTTACCGACGAGTATGACGAGTGGCGCGCTCAGCCTGATACCGAGCTGCACCTGACGGTGGATCACTCGACGCCGGATTGGCCGCACAAGGAGGGCCTGATCACGACGCTGGTCGAGGAGGTCGCGCCCTCGTCCAAAGGCGCGATCAGCATCACCTGCGGGCCGCCGATCATGATCCGGTTCGCCATGCTGTCGCTGCAAAAGCTGGGCTTTACTTCTGACCAGAACTGGGTCACGCTCGAGGCCAAGATGAAATGTGGCATTGGCAAGTGCGGGCGCTGCAATATGGGCGGGGTCTTTGTCTGCACCGACGGCCCGGTGTTCTGCTTCGAAGAGGTGGAGCAGTTCCTGGAGAGTTTTGTCTAGGATTAGGTTGCTGTCGGCGAATGTGGTATAATCAGAGGCAGCGGGACGCCGGAATCATCGAGAAACGGATACGGATAGCAGTCCGGAGGAGGATCAGATGACCACGATCGATCAGTACGAATTCCCGGATGATCTCTACTATGACAAGGAGCACGTCTGGGCGCGCGTCGAGGGCGACGATATCGTGACGATCGGCATGACCAGCTTTGGCCAGGACCTGGCGGGCGAGATCGTCTACGTCGAGGTGCCGCGCGTGGGCCGTAGCGTCTCCAAGGGCGAGGCCTTCATGTCCATGGAGTCGGGCAAGTGGGTGGGCCGCATCCAGTCGCCGGTCTCGGGAGAGATCGCCGAAGCCAACGAAGAGGTCGAGTGGGAGTCCACGCTCGTCAACGAGGATCCCTACGGCGAGGGCTGGTTGGCCAAGATCGAGGCCTCCGACCTGGGCGAGCTGGACGGTTTACTGAAGGCCGATTCGGACGAATTCGCTGCATTCATTGCTGCGGAACGGGAAAAGTACGACAAGTAGCCCAGCGCACACGAGCAGACGCGCGGCGCAGATGCCTGACATCTGCGCCGCGTTTTCGTGCCGGGGGCACAGAGCCCCCCTCCGGCCCTTCGGCCAACCGGGGGGAGGGAAGAGCGCGGGCACTTGCGCCTGGTGGGGGGATCGCATACAATGGGCGTGACCTGGCCGCGAGGCCTTTGCTAGAGAGGAAGTAGAGATGACGGTAACCGCTGTCGTAGGTGCCCAGTGGGGCGACGAGGGAAAGGGACGCACGGTAGACTATTTGGCGCAGCACGCCGACCTGGTGATCCGCTTCCAGGGCGGCGACAATGCCGGTCACACCGTGGTCAACGAGCTGGGCGAGTTCCGGCTGCACCTGGTGCCCTCTGGCATCTTTGGCCCGCGCGCTACGTGCCTGCTGAGTGCGGGGACGGTGGTCAACCTCGACGTGCTGACCCAGGAACTGGCGAGCCTGGAGGCGGTCGGCGTCGATACGGGCAAGCTGGTGATCGACAAGCGCGCTCACCTGGTACTGCCCTTTCACCGCGCGCTCGACGGCGCCGAAGAAGCCGCGCGCAAGGGCGAGTGGGAGGTGGGCACGACCAAGCGCGGTATTGGGCCGGCCTATGCCGACAAAGCGGGCCGGCACGGGATCCGGGTGGGCGAGCTGCTCCACCCGGAGCGGCTGGGCGAGCGGCTGGAGATGCTCGTGCTGCGTAAGAACCGCGAGCTGGCGTATTTCGGCTTGCCCGAGACGAGTGTGGGTGAGCTCATGGCGCTGTGCATGGGGTGGCGCGAGCGGTATGCGGCACGCATCGTCGATGCGGTGCCCCTGGTACGCGATGCGGTGCGCGGGGGCAAGGACGTAGTTTTGGAGGGCCAGCTCGGCGTGATGCGCGACCTGGACTGGGGAATCTATCCCTATACCACTTCTTCCTCCCCGACGGCAGGGGGCGCCTGCGTCGGGGCCGGGATCCCGCCCAAGGCGATCGACGAAGTGCTGGGGGTGGTCAAGGCTTTCTCGACCTCGGTGGGCGGGGGGCCGTTCCCGACCGAGCTGGATGGACCGATGTGCGAGCTGCTGCGCACGGGGGGACCTGAGGTCGGGCACGAGTTTGGGGCGACGACGGGACGGCCGCGCCGCTGCGGCTGGTTCGACGGCGTGGCAGTTGGTTATGCGAGCTGGCTCAACGGCTTTACCGGGATCTCGGTGACCAAGCTGGACGTGCTCGATACATTCGAGGAGCTCAAGATCTGCGTCGGCTATCGCGTGGAGGGCGAGACGATCGACTATGTGCCCGACACGGCGACGCAAGAGCTGGCAGAGCCGATCTATGAGGCCTGGCCGGGCTGGATGGAGAGCACGGCTATGTGCCGGACCTGGGACGCGCTGCCGGCCAACGCGCGCGCTTACCTGGGCCGCATCGAGGAGCTGGCCGGGGCGCCGATCCGTTACGTCTCGGTGGGGCCCGAGCGCGACCAGATGGTCGTCAAAGCGCCGTGACGTGGCCGGGCTGCCCTTTTCCTCGCCTGCGGTCCAGCAGCGTGCCGTGTCGATCCTGAAAGAGATCGGGACCGATCCGCGTTACCTGACCCTGCTGGCAGACTTGACCACGCTGGGGGAGCGCTGCCGCTTTGCGCTCGCGACGGGGGGTGCGTTCGCGGCGCGCTACCTCGACCTGCCGTTTGCCGCCGTCTCGTTCTACGGCGAAGGAGCGGGGCTGCGCGAGGCACTCTCTGGCGTACTCGCTAAGGCGGAGCGGTGTTACGCCCTGGTCGCCGAGGCGCAGCAAGCGCACCTCGAGGGGGCCGTGCACGTGCTCGACGTCGCGATGGAGTGGCAGATGCCGTACGCCGGCGAGCCGTCGACGCTCGATCCAGGCGAGGCCGTTGCACTCGATCCATCCGATCTGCCTGCAGTGAAGGCGCTGGTAGAGCGCAGCGTGGTGCACGCCTTTGACCCCGGGGTGCTGGAGATGGGTCCCCACTTTGGGGTGTGGCGCGACGGGCGGTTGGTGTCCATGGCGGGGACGCGGCTGCTGGTCGATGCGATCGGCGAGATCGGCAACGTCATCACCGACCCTGACTACCGGAGGCGCGGGCTGGCGCGTATGGGGGTGGCGGCGACGACACGGGCGCTGCTGGAAACGGGACGCCGTGTCCTGCTGCACGTCTTTTGCTCGAACGCGGGCGCGGTGGCGCTGTACGAGCAGTTGGGCTACCGGCGCGAACGGACGATGTCCCTGGTGCATTTTCATCTCTAGCCCTCGACGGCCAGATGCAAGGCCTTACCGGAGGAAGCATGGCTGAGGCATCCCTACCCTACGAGACCTACCTCTCTCCCTTTACCTGGCGCTACGGCACGGCGGCGATGCGCCGGCTGTGGTCGCAGACCTACAAGCGGCGGCTGTGGCGGCGCGTGTGGGTGGCGTTGGCGCGGGCACAGCACGAAGCCGGGTTGGTGAGTGCCGCGCAGTTGGCCGACCTGGAGGCGCACGAGGAAGAGGTGGACATTGCACGGGCGCTCGAGATCGAGGCTGAACTGCGCCACGACCTGATGGCCGAGGTGCACGCCTACGCCGAGCAGTGCCCGATCGGGGGCGGGATCATTCACCTCGGCGCGACGAGCATGGACGTGGAAGATAACGTCGACGCGCTGCGCCTGCGCGAGGGGCTCGACCTGATCCTGGCCTCGCTGGGCAAGCTGATGGCGGCACTGGCGCGGCAGATCGATGCGCACGCCGACCAGGCGTGCATGGCCTTTACCCACATCCAGCCAGCCGAGCCAACCACGGTAGGGTACCGCCTGGCTCAGTACGGGCAGGACCTGTTGATCGACCACCGCGAGCTGTCGCGCGCCCGCGCCGAGGTGCGCGGCAAGGGGATCAAGGGCGCGGTGGGGACGAGTGCTTCCTACGAGGCCTTGTTGGAGGGGACGGGGGTCTCGCCGGCAGCGCTCGAGGCGCGGGTGATGGCGCTCCTCGAACTGGAGCCGTTCGACGTGGCCACGCAGACCTACCCGCGCAAGCAGGACTGGCTGGTGCTGAACGCGCTGGCGGGCCTGGCAGGGACGCTGTACAAGCTGGCCTTTGACCTGCGCGTGCTGCAGTCGCCGCCGATCGGGGAGTGGGGCGAGCCGTTTGGCAGCAAGCAGGTCGGTTCGTCGGCCATGCCGTTCAAGCGCAACCCGATCACGTCGGAAAAGATCGACTCGCTGGCACGATACGTGGCGGCGCTGCCGCGCGTGGCGTGGGATAACGCGGCGCACTCGCTGCTCGAACGGACGCTCGACGACTCGGCCAACCGGCGCGAGGTGCTGCCCTCGGCCTACCTGGCGGTCGACGAGATCCTGCACGCGACCCAGCGCATCGTCGGCGGGCTGCGGGTCAACGAGGGAGCCATCGCGCGCAACATGGAGGTCTATGGTGTCTTTGCGGCAACCGAGCGCTTGCTGATGGCGTTGGTCAAGGCAGGGGCGAACCGGCAAGAGATGCACGAGATGATCCGAACGCACTCGCTCGCCGCGTGGGAGGCCCTGCAGGCCGATGCGGGCAGCGAGAACCCGCTCGCGGCGCGGTTGTGCAGCGACGAGCGGATCGCGCGCTACTTGCCGTCCGAAGGGGTGCTCGCCTTGCTCGACGCCAGCGCCTACGTGGGCGACGCGCCGGAACGGGCGAGCGCGGTGGCTGCCAGCCTGCGCGGTGCGGCGGAGAGCGGCTGAGCCTGGGCCGATAGATCAGCGGTGCGATGCGACCCAGGCTGCCATCGCCGGGTCGTCGGGGGTCTCCGCGTCAAGCGTGACCGACTGCCACTGCTGGGCTTGCAGCACGCCGTTCTGGTCGAAGGAAAAAGAGCCCGCGCCGATCCGGCGGCCTGCATGTGCGGTCATTGAGACGTCGGCGTGCAGGATGAGCGGTTCGCCGTTTCCTCCCTCGGCCATGGCCGTCATCCGCGCGCCGCCACCGCTGACGATCAGGTCGAGCTCCGGCACCTGTGCCGCGATCTGCCGGTTGGTCTCCAGGCCAGCGTGGGAGAGCAAGATTAGGATCTGTGCCTGGTCGCCGATCTGCTGCACCGCTTCCTGCACGGCCGCGAGCGGGTCACCGATCGTGAGGCCCGCGATTTCTGCCTCGCCCGTGAGGCCGATCAGGGCGACGCGCTGCGTGCCGACCTCGATCACGCGATAGGGCTCAGCCAGCAGCTCTCCCTCGAGGAAGGGGTGACCAGTGCCCGCTGCTGCCCCCGAGAGGTAGACGTTGGCCGAGAGGAAGGGGAAGTCTGCCTCGGCCATGCGTTCGCGCACTGCGTCGACCCCCAGTTGGGCCAGGTCCCCTTCGCCCAGGGCTGCTGCGTCGTAGCCCATGCGATTCATGGTGTCGATGCTGGTGGCACCCTGGCTGGTGGTAGCAGGCGCCTGGTCTTTCAGGAGCGCATCGCCTGCGTCGAGTACGAGCACGTGATCGTGTGCGGACCGCTGCTGCTTGATGAAGGTCGCCCGCCGGGCGACGCCACCGTAGGGAACCGCTCAACCGCAGGGGAGTATATAGCCCCACGTGTCGTTGCTGTGGACGATCGCGATCTCGATCGCTTCCTCGGGCGGCGCTGCTGCAGGCGCGACCGTCGGCGTCGCGGTGGGTGCGACGGGGGTCGGGTCGATGTTCACCGTCGGCATCGCGTTGGGAGCCGCGGTCGGTGGAACAGGCGTGGCCGTGGCGGAGGGCTGCGGCACGGACGTGTGCATCGCGGCGGCGACATCGGGCGCGTGGTTCGTGGTGCTGAGGAACCACAGGCCACCGGCAGGAACGGCTAGGCCGATCAGGAGCAAGAGGATCGGGAACCAGGAATGGTGCTGTGGTTCGTCAGGGCTATCTTGGCGTTTGGCCATCTACTTCTCCTCCGTAACAGGGAGGCAT
>Ga0307425_1002179_pt1 | contig 11214 bp, 7 predicted proteins | sample SalMarWE160330MG_FD_202152 | JGI IMG/M metagenome (GOLD analysis project Ga0307425, IMG submission 202152) | Salt marsh sediment microbial communities from the Plum Island Ecosystem LTER, Massachusetts, United States - WE1603-30 | ecosystem: Environmental > Aquatic > Marine > Intertidal zone >... | reverse complement strand
AAGAAATAAGATTGGATTTTGGCGATTTTGTTTCTTCTCCGCCAAGTTTTGATATTTGTTTGTCAATCATTTCGTCCTCGATTTTAGGAAACAGAATTTCCGATTGATTAAGCTTATGTCCGGCTGGTAAATTTTCTTCACTACATTTATCCCAGGCTGTTGATTGTGCATTCAACATTTTGAATAACTTCTTTGTGGTAAACGGAATTATCGGCTCAAATAATTCAGCCAAAGTATAAATTGTCTGAAGACAAATGTTTAATGTGGTGCCGCACTTCTTTTTATCATTCTTAACAGTTACCCATGGCTCGGAATCATTAAAATACTTATTACCTGCCCGTGCAAGATTCATCAATTCATTTGTACCGTCTTTAATTTTATACTGTTCAAAAAGATGTGAAACTTTTTCAGGATATTCTGAAATGGTTTTCAACATCTCCCTATCCAGATCAAAAAGTTTATCTTTGGGAGGAACTTCACCGTTAAAATGTTTGAAAACAAAAGTGAATGTTCTGTTTATAAAATTTCCAAGAATATCTGCCAGCTCGCTATTATTCCTTGCCTGAAATTCCTTCCAGTAAAAATCAGTATCACGATTCTCCGGCAGATTTGCAGCAAGTGTATAACGTAATGGATCGGCAGGAAAAATATCCAGGAATTCATCCACATCAATTCCCCAGTTCCTGCTTTTAGAAAATTTCTTCCCTTCAAAATTAAGAAACTCGTTTGCCGGAACATTCTGAGGAAGACAATACTGCTCCTTGCTTTCTTCATTCCATGCTATTAAAATTGCAGGAAAAACAATTGTATGAAAAACGATATTGTCCTTCCCGATAAATGCAATGTATTTTGTTTTGGGATCCAGCCAGTATTTTTTCCAGAGATCAGGCTCTTTTTTTATTTGTGAAAGTTCCTTTGTTGATGAAATGTAACCAAGTACAGCTTCGAACCATACGTAAATAACCTTCCCGGCAGCACAATCAACAGGCACTTTGATTCCCCAATCCATATCGCGCGTAATTGCTCTGTCCTTTAACCCTTCGTTGAACCAGCCACGACAATATTGCAGAACGTTATCTTTCCAGCCATATTTTTTATTCATCTCTTCTACATACTTTTCAAGTGCAGGCTGATATTTACCAAGCGGGAAATAATAGTGAGAAGTTTCCCTCAGTGAAGGAGTTTCGCCTGTGATTTTACTTTTAGGATTTTTCAATTCAGATGGATCGTACAACGAACCACAGTTCTCACACTCATCGCTTCGAGCTTCTTCATAACTACATTTTGGACAGGTGCCTTCAACATATCTGTCCGGCAAAAACATTTTTACTTTTTCATCGTAAAACTGGTTCGATTTTTTTTCAACCAACAAACCGCGGTTATAAAACTCAAGAAAAAAATCTCTTGCTGTTTCGTGATGAATGGGCAAACTCGTACGAGAATAATTATCAAAGCTCATTCCGAATCGTTCGAAAGCTTTTTTATTGATATTATGATACCTGTCGATTATCACCTGCGGCTTTACACCTTCTTTATCTGCTGAAATTGTAATTGGTACACCGTGCTCATCTGAGCCGCAAATGTAAACGATATCTGCTCCTTTTAGTCTTTTATATCTTACATAAATATCAGCCGGAAGGTACGCACCACTGAGATGACCAAGATGAATAGGTCCGTTTGCATAAGGCAATGCAGAGGTAACGAGTATTTTTTCTTTGTTCAATTTTTATTTGAAAAAGGTTTTTTTTAGTAGAATTTTAGTACAAATATAGACAATTTATCAAGAAATCAATTTACGAAGAACTGTATCCATATTTATATCTTTTTTCTTTCGAGATGATATCAATGGACTCTTTCAGAGATTTTTGACAAAAAAACTCACCTCCCAAACCGCGAAGTTGAATAAGGGTGGGTTTTGACATTTTGCCTGATGAAATTACACCATTCCTTTTTTTACTTTGACGATTTGTTTTCCTTCTTTGCATTTCTAAAAATGGCTTATTATTTCCAATTATGTCATATACTTTTTTAAAGTAGTAGTTTTAATTAATATTAAAACATTTTCCCCATAATCAAGTGTTTCATCAAAGGAAGGTATTTTACCATCATGAATTACCTTATTTCTAAAATTTCTTAACTCCTCATGAAGTTTTGGAGCACATTCGTTGGTTATGAGTAAATAATAAAATACAAATATTCCAAACTGTCGTTCAGATTGTTTGTTAACAAACTTCCAACTTTCTAGAAATGATTGTTGATCAATATTAAGATGAATGCTAATTACTTCAGAAATATACTGATAGTATTTTTCAAGTGAAGTAGCAAAATTTGAAACTGCCTCGCGGGTATAACCGTCTGATAACGCCATTGCACCTAAATCATATAATGTTTCAAATAGTTTCTCGCCAATTAAAATGTAAGTCTTATGTCCTTTTTCACATACATAATCATATATTCCATCCTCATTAATTTCCACATATAAGAATTTATTGATATCCAAATCGTAATCATTCCCTTTCGCTCTTTCTTCCTCTAAACAAATATTACAATTTGGTCGTATTCTAATTTTCATGATTGTTTTTATTCATTTGTTACTAACGCAAATATAATAATAAGGATTACGTTTATTCCGTATTCAAAATAAAGCTTATTATTTTACTTTTTTCAAAAGTATAAAAATACACGCTTAGACTTTTCAAGATAAGTGTTAATAATTCTTAATTTTTCAAAACATTTAGGATACGATTTGATATCATCGGTACGAGTTCTTTATTCTTCCCGAAATTTCTTAATTTAACATTTACAAATATTTAACATTATAGAAGTTCAAAAGACTTCTTTTTACTTAAAAACAAGGGAAACGAATAATGAAGAACCAGAAAAATTCCCGCACAACGGGTAATAATCATTCCGAAATAGATTTTCAAACAAAATGTGTTCATTCAGGTATAAATGATAATGAATACGGTTCCGTAATTCCTCCAATTTGCCAGACATCGACATTTAAATTTAAATCCGCCGAACACGGTGCTGCATTATTCGCAGGAGAAGAGAAGGGATACATCTATAGCAGGATGTTAAATCCTACAGTTGAAGCAATGGAAAATGCAATTGCTGAACTCGAAGGCGGACATAAAGCTTTAGGCTGTGCAAGCGGAATGGCTGCAGCTCACACAATTTTTGCAAGCCTGCTTTCTGCAGGCGATCATGTTGTGTGCTCATCTGCAGTTTATGGACCAACTTCCACATTACTTAATACAGTTATGAAAAAGTTTGGTGTGGAAACTTCTTTTATCGATTCTGCAAATCTTCAGGAAGTTGAAAGTGCAATTAAACCAAATACAAAATTAGTTTTTGTTGAAACACCCGGTAATCCGACACTTTGTATTTCAGACATTAGAGGGATTTCAAAAATAGCTCACAAAAATAATTCTATTATTGCTGTGGATAATACATTTATGAGTCCTGCTTTACAAAATCCTCTTACACTCGGCGCAGATATCGTAATGCACAGCTTAACAAAATTTTTAAATGGTCATGCAGATGTTGTTGGCGGTATCGTCGTGGTTAAAGATGAAGAAACATACAAGCTCTTCCGCAAAACATTGAATCAAACAGGCGGTGTTATCGATCCTTTCAATTCATTTTTAGTTCATCGTGGATTAAAAACACTTCACCTGAGAATGGAAAAGCATTGCAGTAATGCACAGAAAGTTGCAGAGTGGTTAGAGAAACATCCATTGGTTAAAGAGCTGAGATTTCCGGGATCAAAAAGTCATCCTCAATATGAAACCGGGCTGAAACAGCAAAAAGGTCCGGGTGGATTGATTACATTCGAAGTGGATGGCGGATTGGAAGCCGGTAGAGTTCTTATGAACTCAGTTAATTTGTGTACACTGGCTGTAAGTCTTGGTGGTGTTGAAACCTTAATTCAGCACCCGGCAAGCATGACTCATTTTACAATGGGAAAAGAAGCGCGGGAAGCTGCCGGAATTTCAGATGGTTTGGTAAGACTTTCAGTCGGGATCGAAAAAGCCGAAGACATAATCTCCGATCTTAAACAAGCATTAAATAAGGTGAAAGATTTACATTTTCATCCGGCTGATATAAAATAATTCCGTTGATAGAAAACATATAACAGTTATATAAAACATTTACCTACATTTATCATCCATTTACCGAATTTTTCTTTTTTTGCTTTGTTTTATTAATTATGTTGCCCTTGAAATTATTGGATAATGAGGTTTAGAAATGCAACAGCATCAAAGAAATACTGATAAAAGAATACTCCTCGGTGGAATACTGATAGTTATAGGTGCATTCCTCCTGCTTGGCTCTATGGACATCTTCGACTTCAGCATTTCATACATTATATTTTCCTGGCCCTTTTTCTTTACAGTCATTGGGTTGTTCATTCTACTTAATTCAAATAAAAAAATCTTCGGTGGAATACTAACCGGAATTGGTCTTTTCTTTTTACTTCCAAGAATTTTTCCCGATATACATTATCATGGCGGAATTATAATCCCGGTTATACTTATTTCACTTGGAGTCTATATAATATTAAATCATAGAAGAAAAGAAGCGTTGAATTCCGAGCAAGAGGGTTTTTTTAAGAAAGATGTAATTGACGATGTTTCAATATTCGGTGGGGGAGCTAAAATAATTTCTTCGGATAATTTCAGAGGTGGCAATGTAACGGCTATTTTCGGAGGTTCAGAAATTAACCTTACAGGCTGTAAGCTTGCTGAAGGTGAACAAATTCTGGACGTATTAACGGTATTCGGCGGAACGACGATTTTAGTCCCGAAAGACTGGAATGTTGTTGTTAATGTTACTTCCATACTCGGTGGATTTTCCGATAAAAGTATAAAAGATCCAAATTTTATTCCCGATCAATCCAGGACTCTTCACATCAAGGGACTTGCTCTTTTCGGCGGCGGCGAAGTTAAAAACTATCTTTGATCCGCTAAGAGATGTTCACAAATCCAATCCTAAAAAGCTTAAAGAACATTAATTATTATTTAATATTCTGGACGATCATTGCAGTCATTTCCATCAATCTACTATATATCGGAACAGCTATCGGGCTATCGGCATCTGTAGCAGATGGAATTATCTCTTCATTTCTTCTGGCAGGATTAGGTTTAACTTTCTGGTATCCTGCACGTTACATCCCCATTGAAAAATTCAGTACCACCAAGATTGTTGTCGGGCATGGTGTTGGTGCAATAATCACAACAGCAATCTGGATTTTTGCAGGTTACTTTCTTATGGTAGGTGTGTTCGGCTTCAAAAATAATTATCCTTCTTTTCTATACAGCACTTTGGCGTGGAGAATATTGATAGGTTTTTTATTTTATTCCCTGTTCGTTTCCTTTTACTATATGATAATTTATTATACGGGATTCCAGGAAAGAACAGTTAAAGAAGCGGAATTAAAAAGTCTTGTTACCGAAGCAGAACTGAAATCGTTGAAGTTCCAGATCAATCCGCATTTTATATTTAATAGTTTAAATTCGATGAGTGCACTTACTGAAATCGATCCGGTTCGTGCAAAAAAAATGATAATCAAGCTGGCTGATTTTTTAAGATTCATATTAAAAACAAACGAGCTCGAAAAAAATAAATTAAAAGAAGAACTGGCAAACATCAGGCTTTACCTTGATATTGAACATGTAAGGTTTGAGGAAAAATTCGAATATATAGAAGAAATAGGCGAAGGTTGCAGCAATGTTGAAATACCAACAATGATTCTTCAGCCCCTATTTGAAAATGCAATTAAACATGCAGTTTATGAAACTCTTGGGAAAGTCACATTGACTCTAAAATGTGAATTAAAAGATGGCTTTCTTAAAATTGTTTTACAGAATAACTTTGATAAGACGGCCCCTCAAAAAAAGGGAGCAGGTGTAGGAATCAAAAATATAAGGGAACGATTGAGACTTATCTACCGACAGGATTCATTACTCGATGTTAAAGATGAAAAAGGAATTTTCAAGGTAACGTTATATATTCCTGTACCGGATTTTAATGATTAATGAAAATTTACCGGGAGAGATATGAGCGATAAAATAAGAACAATAATTATAGATGATGAACATTTAGCCCGTGAAATAACCAAGGGTTATCTATCAAAACATCCTGAAATTGAAATAATTGCCGAATGTTCAAACGGGTTCGATGCAATAAAAAAAATTAATGATGAGAAGCCGGACCTGATCTTCCTGGATATTCAGATGCCGAAAATAAACGGATTTGAAATGCTGGAACTGCTGGATGAACCACCTGCAATCATTTTTACAACTGCTTACGATCAGTATGCAATTAAAGCATTTGAGGTAAGTGCTGTGGATTATCTGCTTAAACCTTTTTCAGAAGAAAGATTCAATGATGCGCTAACAAAATCATACGAAGCTATTAAAGACAGGTTTCAACAGAATTCCGCAATAAAAAATATCATCGATCATAATGATGAAAAGATCGAGTTTCTTGAAAGGGTTGTAATAAAAGACGGAACAAAAATTTCTATTCTTCCCGTCGATTCGATTAAATGGATCGAGGCGCAGGACGATTATGTGATGATAAATTCAGATCAGGGAAGATTTCTTAAGAAAAAAACTATGCGGTATTTTGAAAATCACCTAGATGAAAATATGTTTATCCGGATTCATCGTTCTTATATTATTAATGCAGATTATATCCAGCACCTCGAACAAACCGGTAAAGAATCATATCAGTTGATTCTTAAGAACGGTAAGGAATTACCTGTTAGCAAAACGGGTTTGGGAAAATTGAAAAGTACGTTATAGGAAACTCAAAATATTTTGTTATGCCACGCCGATGAGGCTCTTTCTTTTACCCTGAATCTTATTCTATAGCTAATTCACTCCTACGGAGCCATTATATAACATCTCGACTAAATTTAAGTCCTGCAAGAATTATATTCCATCGAAACTATTACGATTTTAACACTTTGCTTTAGTCCCATAAGGACGGAATATTTATAGTAGCCATCTTTCAAAGAAGTTCAGAGTTCCGATAGGGACAACATAAATCTCCTATTCTCGTACAAAATTTCTTTTAAATTGAAAGTCTCTCCCTCAATAGATATATTTGCTCTGCAATATCATTGAGGATAAAATGATTCTTGACAAAGACCTGCTTTCTATTCAGGAAGCACGCGAATCCGCACGAAAAGCTTACGAAGCTCACCTGGAATACAAACATTTTTCACAGGAACAGGTAGATAAAATCATAAAAGCTATGGCAGAAGCCGGCTATGAAGCAGCAGAACGTCTTGCAAAAATGGCTGCGGAAGAAAGCGGTTTCGGGAAATGGCAGGATAAATTAGTTAAGAATCAATTCGGAACTAAAAATGTTTATGAATCTGTTAAAAATTTAAAAACCGTAGGTATTGTTGGAGAAGAAGCAAACGGAAAAGTTTTAAAGATTGCCGTTCCGATGGGAGTTGTATGCGCTTTGGTTCCTTCAACAAATCCAACATCTACTGCAATGTACAAAGCATTGATTTCACTTAAAGGAAGAAATGCTATTGTTGCCAGCCCTCATCCAAGAACTGTTAAATGTACTGCAGAATCATTTAAAATTCTTTCCGATGCTGCAATCTCAGCAGGAGCACCGGATGGATTGATGCAATTTTTATCCGAACCGACAATAGAAGGCACCGATGCTTTAATGAAAGATAAAAATGTAGCCGTAATTCTTGCTACCGGAAGTACACCGATGGTGAAGGCAGCATACAGCGCGGGTAAACCGGCTTACGGTGTTGGACCCGGCAACGTACCGGCGTTCATTGAAAGAACTGCAAATTATAAAAAGGCTGTTGCTGATATCATTTACGGAACAACTTTCGATAACGGGACTCTCTGTTCATCCGAGCAGGCAATAATTGTTGATTCACCAATTGAACAGGAAGTACGTGAAGAGGTCAAAAGACAGGGAGGTTATTTTGTAACGGCTGAGGAAAAAGAAAAACTTGGTAAAGCCATTCAAACTAACTTCAGAATAAATCCACAGATTGTTGGACAATCGGCAAAAGTGATTGCACAATATGCGGGATTCTCTATTCCCGATAATACGAAAGTTCTGGTTGCGGATTGTTATGAGGTGGGTAAAACCGAACCACTATCAATGGAGAAGCTTTCACCAATACTTGCCTTTTATAAGGTCAATGGATGGCTAGAAGGCTGCCATAAGTGCATCGATCTTTTACAGTTCGGCGGTATCGGGCATACAATGGTAATTCATTCAAACGATCAGCCGATAATAATGAAATTTGCACTTGAAAAACCAGCATTCAGAATTTTAGTAAATACCGTTGCTTCTATCGGTGCAGTCGGTTATACAACCGCATTAGCTCCTTCAATGACTTTAGGTCCCGGCACGTGGGGAGGCTCGATCATTTCTGAAAATGTAACTGCAAAACATTTAATCAACATCAAGAGCCTTGCTTTCGAAACAAACCCGGTTAACGAAGGAAAAGTTGTAACACAGTTCGATGTGCAGAAAACTCATGGAACAAGAGATATATTTATGCAGGAAATTGAGGACAGGCTGAGAGCGCGTGCAGGTAATCCGCCGCTTAAAACCACCTACAGCTATGAAAGGGAAATTCCTAAAGCAAAAACAGATGATCATCCCAAACCGAAAGGAGATGTGAAATTCGGAAAGGGAATTACCGAAAACGAAATCTTAAAAATAATTGAAGAGTTTGAAACAAAAGGTTGATCCGGTAATAATCTATCAGCTTCGAAAAATTATAAATGCCTGATCTTATGAAAAGAACTCTGTTAATACTTCTTCCATAAATATTCCGGGAAATTTATCGATCAGCGTATTAACAATAACCTGGGCAGCTTCCTTATAAGAAAACATACCTGTATTTATTATCAGGTGATATAAATGCGGGTCCCGGACATCTCCTGAATAGTTGGATTTAAGATATTTCCGCCTTGCAGCATCTTCTTTTTTAATAAATGTGTATGCATCCGACTTGCTCAAATTGCTGAATTCCATAACATGCTGAATCCTTTGTTCAATCGGTGCTACCAATCTTACATGAAAAGTATTCTTAAGCTTCGCAGTTGTTATATTACTTCCGCGTCCGACTATAATTGACTTCCCCATTCTTGCGAGTTGAACTACCGTTTCCGTTGTTTTATAAAGTAAGGTTAAATGAGACGGGTGTATTCCTAAAATTTCATACACTATGGATTTCACGTAATTCGTTTTATCCTCCGGCATGAATTCACGTAACTGCTGCGGCAGGTTATGATCTTCGAGAACTTTAAGAATTAATTTCCTGTCAAAATATGTCCAATGTATGCCATCTTCCTGCGATATAGCTTCAAGCAATTTTATCAATTCCTTGCAGACCGACATTACACCCGCACCTGTTTCCCTTGTAATTGTAATACAGGGATATACTTTCCTTTTTACAGGTGGCTCTTCACTCTGTCTGTGTGATTCAATATATTGTTTGCATTTTTGATAACTGCCAACAGCCATTTTTACTCTTTCTATTAATTTGTATTAATTATTGAAGTTACACAAAATGTCATTCTGGCGAGTGAAACGAGTCCAGAATCTTTTAATTATGATAGTATTTTAGATTCCGGGCAAGCCGGAATGACTGTATTCGAGATTCTGTGTAACCTCTGTTAATTGGTTAATTTTATATCGAAATCATTCTATGATTTCAACGGATTTTAATTTTTAAAATAATTTTGATAATATGAAATGCAATTAGCTGTATTCTTATTAATTTTTATAAACAGTGGTACCGGATATCTCGAACCAGTTTTTAATCATATCGGATTTGTTTTTTCCTGAAGCATGAAAGAATTCATTCTTATGCGGATTGTAAACATAATCCATCTGCCACTGATCGATATTCTCAACAACTTCCTTTATTGCATCAATTATAAAATTAACTTCATCGTCAGTCATAACCGGGTGAACAGACATTCTTACCCATCCGGGTTTTTCAGAAAGATCACCGAGATCGATTTTGCTTGTTATTTTCTCAGAGCGGTCATGGTCAACGTGTAACAGATAATGTCCGTAGGTACCGGCACAAGAACAACCACCTCTTACCTGTATGCCGTACCGGTCGTTTAACAGCTTAACAATTAAGTTGTAATGAATATTATCTATATAAAAAGATATTGCGCCTAATCTTTTTTCTATATTATCTGCAAGAATATGTAAACCGGGAACTGTGCGAATCTGCTTAAATACTGATTTAACTAACTCCTCTTCCCTTTTGTATATTTTATCGATTCCCATTTCTTCCTTCAGCTTTATTGCCAGTGCTGCGCGAATAGTCTGAAGAAACGCGGGAGTCCCACCATCTTCTCTTATTTCAATGTTGCTGCTGAACCTGTGCTGTCCCCAGGGATTTGTCCATTCGACTGTGCCGCCGCCCGGCTGATCGGGAACTTTGTTTTGATAAAGCTTGGAATCGAAAATGAGTATGCCGCTAGAACCCGGACCACCAAGAAATTTGTGCGGTGAAAAATAAATTGCATCAAGCTTTTCTTCGGGATCTTCAGGATGTATATCAATTTTTACATAAGGTGCGGAACAGGCAAAATCGATAAAGCAGTAACCGCCGTGCCTGTGCATTATCTTTGCCATTTTATGATAGGGCGTTTCAATTCCCGTTACATTTGAACATGCTGTGAATGCACCTATTTTTAGTTTCCTGTTTTCGTATTTCTTAACCTGGGTTTCAAGATCCTCAAGATCGACAAGTCCCTGTTCATCCGGTGATAAAATAATTACATCAGCAATTGTTTCAAGCCAGGTTGTCTGGTTTGAATGATGTTCCATATGAGTTACAAAAACAACGGGACGCAACTCTTTCGGAATTTTTACAAAATCCTGTAACTGCTCAGGTATTTTTAATCCTAAAATTCTCTGGAACTTAACAGTCATTCTGGTCATTCCTGAACCACCGGTGATTATCACATCGTCTTTTCCGGCGTTGGAATGTTTCTTAATAATTTGATGAGCTTCATGATAAGCGTGGGTCATTGCATTACCGGTTTCACTCGATTCGGAATGAGTATTACCAACCAGGGGACCGAAAACATCCGTAATTTTATTCTCTATCGGACGGTATAATCTTCCACTTGCAATCCAGTCTGCGTAAACAATTTTCTTCTCACCGTAAGGCGATTGAAATGT
>Ga0307425_1002178_pt1 | contig 11217 bp, 7 predicted proteins | sample SalMarWE160330MG_FD_202152 | JGI IMG/M metagenome (GOLD analysis project Ga0307425, IMG submission 202152) | Salt marsh sediment microbial communities from the Plum Island Ecosystem LTER, Massachusetts, United States - WE1603-30 | ecosystem: Environmental > Aquatic > Marine > Intertidal zone >... | reverse complement strand
TGTCATCCTGAATGATTTTCCAACGGTTCTGAAGGGTTTTCTCTACAGAAATTGGCGCTTCTGAAATTTCCTTTAAAAAATAATGGGGAAAATCCTGGCGGTCGATGTCTCTTGAGGTAATTTCGGTATACTTTATGTCCGTTTCATTGAGGACGACCGGCGTTCGGTCATAATACATGGCTGTAATACCGTCTATTCCACCCGCGGATTTCTGTTCCAAGACAAAAATTTGCCCCTGGATCAAGCCGTTTTTTCCTTGAACCTCCTTTTCGCCGTCCATCTTGATAAAATAGGGCGTTTCCTCAACCAGTCCGTAAACCTCGGAAGAAGGGACATAGTAATCCTCTGAAATACCAACAAAGACGGCCTGCCCGCTCCCTTTCTGAGCCAAAAAAAACCTGCCGGGGGCCAGGTCGGTATGCATGGAAATGGCATGCGACCCTTCGAAATCATTCACCGCCAGACGAAAAGCTTCCTCTACGTCAAAACCCTGTTGAATATATTTTCCCACTTGAAGCGGAATAATCTTGGTGTCGGTGGTAATATCCTGGTGTATATAGCAGCCATTTTTTTCATATTCTTTTTTCAATTCAAGATAATTATCGATATCCCCGTTCAGGCAGACATGGATAATGCCGCTTTGTTGAATATTTTCCCCCGAAAGTTTATTGTCGACGGGGTGACAGTTCGGTTCACTGATGGCGCCCACAGAGGCCCATCGGGTATGGGCGGAAATCGTAAAGTATTTATGGGAAAACGAGACCAGTCTCTGCAAAATCTTGTCGGTTTTAATCTGATTGCGGATAAAACGAATATTATCACCGAGCCGCCCCACTACTGCGGCAACTTTATACGTCAGGGCAAGGGTAACACGTCTTTGGTTATTTTCATCCGTTGTCTGGTTGATGTTTATACCCGAGTTAACAAGAACATTTTGACCCAACCGCTCTTTTAACTGGTCCATAAGATGCATTTTCCCCAAGGTTTTTTTGAAACGGTCATATTCTTTGCCATTGAGAATAAACATCAGGGAAATCCCTGCCGAATCACGGCCACGAACCTCGAGCCGGTCTATACTGTTCAATACGGAATTGATCTGCTTGAAGATACTGACGACAGTGATGTTGAGATCTTTATTGTCGGGTCCCAGTAACTTCTTAATCTTTTTAATATTACCGAGAACCTCGGAAGTAAGGCACCAGGCAATATCTTTTAAATTGTCGATGCGGTGAATCAAAATATCCGCGTCTTTTGAATCAAGATGCCCCATATGTTCAACCAAGTATTTCGATTCTGAATCGACGACACTTGAAAGCCGGCGGGCAAAATCTGCAAGTTCATTTTGGCTGTTATCATCTGTAAAAAAATCGTAAAAAACCCCATTACGTTTTAACGTCCGAATCGCCTGCAAAAGCGCATCGACATGCCCCCTGCCGCCCAGATAATGGTCTTTTAAACACAAATTATCCTGTTTGCAGTTTTCGAACCGACGGACCTCAAGATTTTTGATCATGTTATTCAAAACGGCAAGATTCACAGGGTCATCCGCCTCTTTTTTATTCTTGAATGAAACAATCCCCGTTATTCCGCAACACAGGATGTGCTCATGGCACGGAAAAAATACAATGGAATGATTCGGCACACTGAACATGTGTTTTCCGAAATAGACGTCGGCAAGAAGACATCCCAGGATTCGACGGTTTAACCATTTTAATTTAAAATATATTTTTGTTACTAATTTCATTTTCATCAGGATCTCCAACGACAATCGTTGTGAAAAAGAGAGAAGACCTTTTGGTCAACACTACATTTTCTGATACAATTCTTTAATTTTGTCCCGTGTCATTATTTGCTTCCAGTCGGCACCCAGAGCGTTTTCCCAGAGTGGTTCTAAAACAAGGGCAACATCAACCATTTTTTCCAGCTTATCTCTTTCAACACCCGCCACCAGATTTCGAGGAAGATGAATATCATGTTTTTCCATCATCTCGCGAAACTCGCGAACCCCTTGGGGGTAATAATCCTCAAGGTAGTCAAAGACGATGCAGTTGCCAATTCCGTGATGAATTCCCAATACAAAGCCAAGACCATATGACAGGGCATGGCATATCCCTACTTGTGAGTAGGCAATGCTCATACCGCCGCAATATGACGCCATCATCAACTTGTCGTCGCTGTCCGGCCCATCGCCCAAAAACACCTCTGTGCAAAGTTCAAGGGCTTTTTCACCATACGCTTTGCTGAACGCATTGAGGTAAGTGCCGGTTAGAGATTCAACACAGTGTATATAACAGTCCATTCCTGTATAGAAGCGTTGATCTTTAGGCGCCCCTGCAATCAATTCAGGGTCGAGAAGGATTTGATCGAATACGGTGAAATCGGAATTGATTCCAAGCTTCTTTTCAGGACCTGAAAGTACAGTTGTACGGGACACTTCCGCCCCAGTTCCGGATAACGTAGGGATACCCACATGGTATACGGCTGGATTCTTTATCAGATCCCAGCCCTGGTAATCCGCAGAAGAGCCGGGATTTGTGAGCATCAAAGAAACCGCTTTGGCCATATCCATGGTGCTGCCACCGCCGATTCCGATAATACCGTCAGGTAATCGAGGATAAAAATCTTTTATCTTTTGTGTCAACGCATCAACATAGGTTGTCTTGGGCTCATCATCAACGTTGACCCATATGAGCTGATCCTGGTTTTTTACCGGCACCCTGTTTTTTAAACTGCTTTTTTGAAAAACATCGTCCACCAAAAAAACCATGTAAGCATCGTCTGTTTTGCGTCTCTTGGCAAGAATATCATCCAGCTGGTTAAAACACCCCCGGCCAAAAACGACATAAGAAACCATTTTGAAATTTCGAAACATAATAAAATCCTCAGGTTATGGAGATAGGAAAAGGTTATAGGTCATGGGTTATAGGTTATAGGCAAATGCTTCAAATGTCATTGTTGGGAATATACCCTGTCACCTACCTTTCAACTATTTCCTTTTTTCTCTTTCCTCTTTTCTTTTCTCTATTTACTATTTTCTATTCACTATTCACTATTTCCTATCTTTTTAAAAACATCTGTTATTTTTTCTATCCGCTGAGACAGCTCCTCTTTAGTCCAGGATAGTTTTATCAACATGGATATATTTCTGCCCATAATACGGTCCGACTTGGGGAACTGCATCTTTTCGTATTCAGGCAACGCTTCAATTAGAGTTATCGGAAGTCTGGCGGAAGTCTTGAGTTTTTTGAAATGATCCCATTGCCGGATGTAATGCCAGTTGTTGTCATACCAATAAAAGCAGGCATCAACACCTGCGTTACCCAGAGACGCTGCCGTCTTTCGGGCTTGAGATTCATCCGGCAGGAAGAAAGAAAGAAATGTCGCAGAGTCTCCTTTGGGATCGGGAATATTTCTAAAACTGATTTCAGAAAACTGGGCCAGGGCATCTTTGATGGCTTTTTTATGCACCCGCTGCTTTTCCAAGATGATATCGAGCTTTTTGAGCTGAGCCAGTCCAACTGCTGCATTCAGCTCACTGATACGAAAATTTGTTCCCAAAATTGGATGGCCTTCGAGACCTCGGTCATTGCCGATGTGGTCGTGTCCGTGATCAGCATATGCATCTGCAAGGGTATAAAGTGCTTTATCATCGGTGACAACGGCACCGCCCTCACCGCATGTAATCGTTTTGACAGGATCGAATGAAAAACAACCCATTTGGCCAAATGTACCCAGCGATTTTCCGTTAAACGTAGCGCCAAGGGACTGGCAGGCGTCTTCTATCAATACAAGCCCCTTTTGATCGCAAAAATTTCGTATCTCTTCAATATGTGCCATGGCCCCGCACATATGGACCGGCATGACAGCCTTTGTCCGGGAGGTAATAACGGATTCAATGGATTCGGGGTCCAAACAAAGTGTTTCATCAATCTCGGAAAAAACAGGGACTGCACCGGCATCTAAAATCGCTTCAATGGTTGCGATAAACGTAAACGGCGGGATGATAACTTCATCGCCGGCACCGATTCCGCATGCCGCTAATGCAATGCGAAGCGCTGCGGTACCACTGGAACAAAGATGGCAATACCCGACACCGATTCGGTTTGCCAGTTCAGATTCAAATGTTTTGGCCTTCCAGTGCCCTTTTCGGACGCCGTCGAAACCATAACGGAACAACACACCCGTATCAAGAACATCTTGAACTTCTTTGCGTTCTTCGTCACCAAATATTTCAAATCCCGGCATGATGAATCTCCTTATTGAGTTGTCGAATAAAATCGTGTTGCTGAAAATCTAACTCGTGCCCATCCAGAAATGAGGGTTTTTGTTCAAGATCAAGGCATGCGAAAAAAATAACCGCAGGCATATAGTTGATATTCCGAGGATTATTTTTTGAGCACAACGCAGAGATTGGGCAAAAAAACCATTTATGAATGGGCACTAACTCATCCTGCTTTATTCGCAAGGTTATGGTCTTTGGCAAAAGCATCCTTGAAATACTTCTTTATCGCAATACGTGCGTAATAACTTGCGCGAAGCCCGATGTACTTTTCGTGGGCCACAAGAACAGACAAAGCGATCTTCTTCTCCCCTTTCTTTTCTTTCGCAAATCCCACAAACCAGTCGTACCGTGCATCGTGGGTTCTATTGTCTATGGAGCCGGTTTTACCGCCGATATTAAGCCTTGAAAGGATTTTATCTCTCCGGTGCCGCCGGAAAGCTTTCCTGCCCGTACCGCTTTTTATGGTCGTTGCCATCAGACGATTCAGCGTCTGGGAGGCATTTGGGGTCATCACCCGGCTCATCGGAATCGATTGGCCGCTGTAAATGATGCGTCCCTTTTCGTTCACAATCCGATCAACGATGGAAGGTTCCAACAGTTGCCCCTGATTGATGATTGCCGAAGCCATCATTGCCCCGTGAATGGGAGACATTTTTGTTTTATTGTTAAATCCACAGGCGATCTCGGCCCACTGGTAGGGCGCATCAGATAAAGCGACACAACTGGGATCAACTATAATTTCAAAATCAATGTCTCTGTTGAAACCAAATGCTTTCGCATATTTTATAAGCGTCTCTTTGCCAAGGTAAAGGGCGCCGATTTTCCCAAACACCGGATTCACCGACTGGGCAAAGGCGTCCTTAAATGTGACCCGATTGGTGTACCGGGTTTTTCGCTCTTTGATCTGAGACTTATATAACGTATGTTTCATACCGTTGTAAGAAAATACATGGTCTGGACTAAAACCATATTTTTCAATGGCCGCAGATGCGGTAACAATCTTAAAGATACTCGCTGCCGGGAATCTGTTATCAAGGCACGGGTTATTGGACGGATTGATTTTATTAAAACTCACCATGGATAAAATCTTGCCGGTAGCCGGTTCCATGGCCACAATTCCAATGTATCGAGCGGTAGAAGTATTGAGCTTTGATAGAAGATAATCTTGAAGTCCAATGTTAAGACTCGTCTCCACCCTGAATTTGTGATCGTTTGAAACGACCTCGAAACTCTTTTCCTTTAGATTGATAAAGGATGCATGATTCAGAAGTGTCTGAACGGTCTTTTTATCGATTGAACGATTATGATTGAATGGTGAAAAATTATCTGGTGCTAAATGGGAAAATGATTCCCTTCCAAGACCGCTGGTTATCCAGTAAACCAAAACAAACAAAAGAATCGCCAAAACAGCATATTTAAGGAAACCATTTGCGAATCTTTTTTTTGCTGCTGACCATTTTAAGCCGTCTTGATATTCCCGCCAGTTCGGCCTTTCAGGAGTCGCCGTATCCGTCTTAAGTCTTTGGGGCATCATATTATCTTGGTGGATCAGAATATTTTTAGCTAAGAGACGTGCCTGGTTTCACTTTTTTGTCCAGGGTTGCGACTGCACAGATATCTTTCTCAACAGCAGCCAGCAACATACCCCTGGAAAGGATTCCCATCAACTTGGCCGGTTTCAGGTTCACAACGATAACGACCTGTTTCCCCTCAATATCCTCCGGAGAATAGGCCTGGGATATGCCGGCCACGATGGTCCGTCTTTCCCCCATGTCAACGTCAAGCTTTAACAATTTTTTTGCCCGAGGGAGCGCCTCGGCATGAATGACGGTGGCGACCCTGAGATCGATCTTATTAAATTCTTCGAGAGTTATCTCGGGTTTAATGTCAAGCGGCATATCTTTTGTGTCCTTCTTCCCGGAAGATACCACAGGTTCTTTTTTAAGATCGATCCTTGGGAAAAGCGTAATTGATTTCGGCACCCTCGTTCCGGGCATCAGGGTTTTCCACTTTTTAAGGATATCAATACTAAAAGATTGCTTCTTTGAATCCATACCGAGATGTTTCTGCATGGTTTTGGCAGTTTCCGGCATTATCGGATAAATTAGGCCGGATATGACCCTAAGTGATTCAAGGAGGTTATAAATGACGACTTCAAGCTGTTTACGGCTGGATTTTTTCTTTGCAAGCACCCAGGGGGCCGTAAGGTCAACATATTTGTTCATATGGTTGATGAATTCCCAAATTGCCATGATCGCTTTGTTAAAGGCGAATCTTTTCATATGTTTTTCGAATTTGGCAATGGTGTCCAATGCCTCCGATTCCAAACCGAGGTCAAATTCGCCTTCAACCTTGTTATCAATTTCAGGAACGACTCCGGAAAAATATTTGTGGATCATTGCAAGAACTCTACTAAATAGATTTCCAAGATCATTCGCAAGATCAGAATTAATTCGTTGTATCAGTTCTTCTTCACCGAAATTGGCATCAAGCCCGAAGGTCATATCTCGCATTAAAAAAAATCGAAACGCATCGAGACCATAAACATTTTTGAGTTGAAGCGGCTCGACAACATTCCCGATGCTTTTGGACATTTTGCTTTGATCGACATTCCAGTACCCATGGACATGCAAATGCTTGTATACGGGAATTCCTGCCGCCTTGAGCATGATCGGCCAGTAAATGCCATGGGGTTTCAAGATATCCTTGGCGATAATGTGTTGAGCATACGGCCAAAACGTTTTAAACCGATCGCCATCCGGATATCCAAGGGCTGAAACGTAGTTTAAAAGCGCGTCAAACCAGACATAGGTGACATAGTTCTTATCAAAGGGCAGTGTAATCCCCCACTTAAGGCGCGTTTTAGGTCTGGATATACAAAGATCCTCAAGAGGTTCTTTGAGAAAGGATAGAACTTCATTTCTATAACGCTTCGGGGTTATGAAATCAGGATTGGCATGAATGTGTTTAATCAGCCAGTCTTGATAGCGACTCATCTTAAAAAAGTAATTGGATTCTTTGATGAGTTCAGGCGTTGTTTCGTGATCAGGGCACTTGCCGTCGACCAACTCTCGTTCCATATAAAAGCGCTCACACCCAAAGCAATACTGCCCCTGGTATTCACTGAAATAGATATCCCCCGATTCATAGATCTGTTGCATGATCTGTTTGACCAACACCATATGGGATGGATCTGTCGTGCGAATGAAATAACTGTACTCGATATTAAGTTCGGGCCAAAGATCTCTGAAAAGCCCGCTTATTTTGTCAACATAGGTTTTGGGACTTAAATTCTCTTTCTTGGCAGCACGAACGACCTTATCGCCATGCTCATCCGTTCCTGTTAGAAAAAAACTCTCTGCCTGGAGCATGGAATGAAATCTACAGGCAACATCGGCCACAATCGTTGTATAAGCGTGGCCAAGATGGGGCCTGGCATTCACATAGTATATCGGCGTGGTTATATAAAAAGGGTCAACCATTTTTATTCTCCCAGGTATTATGGTCTAAATTTCATACATACAATCTTAACATGTTATCAAATGAAAAAGTGACAACATCCCGACCCCTCATTTATTTTTACCTAAGTTGAGCGATTTTCAAGTTTGCCGCAGATACAAGGAAGATATCGTTTCGCTATAGTCGTCTATGCGGAACGGTATCTGACGAAGTAGGTGCGGTGAAATTGGAAATCCCGTCTTGTTGGGTCGTAGCTGAAAGCGAAGCCCAAAGGGTTTCAAATTATTGGAATTCAAAATGTCAGAATACCTTAAAAATATTGTTAAATTAACCATTTCAAAAATTTGAAACGCTCAGTTTAGGTAATAATCTCATCGACCTTGGCCTCTATTTCCTGACCACCTTCTAAACGAATCGCAATGCAATTATTGATCGTATTATGGCGTATCACCTTGCCTTTTCCATTTTTAGTGTTAACCAATTCCCCGACTTTGGGAAATTTCTCCTTTATTTTTTTGTACATTTCATGCTCAAAAGTAAGACAGCACATGAGTCTGCCACATTGTCCGGAAATTTTAGTGGGATTCAACGACAGCCCCTGTTCTTTTGCCATTCTTATGGAAACCGGCCCGAATTTCTCAATAAATGCAGAGCAGCATAGTTCACGACCGCATCTTCCTATACCACCGCACATTTTTGCCTGATTACGTATGCCGACTTGTCGCATCTCTACCCTGACACCGAATTTTTTAACCAGCATTTTTACGAGTTGACGAAAATCAACACGACCTTCAGATGTGAAAAAAAATGTCAATTTACTTGCATCAAAGGAACTCTCAACGTCAAAAAGGTTCATTTTAAGCTCGAGTTCCCGAATACAGTCCAGACAGTAGGCATGAGCCTGTTTTTCTGTCTCGGTATTTTTTTCTCTTTGAAGAAAATCTCCCTGGCTTGCCAGGCGAAACACTTTTTTAAGAGGCTTTCCCAATTGACGCGCCGCAGACTGTTCGTATGGCACCGGAGGGGCCACCACCATCCCCAGACCAAGCCCTTGCTCAGTTTCAACGATCACATGGTCTCCTCGATTAAGGACAAATGCACCGCTATCAAAATCATAAACCTTTCCGGCAGATTTGAATCTTATTCCAACGACTTTTTTCATATATTTAATTTCTATAGTTTTATATTTAAATTTGTGACTCACACCTCAATTGAGGTCACACTTTTGCCAGATGCATAATCAACACTTCCAACGTGAGTCGCAAATTGGTGTTGGCCTGAATATTTTTCTGTGCCAAATGAATATCGTCAATTTTTGAAAGAAGTGAATCAACGGTCATCTTTTCGGAATTTCGCTGAATTTTTTCTCTCAAATCTTTATTCATGATTTGTGACGGATGAAATTTACAGATAACAAGGTCTCTGAACCAGGATTTCATCACATCCAAAGAGTCGGCAAGGGCACCTTTATTTTTTGATAGATTTTCTGCAAATGCCAAGCGCGAAGGGATAGACATTAAAGATAATGATTCAAGGCTGTTTAGCAGCCAGGCCCTTCGCTTGATCCAGTTTGTTTTACTCACATGATGCATCATGGAAAGGGCCTTGGAAATACTGCCGTTTGCCATGGTCGCTACTATCTTGGCATCATCGTGACCGGCGCCTTGTTTTTCGATGAGCAACGCCTCAATGTGATTGCGGGGAATCGGGCTAAATCTAATATGCTGGCAGCGAGAAACGATCGTGGGAAGAAGATCAGATGTATGCACGGCAGTAAGTATCAGAACAGTTCGATCCGGAGGTTCCTCCAACATCTTCAAAAGGGCATTACCTGCTGCAGGATTCATCGCCTGAGCATCGCTGATAATGACCACACGTAATCTTGCCTCATACGGTTTCATGGTGAGGGTATTACAAAGATTACGTATTTGATTAATCCGGATAAAATTACCCGTCGGTTCTATCAGGATAATATCCGGGTGATTACCGGACTTGATTTTTCTGCATGATTTGCAACATCCACAAATTCCGCTTTTTGTTGTTATTTTCTGAACCGTGTTACGGTCAGCTCGATTTTTTTTCTCTTTAGGAAAATTTTCCTCCCCATGACCCATACAGTTACTCGCCATAGCAACCGCCATAGCTGTAGTTTTTTTACCCACACCTTCAATTCCGAGAAAAAGAAGGGCATGAGGTATGGTTTCATTTCGAAGAAGCGTCGTTAAAAGACGGATCGGTTTTTCTTGACCCAATATCGACTCAAATCCAAACATCGATTGAAAACCAGTCACAAATTTAAGAATCTACCCGTTCTTTTAATTCTTTTCCGGATTTGAAAAACGGGAGTTTCTTGGGTTTAATCTGAACCTTTCCCCCGGTTTTAGGATTTCTTCCGGTATAGCTTTTATAGTTTTTAACAAAAAAACTGCATAAGCCTCGAATCTCGACACGTTCACCTTGTTCCATGGCATCTGCCATGCTATCGAAAAATACCTGGACCACTTTTGCCGCTTCTGTTTTAGAAATGTTTGCTTCGTTTTTCAAAGCTGAGATTAGTTCCAACTTGTTCATATATCCTCCTTCTTATAATATCTATCACCTAAGCTGAGCGTTTCAAATTTTGCTTGAAAAAATTTATATTTTAATATCAAGCTATGAAAGCGGATTCGCACCTTAACAATAAATGGGTTATTTTTACAGCAAAGCCCTTAAATGTCAAAACCCAAATTTGCTGGTTTCGAAAAAAGTCAAAATCAACGGCAAAGTAAAAAGCTTCAAATTTAAGGCGCGCAAATTCCGAGGAATGAGGCGTAGTTATCGTACGCCGCAGTGACGAGGAATGCAGCGCAACGCAGAAGTCGGACTTTTTACGAAGCCGTCAACTTTATAAAATGCAAACATGTAGTAAGTCAAGTGGTTATGACAATATTCCCGGAAGTATCTCAATATCCTCCTCACTCACGTCCACCCCTGCAAACTGTCCCAGTGCTTCAATGTTAACGATCACACGTCCTTTTCCTCTGTATCGAGCAAACGTACCGATGACACCGGCGAATGGCCCATCAACGACGATAACCCTATCCCCTTTTCTAAAACGGGTGCCTGTGGTAACGGTATTGTCCCCTTTAACCATAATCTGTAATGAGTCTATGGTATCTGAAGGAACAGAAATTGGGCCGTCTTTGTTGCCGATAAAACGAACAACTCCGACTGTTTTTACAATTTCAAGGTGTTCGGAAGGGTCCAGATTGGTCTTCACAAACAGGTATCCGGGAAAAAGCGGCACCCTGATCATCACTTTCCGGTCACGACGTTTGCTTCTGACCTGAACTTTGGGCAGAAAAACCTCCATTGATTTTTTGATCAGACCTTCGTTGACCACGTTTTCGAACCTGCTTTTTGTATGCAGGACATACCATGAATTTTTTAGTTCTGATAGTGTCATTTTATTTTGCCCTGAAAAACCTGGTCCTTTG
>Ga0307425_1002177_pt1 | contig 11218 bp, 8 predicted proteins | sample SalMarWE160330MG_FD_202152 | JGI IMG/M metagenome (GOLD analysis project Ga0307425, IMG submission 202152) | Salt marsh sediment microbial communities from the Plum Island Ecosystem LTER, Massachusetts, United States - WE1603-30 | ecosystem: Environmental > Aquatic > Marine > Intertidal zone >... | reverse complement strand
GGCGCTGCGCCGCGTGCCGGACACCGACGTGCAGGTTGTCCTGCTGGGCGACGAAACCGCGCTGAAGCACGCGCGCAGCCTGGGTGAGGAGGCGCTGTTCCATCCCGCCTGGGAGCTCAAGTGGGCCTCGCGGTGCGAGCTGCTGGCGGGCTTGCTGCGCCGCCGTTACCCGTTCTACAAGCCACACGTGGTCGTGTTTGACATGTACGACTTTGCCGACACTTTCTGGGCGCGTGAGTTCTTTCCGCAGCTCTTTCCGCTGTCGGTGCTCTTCGGGCTGGATGTGTACACGCGGCGCAGCCCGCGCATGGAGCGCGCGCGCTACCGGGCGCCGCAATTCCACTACGTGGTCAACTCTCTGCTGGCGCCCTTCGGTGCGCTGAAGAGCGAAACGGGCGGCCAGAAGCGCTTCATCGGCACCGACTATCTCATCCTGCCGCCGGAACTCACGCAGCTGAAGCGCTGGAAGCCGGCTAAGCACCAGGGCGACGCGCCTGTGCCCGTGTTTCTCGGTGGGGGCGAAGTGGTGGTGGCGCCAGCGCTGGTGAAAGCGCTTGGCGGCAAGGCGCTGCGCGACCGGCGCTTTGCCTTCATCACCAGCTACCAAGGGCTGCTGCACGGACAGCTGCCATCCAATGTGGAGGCCTGGCCACTGGCCGATAGCCGTAAGGCGTTCTATAAGCTGTTTCTGGATGCGCCCTTTGGCCTTGCGTCCTGCGGCCTCACGCTCTATGAGCTGTCGCACCTGGGCGTGCCACTGGTGCTGGTGCCGGTGGTGGCGCACCAGGTTTCCACCGCCGGGAAGTTCTCCGCCGCCGGATTCGGCGTGCCGGTGCTGCCGGCTGAACAGGATTTCGCCGACGTGCTGGCCGCGGCGGTGGAGCAGATGGACGATGAGGAGTTCCGCCGCGGGCAGTCGGACACCGGGCGCAAGCTGGTGGACGGCGGCGGACTGAAGCGCGTAATTGCGCTCATCAGGCGTGCGGTGAAAGAAGCCTCGCAGAAGCTCGCCTAGCCCGCGTTCTGCAGGCGGTAGGTGGTCAGCACGCTGCTGCTGGTATTGCGCTGGTCCACCACCGCCAGTTCGTCGGTAATCCCCACGGGCTTCACCCGCGTTTCCAGGTAGATGCGGCAATCCGGCGCAAACAAGTGCGAGTTGCGCACTAGAGATGCAAGGAACGGCCCTTCCACCGGCACCTTGAACGGCGGGTCCACGAATGCGAGATCAATGAGTTCCCCATTCGCCAGCTCCCGCCCGACCTTGGGCAGTTCGCGGGCGGCGTCAAGCTGCATGACCACCCCGCGGTCGGCCACTTCCAGCCGCGCCAGGTTCTGCTGGATGCAGCTGGCATTGCGGTGCGATTTCTCCAGGAAAATGCTCTTGGCGGCGCCGCGCGAGATGGCTTCAATCCCCACGACTCCCGACCCAGCGAAGACATCCAGAAACACGCAACCGTCAACCGTGGCGGGGCCGATGATGGAGAACAGCATCTCGCGGAGGAAGTGCGTGCTGGGGCGGTAGCGCGCGTTCTTGGGGAGAAACACTTCGCGCCCCTTCAGCTCGCCGGTGATTATGCGCACTGCCATAGCTTCGCCCCATCGGGATATGGATTCGGCTAGCCGTTGTTCCCCGTGAGTTTGGTCTGGCACGCCAGCAGCGTGTCGGCGAAGCGGTAGCAGTCCACTGCGTTGGCCGGCACGCTCGCGCGCACCCAGTTCGTCAGCCCCGCGCCCTTCATCGGCCGCACGAACACGCCGTGCTCGTTCATCAGGTTGGCCAGCTCCACGCTGTCCACTCGCGCGTCAAACAGCAGGAAGTTCGTATGGCTCCCAACGTGCTTGAAGCCGTATTCGTCCAGCAGTTCACTCATCTTCGTGCGCATCTGCACGGTAAGCGAAACCGAGAGCTTCAAATACTCCGCGTCATCCACCGCCGCGAGCAGCGCCGCCTGCGCCAGCGCGTTGACGTTGAACGGCATGCGCACCTTGTGCAGCGCCTGGATGATGTCGGGGTGGGCGATGACCACGCCGATGCGCAGCCCCGCCAGGCCGTAGATCTTGCTGAAAGTGCGCAGCACGATCACATTCTTGTTGTCCGACAAGTATTCCAGCCCGCTGCAATAGCCCGCATCGGTAACGAAATCAAAGTACGCTTCGTCGTGCACAAAGAGCGCGCGCCCATCAATGGCCTTGATAAGCTCCTCCACCTGCTTGCGCCGCACGATGGTGCTGCAGGGGTTATTGGGATTGTCCAGCCAGACGACCTTGGTCTTGCCGTTCACCGCTTCCGCCATCTTCTCGGTATCCGCTATGAAGTCCTCCTTCACCGGCACCGCGTTCACCACCGCATTCTGCACCGTTCCGGCGATGTGAAAAATGGGGAAGCCGGGCTGGGCCATCACAATCTCGTCGCCGGGATCAAGGAACGCCTGGCTGATGTAGAAGATGGCCTCGGCGCAGCCGGCGGTGGGCAGGAACCAATCCGGCGGCAGGTTGAACTTCTCGGAGAGCTTGTTGCGCACGGCCATTGAGCCGTCGTCGGAGTAATAATGCACATTCGCCGCGGCTTCGGCGATGGCCTTCACCACCGATGCCGGCGGCCCCAGCAGGTTCTCGTTGCTGGCGAGCTTGAGGATGTTCTTCTCCTGCCGGATCGCCTTGCCCGGCACGTACGGGTTCAGTTTGAAGAGGTGCGGGCGCACCAGCTCGTTGGGGTCGGTCATTTACTTCTCCTCGAATTCAAAGTCGTCCTTCACGTGGATGAGGAAATCCACGTTACGGTTCGTTATCCACATATAGTAGAACTCGCTGGCGGTCCTGCTCCTCAGCTCTTCAAGTATCTTCTTAAGGCACGTGTCCACCTTCTTCTTGTCTTCCGAGAAGTAGAATATGTCGTCCGGGCGCAGGCCGAACTTGTCCCGTAGCAGGAGTCTATACTGCTTGCGGGGCACATCCTTTTCCATGTCGGTGCGGGGGGGCAGCTTTTCCTCCTTCGTCGCCATTCCCCAGCGCAGGTATGCGGGCTCGCGCGGTTCCAGCCCTTCACGCATGCTGTACAGAAACTCGTGGTAGTACGTAACCTTCCCCGTGAACATCCTTCCGAGTGTGGTGAAGAAGTTGAAAAGCGTCATTGCCTCGTGCCCCCTGTGAGGCCATTATAGGGCAGTCGCGCCCGCCATTACAAGGAGAGCCGTTCGTACGCGCCCCGGTGGGCGAGGGGAAGCAGAGCGGCGGCAAGGCGCCGCTTCAGCGGGTGCGCCAGGATTGCAGCCTTGACCACATTGCGCCGCAGCTCCGCCAGCTCGGCCTGCAGCAGCCTTCGGTAGCCCGCATGGTCAAGCGTTCCGCCGGACAGGTTCAGCGCGGCCGCCCGGCCGCTGGCGAGGGCATAGCTAATGCCGTCGCCGCTGCTGGGGCTGACCAGACCAGCGGCTTCCCCGCAGGCGAGCACTCGCCCGCCGCCCAGCCAGATATCGCGGACGGAGTTGATGTGCGTCAGCCGACAACCCTGAAAGCGCACCGGCTCCAGCGCCAGCCCGGCATTCCGCAGGTGCTCCAGGAACGGCTGCAGTAGCTCCTCGCCGCTGCCACGGGCCTCGGGTGCGAACGCCGCGCCGACCTCTCCCTCCACTTCGCTCTTGGGGATGAACCAGCCAAAGAATGGGGACGTGGCTGAGTGGAAGACCGAGATGTAGTACGGATGAGATTTCGCCATCCGGCAGGACGCCTGCACGGCGTTCAGATGCGGCGCCGGGCTAATCCCCAGGGCCCAGCGCCCGACCGCGCGCCAGCCGGTGCAGTCAATGAGGCACTCAGCGGTGGCTTCGCCGTTATCCAACTTCAGGCGCAACAGCCCGTCAGCCTCGCGAACTCCCAGCAGCCGCGTCCGCGGTCGGTACTCCACGTGAGCCTTCGTCTCCGCCAGCGCTGTCTCCAGTAGCCATCGGTCCAGCGCCCCGCGCCGGCAGTTGGCATATCCCACGGGCATCCGCCCAAAGATGCGGTTGTCCAGGTCGTGGTATTCAATGCGCGTCTTGAAGGGCTCGGCGCGCACCTCCGCGGGCAGCTCCGGCAGCAGCCGCTGCGCCTGCACCGTGAGCATTCCGCCGCACAGCTTCTCGCGCGCACTCCCGGCGAGCTTGTCCCCGGCATCAATCAGCAGCGCGCCGACACCTGCAGGAACGTGCTTCACCACCATCGCGCCGGCCGGGCCCGCGCCTGCAATGGCCACGCTGTAAGTGGGGCGCAAGCTCATTCAGGCCATTCCAAGCCGAAGTTATCCACCGCGTGGATGTAGATAAGCTCTTCTCCTACGCGGTTGCCATAAGCCATAGCTGGTCCTCCGGCTACTTCCGCCAGCGCGATGCCGTCGCTCACGTCGGTCGCGGGATCTACCGTTACGGGATCATTCCACTCGCTCCCCTCGTTATCCTTGGCGACGACGTATTTGACAAAGAAGTGAAACGTCCCGGGCGTATGGCTGTAGGCAATGGCTGGACGGCCGTTAATCTCCGCCAGGCAGATTCTTCCCCCGCTTCCGACGACGCCTTCGCCTTCGTCGCTGACAACGGTCACTACGTCGCCCCACTCGGCGCCCGCAGGGTCCAGCGCCAGACGGTAGATCAGCGCATGCGGAAGCTCGCCGCCGGTTTCTATCGCCACCGCGGGATTATGCCCGATTAGCGTCATAGAGGAGCGGGATGACATGTACGCTATGTCAAACGGCGTGCCCCACTCGTTTCCGTAGATGTCGCTAGAGCGGACATAGATAGCACCGTCCCACCATGTATGGAGAATCGCCGGATTCCCCTCGGCGAATACCATGCTGGTTTGCGCATAACTTGAGCTGCTTAATCCTTCTGCAACTTCGCTGAAGTCTGTCGGCCAGTCCTTTCCCGCTGCATCTTCAGCCCGCACGTATAGCAGCTTGCAGTTCTCGCTGTAGTCGTTGGAGAAAGCGAGGGCGGGTCGGCCGGCAACTTCCATGAGCCCCGGCGCGGTGGCGTGGGTTTGAAAACCATCATAGACCAGGACTACAGAATTCCAGGCGTCACCCACCGGATCTTGTGCCCGCGCGAAATCTATGCGCCCGTATTCAGGTATCATGGATCCGACCGAGCTTGCCACCGCCGGATTACCCGCGATGATGCGCATCATGTTGTTTGAGTAGAATCCGTTGCTGCCCGGAAGCGCCCGATAGTCCTCCCACTGCAAACCCGCGTTGTCTTTCGCCCGCACATAGCACACTGCATCGCTGCCGTCGCCAGGTTTGGTGAATGCGATAGCCGGATTCCCGTCCGCCACCACCATGCTTGGATGGTTAGCCGCAACTCCCGCTGCTATTACTTTGAAGCCGGTGCTAACGGGAAGGACCGTGAGATCGAAATCGTGCGTGTCCTCCCCGCCCGGACCTACGACTTGCAGGTTAGCCGTGTCATATGTGCCAGGCGCGCCGAGCGTCACCGTCGGCTGCTCCTCGCTAATCGTGTTGGGTGTTGCCCCTCCACCGAAGTCCCAGTAATAGGTGAATGGCTCATCGCCGGTGACTTCCGCGGTGAATTGCACCACTGCGCCGGTTACCCCGTTCGTCGGCGTGACCGACTGGATGTCCGGCGGATCAGGCGGAACCAGCTCCACCGTCAGCGTGAACTCCAGCGTATCGGAGTCCAGCGCATTGTTCGCAGTTACGCTGCACGGATACTCGCCAACGTCTCCCAGCGTCACCGTGACCTGCTTGCCGTAGGGCAGCCGGGGGGTTGCGCCGTCGCCGAAGTCCCACTGCACGCTGATGGGTTCCGAGCCGGTAACGGTTGCAGTGAACGGCACCTGCGTGCCGGTTACCCCGCCAGTCGGCGAGATCCCAACTACTTCCGGTGGTTCCGACATGAACCGCTGAACGTTGCTCGGCTCGCCCTCCACGCCGTCACCGTCCACCGGCACCACGCGGTAGTACTCGCCGCTGCCCATGCCAACCGTGATGGCATACTCCAGCCGCCCGTCTCCTGTGCCGTTCTCCTGCGGCACTTCCAACAGGTCGCTCCACGATGACGACAAGGCGGTTGCCGCGTTCTGTATCTTGTAGGCGGCGCAGTTCACGCCGAAGCCAACGGCGATGGCGGTGACGTCCGCGATGTCCACCTTCCCGTTACCGCTGCCGTCAATCACGGCGGTAAGGCTGTTCTGCTCCGTGACTACGTTGTGGGTCTCGCCGAAATGCACCGCGAGCGGCGTGATGTCGGCGATGTTCACCGTGCCGCTCTGGTCGTAGTCGCCCAGGTTGTGGTAGTGCCAGGTGAGGCGCGGGCTGCCGGCATCGTTGATGATTGCGAGGTCGTTGACTGCATTACTTGCGCCTGTGGGTGGGGTGGATACAATATGGCTGGACTCGCGACCTCCAGGTCGCGAGATTAGTGGTGTGGTGACCTGGAGGTCACTACTCCGTTCTCTTAACGCCTTCGCCAGCGCGCCCTTCAACTCAGCCCACAGCGCCGAGTCAACCCCCGCAGGTGCGAACATCTCGTCCAGCTCCACCAGCGCGCTGGCGATTGACGGTTGTGGAGCGCGATGAAATCCCGCGGGCCCCGCGCCCCCTGCGCAGGCGTAAAGCAGCATAGCGGCGGCGCAAGCGGTAAGGATGCAGGCGGCGTGCAAGCCGCCACGTTGGTGGATCAACTTCCCCATATGTAACACTCCCGTGAGTAGCGCGCCGCGCTACCTTAGCGACGGTGGCACCAGCTCAACCTTGGTCGCAAAGAACGCGTCCACGCCGATGAGGTAATCGTGCTTCACTACCTCAGCCAGGTAGCGCTGTTCGGCTTTCCTCTGGTCGTAGCCGGGATTCTCCATGCGCACGGTCTCCTGCCAGCGGCAGTCCAGCAGCCACACCGGGAACACGATGGATGGGTCCTTGCGGTAGTTCACGTATCCCAGGCGCATGTTGAAGAGCGTCAGCGGCGGCGGCTGGTTGTTAAAGTCGTCCAGCGCGATAAGCTTCGCGCTCTGCAGCGCCTGGCCGGCGTCAATGGCCGTGTAGGTATCGCCGTAGGGCTCCACCACCTGCGACCAGAAGTACGAGATACTCACGATGTACTTATCGCCGTCCAGCGAGACCTGGATATAGTCGTCCACCAGCGGAACGCCGTTGTAGGTCTTGGTCAGACGATAAACGAAGGGGCTTTCTCCTTCGTGCTCAAACCATGTGTCCTCCTTGATGCCGAAGCCGGCGCCGGCGGTGCCCACGCCCGGCGTGTACTTGTCGATGTACTCCTTGGCCTTGGCGATACCCTCTTCCTTGGTGTAACGGTACTGGTAAACCGGCGGAGCCGAGCCAATCTTCATGGTATTAGAAGGGACCGTAGAGAGGTTATTAATGTACTCAAAGCCCCACTTGTATAGGTCCAGGTAGAAGGACACGCTCGTGCGTTCCTGCCCCTGCTTGATGAACGTCGCGCGCGGCCCGTTGTAGCGCGTGCCCTTGCCGTAGGTTAGCGAGTTGATGGCGGAGCTGTTCAGGGACTCCTTCTCATCTTTGAGGAACTTCGCGGAGGTGTCGCCCAGCTCCGGCGCGGTGCGCCGCAGGAAGCGTAGATCAGGCGCCACGCCCTTCCACTCGGCCGGGCCGTCCTCCCAGCTTGGCAGCGGTATCTCCACCGAGATGACCATGGACTGCAGCAGCAGGTCAATCGTCGGGTCTTTCTGCTGGGCCGCAGCGCCGGGCGTAAACGCGGCCAAGGCGATGGCGGCCGCCACCCCGGCGGCAATCACAGCGCGGTATGTGAGCATGGGATGATTATAACGAATCGCAAGGTCGCCGGCCGCAAACCCCCCGATGCTATAATCGGCGCTGGTCCAATCTGCGCACATGAGGAGCATGCGGTGAAGGAATACCTGTCACACCTCAAGACAACCGACCCGGAAATCTACGCGGCGGTCATCCGCGAGTACCACCGCCAGCACGAGAAGCTGGAGCTTATCGCCTCGGAGAACTTCGTCTCGGAGGCCGTGCTGGAGACTATGGGCACCGCCCTCACCAACAAGTACGCCGAGGGCTACCCCAAGCACCGCTATTACGGTGGCTGCGAGTTCGTGGACATCGCCGAGAGCCTGGCCCGCAAGCGCGCCAAGCAGCTCTTCGGCGCCGAGCACGCCAACGTCCAGCCCCACGCCGGCGCGCAGGCGAACATGGCGGTGTACATGGCGCTGATGGAGCACGGCGACACGCTGCTGGGGATGAACCTTACCGACGGCGGCCACCTGACCCACGGCCACCCACTCAACTTCTCCGGCAAGTACTTCAAAGTCGTCGCCTACGGCGTGCGGTCGGACACCGAGCAGGTGGACTACGACCGGCTGCGCGAACTAGCCAAGGAGCACCGCCCCAAGCTCATCGTCGCCGGCGCCAGCGCCTATCCGCGCACGCTGGACTTCCCCACCTTCCGCGAGATTGCGGACGAGGTGGGCGCGTATTTGATGGTGGACATGGCGCACATCGCCGGGCTGATTGCGGCGGGGCTGCATCCCTCGCCGGTGCCGCACGCGCATGTGGTCACCACCACGGTGCACAAGACGCTGCGCGGCCCCCGCAGCGGCATGATCCTGTGCACCAAGGACCTGAAGAAGGACATTGACCGCGCGGTTTTCCCCGGCGTGCAGGGAGGCCCGCTGATGCACATGATTGCGGCCAAAGCGGTGGCGCTGAAGGAAGCGATGACCGGCGAGTTCAAGGCCTATCAGCGGCGCGTGCTGGATAACGCCAAGGCGCTCGCGGCGGCGGTGGCGGAGCAGGGCTTCCGCATCGTCTCCGGCGGCACCGACACGCACCTGATGCTGGTGGACGTGAAGAGCCGCGGTTTGCTGGGCATTGACGCGGAAAAGCGCCTGGACGAGGTCAACATCACCGTCAACAAGAACACCATCCCGTTTGAGACCGAGCCGCCGATGAAGGCCTCGGGCATCCGCCTGGGCACGCCGGCGTTGACCACCCGCGGCATGGGCGTGGATGACATGAAGCAGATTGGCGCCCTCATCGGCCAGGCGCTGCTGGAGCCGGCGGGCGAAGCCAGCGACGCCGCCATCATCAATGGCGTGGCGGAGCTGACCGCGCGCTATCCGCTCTACGAGTGGGCGTGGAAGGACGCCATGCCGGAAGTGGAGCGGATAGAAGCCGAACTGGCGGCGGCGAAAGAGGCAGCGGCCGACGACTAGCCGCACTCAGAACCGGTTGTAGAGCTGGTTCATCTTGCCGATGGTCTTGTGCACGCGTTCCTGCAACTCCAGCGGCGCCAGCACCCGCGCATGCTCCCCGAACGAGAGCACCCACCGCAGCAGGTTCTCAAAGGTGTACACCTTAAACGATATTTCCAGGCTACCGTCGGCGCGCTCCACAATGTGCTGGGTGGGATGCACCGGCCGCAGCCGAATCCAGTGCGCGGCGAACTTGTCAAACTCGATGACCACTTCCACCGGCGACTCCATCCCGCGGAATAGCTGAGACTCGCGCTTGTGCTTGTCAATGTTGAAGTCCGTGTAGGGCGCAGATTTCACGCCGGTGTACTCCACGGCCATTACGCGGTTCATCAGGAAGTCGCGGAAGGCCTTCTTCTCGTGGCAGAATGCGACCAGGTACCAGTTGTCCTTGTAGTTGATGATGTGCAGCGGGTCGCAGATCTTGTCCGTCACCGTGGCCTTCTGGCCGGAGAAGTACTTCAGCACCACGGTCTCGTGGTGCTCAATCGCCCGCGCTAGCGCGTCAAACACGCCGAGGTCCACCGGCGGGAAGGGGTGAATGTCGGCCTCCAGGATGCGCTTCAGGCTCTCGCGGTCGTAGGAAACGGTGTCGTCCATGGACTCGGTGACCTTCTCAAACGCGCGCTGGATGACGTCGGCGAAAGGCGAAGTGCGGTGCTGCTTGGCCATCATCTCCGCCGCCACCACCAGCACCAGTTCGCCTTCGGTCAACTTGCCCTCGTCCGGCGGCGCGGTCGCCTCGTCAAACGAGCCGTTCATCGGCGGCAGCTCAAAGCCGCCGCTCTCGTAGGAGAATCCGTGCTCGTGCGGATCGTATGACAGCGGTGCGCCCAGTTCTTCGCGCAGCGTTTCGATGTCGTGATGCGCCGTGCTTGTGGATACGCCGAACTGCTCGGCCAGCTTGGCGGCGTTGGGGAAGCGTTCTGCTTTGATTTCGCCGTGGAACCACTTCAAGCGTTCGTGCCTGTCCACGTGCTTTACCATGGGCATTCTTATTTTGTCGGTTGGGCCCCTCCCAGGCCTGCGCCAACGCGTCCGGTTTTTTCAGACATCCGTTGTGCGCTTCACCATACCACCGGATGCGCGCTTTGTAAAGCGCGGGGCGCGCGCGGCTGTGTTAGAATCACCGTCCCCGGAGGGATGACCGAGTGGACGAAGGTGCACGCCTGGAGAGCGTGTGTGCGCCAAAAGCGTACCGTGGGTTCGAATCCCACTCCCTCCGCTCAAGGCGGTGGCTTATGGGAGTTACACCAATCAGTGTTTCTCACGAGGAGCTGGCGGGCTTCTGCCGGGAGCGGGGAATAACGGCGTGCGCGGCAAACCGGCAGGTAATCCAGCATCGAAGGCTCGCGTCTACTCTCGGAGCCAGATGCGAGCAGGAGGCAATAGCATGAGGAATCTACTTATCCCGTTGATTGCGGTGGGCGTGTGCTTCTGCATGAGCCTAACCGGCATCGCAGACGAAACGCTGATGCACCTAGGAGTAGACGCGCCGAGTGCCGTACAGGGGGAGTCGAAGTACATCCGGTTGAAGGCTGAGCGGCTCCGGTTCTACTTCAGCTGGACGGAAACCCGGGTTGAAGCCGAGTTTGACCTGGAGAATCTAGGCAAAAGCACAGAATCAGCGGTCGTCGGGTTTCCCGACGACGCGCTGATGAGAGCCTATGTGAAAACGCTGACCGAAGAAGAAGCCTATCAAAAGGGAATCACCTGGGAATATGAGCACTACTTGTATCTGGATACCGCAGGCGTCAAGCCTTACCGCGGTTTCACGACGTGGGTGGGCACTCCTGACAATGCGATGGATACAATGGTGTACAAGTTTGAGAAGCGTGATGAAGCGCTGCGGCTCAAGAGCGATGCGCTTTCGGCGGATGCCGAATGGAGCGGCGTCTGGACGAAGGGTGAGGTTGCGCTTTGGCACTGCACCAAGCTGAAGTGGCAACCTCACGAGACCATCACCATAGGACAC
>Ga0307425_1002175_pt1 | contig 11218 bp, 25 predicted proteins | sample SalMarWE160330MG_FD_202152 | JGI IMG/M metagenome (GOLD analysis project Ga0307425, IMG submission 202152) | Salt marsh sediment microbial communities from the Plum Island Ecosystem LTER, Massachusetts, United States - WE1603-30 | ecosystem: Environmental > Aquatic > Marine > Intertidal zone >... | reverse complement strand
CCCGTTCGGAAACCTTGCATGCCCTGCTGTGCAATCAGTATCGGGGGGGGACCGGCGGTTCACCCGTATGGCCTATCAAGCTCGACGCCCGGTGAGCCGATAAATAGAGTGGAACTGAACACCCCCGCAGGCACTAGGAGACACCGTGAACACCGCCACCGCCGTTATCAACGGCGACGCCTACGGCTACGGCTATGACGGCACATGGATGATCATCGTCCCGGTCGAGGCTCGTACGTACACCTCGGTCTGGCACTGATACTCACCCGCCCGCGCACCACCACACCAAGGAGACACACTATGTATCAACTCACAGATAGCGGACTCGGCGGCGACTACGTGTTCACGCTGGACACCATTGCCCGAGACCTAGCATCGGCTCAGCGTCTCGCCACGGCGCGCGTGACGTCCTGGACGCCCGAACCGATCACTGACGACGACGGCTCTCAGTCGCCGCTCACGTCACGCACGGGCGTATGGGGTCTGTCAGACCTCACGCACGATGACCAGCGCGTAGCCCGCGCCGAAGACGCCGCCGCCCGTACCGACGCCTTCGGTTGGCCGGTGCTCTAGTGGACGACAAACTGGACACACTAGTCATCGCGCTAGCACGGGCCACCGGCACGAGCGAAGCGGTCATCCGTCTCGCGTACGGACTCGCGCCCGTCGCGTAGCACACACAAAGGCCCCCTGTGGCAGCACACAGGGGGCCTTTGCTACGCCCGGGCGCTACGTGTACACCTAGGGCATGAGAGAGCCCCGTAGGACGTGCCTACGGGGCTCTCGTGTGGATGTCATCCCGCGAGCAGCAGACTCATGGCGCCGCGCGCTGTAGTGGGACGCGCTAGCGCCCTAGGCGCAGACTGAACGACCGTGCGTACAGCGGCCGTACGCACGGTCTGCACGGGTACTGCGCCCCGCAGGCGCATGCGGTAGCGCATGCCCGGAGTGGCAACGGGTCGAGGCTGTACGTGTGGCGCGATCGGCCTAGGCACACCTACTGACGTGACGACTGTGCCACATGTGCAAATGTCCGCGTAGGCGACGCGGGCCGCGCGTGCCTCACGCCTGCACTGTGCACGTTCCGTGCGCTGTGCACGAGTGAGTGTGGGTGTACCCGTGCTGATACTGGGCAGGTCTGGCGTGCAGGCCGCTGGCAGGCGACCACTGACGATACCCGACGCCAGAACACGCGGCCGCGCCGGCCGCACCGTGCACGCCTCTCGTACAGCGCGGCCGATCATGCCACCTACCCACATACGCGCGTCATCCAGGGCGGCACGTGCCGCCCTGTCCTGTGTGGCACGGGCGCCTGTAGCGCCGATGACATCGGCGACACGGGAGAGCAGGACTCGCCCGGTCTGTGCCTGCACGAGTCCGAAGCCGATCGCCTGAACGAGTGTCCAACGCTGGACAGGCATACTCACCCGCTCATCCGTGGCCATGGCCCAGGCCGTCGCAAGCGCGGGACGTACGGTAGCGGCCTGTACGGGTCGACCCGTCGGCACAGTACCGTGCCACTGTCCGACGCCCCGGTGCACAGAGTCTGCCCCGTCTGACACGATGATCAGCTCATCCGGCCCCGCACTGAGTGCAGGCTCTACCGACCCGTCACCGTGGCCGTCCCCGTTGACCCTACCCCCGCGCCACATGCTGGGGTCACACCGGATACCCGTACACGCCGCTAGGGCGATCTCATAAGACCTGGATGACGGGTCTAGATGTACCGCTAGGGCCAGCGCCCGTGCGGTGTCCGTCTCTGACATCGGCTCACGCGCGGTGAGGCAGCGGATAGTGCGGATGATGCTACGCGTTGTGATCATGATGCTTGCCCGTCTGGTCGGGGGCCCCTTGCCCGTGCCCCGTACAGGCCCAGTATGCGCCTACGTGAGCACGACTGTCTAACGCTTTGCAGTTGTGAGCCCTAGTAGGTGTGAGGCCGGCACGGCACGGCGTCGGGACGGCCTCACGGGCCGCTACGACAGGCGGGCCGGTACGCACGACATCGGTTCGCAAGTCATGGCCCTATAGAGTACGGGGTCACGCACACGGCGTGATCGCCCGGCCTTCACGGCCAGTTGTGCTGAATTTGACCGACCGAACCCCTACTCCGGTGGAGAACCCGATGATTCTGGCAGAGCAGGAGTCAACAGGAGATCGCGAGCTGTTCGACACGGACGTGTACTACGGGCACTTCGACGGCATCGGGTGGCACGTCATCGCCGAAGCCTGACAAGCCTTCCGGTAGAACCCCTTCCACTCGACCCTGCAACGGGCCGGCGGAAGATGCGGACTACCAGCTTCCTGCCCGCACTAGGTGCGGCTCGGCCCAGACCCGACAGGAAGCGCTTCTCGCAGTCTCGAACTAGCCAGGCTGGCAGTGGCTTGTCCGAGATGGAGACGTCATCGGGGCTAGGGCCCAGTGGTGCATTTTGCTACGGCGCACCACTGGGCCCGCCCGCCCTTCCAATACAAGGAGCACGTGTGGCCGCCCAAACGCTCGTCCCATGCCCTGAACCTCACTACGTGTATGGCAGCGTCTATCTCACTAGGCCGCCACGTAACAACCAGGCGCCAGTGTCCTACTGCCCACGATGCCTCGGCTTCGGCACGCTCCGCAACGAAACCGACGTTCAACCGGAGGTGACGCCTTCCACAGCGCACTAAGGGCTCGGCACGTACGCCCTCTGACAGATTTGCCCACCTTCCACGGCTCCATACGTGGAAGGTGGGCATGTTTGCCAGACTTCGACCAAGAGAGGACTGAACCGTGTGCAAGTTCTGCGACTTCCCCGACCTCTTGCCCAGCGTCTATGACGCGCCGGAATCGGTGCAGGAACACAAGACGCACGCCGTCTACTCCCAGTGCGACGAGTCCTGCACGAGCGACTGCGGGCACTGCAAGGGCAGGCGATTCGGCCCCTACGCACTCGCGGACGAGGAACGCAACACGGCAGAGCTGAAGCGCCGTGCGGCCTTCCTGGCCGACTACCGGGCGACGCCTTCGCCTGCGGACATCGCCAAGGCCGAAGCCGCACATCGCAAGGCCCAGCCGCTGGCTCAACTGTCGAGCCGGGTGGAAGGCGAGAGTGCTTGCGAGTACAAGGGAGACTACCTGCCCCACCACTCGGATGACCTCTTCGAGGTCCACACGGGTGCGCCCAAGTCTCACCTGTGGTGCGGCTTCCATCTTCAAGCGATCGGGGTGAAGGACCTGTGCAAGGACTGAAACGCAACAGTGCGACCATGTGGATCTGCCAGGACTGCCTGATCCTTCTGGCCAACGACGAGATGCCGACCGAGCCGACCGACCGCGTTCCCTTGAGCGCCATTGACGCGGGCGATGAACTCACCCCCGGCATGGATTGGAGAAAGCACGAGTGCGGCCGCCCCTCGTGGAACGAGGGCGAGTGCGAGTGTGAGACGACGGACTTCTCCTGGACCCCGTGTGAGGGTTGCGGTAGCCCTCTAGGCGGCGATCGCTACGCCGCCACGCTGTGGTGGGACTGACAACTCAACGAGAGGACTGACTGATGGCCGTACTGGGCAAGATCCGTCGGAGGGATGGCGTTGCCGGCCAGTTCTCCTACAGCGTGCAGGTGTCCTGCCCCGAAGACGGGGACCCGACCCCACGTGAGGTGACGTTCGTCGGCAACACCTTCGGCGGGCCGATCGTCATGATCACCCCCGGCTTCCCTGGCGGGATGTTCGTCCGGGACCCCGAGCGCTTCGGCGCCCTCAGCCCTGAGTGGGTGCGCCGGTTCTTCGACTGCAAGAACTGAAGCATCCGGCTTCCCGCCTGCCCTTGGGGCAGCATGGCCCAGACCCAGCGGGAAGCGCTCTGCACTTCGCGTACAGCACCAGACAAGGGAGGTGATGACAATGCGGCAACGGGGGCGAAAGCCTCCAGGGGAAGCCAGAGGCGACAGGGACATTCCCTTCCTCATCCCCTCTGCCTGACACCACAAGCCTTTAACGCTGATACATGCCGGGCGGCGTGGTGCAAATCGTGTCATGTTTGAACGCGCCGCGCCGTCCGGTCCTTGTTCCACCACTACATCAGGGCAGGAGACGGACAGTGCTACATCGCCGCACCGACGACCGCTGCGAAGTGGCCGATACGAAAGAAGCGAACGCGCTCTACGGCTGCCCTGTCGACGAATGGTGCATCCTCGCAAAAGGCCACGCCGGCCAATGCGACGCCGACCGTGACCTCTGGCTCGGCCCCGGAATGCCCTACCAGACAGGAGGGAAGCGAGGGACAACGCCGACCCACGCCATACCCACCTTCACCGACTGACCCCCGACAGCCTTGGACATCCTTCACTGCCTCATGCACGGAAGTGGAGGGTGTCCATGTTTGCCGGATACCCAAAGAGAGAGGAATCCCACCGTGGCCGACATGCGCGCTGACGAACCGCTCGACCCCGAGGGGTTCGTCCTTGTGACGAACACGCCGCTCCGACGCCTGCTGTTCGACGGCGACTACTTCCTACGCGCCCCTCACTCCGAGGATCTACGCGAGAACGCCTGCATCATCTCAGGGCCAGACGGCCCCCTCTATCTCCGCTGGGAGGCGTGATGGACAAGGACGAAGCGCTCGACGAGCTACGTACGCTGCTGCCCGTCGGGACCACCGTACGTACGATCCTGCGACACTGCTCGGCGTCCGGAATGTCGAGAAGGGTGTCCACGTTTGCCGGATACCCAAAGAGAGAGGAATCCACCATGCGAGTTGTTTCTGGGTCCGGCAGTTCTTTCCTATGCCCGCCCGGTCACCCGATGCACTTCCACCACATCGAAGATGGACCGGCCAAAAACCCAAGCCTGATCGCCGGACTGGACTACGCGCTGGACGACCCATACGACGACGTGCCGATCAACATTCAAGCGCGAGTCCGTGACATGTACGACGATGCCACCCTGGTGAACTCCGAGCTATGGCAGCGCCACGTGTACGGGTATTTCAAGAACTGCTACTCGCCGGACGGCACCAACCGGAACTCGACGAGCTGCATCATTGATCCGACCCATGGCGAACCACCCACCCATCACCTGGCCTTCATGATGGTCAAGAGCCACTTCCCGGACGCCGAACCGCGTCTAGACCTCATAGCCTCCAACGGCGACTACGGGACAAAGCCGTGCGCGAAGTGCGGCATACGACTCCAGTACGAAGCGAAGGTCGACGCCTTTGCCGAGGCACTCGCCGCCCGCACCACCTGCCCGAACGGTGGCGCTCACGAGACGAAAGCAGAAACCACACCATGAGAGGCGACGAAGAGAACTAGCTCCGTACCTACGGTGCCGAGCTAGTGGCGGCGGGATTTGAAGTCTGGCTCACGCCGAGCCGGCATGGATACCTCCAACGCAGCAGTTGATCGTTGGAGTGACCTGTAGCTCAAGTGGCAGAGCCTCGCTAGCGCAAGAGGTCCGGGTTCGAATCCCGGCAGGTTACTACACGTCCCTCCACCTGGAGAGGACATCCACCGACAGGAAGGAACCACACACATGACCGCCCACGGACGTTCGCTGGAACTCAAGAAGATCGGCCCCAGACGGCCCGTCTTCCTGACCAGCTCAAGACCTGTAGGACCCAAGGAGGACAGGCGGCTCGTCTCTCATCACTCGTACGACCAGGCCGAGTTGAACCTGTCGCGCGACCTGGTCGCCAGGCAGGACGCGAAGAACCTCACCAAGGCCAAGAGCGCCTGGACCAAGCGCCACGCAGCGGCCAAGCCGACCACGCGAGGCCGCCTCAAGGCCCTCCTGGGCCGGTGAGCGCCCAGGGAGGGGACCTGCCCGAAGATAGGGCAGCCGCAGCAGTAGCTGGCCACCTAGAGCAGTTCTACATCAAGCTCCTCGCGGGCAAAAGCGCGGCCTTCCTCCCGTACGTGGACTGGGAGGCCCTGGTCAAGACAGTCCCAACACCAACCACGAAGGCGACGCTCGCCTTCAACGCCAGGCTCTGGAGCCATACACAAAACGAAGAGCGGTAACAATGACGAACGCCGAGAAGATCGAGAGATGGAGACAGGAGCACCCTGAGGAGGGGATCACCGTGGAGGTGCTGCTAAAAGTACTGGGACTGAAAGACCTGAGGGGCGCGAACCTGTGGGGCGCGGACCTGTGGGAGGCGAACCTGAGGGGCGCGAACCTGAGGGGCGCGAACCTGGAGGGCGCGAACCTGAGGGGCGCGAACCTGTGGGGCGCGAACCTGGAGGGCGCGAACCTGTGGGGCGCGGACCTGTGGGAGGCGAACCTGAGGGGCGCGAACCTGTGGGGCGCGGACCTGTGGGGCGCGGACCTGTGGGGCGCGAACCTGGAGGGCGCGAAGGGCGGGACGCTCCAACTGACAGGACTTCTCCCGTGGCAGGTCGCCGCAGTCCCGACATGCTACGGATGGGCCATCCGGATCGGATGCCAGAAAGGGTCGCTCGACGACCTACGAAGCGTCATTGCCGGCGGGGAATGGAACGCAAGTGCAACTGACCTCGCAATGGCAAGACCGCTCCTCCCAGGGCTTCTCGGAGTGCTCGAAGCACACGCCGCAGCGCGCGCAGAGGACCTGACCGCAACTGAAAAGTGGAAGTGACATGTTCGCAATGGGAACCTACGCAGGCTCACCGGCCTTGCGCGTCCGCGTCAAGGCCGAAGTCGAGTTCGACGCCTACATCTTCGCCGACAGCAGCGAACGGATCGCCAACGAGCTGGCCGATGCGATCGAGAACCACGCGCCGCACTTGCGGAACTCCGAAGCCGGCGACGCCCTGATCGCACTGACCGAAGGCGGGTCGGGTCAGGCCGTGAAGGTCAGCGGCTTGACCCTTGAGGTCCTGGATGGACCGTTCGAGGAGAAGGACGTGGTCAACGCAATCGAGAGCACACAGGGGTGGCTATGACCAGTGAAGCTGACGCCTTGTCCGAGTGGGTGGAAGACGCAGGTCCGGGCCGTTACTCCAACTGCGGCGGGCCGACCGACCGGTACGGGTATTGCTACCAGGACGGTGATGATTGCGACTGACACGCAACGACCGCCGCCACCACCCAGACCTGCCAAATGGATCGCCTGGCAACGATCGTACAACGTACGTGTCACCCAGACCTACCATCTTCTCGCCGACCCGATCGTAGCCCCCGACGAGGACGGCATCTTCAACTCCGCCGCAGATGAGCATGTCTGCGACAACGGCTTCCTGGTCTCCGAGGAGACGGAACGCCTCGAAGACGACAGCCTCGAATACGGGCCACCGCGAACGAAAGGAACCTACGATGACACCCGCAGCGCCCGACAAGCCGCCCGCCAGCGTCTTCACGGACATCACCTTCACAGTCGACGGCATCCACGGAATCGACGACCCACTGCTGGAGAACTACCTGGAGAAGGTGCATAAAAACCTGGAAGTCGTCCTGGGGTCAGACGTGACGCTCTCCTCGCACACCTGCAACGACGACGGCGATACATGGCTCTCTCTTCTGGACAAGCGCAACACCCTGCTCCAAGAGGTGGCGGACCTTCGACAGGCACTCATTGAACTTCGGCCACCGCGATGACCGTGTGCCGGTCCCGCACAACACGCACAAAGGAGCAACAACACATGACAACAACAGCACCCGCAGTACGGACCGTCGCCAAAGGAGTCGGGCTGAACCTCGGCCTGCTCACCGCCTCGGTGAACATGACCTCGGCCGTAAACTCCAAGGCGGGGTCATCCAACGTGATGATCTGCCAGCACGAGCACGAGGCCATGAAGGTGCGGTCGCCGAAGATGTGCCCCAAGTGCGGGGAGGTCGACCAGACGAGCCTCGGACGCGCCAGGCAGGTCGACGGAGGTCTCGTCGTCCTCACCGAAGATGACCTCATTGCAGCCAAGGCCCCCACGGAGGAGACGAAGAAGCGAGCGGCCATCACGGTGCATCCACGCAATCAGGTGGACCTCGGCACTCAGGCCGGAGAGAAGGCGTACTTCCTCCACCCGAGCGCTGGACATGAGGCCGCGTACGCGACGCTCTCAGCACTGGTGGACGCTCACCCCGAGCTGGCGTTCTGCGCGAGGTGGACGCCTCGATCGGAGCAGGCACTGTTCCAGCTACGCACTGTCGACGGCACGTTGCTCATGCAAGAGAGAGCTATCGCCACCCTGCGGGAAGCGCCCAAGGTCGAAGCCAAGGCCGTGGATGACTTGGTGGCGCTGGCTGAGCGTCTGCTGAAGAAGCAGGTCACCAAGTTCGACCCGACCCACACCTCCACCACAGAGATCCTCGACGCCTTGATCGCCGGCAGGCCCATCATCTCCGTCGGGGCCGACGAGACCACAACCTCCGCGGCCCAGGCAGTAGAGGAGCTGCGAACTGCCATGAAGGCCGAGCTGGCCTCTCAGCGAGCTGCACGCAAGCCCAAGGCCGCAGCCAAGCCTCGAACCGTGAAGGAGAAGGCAGCATGACCGACATCCGCGACACGCTCGCCCGAGCGGACAACCATCTGATACGACTCTTGGACGCCGGGATCACTGCACGGACAGTCACGGTAACAGCGGACGACATCGTGTCAATCCTCGTCCCAGACGGGACAGCCCTCGCCGCTGCGCGCGCTCTCAGATTCCCTCGGCGCAGCCTGCACCCGGAGGGAACCATAGACACATTCGGTCGCGACGTCGGCTGGTACGGGTACGGCACAACAGACCGCGTGTACGCAGGGATCGTGGCAGTGTCGGATGCCGACGCATGAGCCGCCACATGAGCGCAGGCTACCCGGGTCTCTGCATGACATGCAGGGAGCCCATCGAAATCAACGACGACCTGGTCAAAGACGAAGACGACATCTGGGTTCACGCAGCATGCGCGGCCTCCACGCGCACCAGGATCTCGCACGCGCTGCCGGAGGCGTTCTGCTTGCAGTGCCACCTCGTACGGCCCTGCGAGCACGACGCCGACTAGTCGCGGTTGCACCCGTACGTGGCGGTGAGGGCGCGACAGGCGTCACCCATTCAGCCCATTCCGCAGTGGACCAGGTCGTGATCCACTAGCACCCACCCACCCCGACAAGGAGCGCGTCATGAAAGCGAAAGCAGGAGACAGAGTCAGGGTCAAGGACACTTGCTCCTTCTTCCCGGGCCGGTCAGGCACGGTCACAACCGCCCGTGAAGCTGACGTCGCGAGGCTGCCCGTGAGGGTCGACAACGGCCCTGAGTGCTTCTTCTACGAACGCGAGCTTGCCCCGGAAGAGCACGACTTCGCCGAGGGGGTCACCGTAGACACGGTCGGCGCACTGGTCGACCTTCTGAGCCACGCCCCGCGCGGCTGGCCCCTCGCCGTGAACTACGACGGCAGTGGACGGGTCGCCGTCTGCGGACTCTCCGACTCGTGCGACGAGCCGATCGTCCGACTATCCATCTTCAATGCCGACAAGTGCGAATGGGCACACGACTGGCCCCTCAGCCACATAGGCCCGAAGGAGTGACATGTACGCCGCCCAACAACATCACGACGCCTACGAAGCCGCAGACGTGGCTTACTTCGCCACCATGGATGCCATCTACGCCACCCGCGATGCCGTCATCCGCAAGGCCGATGCCGATCTAGAAACCGCCTCCTATGCCGCAAAAGCGACCCGCGCCAAAGCCTTGGCCGACGCCGACGCCGTCTGGCTCCGAACGAAAGGCCGATCGTGGGACGCATGAAGGAACTTGCCCTCGTGGCAGAGAAGTACGGCCTGACCGACCTGGAAGACTGCCTCAAGGCCAGCAAAAGCGACGACCTTGCCCAGTTCTTCATCCGGGCCGACGCTGGGCGCCTTGCCGCGGACCCATGGTCCGACACACACGACCAGCCTTGTGGCTACATCATCAACGCGGCTTCCCGCGTAGACCCGCCCGACTACTGCGACGAGCAAGCAGTGCCCGGCGAAGACATGTGCGCTGAGCATCTCGCCTACGCCGACGGACCCGATCCGGACGACGCCTACGACAGACTCAAGGAAGCGACTCTCTGGGGGGACGCCTGATGACCACCATCAAGAAGAAGACGCAGACGACCAACGTGCACACCCGCACCGTCGAAGAGGTCGTGGGCGCGAAAGATCCCAGCTTGGCTGCTGCCTACCATCATGGACTGCCTCCCATGAGCCTCTACCACGAACTCGAAGAGGCATGGCTGGCTGGCGAACTCACCCATGCCGAGGCCAGTGCCCTCGCCGCCGAAGCCGGGTACGAAGACGAGTGGCCCGCAGAGGATGACTACCGATGAGTGCCCTCGAAGCTCTCGCCCAAGCCATCCTCGACGACCGCGTATGGGTCAGCGTTGAGCGCTTCGGCGACAACCCTGACTGCCCATCCTATGGGTATCGGATACTCGTCGACGACCCAAAGGACTGCCAAACCTGCGAAGAACACGACGAAGGGGTGCCCGAATGAGCGCCTTCATCCCGCCGATGCTGGCGGCCGATGCACGAACCGGCATGAACGACTCCAGGCATGCGGCGTGGGTGTCGCAGGAGAAGGTCGACGGCATCCGCGCCCAACTCCACTCGCAACAGGGGCGGGTCACGCTCTTCGGCCGACAAGGTCGAGAGATAGCCAGCCGCTTCCCCGAGATCGCCGAGGCGTCCGCCCCCGACGGGATCTACGACGGCGAGATCGTCGCCAAGTCCGGCGAGTTCCATGACGTGCTACGCAGGTATGCAACACAGAGGGCCATGCGGGCCACGCCCTGCCGATTCCTAGCCTTCGACATCCTGGCCTACGAGGGACGCTCCTTGCGGCCAGAACCCCTGCGCGACCGCCTCTGGCAGCTCGACAGGGCCGTAGAGGCCACTACGGGGCCCGTAGACACCGTGGTGACCTCCATGGAGGCGGGGGGCGCCCTTGACTTATGGGAGGCCGTCCTCAAGTGGGGAGGAGAGGGGCTGGTACTGAAGGCTCCACGCTCAACCTACCGACCGGGCGTGCGATCGTCGCAGTGGTTGAAGTTCAAGGCCCGCTGGTCTGTCGTTGTCGCCCTGACGAAGCCGTCCGCACGTCACGACGGGCTGTCCGTCAGCATGGAACTCTCGGGACCCAATGGACCGCTGCCTGTCGGACAGGTCGGTACTGGCTGGACGGAAGAGCAGGCGCAGCGCATCATCCACGCACTGAAGGCCGGCCGTCCATTGAAGGCCGAGGTCGTCTGCTTCGGACGTGACAGCAAGGGGAAGCTGCGCAGCCCGATCTTCAAGGGGCTG
>Ga0307425_1002174_pt1 | contig 11241 bp, 10 predicted proteins | sample SalMarWE160330MG_FD_202152 | JGI IMG/M metagenome (GOLD analysis project Ga0307425, IMG submission 202152) | Salt marsh sediment microbial communities from the Plum Island Ecosystem LTER, Massachusetts, United States - WE1603-30 | ecosystem: Environmental > Aquatic > Marine > Intertidal zone >... | reverse complement strand
TCTTCTGTTGTTCGGACTCCAGCGAACGCCGGCGGCCACGGCGCCGCTCCTTCTCAGCTTTGAAATGGTGGCGACCGGACTGATCGCCTCGCTTGTCCTTCGCGAGCACGTCAGCCGCACACGACGTACGGAGCGATCCTTGCCGTTCTGTGGGGGCTCGACAACAACTTCACCCAAGGAATTCCTCTGCGCGATCCCAGGCGAATCGTCCTGGTCAAGGGATTCGCGCCGGGCGGTTTCTCTGTGATCCTTGTTGGACCGCCCGTTCCCGGGAGCCGTCGACATCGTGAAAGCTCTTGGCGTCGAGGCGCTCAACTGTGGACTCAGTACCGCGCTGTTCGTTCCCTGCGGTAACTTCGGGCAGCGCGAACTGGCGCGTTTTTCGGCGTTGCTCCGATCGCCAGAGCGATCCTTTCTCTCGTCATCTTCCGTGATCCCCCGCACGCGAGCTTCTGCCCGGCTTTCGGACCGATGCTTCTCCGCCATGCTGTTCCTCTTTCGAGACAAGCATGATCATGTCCATCGCCACGTCGCATAGGTTCACAGCCATGCCCACGATCACCGCAACGGGTATCACGATCACGCGTACCCCGAGTCGATTCCTCGTGACGCGACCCACACGCATCCGCACACCATCATAGCGCCAGGAGTCACGCCCATCTGCACCGCCCGACGCGCACCACCGCCACGGACATCGAACGAGAACGAGTCGCGGGCTGGGCTGTGCCTCGCGTGAGACAAATACAGTATACTCGCCTCACCATGGGCAGCCGGCAGAGGAGTCAACCGATCGTGACCCAGATCGGGTCGCTCCCATTCACCGATGTGGACGAGGCGGTCGCGTACAGCCTCGAACACGACATCCCGTTCCTGCCGGAACTGACTGCGCGCGGCGACGCGATGACCGAGTACATCAAGACGCCCGGGAATTTGAGTTGTCTAGCAGCGTTCAAGCGAAACCGCTTCGAGACCGTCAAAGTTCAATGCATCGGTCCAGCAACCCTGATTCAGGGGCGCTACGACGAGGATGACGCCGTCGCTCGGATCTACGCGCACGTCGAAGCGATTCTCGACGGTCTCGCTGCGGGGGAGATCATCCTCTTCCTCGACGAACCGGGGCTCGGGTATGTCGGATTTGACTACGTGCGGCTCTGGGAGCCGATCTTCGAGAGCTTCCCGGTGACCCGAGGCGTTCACACGTGCGGCAACATGCAGTGGGACCAGATGCTCTCCGCACCGCTCGACATCGTGAGCTTCGATGCCTCCAAGTTTGACATCACCCGCTACTACAACGAGCGGGCCCGGCGCATCGCCTGGGGAATCGACGACGCATCACAGATTCGCGACTATCGGATCGGCGATCTTGTCACCGGGCCATGCGGCCTGCCGCACCTGACGCACACTCCCCAGGACGCCTGGGACCGTCTGCACCTTCTGCAGCGCGCGGCCGACAGCCTGCGCGATCGGGCTCCGTTGGAGGACAAGTAGCGCTTCTCTGTCTACGTGGAACTGCTCGGAGCGTCGCGAGAGGAAAGCCGATCGACGGCCTCGCGGAGGGCGCGGACCGTCTCCGGGTGGCGAACGATCACGAGATCCGCCCCGGCATGCAAGTACATGAGGGCGCTGGCCGTCTCCCATGCTGGGCCGCGATGCGCCTCGTCGCCCCATTCTGGTTTCTCGGATTCGGGTGCTTTCGCCTCCTTGACCGCCCAGGCCTCGCGGCCGACATCGGCGACGATGGGCATCGCGACAATCCGGTCTCCCTTGAGGCCGGCGAGGCGAAGGCGCTCCATGATCGACACGACGTATTCGATGCCGTATCCGAGCGCTCCGGTCGTCGGATAGATGACGAGGCGGTCCTCCGGGAATCCGGCGTCCATCGCAAGAATATTGATCTGCTTGGCCATGTTGATATCGACTGGCGATTCGGCGATCACGCTGTGGCCGAACGCGATGGCGACCGCGGTGAGCGTTCGGTAGCTCTTCTCGGTGATCGTCCCCAGGAGGCACCGCTCGCCAGCCGTCTCCTCGGCGATCGCCGCGAGGAGAAGCGCGTCGAGATCGTCGTCTCCGGTCCCCCAGACAATGAGGGGAACACCCACCGAACGAAGGATCTGTCGTGCGGCAGTGACGGCCCGCTCCGGCGTTTGCACACCCCCGTCTTCGGTTTCCCGAGACAAGCGTAGACACAAGAGATCCGCCCCGAACGATTCGACGCACCGTCGCGCCCATGCGGCCGGGTCGTTGCAGACGTCGGAGACCGGATCGATCGCGCCGCTAGGCCAGCCAATCGGTCTTCGGTCGGCAACCTCCATGGTGATCGCCGGAGGATATGCTGCGTCTCCGTCGAGGTGGTAAAACGGCATCGTCGTCTGACCGCCGATCCGCACGACTCGCGTGCGTGTTCCGCCGTCGGCAGGCAGCGTGCCGATCGCGACTTCGTGGATGGCGTAGACGCCGGGCTTTCGATGATCCGGCAAGGTTCGTTCAATCACGTGATCTTTCCTCCGATTATGTCCTGCAACATCCGACCCACGGCAAGAAGCGCCGGATGCGTGGCCAGCAGATCTCCGAGAGGGAGGCCTTCCAGGTTCGCCTCCTCAATCCATGCGTCGTGATCGAGACGTCCGAGCACCGGAAGCCCGGTCCGAAGGATCTCTTCCTCGGAACGGGAGCTCAGCGGGCCACGCAGGTTGTTCAAGACCAGCCCCCTGCGTCCGAAGCCCAGCCCCAACTCGTCGGCCAGCACGGAGATCCGCTTCGCAGCCCGCAGAGCGACCGGGTTGGCGTCGCTGACCACCAGAAGTATGTCGCCGCCTTGCGCGAGCCGTCTCGAGAGGTGCTCCAGGCCGGCCTCGTTGTCGAGCACGACGTAGGCGTAGTTCGCGGCAAGCGCTTCGATGCATCGTCGCAGGATGCTGTTGACGGCACAGTAGCAGCCCGGCCCCTCACCGTGGCCCATTGAAAGGAGATCGACGCCGATTCCCTCGACGATCGCCCGGTGAAGCTCGGTTTCGATATGCCGCCCAAGAGGCACGCCGCTTCTTGACTCGCGAATGCGGGTCAGGGTTTCGGCCTGCAATTGGCCGACGGTTGTCTCGACTGTCAATCCCAGTGTCTCTCCCAAAGTGGCGTTCGGGTCGGCGTCGACGGCCAGGATCGGATCGGCGGATCGGCGGCGCAGCGCTTCGATCACCAAGCCGCTGACGGTCGTCTTCCCGACCCCTCCCTTTCCCGCCACGGCAATTGTCGTCATGTCGTCCTCCTCGAGAAAGCCGCACTCGGAAAGAGTGAGACATCGGTGTGTGGCAAGAACTTCGCGGACGTAAATTCCTCAAAGTACGTCGGATGATCGATTAACTCGACGTAGGTGGTCGAGCGAGCGATCTCGACGGCCTCCTCCCAAGCCGTTCGTCGGAGAAGAGCCAACCGGGCTCCGCGAAGAGCCGTGTTGCCGAGGCTGTCGATCCGCGTGATCTCGATGTCCGGAATCATCCCGAGGGTAATCGCGTCCTTCGGTTCCAGCGCGCTTCCGAATCCGCCACACACAACCAGTCGCTCGATGCCGTCAAACCGTAAATCGGCCATTGCAGCAAGCGATCGCGCGCCGGCGAACAACGCCGCCTTGGCCCGCACGACGGCCTCGATGTCGCGTTGGACGATCCCGATGGGACGCCCGACGGCGGTCTTCTCCGCCGGCACCCAGAGGATGCCGGGTTCGCCGCCGAGATCGATGATTCGCTCGGGAGCGATCCCGCCGGAACGGTCGATCCATCCATTTCGGAAGAGCGCCGCAATTCCCGAGATCATGCCGCTGCCACAGATTCCGACCGCCGGCGCGTCGTCGATCGTCGAGACGCGGATCCGTCCGGATTTATCGATCTTCATCCGCTCGATCGCCCCGCGACGTGCAGTCGTTCCATTGCGCAGTCCACTCCCCTCGAACGCCGGTCCCGCTGATGCAGCGCAGGAGAGGCGCCAGTCGCCGGCTCCAAGCACGATCTCGCCGTTCGTGCCAACGTCGATCAGCATCGTCAGGCGCTCGTCGCGGTGCAGTCCAGCGGCCAAGATCCCGGAGATGACGTCCCCGCCGACCCAGCCGCCGATCCAGGGAATCGCATAGATCTTGGCTCCGCGGGCGAACTCAATCCCGAGCGCCGCCGCATCGACCGGTTCAGGAGGCAAAACCCGCGGCTCGTGCGGCGCGATGCGAATCGGAGAAGGATCGATCCCGAACAGAAGATGGATCATCGTGGTGTTCCCCGCGGCCACGATGGCGCCGATTTCCGCGGCTCCCACGTCGGCCTCGCAACAGACGGCATCGATCAGGCATCGAATGTCTTCGATGATGCCGCGCGATAGCTCCGTGACCCCGTGATCCTCGACGTGCTCAATTCGGCGCGTCACCTCCGCGCCGAACGCGGCTTGGCTGTTCACGGTGCCGGCGCGCGCCAGCAGCTTGCCGCAACGCACGTCGACCAGTTCGGCGGCTACCGTCGAAGTTCCGACGTCGATCGCGATTCCGTAGTCGCTGTCGCTCAGGGGATCAAGTGGACGACAGTCGATCTCATCGGGCGCCGCGCTCGCGTCGAGGTATACCACGGTTCCGCCCGTTCGGGCGGTCGGCGGCACGTCGACCCATGTCTCCTCCGTGACCCGGGTCCGGCAGGCGAGAACCGATCCGCAATCCGGCAAGAGAACCCGACAGCGGCCGCATGTCCCGTGCCCGTCGCACGGCGACGCCAGATCGGCGCCGGCAAGGCGCGCCGCCTCGAGAATCGTCGTTCCCGGCGCAACCGATGCCGTGAGGTTCTCCGGCCGGAACGTGACGCGAACACGACTCATGACGAGGGCTCCTGCTTTGCCAGGAGATCGACGAGGAAGCGCGGGATGCCGCTCGCGTCTTCCGGGCCGACAAGCACGTCCCAGCCGGAGGCCTCCTGGATAGCGATGCGAAGTCGCGCAAGGAGTCCCGGGATAATCAGTTGATTGTGGTCGACGCGATCCATGGCGCCCTGTTCGCGAATCGCAGCTACCAGACTCTCGGCGGTCAGCCGCTGATCGGCATAAGCGTTCAGGACGCCGAGTCCGTCGGTGTCCATCACGCAGACGTACGCTGGCACCTTGGCGTTCTCGACTTCGCCGGCGACCGTGAAGTAGGTCAACGCGAAATTCGTCGTCACCAGGACGGGGGCATCGCGCCCAGGGTTCCCGAACTCAACCACCCGCGCCTCGACAGCGCTCGGTACTTGGGGATCGGTATACAGGTTCAGTCGTGCCGTAACGACGGCGAGAATTGCCCAGAGATCGACCGTGTCGAGCACGATCATGGAACCGTAGCGGGCCACCCCACCGATCGCATCGCACATCTGCGCCATCGAAGAAGCTGGGCCGATGCGCACGAAACTCGGGTATCCAAGGGAACGGACGCGCTTCTCGAGCGCCAGACGGCGAATAGCGATCAATCGATCGAGCGTTGCGCCGAAACAGGAGGTCGTCGGATCGAGAAGAATGTCGTCCACTCCGGCGCCTTTCGCCTGCTCGGCGAGCGTCGCCAGGGTGTCGAGCGTGTCTGCGCGGACAACCAGCGGGAGCCTGAGCTGGGCGGCAATCCTAGTCATCGCTTCGCTGTTCCCCGTGCCGGCGGCCCAGAGGAGCGGCCGCCGCGGCGCGAGTCTCTCGGCCACCGGCGCGAGGACCGCGGGGTCCTCGCACATCAGAATGAGCGGTCTCTGCGTCCGTTCCGCCACATGGGCCGCGACCTCCGCGTAGCGGCGCGGCGACACGGTGGCGCGATCGATCGCGACGGCATCGACTCCGACACATTCCCCGACCCGGTCGAATCGGAGGCGACCGATAGCGTCGAGGCGGGCGTCAATGGCGGCATCGTTGAGGTTGCTCGGGATCCGGACAGCAAGCCCCGCCGGCCGGCGGAAGCGCCCCTCGTGCCGGTAGAGCACCGTCTCTCCTCCGACCTCGACCGCTTCCTCACCGATTCCGAATGCGACTGTCGTCATTGGGGGACTCTGGGCTTCGCCAAGCGCCGCGCGGGCCTCTCCGCTGACGTGGGGGCAGCCGTCGAGCGCCGCCTTCTGGCTTGCGATCTGCATCGCGAACGCCATGCACGTCGGCAGGCCACAATCGCCGCAGTTCGTTCGCGGCAGCAGTTTGTAGACTTCGATTCCGCTCAGCCTAGCCATCGTACCCCCCTAGAAGAGCGAATCCATCGTGAGAGCCGGATGTCCGACCCGCTCCAGATACGCAAGCAACTCATCGGGCGTCGTGGCCTCAAACTCGGTTGCAATCCGGTCGACCAAATCCTCAAACCCGGCGTCCCGGGCCCTCTGGCTCAAGTCGTGGTATAGAGCACCCTTCAGCTCGGACGGCATCCAGACGACGCGCGCGATCCCGCCCTCGGCGGAGATGAATTTCCGGCTGCAGATGTAGAGACGGCCGATGCCGAGAAATCCTGGCGTTTGGATGCCGCCGCCGATCTCCCCGGCCATGGTTGAGAACGTCATCCCGACCGGCGTCATCCCGGTGAACTCGCGGTTGACGATCATCACGCCGTTGGCCTCCGGGACGATGGCGGCAATGCACTCAAAGCAGCCGCAACTCGTCATCGGGTCCTCCATGATCGAGTACGCGCTGAACCTTGTCAGGCTGCCGTTCGAAGCCACGGAGAGGAACTCGTTAACCCCCTGCCACTGTCCTCGGACCACATCCAGCACTTCGCCCTTGCGGACCGGCTGGTTCGGCCCGTGCGGATGGATTTCGTGACTGGCAGCGCAGTCGAGCCACGAGTAGGCTCCGCACAAGCCGGGGCGCTCGGGCGTGACGATGCAGACGTGGTCGGGGGCGAACGATTGGCAGAGCGTGCACGAATAGTAGGTGTCGGTATCCTCGTCTTGCATCCCACGGATTCGCTCGTCTCGTGCGCGGTAGACACCTCGGGCTTCCTCGATCACGTCCCCGAATCGCGCTTCGTCGGTGATCAGGGTCACCTGGATCTTGTCGATAAGCACGCCGAATTCCTCCCGGAGCTTGGCGACCAGGACCTCGCCAAGGTGCCGCAGGCGGAACCCTTCGGAGTACGCTTGGCGACTGATGCGCAGCCAGACCGTGGCCCGCTGCCCGATGTGCATCACACCGCTCGTCCAACCGCTGAACTCGTGAATGCGGCGTTCTAGCACCGACTCGAACTCCTCCCGGAAGCCGCGGCCTGCGACCTCAACTAGGGTGCCCAGAGGCAGGGCGTCGCCCGGCGCGATCCGATCAATGTCCGGACCGATGAGCGTAATCCGGCCGTCGGCCACCGCATCCATCGAACGCCCCCGCAGAAGTTCGAACGCCATCGATCGCTTCCCGCCGAATTCCGCGTGCATCTGCTCCTTGCGAACCCGCTCTCCCTCGAATCCGGCCCCATAAGGGACGGGAATCGGAATCTCGGTCACTTTGAGCTTGATGCCTCGCACCTCGATCGCCTCCTCAACAATCCGATCGATCGGGACGTCACTGACGAGGGCCTCGTAGGTACAGAGGCCGTGTTCAAGGATTTCCGGCAGCTTCGCCTGGGCGATGGTGGGAATCCCGAAGGCAAGGGCTCCCGCGGCGGTGGCGACCTTCGCGCACGCATCGCGACGGCCAGTCTCGCTTGCCAGGTCGTCCGAGCCGAGTGCGAGCACGAATGCGTTCACCCTGGCGCGGCAGTAGTCGAGGATATGATCGGCGGCCTCCGGACCTTCAGGGTTCAATCCGCCGAACGTCATCGCTGCGCGCGCGACGATGCCAAGCGCGTACGCGACGGCAGAGACGTCCGGACCCAGGGGGACCAGGAGCGTCTCCCACGTCGTCTCCACACCGGCGTCGGCCAGCTGCTCCGCCATCGAGCGGTCCGCGGTGCGCCCCGCCAGCAGGGAAAGGACGTTTCGCTTCTGAAGAGCTCGCGCCACAGAGACGGCCTGCTCGGCGGTCTCCGGCGCGCCGACGATGACGCAGACTGCGGGCAACCGGCCGTCGACTAGCCGAACGCCGAGAGACCGGAACAACGCGTCACCCGGGAAGCCGGCCCACGTCACTCTGCTCTGTGAGGCGTCGTCTTCGGCGGATGTTCGGCCCAGTGCCTCAAGGAGCTCCTCAGCAATCAGCGCCGCCTTCCCGGCGTCGACGGCCGCAGACAGGTCGGCAAGCGATTCGACGGCAGCGGGCGACTCGGCCGGCATCCACGCCGCCGCGGAGCGAAGCGCTTCACGTGCCGAGCCAAGGTCCGTGACGCGAATCCCGGAGAGCGCCAGTGTCGTCGGAAGAGCGTACGCGGTGTCCGGGAATCCCAGTGGCGCACTGGGCGACGAACCGGCCGAGGCAAGCCGGCCGCGGACTCGGTCGAGCAACTCCGCAGCGCCGGACACGGCAAGATCGAAAATCACCTTGTACATCACGCGTGCTCCTCATTCAACGGCCACACCGTGTACGCCTTCCAATCCAAAGTGTGCATGGAGACATCGTACGGTATCTTGCACGCGATCTCCGGCAGCGCAGAGGCTCTGGCTCTCATCGGCCGCCGCCTGTGTGGCCGCGAATCGGCACCCCGTGATCGCCAAGCGCGGCGCACGCCTGTCGGGCGACCGGGGAATGTCCGGCGTAGGCGAATCCGATGCCTGAAATCGTTGCAGCACCCGTCTGGTTCGCCAGGGCCATCGGGTCATCGCGGTATACCACGCGGACCGCGTGCGCGGCGTCGACCTCGCGGACCACCAACTGCAAGTGATATCTCATTAACACAGTGCTAATGTGTATTCTTCTGTCACTCACGCGTGTTAGCCTGAAAGTAAGCAGATTGCGGTTTTCGCGTCTCATACGGTCCGGGTTCAGGGAGAAGAGCCAGTTGCCTCGAGTGCTGTGCGCAGATCGGCGAGTAGATCGGCGACAGGCTCCAACCCAACGGATAGCCGAACGAGATTGTCGGTGACGCCAGCCTCCCTTCTCTCCTCTTCGGTCATCGATGTGTGGGTGTTCGTGACAGACTGGTTGGCGAGGCTTGTAACGCCACCGAGGCTTGTCGCCAACTTGATCCTGCAAAGACTGTCCATGAACTTCGCGGTCCCGTCGTAGTCGGTCTCAAGCTCGAAGCTGATCATGCCTCCGAACCCGGAGAGCAAACGCACGGCCAAAGCGTGATCAGGGTGACTCGAAAGCCCCGGGTAGTGAACCCGTCGGACGCCCGGCTGATCGACGAGCCAGCGTGCAATCTGTTCTGCCGAATCATTCTGCTGCCTCACACGAATACCCAACGTCTGCAGCCCTCGCCACACAAGATAGGCTTGCGTCGGGTCAAGAACGCATCCAAGCATACGCCGAAGCGCCCATATGCGACGCGCCACTTCCGCGTTGCAGCAGGCAAAGCCTGCAGTGACATCATGATGACCACCGAGGTACTTCGTGGCGCTGTGGAGCGCAACATCCACGCCGAGCGCACGGGACCGCATGTTGACGGGTGAGGCAAACGTCGCATCCAGGAGTACGATTGCACCGTTCTCATGCGCAATCTCAGCCAGTCTCTCAATATCGACGATTCGCAGGAGCGGGTTCATTGGGGATTCGACGAACAGCACCCGGACGCCTCGGCGAATCATGTCAAGACACGGATCCATCTCGTCGGCGCCAAACAACGTCGTCTTGATCCCTATTGCCGGCAAGAAATCCGTAAGGAACCTGACTGTTTCACCATACGTTGCCATAGCGGCAACGCGATCTCCGAGACCAACGTGCGCCAGAATCGATGTGGTGATTGCCGCCATTCCCGAAGCGAACGCTAGAGCATCGTCATACCCCTCGAGAGAGGCGAGGTGCCGCTCTGCCTCGCGAACCGTTGGGTTATCCCAGCGAGAGTAGATATAGCCGGAGCGATGAGCGACGACATCGACCAAATCGGCTGTGTTTTCAAACTGATACGTGGCGGAGTAGACAATCGGTGGAACGATGGGATCACCCTTCACTCTGTGCCTCCAGGACTTCACTTCTTTCCCTATCCGGGCGTTGCAGCATCATATTCCTCAGTTTAGGATGCTGTCAAGCGAGAGCAAGTGCCTTCCACGTTCAGACGGCCTCGGGAAGGAAGAGGCGCGCTCGAACGGCAAAACGCTCTGAGACAGAGACGAAAAGGGGTGTCTGGAGCCTGGGGGACTGAATGTGGAACGCGTTCATTACTCGCTGCGTGGTGATGGATGCGCCCGACCTGGCAACGCTTGATCGCCACACGGTTCGGATCTACCAGTTGAAGCATCCGCGTCGTTCTTCGACCACGCAATGGCGAGAGCGAATCGGGCGAGCGATACGATTGGCAGGTTCTCGGCTTCTTCTCTCGTGAACCAGGCACAGTGATCTGTAGTCCCGGCGATCTCTGGCCGCAGAATGCCTGCGAGTTCCCGGACCCGGTAGAGGAGGCCCACGTGATGGACCGGATCGCCAGGTCTCTCCTCAGTCTCGGAGTACACTTCTGAGAAGACGTTCTCGACGAGACTCACTTCAGATGGCTTGAGGCCCGTCTCCTCCTGGAGCTCCCGAACGACAGCATCTTCCGGTGGTTCGCCCCAATGGACTCCTCCGCCAGGTAGCGTCCAGTAGCCCGCTTCGATGCATCCAGTGTTCAGACGGCATAGAAGGAGTCGATTGAGGGTGTCGAGACACAAGGCATAGGCGCCAAGATATGTGTGCGTCCCGCCTTCTCCGGCGTCGTGCTGCATTGAATGTCCTCCCTACGGGCATTGAGCAAGTCGCCTACCGCGCCGCTCCAGGGTTCTTCCGAGAGAGTAGCACACAACAGCCGTCTGGACGAGGCTGCCACTGAGCGTGACCCACCACCGCTCATCGGGAGGGATATCGATTCGACTGACGAGCAAGACCCGTGTGTGTGACGTCGCGGAGATTCGGAGAGACGGCCATCAGGGATCGCAAGAGTAGGGGAGTTCTGGAGCCTGGGGAACTCAAACACCAACCGGATTCCTTGACGTTTGGCAACATGACAAGCATCCGTCGAGTGCTAACGGGGTCAGCACCCCATACAGAGTCTGGAATTAGCCCTCTATAGGTAGCAGCGCGAAGAATACGCTCCGAACCTTCTGGCAAGATCTCAATAAACCGAGATTAGATCAGTGGGGATAACAATGCCGTGCCGGATTTGAAAGTAGTCCTCTACGGGGAGCAAGCACCTGAAAGTTTCTTTAGAAGGGGCTTTCAGGTGTT
>Ga0307425_1002173_pt1 | contig 11242 bp, 6 predicted proteins | sample SalMarWE160330MG_FD_202152 | JGI IMG/M metagenome (GOLD analysis project Ga0307425, IMG submission 202152) | Salt marsh sediment microbial communities from the Plum Island Ecosystem LTER, Massachusetts, United States - WE1603-30 | ecosystem: Environmental > Aquatic > Marine > Intertidal zone >... | reverse complement strand
AAACCTATGGTTGCTCATTTCTGTTCTGCTTTTACATATATCACTTTTGGCGCTTGCTTAAAATACCTAAAGTGCGGGATAAACCACAATGGGAATCCAATCATTTCAGGCTTTTCTGGACTCCCGGTCCCCGCATGCTCGGGCACAGGCTTCGCGAGAGTGACGGTAAATTGGACTTCTTATGAGTTTATCAAATTTGACATTGCTTAAATGATAATTAAAATCTAGATCATATTTATCTATCATAGCGCGAAGGAGCGAAATCATATGGAACAAGCTGTTGCAAGCGAAGAGATGCATTATGAAGGCAACTGTATCCGGCCGCCAAGCGAGGCTTATAGTATTCTTCTTCAGGTGACCGTGGGGTGCTCCCACAACAAATGCACTTTTTGCGGCACCTACAAAGGCAAAAGATTCAGGATCAAGGACGATAGAATCATTCTGGGTGATATCCTGTTTGCTGCCAAATACATGAAACGGCAGGATAGGGTATTTCTCATGGATGGAGATGCCCTGATTATACCCCAGAAACGTTTGATGTGGATTCTGGACCGTATCAAGGAGCACCTTCCCTGGGTAAAGAGGGTCGGAACCTATGCCAATACGAAGGGCATCAGAATGAAGTCCCTGGAAGAGCTGAAGCAACTTAGGGAAAACGGCCTCGGTATCCTTTACTTAGGAGTAGAAACCGGAGACTCCGAACTTCTTAAAGAGATTCGCAAAGGAACGAGCGCTGAACACCTTATCAAAATGGGAAGAAAAGTAAGGGAGGCCGGCATCAAGCTTTCGGTGACGGTTTTATTGGGCATTGCCGGAAGGGAGAGGTCTCTGAGGCATGCCAAAGCCACAGGTGAACTTTTAAGCGCCATGGGCCCCGATTATGTAGGTGCCCTTACTGTCATGCTGATTCCCGGCACACCGCTTCACGATGATTTCATTAGCGGGAAATTCCAACTACCCACGGAAAGGGAACTATTATTGGAATTAAGGGAGATGATTGCGAACACCAATCTGACCAGGGGACTGTTCTTTTCCAACCATGCCTCCAACTACCTCCCTATAAAGGCCAGATTGCCCAGAGGCAAACAGCAGGCCCTTGACCAGATAGACAGTGCATTAAGAGGTGAGGTAGGTCTGAGACCGGAGTGGATGCGGGCGCTCTAATACCTATTCTGCAAGATATCCGCCATCAACCGTAATCACTGTCCCTGTAGAATAGCTTGAAGCGTCAGAAACCAAATATAAAACAGCTCCGGTGACCTCAGATGGCTTTCCAAATCGCCTTAAAGGTATTGATTTTATCAGGCCTTCGTAAACCTTCTCCGAATCCCTGATTCCTTTTGTCAGCTTTGTCTCCAGGTAATGGGGGGCAATGGCATTGACGCGAATGTTATATCTGGCCCATTCAAGGGCCAGACTTTTTGTCAAAAGAATAACTCCCGCCTTTGAGGCGCAATAGGCGGGCGCACGTGGAACGCCGGTAATGCCGGCAGTTGATGCAATGTTCACAATATTCCCACCGCCATTGTTGATCATGGTTTTGCCTATGTGTTTGCAGCAAAGGAATGTACCTCTTAGGTTAATCCCAATAATCCTGTCCCATTCATCAATCGGCAGGTCTTCCGTGGGAATATAGCTTAATTGAGAAATTCCGGCATTATTGACTAATATATCCACTTTGCCAAATTGAGATACGGATCTTGTGGCTAAATTCTCAATAACTGTTTCATCGGAGATATCTGTTTGTACAGAAATACATCGAGATCCCATATTTTTAATCTGTTCAGCCGTTTCTCCAGGATGAATAACGTCCGCCAGAATAAGGGAGGCCCTATTCCGGGCAAGGCTGATTGCAATCTCTCTTCCTAACCCTTGAGCACAGCCAGTAACCAGTGCGGTTTTGCCGTTTAAGCTGAATAATATTTCATCTTCCATACACACCTTTTTTACGCCGTCCTGATGGCACACTGAAGCGACTTCAAATCTGGGTAACCCATTATGGGTTCGCGGCAGTGCACATCGGTGAGCATGTTGGCGTTGGCCTCACCTCCCCAACCGTGGGGAACCAGAACAACCCCTTCTGTAACCCGCTCATCCACACGTACCATCATCTTAACCTTGCCCCTGTTGGTTTCTACCACTATTTCGTCTCCATCTTTTACACCGAATCTCTCTGCGGTTCCGGGACCGATTTCAGTAAAGGCCTCCGGGGACAGTCTGCGCAGGGTATCTGATTGGCGGTGCTGGCTATGGGTATAGTATAAGTTACGGTTGCCTGTAGAGAGGATAAGGGGATATCTTTCCAAAAATTCATTGGATGCACAACGGGAACTTCTTTCTGGCTCCAGATATGTAGGCAGCGGATCAAAGCCCGCCTTCTCTAAGGTCTCGCTATATATCTCGATTTTACCCGAGGGTGTTCGAAAGATGCCCTCTCGAACCTCATACTTCTTATCCGAATAGAAGTCCCCTTCAGGTTTTTCATTAAGGAGATATTCAAAGGAGAATCCTGAAGGCCCCAGCAGGAAGGCCACAAACTCCTCTTCTGACTTCCAGGGAAAATGATCTTGCAATCCCAGCCTTTTAGAAAATTCGGTAATCAACTTCCATTCCGACCAACTTTCGTGGAACGGTTCAATACACTTCTTTCTGAGCATTAAATAAGGTATGCAGTGGCATACATTATATGTGTAGGCCACACCCCATTTCTCAAGATGTGAGCAAGCGGGTAAAACATAGTGTGCCTCTTTTGCAGTCTCGGTCATAAAAAGATCATGAACCACCAAAAGATCCAGTTTCCGGAAGGCCTCCCGGAAGGCATTACTGTCGGGCATAGTGACAAGAGGGTTGCCACCCACCACCATGAAGGCCTTTAGTTTTTTAGGGATACTCTCAGGTACAACGGTGACTACACCAAAAGGTGCCCTTCGGCCCCAAAATTCGAAGAAGAGAGGAAACTCCTCGGCACCGACGGGTTTTTCTTTAACGCTGAGCCCGGTGCTGCCTAACCGGGGTATGGGACTCATCACCCAACCGCCTGGTACGTTAATATTGCCTGTGATCGTTTGCAACACAGAAAAGGCGCGGCTGTTCTGGGTGCCGTTGGCGGTTTGGTCCTGGGTGCAGGTCCCCTGAAATATACTGGCCCCTTTTATACTGGCGAAGAGTCGGGCCAGATTACGGGTCTTCTCTGCAGGGACCCAGGTGATCTCTTCTGCCCACTCAGGGGTATATTTCTGAACATGTGAGACAAACCTCTCAAAACCATGCGTATATTTATCAATGAACTCCCGGTCATAAAGCTCCTCGTCTACGATCACGTTCATCATGGCCAGAGCCAGGGCCCCATCGGTTCCTGGTCGGATACTCAGATACATATCGGCCTGATCGGCTAAGGAAATCCTTTTAGGATCAATAACAACAAGTTTGGCTCCCTTTTTAAGATTCCTTTTTATAAAAAACTTAAGGGGAAAGTCGGACTGGTCCGGATTATGGCCCCACAGAATATAGAGATTGGAGTCCGGTTCCTCAATAGGATACCTGCCGAAGGTCATCTGCCTGGTGCGTATACGCATTCTGTAGCAGATACTTTCAACCGAAAAGAAATTGGGCGAGCCATAGGCTGCCTTGAGCTGATGAACCAGGGTTGACATCTCCAAATTCTCCACCCCTATGGAACCACAGAACATGGCCAGTACCTGGGGCCCGAACTCTTCCTTGAGCCTAATAAGCTTTTCAGCGATTTCTGCCAAAGCCTGATCCCAGGAAATCGCCTCAAAACGACCGTTTATTTTCTTTAAGGGATGTCTTAAACGCTCTGGGCTGTAAATGATATCTAAGACGTTGGCCCCTTTTGGACAAAGTCGCCCCTTATTCAGGGGATGATATTCCATGCCTCTTATCTTAACAGCCTTCCCATCCCGGACAGTCACCTTAACGCCACAACCGTGATAACAGAGGGTACAATCAGTAATTATCTCTCTTTCCTCGGTCATTTTTCTTTCCTTTCAAAACTAAGGCCTTCTGCAAATGCTTACCAGAGAATTTCAGGCAGGTCAACGGCATGGTTTGCCGCAGCAAAATTCTTATAATTTCTTAATTATACCACTGTAAATTTTTTTAACAGCTAGCGCTGAACCCTTTGATCCTGCGTATATTCTAATCAAATATGGCCTGCACAAAATCCTGAGCATTAAAGGGCCTGAGATCATCAGGCTTTTCACCGATACCGATGTACTTAACGGGTATTCTGAACTTCTCTGCGATACCCACAACGATACCTCCTTTTGCGGTGCCGTCAAGTTTGGTCAAAATGATATGGGTGAGCCCCAAAGCCTTATTAAACATCTCAGTCTGAGAAATGGCGTTTTGTCCGGTTGTGGCATCTAGGACCAGCCATACCTCATGCGGTGCTCCTGGGAGCTTTCGGCCGGCAACACGATGGATTTTCGCGAGTTCTCCCATAAGGTCTTTCCTTGTATGGAGCCGTCCTGCCGTGTCAATGAAGACAGCGTCAACTTTCTTTGAAATTGCGGCAGTTAATCCATCAAAAACCACTGCGGAGGGATCAGCTCCGGTTTTTTGTCTTATAACTTCCGCCCCTACCCTCTCACCCCAGACAGCCAATTGCTCAACTGCCGCAGCCCTAAATGTGTCCGCCGCCACCAGCATGACCTGCTTTCCATCCATCTTGAAGCGCTGCGCAGCCTTACCGATTGTGGTTGTTTTACCAACGCCGTTAACGCCGATAACAAGAATAACCAGCGGCTCACCCGGCCCCGGAACCGGATGCGCAACTTCCGGGACTTTAAGAAGTGAAAGGACGCGATCCTTAAAGGCATCTTTCAATTTTTTCGGATCTTTCAATTCCTTTCTTGCAACCTTCTCCTGAACCGAATCGATCAATTCCTGGGTCGTTGTAACACCTATATCCGAGGTTAAAAGGATCTCCTCCAATTCTTCCAAAAGATCATCGGTAATCTCCTTTTTGCCTAAAAAAAGCCGATCCAGTCTCCCCGCTAGTGTGGATCTCGTATTTGAAAGTCTCTGCTGAAGTCTTTGAAAAAGGCTTTTTTCCTGATCAGCATCACTTATCTCTTTTCCTGTATCCTTTTTTTTAGATAATCTGGGCATAATCTTGTTTCGAGTTTTGGGTTTGGACTCCTTGATCCTGACTCCTGAATAGTTGCAGTGATACCTATTCGCCTAATCCGGAATCATTCCGGAAGTTCCTTATATCAAATATTTCAATGACAAAAACAAGAAAAATAGAGGCAACTACCGATCAAGGCATTTTGTTTGGACATGACAGCAAATGGCCTTTAATTGTAAGAAGGATGAACATCCGGCTGGTTTTCGGGACCTCTGTCTTGCATGCTCTGGATATCAACTGACACAACCTTAGACACACCGGCCTTTTCCATGGTTATTCCATAAAGCCTGTCAGTTATCTCCATGGTCCTCCGGTTATGGGTCACCATGATAATCTGGGACGATCTCTTTATCTCTTCTAAAAGACGATTGAATCTATCAATATTGGCCTCATCAAGCGGGGCATCCACCTCGTCCAAGAGACAGAACGGGCTCGGTTTGATCATATAAATAGCAAAAAGAAGCGCCATTGCCACCAGGGCCTTTTCACCACCTGAAAGAAGTCCCATGTGGCTCAGTTTCTTACCCGGAGGTTTAACTTCCACCAGCACCCCGCTTTCCAATGGTTTTTCCTCATCGATTAACTTAAGGCCGGCTGTGCCCCCCCTGAAAAGAATAGGAAATATCTGTTTTAATTTGTCATCAACCATCTGGAAAGTCTCCCTGAATTTATTAAGAGATGTCCTGTTGATCTTTCTTATCGCTGTTCTAAGGGACTCAATGGAACTAAGCAGGTCCTGCCGCTGGTTTTTCATGAATTCATATCTTTCTTTTAAGGCCTCGTGTTCTTTAATGGCGGTCAGATTCACATCCCCCAATTTTTCCCTCATAGCCCTCTTTTGATAAAGTTTCTCCTCAATCCCCGAGGCTGAAAAGGCTTCATCCAGGTATTGCTCATAGATATCTGCCAAATTCAGATTTGTTTTTTCCCGCACCATTTCCACCAGGCTGTTCATTTTGAAACCGATCTCAGAGTGCTCCATCCTGGCCCTGTTTATTTCTTCCTTGAGGTCATCAATTTCCCCGCGCAGCTGCCCAGCCATGCCTTTCTCTTCCCTGATTCCATCCAGAAAGGCCTGCCTCTCCCGCTCCGCCAAGCCCACAGCCTCTTCTGCGCCTCTTAATTCTTCATAAAATGTCTTTAGTTCCTCCGTGAGCACCTCTTTTCGCCTTTTACACTCTTCACACCGGTCTTTTCCCAGAGATATTTCTTCTTCAATTTTCTTGCGGCGTTTCATCAATTCATCGGCATAGTCCTCCAGCCTTTCTATCTCTCGGAACATGCCTCGTTGCTCTTCTTTAAGGATGCGGCAATCCGCCTGAATCTTTGCAAGCTCATCGCGTAATTGATCAAATTCCTCCTGAGATTCATCAAGCTCTTTTTCTTTCCTTCGAAAATATTCCTCTTCCTTCCTTCGCTTTATCTTGCTCTGTTGGAGTTCCTCCTCAATCCTTATAAGATCGTTTTTATGCCTGTTTTGCTCCTCGTCCTTTCTTTTCAGATCACCTGATATCCGCTGGGATAGGCTTTCCATCTGATCCAGTTCCTGTGCCATCCGAAAAAGCGTTTTATCAAACTCATTTATGTCTTCCTGGCAGGCCCACTTATCCTCCATCAAATTCTTAACGGCCTCTTTCTTTTCCTGCACCTTCGAAATTATGGTTTTGAGTTTGAGCTCATGATCATCCACAGCTTTTTTGAGATTACCGGCCTGCTGTTTCAGTTCCTTTATTTCCCGCTTCCTGGCAAGAAGACCACGTGAACTCTGCTTAAGCTTTCCTCCACTGATCACCCCTCTCTGGTCAACCATATCCCCGTCAAGGGTCACAAAACACAGATCCTTTCCATTCCTTTCCCATGCGGATACTGCCTCATTAAGGTCTTTCACCAGAATCGTATCCCCAAGCAAGGCATTTATCAGCGGCCTGAATGTTTCCGGAGCGGCAATAAGGTCCGGCAAGAACGAAAACCGTGACTCAACCTTCCTGCCATTCCCGTTTTTCTTTAATTCCTTAAGGGGAATAAAACTACTTCTACCTTTTGCCCTTTTTTTCAGATAATCAACGGCCTGTTTGCCGTCTTCCTGCGATTCTACAATAATGTACTCCAGTTTGTCTGATAGAACAGCTTCAACAGCCTGTTCATACGCTGCCTCTACCTGAATCACATCCGCCACAAGGCCTAAAATGTGACCCTGTCTCGAAGCCTCCAGGTCTTTGGCCTTCATTATGGTCCTGACACCCATCTTATATCCTTCGAAATTTTCTGTCAGGGCCTGCAGGCTGGCCAACCGAGACTGACACAAATTCAGATCCGCCTCCGCCCTCTTAAGTTCGATCTCAATACGCTTTGATTCCTGCTCAAGTTCTTCGGAGTTGATGCTCTCCTGCTCGATAGATGCTTCAATTTCCTTTAGTCTTTCGGCAGTTTCTTCCCTAGCAAGGCTCTTCCTCTCCGAAGCCTTTATAACATTTTCGATTTTGGCCTTGACTCCTTTCAGTTCCTCTTCAAGCCGGGTTCGGCTATCCGTTATCTGATCGATCATCTTGTTTAAATAACCTGACTCGTGACTCAGTCCTAATTCCTTGTTCTCGCCGGCATTCAATTCCGTCCTTGCCTTTTCATAACCTTCCTTTATTTGTTTCAGAAAGTCTCGCTTGGTTCGCACCCTTTTCTCTTTGAGGTAAATCTCCCCTTCCAGATTTTTGAAATTCCTTTCTACTTCTCCTTTCTCTTTTTGAAGCTTCAGTTTTTCTTCCTCAAGGCCTTCAAGCCGTATCTTTATCTCCTCCTTTTCTCCCGAGAGCCTGTGTTCCAGTTCCTCCTGCATCTTGATTTCCCCATTCAGGGATTCAAGACCGGCTTCTTTTCTGTGGACCGTATCCCCCAAATCAAATTGCCTTTTCCTCAGGCTGGACAAAGCTGTATCCTTTTCTTCCAGCTCCAGATTCATGACCTCTATCCTAGCATTAATCCGGGAGAGTTCGGTGGACTTGGTTATTTCCTGCTGGATGAGGCCTTCATTTGACCTCAGTTTGTTCCCTGAGTCCTTATTAAGTTGATGATAATTATTTGAGTAGAGTATAAGTTCCAGATTCCGGATTTCCTCACCAATCGTCTTGTAACGCCTGGCCTTGGAGGCCTGTCTCTTAAGAGCCCTCATCTGTTTCAAAACCTCTCCCAAGATGTCTTCCACTCTCTGAAGATTGGCTTCCGTAAGTTCTATTTTTCTTTGTGATGCCTCCACCTTTCTCCTGTACTTAGTGATCCCGGCGGCTTCTTCCAGCATAACACGGGTCTCTTCAGGTTTTTGCTCCAGGATTGTCCCGATTCTGCCCTGCCCGATAATGGAATAGGCCCTGTTACCCAGGCCAGTATCCATGAAAATTTCCTGGATATCCTTGAGCCTGCATGGAACCTTGTTGATAAGGTACTCGCTTTCCCCTGATCGGTATAGGCGTCTGGTCACAGATATATCTTCATCTTGTGCAAATGCAGAGGGAAAAAGGCCATCGCCGTTTTCTAAGACGAGGGAGACTTCAGCCATTCCCATAGGCTTGTAATCCACAGCGCCACTGAATATGACATCGTCCATTCGCCGACCCCTTAATAGCTTGGGGCTCTGCTCTCCCATGCACCATCTGATGGCATCAACGATGTTGCTTTTCCCGCAGCCGTTTGGCCCAACTACCCCGCTGATTCCAAGGGGAAATGTGATCTCAAGTCTGTCCATGAAAGACTTGAAACCTAAGAGGGAAAGTTTCTTTATCTTCATTGTATCCTCCGTTGGCCTGGCACCGGTATAAGGCCAAAACCATAATAAGCCAAAAACCAGCAAGTACAAGAATTTTAGCAGACTCTTAACTGCTTGTAAAGCTAAAATACTACATGATGTATGGCTCAGGCAAAAAAATCAATATATAGTGCAATACAGACATAAATTGAAATGATATTGACATTGTTATGATTAACTTTCTATTATTGATTAAGTTTAGCTTCAGCAATGTTAATCCTTATTATAAGATTATCAATCTTCGCGGACCCGTAAAATGTCCGTTAATCCAGCATAGCCGGAATGAGGCTTGCCTAAAGGCACGAATCTGAATATGAAACCGGGTATTATCAAACAAGTCTTTTTCCTATCTATAACATGCACCCTTGCGTTGATCCCAATTTGTGTCCAACCATTGACGGCCCAGGAAAAAGAAAAAACCTATTCAATATCGCTGGTCAAAACCGCAGAAGTTGAAAAGGAAATCCATGAGGTTGATGACAAAAAGGTTCTGACACGAACTTTAACTATCCAAAAAGGGGACTGGATTTGGAAAATCCTCAGAAAAGAAGGCCTGCTAAGAGGCGACAACCTTGCTGAATTGCTATCAGTACTAAAAAAACTCAACAAGTCCTTTGACAATCTCGATCTGATAATGCCGGGCGAAAAGATTATCATACCACTTAAGATTGCGCCAACTAAAGGCACACTTACCCTGAAAACCCCTTCAACAAAAGAAATTGCTCCGATTTCCGACCTGAAGGATCTGGACTCTGAAAATTATACGGTCAAGCCTGACGACAGCCTGTTAAAGATCGTAAGGGATCGGTACAATATCCCTAAAGATGAATTATACGGCAAGTATCTTGAGCTCGCAAAAAAACTGAATCCCTCTATCAGTGACCTAAACACCATTTACCCGGGTCAAATAATCAGACTGCCTATTTACTCTCCCCAAATTGTAAGAAAACCCATTGAGTCAGTTGTTTCACCAAAACCTGAGAGAATGGATGAGAGAATAACCCCCCTGGCTCGTGATTTAAGTTTGATCTTTTCCGAACTTGGAGAAGAGTGGGTACAGACAGGCAAGCATTTCATCCCTTTGAAGTCAGGTGGACAGGCTAACCTTGAAGCCATATCCTATCCCATCATTAATCTCCGAAACGGCCTTTGCATAATTGTGGATCTCAACAACAAACTCCCCGCCAAAATGGCCAGACTCATTGGATCCGACTGGGATAACTTCAGGGTCGTCCACCTTTTAGAGAAGGATGACCTGGTCTCTGCCCTGGACAAAATATTCAGGTTATGCGGCTATGCTAAGGTGTTCAAAAGCGGTGAACCCCTTATTCCAAAAAGGGATATTGAACTTAGGATCACGGGAAACTGGATCGTCATTCCCTCGGATACGAGGTCTGAAAACAAGCCTGTTGCTATCGTCATCAACCTTTTAGAGGAGAATGCACCAAAAACACCTCGAGGAATCAAGGATTACCTTGCAAGCCTTGGCATCAAGATCGTTGACTTCCCTCCGGGTGACGATACTCCGGAAAAAACTGATCAAGTTGCCACATTGTACGGGGGTAGTGACTTTTTGTCTTTGGTCGGGAGCGTTTTGAATCTTGTGGGGCAATCCTATTCCACTGGGGTGGAAATCCCTCTTAATGAAGAGCAAAAATCGGACTTCAAGTTAATTGCCAAGCCGGACTTCTTACTTAAGAATAAGGGAAAAGACGCCATAATCGACGTGACGGGCCTAGCGTCGGAAATTGCTTCCCCTTTGAAAGAACGCGGTTTTCTGATCCTTTCTCTGGCATCCGAAAAGTATCCTTTGGACATTACTAAAAGACTTCTCGGTTTTCTCGATATTGAATTTGATGCCGGTCCTCATAGCTTTATGGCAACTGCCAGGCCCATTACAAAAAATATCAAATTGACCGTCCCCGGGATCGTCTTCTCTGACTCTCAGGGAGATAGGATCCTTGCCACCCCAATAAACCTGCCTGAGGAAATCAAGGTATTCTGTTCCAACAAAGGATACAAAATCCTGGCCCTGCCTGGTCCTTGAGATATTTAAGAATTCGCTCAAATTAATTAAGGAGCTCACTGGACAAAGTATTACTAATGTTCAGAAGCTGTCGCAAGTTAGTCCCAAGGATCTATCCAGCGATGCCAATTTCTTCGCACAACCTTCGGTGCGCTCAGTCCCCGCAAGCGGGTCTCCAGTTTCACGACTTGCCAACGGGGAAACCGCAGCCCTTCAACTCTGCTCAGGTTCATGAGCCTATCGAATGACAGATGATGCCTGATGATGCATC
>Ga0307425_1002172_pt1 | contig 11246 bp, 10 predicted proteins | sample SalMarWE160330MG_FD_202152 | JGI IMG/M metagenome (GOLD analysis project Ga0307425, IMG submission 202152) | Salt marsh sediment microbial communities from the Plum Island Ecosystem LTER, Massachusetts, United States - WE1603-30 | ecosystem: Environmental > Aquatic > Marine > Intertidal zone >... | reverse complement strand
ACTGATCTGTGCTTTCCTGATTATACGGTTAAGGGAAGCTTCTCTGTAACTGTGGCTGCCAAACTCATCCAGTGCAGCATCCATTAATTTTTTCCTGTTTTTAAATCCCTTGTCCCCCGCCGCCATGTAATCCTCCTTTAGGAAACCTTTAGACTGTACGGTCTATAGACTACGTGGTCTATAATAATATATATCCTGCTGCCTGTCAATGTTTTCCATCCGCCGAAAGCTGAAGCCGGCTCCTATCAATTATGTTGAAATGAGCGTCAGTTAATAGTATTCTTAGATCCTCCGGACTATTACCGTATTAAGACGGTTTAAATATAAAAACTGTTATCTTATTCTGCAAGGAGTAGTAATGGATGATAAAATAAGCTCTGAAGAAAAGCTTATGTCCCTTATATGCCATCTGTCAATTGTAATTCCCAATATTGGGATAATTGCCCCTATAATAATATGGGTTACACAGAAAGAAAAATCCAGGTTCGTTAAATTTAATGCAATTCAGGCGATTTTTTTCCAGCTGGTATTTTTTGCCCTACTTATACTGTCTATATTTACCGGTATTATCCTTATGTTTGTTTCACTGCCTTTAATTATGGCCAGTTCGAGTACCGAACCCGGGACCCTGTTTTTTGTATCCATAGCCTGTATTTACCTTTTTATTCCCCTATGGTTCATCTTTGCCATCTTTGCCATAACGGCAGCAGTCAAGAGTTTTAAAGGAAAAATATTCAGGTATCTTATAATCGGCAGGATCGTACAAAAAAGAGTTTATAGATAAATATTTGCCGCACACAGGCACAACGGCCTGGTCTATAACAATATTATGGCCAAATTATCTCTTAAGGCAGTCCCTTTACCGCTTTTATAATATCATCTTTTTGGGGAATGGAGGCACGCTCCAGTGCAGAATTATAGGGAATGGGAGTATTTAATCCCGCTACTATTTTTACCGGTGCTTTAAGATATCCAAATGCTTTCTCTGTTACCTCGGCACTTATATCCGAAGCAACTGAGCCCCTTCTGCAGGCCTCGCTTACCACTACCAGCCTGCGTGTTTTCTTTACCGAATTTATAAGCAAATCCATATCCAGCGGCACCAGTGTCCTGGGGTCAAAGACCTCGCAGCTAATCCCGTTCCTTTCCAGTTCCTCTGCGGCTTCGAGCGACTTCAGCACCATATTTGAGTATGCAAAGATTGTAACGTCGCTGCCCTTTTTCTTGATATCGGCTTTCCCAAAGGGAATCATATACTCTGCTTCCGGTACCGCGCCCTTAACCGGGTAAATCATTTTATGTTCTATAAACACCACCGGACCGCTGTCTCTGATGGCTGTCTTCAGCAGCCCTTTTACATCATAGGCGGTGGAAGGCACCACTACCTTGAGCCCGGGGATATGATAGAACCACCCCTCCAGGCTCTGCGAATGCTGTGCGGCAAGTCCTTTTCCAACTCCTCCCTGCGTCCTTATAACCAGGGGGACATCTACATCCCCGCCGGTCATAAAACCAATCTTTGCGGCCTGGTTTACAATCTGATCCATGGCCAGCGCGGTAAAATCCATAAACATAATTTCTGTCACGGGTCTATATCCTGTAATGGCCGCACCTATTCCCGCACCGATTATGACACTCTCCGAAATGGGGGTATTGATTACCCTCCGGGGACCATATCTGTCCAGAAGCCCCCTGTATGCCTTAAAGGCGCCGTTGTAAACACCTATATCTTCGCCAATTAAAAATACCCTGCTGTCCCTGTCCATCTCTTCTGTTATAGCTTCTGTTATGGCCTGCCTGTATTCAATTTCTCTCATTAATTTCCCTTTCTGTAAAAAACAACGGAGTTCCCCCGATATTAATTTTTCTCCGCTTCTTCCAGAAACTCCCCAAGCTCAGGCTGAGGACTTTTCCGTGCAAATGCGACCGCCTTATCTATCCTGCTGTTTATTTTATTTTCAATTTTCTTTATTTCACCCGGGGTTATTATTTTTTTTTCAAGCAGCCTGTTTTTAAAATTGGTAAGGGGGTCCTTTTTGTTTTTATGATACTCAACCTCTTCTTTTTCCCTGTACTCGGCGGGATCATTGGGATGATGGCCGTAAAACCGGTATGTCTTTGCCTCAATAAGGGACGGTCCATTGCCCTCCCTTGCATGCACCGCTGCCTCACAAACTGTTTCATATACACTGACAGGATCGCTACCGTCTATAATATATCCCGGAATATCGTAAGCGCAGCTCCTCTTCCCTATATCCCTGCAGGCTACGGAATCGTTGGAACACATTGAAATTGCATACATATTGTTCTCACAAACGTAGATTACCGGTAATTTAAATATGGCTGACATATTCAAAGCTTCGTGGAACACTCCGTTGTTTGCGGCCCCGTCGCCAAAGAAGCATACCACCACATTTCCTTTCCCTTCCATGCTGCAGGTCAGCCCTGCCCCTACGGAAATAGGTATTCCGCCGCCTACGATCCCATTTTCTCCCAGTATTTTAAGCTCTACATCAAAAATATGCATCGAACCGCCCCTGCCCCGGCAGTAACCCGTAGATTTTCCAAAAAGCTCGGCCATCATTTTATTCATATCAGCGCCCCTGGCTATACAGTGCCCATGGCCCCTGTGCGTGGAAATAATATAATCCTGCTTTCCCAGCGCCTGGCAGGCACCGACCGGTACAGCTTCCTGGCCAATACAGGGATGCAGATACCCCCATATTTCTCCCGTTTTGTAAAGCTGTATGGTCCTTTCCTCAAATCTTCTGATCCTTATAATTTTCTCCAGCATTTCAATCATCATCTTACCAGGTATTTTAGCCATATCGCTCCTTTTTGCTCTAAGGCCTTTTAACACTAATTTAAACCAACCCTGCCGTAAAAATAAACAGGCAGCGTGCTACTGACTAATAATAATATAAATACATAAAAAATTAAATTTCTGGTGCATCTTTTTTATATCTGCCTGTCACAGGACATGCAGTTTATCATTAACCGATTTAAGTATTTTAATATTCTGCCCCATTGATTTGCCCTGTAAAAACAGTCCTCTTCTGTTATTCAGTCCTGTATAATATAAAAAAAATATGATAATATTTTTTACTTGCAGTATCTGTTAATATAGTGTTTCTGTCAGATACTTTTTTTAATTATAAACATATTGATAGATTAAAAGGTTTTTAAATTGTGTCCAGATTAAGAAAAAAACATAAAGCTAAAAAACCCTCCAGGATAATAATAGCCATAATAGCTGTCATTGTTATTTCCCAGTTATTATTTGTGATTGTTCTTTCAGGTGTCCTGATATCAGCCCTCCAGATTGTGGCCTCCTTATTTTCGGACCTGCCGAGTTTGGGAGACTACTCTCCTGCAGAGAATGCCCTGACATCAAAAATATATGCTGCCGACGGAACACTTATTAAAACTTTTCACGGCGAGGAAAACAGGGAGCTTGTAACCTATGAGCAGATACCCAAAAATCTTATAAACGCGGTCGTTGCCATTGAAGATGAGAGATTTTATCAGCATAAAGGATTTGATATCGAGGGTATAGTCCGCTCATTTATTATCAATCTCGTCTCCGGAGATATAGAGCAGGGCGCCACTACCATTACGCAGGGCTATGTTAAAAATGTATATATTCCCGAAGAAAAATACGATATAACCTACGAGAGAAAAATAAGAGAAGCTGCCCTCGCGTATCAGCTGGAGCAAATTTATTCCAAACAGGAAATACTGGAAATGTACCTGAACACCGTATATTTCGGGGAGGGTGCATACGGGGTTCAGGCAGCGGCAAAAATATATTTTAACAAAGATGTGGAATATCTAAACCTGTCGGAGTGTGCCATGATTGCCGGTCTCCTCCAATCCTACCTTCGCTCGCCTTACATTGACAAGAAGGCGGCCCTGGAAAGAAGGAACGTAGTTCTGGCCAAAATGCTGGAGCTTAATTATATTACCCGGGATGAATACGAACAAACCAAAAAAATGCCCATAATCACCCAGAGACCCAGGGAGGAAACCGAAAAAGGCTTTGCTCCTTATTTTGTGGAATATGTAAAGCAGATACTGATTGAAAAGTATGGAGTGGAAAGAGTATTCAAAGGCGGATTTGAAATTTATACCACTCTTGATCCTGAAATGCAGATTGCTGCTGAAAATGCAATAAATGAAATTCTTCCCGATCCCGAAGATCCCTCGGCCGCTCTGGTGGCCATGGACCCCGGAAACGGATATATAAAAGCCATGGTTGGAGGAAAAGATTTTACAGAGATGAAATTTAATCTTGCCACCCAGGCCAAAAGACAGCCGGGCTCTACCTTTAAAGTATTTGCTCTGCTATCTGCCCTGGAGCAGGGTGTAAGCCCATATCTCACCTTTAATCCCAACGGAAATGTCATATTTGACATCGAAGGCAGCGAACCGTGGGAGGTGGGTAACTATAATAATGAAAGATATGAAGAAACCGAGCTGCCGGTCCTGGAAGCAACCGTAAAATCCATAAATGTAGTATATTCCCAGCTGATCATGAGAATAGGAGCATACGGTATTGCCAATCTTGCCAGGGATATGGGGATCGAGACTTACCTGGACCCTTATCCTTCAATAGGGCTGGGAGGGCTCACCACAGGAGTATCTGCTCTTGAGGTATGCACAGCATTTTCAACCATTGCTAATTACGGGGTGAAGCACGATCCGGTAGCCATACTCAAGGTCACCGATAGGGAAGGAAATGTTTTTGAAGAATACCAGGAAGAAAGCAGTCAGGTGCTTACTCCTATAAATGCTTACCGGGCCATAGAGATCATGCAGCAGGTTATGCTGAGGGGAACAGGCACCAGAGCCAGATTGGATGACAGGCCCTGCGCCGGCAAAACCGGTACCACCGACGAAGCTGAAAATGCCTGGTTTACTGGATTTACCACCAACCTCGCGGCCTGCGTATGGATGGGATATCCTGAAGTTAATATAAAAATGGGAACCATCCATGATCTAAGGGTTCAGGGAGGTGCGCATCCGGCCATGATCTGGAAACTGTTTATGTCCGAGGCTACTAAAAATCTTCCTGCCGAGAATTTCATAAGACCGCAGGATGACATGATAAATGTCCAGGTTGTAATCAACCCGGAGACAGGAGAGATGATGCTCCCCAACCGGTTCACACCGCTGGACCAGATAATAGTAAAAGAGTTCCATTACGGGCAGGAACCTACGGTGCAGATGCCCATCTCTCCCGATGATATACCCATCATGCCAATGGTGGTACTGATGGATATAAATGAAGCAAATCACATATTAATCGAATCCGGGTATACACATATAGTTTATAAAAATGAACCTTACTCAGAAGTTCCCCCGGGATATACGCACCGCCAGGACCCCATTTGGGGCCAGCCGGTGGAGACCATCAGGAAAATTACGGTATGGGTAAATCCTTAAACTAACTTAGCATGAACAATAAACACAATGAGGTAAGAGTCAGATTTGCTCCCAGTCCTACCGGCTATCTTCATATAGGAAGCGCTAGAACCGCTTTCTTCAACTGGGTATATGCCGCCAAAACCGGCGGCAGGTTCATCCTAAGAATTGAAGATACTGATATAGCCAGACATCAGGAAAAAACAATAGACCTCATAATAAACTCGCTCAGGTGGCTTGGCATAAATTGGGATGAGGGCCCGGACTGCGGGGGCAAATATGGTCCCTACAGGCAATCCCTGAGAACCGAAATATACAGTGAATATGTCCGGAAACTGGTAGGAGAGAGGAAAGCTTACTATTGTTTCTGCAGCCCCCGCCAGTTAAAAGAAAGAAAAAGCAAAACAGAAGAAGGGAAACCCTACGGATATGACAGGAGATGCCTGAAACTGACACCTGACGCCGTTAAAAAAAATCTGGAAGATGGAAGGCCCTATGCCGTAAGGTTTCTGGTTCCCCGGAATAAACCGGTCAGCTTCAAAGATACGGTATACGGGAATATAGCAGTTGACACTTCAAGCATCGAAGATTTTATAATAGTAAGGTCAAACGGCCTTCCAACCTATAATTACTCCGTGGTGATAGATGACGCGCTGATGAAAATAACTCATGTCATAAGAGGCGAGGACCACCTTTCAAACACTCCTAAGCAGATTCTTATTTACAACGCTTTTGGCTTCAGCATCCCCTGTTTTACTCACCTGCCAATGATTCTGGGACAGGACGGCCAGAAGCTGAGTAAAAGGCACGGCTCCATCTCCATTGAAAGGTACATTGAAGAAGGATTCTTAAGAGAAGCGATACTGAATTATCTGGCCCTGCTGGGCTGGGCATACGACGAAAAAACTACCGTTTTCTCGGTTGAAAAACTTACCAAAAAATTCAATCTTGATTCCATAAATAAAAAGCCGGCTAAATTTGACTACAGCAAGCTGCTGTGGATAAACGGATATTATATGAGAAATATGGAAGACCACCGCTTAAAACAGCTGCTTGAAAAACAGATAAAAGATTATCTGGCCCGCAAAAAAACAGTTGAACTGGAAAGTGGAGCAAAACAGCCGGAGCAGAAAATCGATAAAATAATTCCGCTCATAAAAGAGCGGATCAGGACCTTAAAAGAGAGCATAAGCCTGGTGGAACCCTTTTTTGTAAAAGTAAAATACACTAGCGAACTGGAAGTCTATTTTAAAAATAAAAATATTGATGCTGCCCATGTATTGAACAGGACTTACCGGCTGCTGGAGGAAGTGGACAATAAGTTTTCCGCGGCCGATACAGAAAAGAATTTGAGATTAATTTCAGAAAAAATGAATTTAAGTCTTCGGAAAATAGCGGAGGTCATAAGAATAGCCATATGGGGCAGTAAAATAAGCCCTCCCCTGTTTGAAACCATGGAAATACTGGGAAAAGAATTGACATTGGCCAGGATAAGTAAATACTTAAAGCTCATATCATAGCCTGAAGGTCATCTCTTCCGGCGGCAGGTCCTTGCCTTTTTCAATCACCTTTTTAGTAAAATAAGCCATTACCATATCTCCGTTCACAGGGACTATATATATTTTTGTTTTTGAAACCACCGAATAGTCGGATGAGATAAGGCTGAGCGCATTATTTAACTCTTTATTTCTGGCAAGATCCAGCCTTATGCCCATATAGTCCATATTTTCCAGACACTTTTCTCTTATGTAAGCACTGCTTTCACCAATTTCCCCGCCAAAAACTATACAGTCAATATTTCCCAGAATAGTTGAAAATGCTCCTATATATTTCCTTACTGTATCAATATATAAATCTACCGTAAGCTTTGCCCTCTTGCTTCCCTTCCTGGCCGCGCTCAGGATATTTTTAAAATTACCCTTTCTTATTCCGGCAGTGGCCAGCAGGCCGGCATTTTTAGTTATCTCGTTCTGTGCCTCTTCTACAGAAAGGTTCAGCTCATCCATGGCAAAAAGCAGTGCGGTACCATCAATATCACCTATCGCATTTTTCTGAAGCAATCCCGAACTGGGTGAAAAAACCATACTGGTATCAATCGATCTTTTGTTTTTTATGGCGCAGATAGAGCTGCTTTCTCCCAGATAAATCGTAATTAAATTCATCTTCTCGGCCTTTTCTATCTTGCGGGTTATCGCGGCCATATACTGGTGCGAAAATCCGTCATAACCCCTCTTCTTTATCCCCAGTTTTTTATACCAGTTCCAGGGAAAACCTGAAAGTCTCCTGAACTCAGGAATTGAATAATGAAAAGATGAATCAAACATAATAGCCACGGGTACATCAAACATTGACTTTATAATTTCAATAACTTCGATATTTAACTGATTGCAGGCCCGTGAAGCAGATGTGGATTGCTTTAGCTCATCAAGAAGTTTTTTGGTAAGGATGCAGGCACCGCTTTTATCTTTAAAAATACACTTAAGACCCACTGCCCCTATATCCCCGTATCCACTTATAATGCCGCTTTTGATATACCAATCAAAAACAAGCTTTACTGCCGCTTCCAGCCCTTTTAATCTTACTGATTCCCTGGCAGCTCTTTTGATGCCTACTCTATGTAAAAAATTTGAATTCCCTCTTACCTTTATTTCATCTATATCAGCCCTGCCCAGGACTGCCATCTCATTTTTATTTTTAATACTGAAGATTTTACTTTTAAGCGAATGGCCCCCTGCACTTATAACTGCAATAATCATTCGATCCCCTTTCGAGTATTCAGATATATCCAGCTTACGGGTAATCTGAAACAAGATTTTTATAACACGTTAAATTAATTTTAGCAGATTTAAAATAATTTCATAATGCCGGCACTGACGGACATAAAAAACAGGGTCAAAAATACCCTTTTGTCCGAGGTTATTCCTGATATGATTTTAAAAATTCAGTTATTTTTTACTTTTTAGCAGGCTTTTTAAATCAGTTCTTAAATTCTTTATCTCCGTGACTATTTCATGCAGAAACTTAATCCTGTCGTCCTCGGTCGCCAGAAAAATTCTGTTTCTTTTTTTTATTTTCTCTTTTACAAGACAGGTTATAAAAAAAGATAATGATACATCCATTCCTTTAGCTATGCCTTTTGCCTTATCCATCAAACTTTTGTTTAATCTGAAACTATACATTCTCTTTATCATAATATGTAAATACTAAGCAAATGTGACTGACTTGTCAACATATTTATCCTATAAATTTGAAATACTTATAACTCGCAGCTTAATTTGATTTTTAAAATAATTTATGAAATAATACTAATACTATAATAATAATAGTAATTATGATAGGACACGGAAGTGACTGTAATGGCCGAAGAAAAAATCTTTTTTGATAACGCTTCTACCACCAGAATAGATGATAGGGTACTTAAGGAAATGGAGCCGTATTTAAAGCAGCAGTACGGCAATCCTTCAAGTCTTCATGACTACAGCGAAAAACCAAAAAAAGCAATAGAAGAAGCAAGAGAACAGGCGGCCGGACTTGTCGGAGCAGATGCAGAGGAAATATATTTTACATCCTGCGGAACCGAATCAAATAATTTTGCCCTGTGGGGACTGGCCAGAGCTTACAGGGACAAGGGGAACCATATAATATCTTCCGCTACAGAACACCTTTCCATACTCAATCCCCTAAAAGAACTCCAGAAAGAGGGCTGGAAAGTAAGTCTTGTCCCCGTGGATAAGTACGGCTTTATAAACCCGGAAGATATAAAAAAAGAAATCACCGGCAAAACGGTGCTGGTATCGGTTATGCATGCTAATAACGAAGTGGGGACCATTCAAAAAATAAAAGAAATCTCAAAAATTACAAGAGAAAAAAACATTCTGCTTCACTGTGACGGCATGGCCGCAGCAGGCATTATACCGGTTGATGTCAGCCAACTGGGAACAGATTCATACAGCTTTTCCTCCCAGCAGATGTACGGGCCCAAGGGTGCGGCTGCCCTGTATGTGAGAAAAAGGGTAAGGATAAAGCCCCTGCTTCTGGGAGGCACCCAGGAAAAAGGCAGAAGGGCAGGAACCGAAAATGTAGCCGCTATTGCCGGTTTCGGCAGGGCATGCGAATTAGCCGTAAATGAAATGGACAGCAATATCAAAGCCATATCAAAACTAAGGGATAATCTTATGGAAGGAATCAGCAGCAAGATCAAAAACGTAAAATTAAACGGGCATCCGGTAAAAAGGACTCCAGGAAATGTTCATATAAGTTTTAAGTTCATAGAGGGAGAATCAATACTGCTTATGTTAAACCTGGAGGGGATTGCTGCGGCCAGCGGATCTTCATGCACCTCACAGGCGCTTAAAAGTTCTCATGTCCTTCTTGCTATGGGGCTTTCCCCTACTATGGCCCAGGGATCAATACTGTTTTCACTGGGAAAATATAATACTCAAAAAGAGGTAGACAGAGTCCTTAAGGTCCTCCCTCCCATTATAGACAGGCTGAGAAAAATGTCGCCTTTATATAAGGAGCAGAAAAAAACTTGAAAGTAGCGGTTAAAAATAATATATTGATTAGGTCTTGAGGTACAGGTAAAAAATACCGGGCAATCTGGATATTTAAAAAAGAGGTAATTATGGTTATGTATGGCAAAAAAGTAATGGATCACTTTATGTCTCCCAGAAACGTGGGGGAAATAAAAAAAGCAGACGGCATAGGTGAAGTTGGAAATCCGGTTTGTGGAGACATGATGACTTTCTATATAAAAGTTAAGGATAATAAGCTTGAAGATGTAAAATTCAAGACTTTCGGATGCGGTGCAGCAATAGCTGTATCCAGCATGGTCAGCGAGATAGCCAAGGGTAAAACTATTGACCAGGCATTAAAGATTACAAATAAAGATGTGGCCGATAAGCTTGGCGGTCTCCCCAAGAACAAACTTCATTGTTCTAATCTGGGTGCGGATGCACTGCATAAAGCTATTGAGAACTACATTGAAAAGCAAAAAAATAAAAAATAGCATAGACTGGGGTTAATATGACCGGAAAAGAATTGCAGGATAAATGTAAAAAGACACCAATTAAATGTCCTTATTGCGATAGAGAACTCCAGGACAGCGAAGCAGAACAGTGCATTTTTTGCAGGTTTAAGATAGATCACTGCCCAATATGCAGCTACCCTGTTTCAGATAAAATGGAAAAATGTCCCAACTGCGGAGCAAAATTATAGAGAACCGCAGAAAACTTCCAAATCATGGAAAATAATAATAAAGAAAATAAAATTACCGCCGATCAGGATCTGGACTGTATAGGTTTATACTGCCCCGTTCCCATATTTGAGACCAAAAAAAAAATAGACAGCATGAAAAAGGGTGAGATACTTAAACTTACCGCAGATGATCCCGGCTCGGAACCGGATATTATAAGCTGGACCAGGACAACAGGAAATAAGCTGCTGAAAATAAAAAAAGATAAGGATATCTTTACCTTCTATATAAAGAAAACCGAATGATCCAAGTTCCGGTTATCTTCTTTTCATATAGCTTCTTTAAACAGTATTACTTGAAGTTTTAATCCATTCTCTATTCCCGGTCCGTCAAAAGATTATACTTTGCCACATCATAAAATTTCTGATAGCATTATGTTGCTCATAACGCTGGGGAGTCGTCTAGAGGTAGGACATGCGGCTCTGGACCGTAGAGCGGGGGTTCGAATCCTCCCTCCCCAGCCAGGATTTGAGCGTTATTATTTTCCTCGGTAAGATTCAAAAAAATATTTTCCCATTAATTTAAAATTCATTTTATCCTAAAAGGATTAAGGGATAACTTGATTATT
>Ga0307425_1002169_pt1 | contig 11255 bp, 10 predicted proteins | sample SalMarWE160330MG_FD_202152 | JGI IMG/M metagenome (GOLD analysis project Ga0307425, IMG submission 202152) | Salt marsh sediment microbial communities from the Plum Island Ecosystem LTER, Massachusetts, United States - WE1603-30 | ecosystem: Environmental > Aquatic > Marine > Intertidal zone >... | reverse complement strand
GATCGGGCTAACCCTGAAAACGGGCTAGTCCGCCGGCAGGTCTTCCAGTCCCTGGATGACCTCGTGCAGGTCGTCGAAGGGCGTGCAGGCCAGCCCCTCCTCACGGCAGACGCGCAAGAGGTCGCCGGTGGCGAAGACTTTAATGGCGCGGCGCGCCGGGTGGATATCGGAGCGGCCGTTGCCCACGTAGACGATGGCGTAGCCCTGCCCCACCAGGAGGTCGGTATAGGCCTCCTTGAAGCCGGCCTCCCGCTGGCTGCCGTCCGGACCGACGTAGCGCACCGCCACCTTCCCGGGAAGAAAGCGGTTTTCGGCGGCGTGGATTTCGATGCCGCCGATGCCCAGCTTACCCAGGATGGCCTGGATGTAGAAGGTCAGGCCGTTACTGACGATGACCGGCTTGAAGCCGCGCCGGCGGCAGTAGTCAATCAGCTCGCCGAAGCCGGGGCGGACTCTGACGCGCGGGCTGGTGAGCACCAGGTCGGTCATGGCCTGCTTACTTGCCTGCATCATGCCGAAGACCCGCCGGTTGAAAGTGCCCACGGCGATACGCCCGGAGGTGTACTCCTTAAGCTCCTCGCGCCAGCGCGGGCCCACGTAGGTATCCAGCAGGAGAAAACTGACGTCCTCCTCGGTGATGGTGCCGTCGAAGTCCAGCTGCACGGCTATTTTCATAGAGGGAAGGCTCCTTGCGGGGTGGTGGATTCCCTATTAATGATAGCTGTTAGGAATGAACGGGGTCAAGATAAACCAAACCCCGATTGCGCCCGTAGCTAGCGACTGATATAATTAACTCGTGGTAAACGCAGAAAATCTAGAGCTAATGCGCCATTCGGCGGCGCACGTCATGGCCGAGGCGGTACTGGCCCTCTTCCCCGAAGCCAGGTTCGGCATCGGCCCGGCCATCGAGGACGGCTTTTACTACGACTTCGACCTGCCGCGCCCCCTTACGCCCGAAGACCTGCCCCTCATCGAAGAAAAAATGAGGGAAATCGTCAAGGCCGACCTCTCCTTCACCCGCCGCGAGGTAACCAAGGACGAGGCCAAAAAGCTCTTCGCCGGCCAACCCTACAAGCTGGAGCTACTGGCAGAAATCCCCGAAGGCGAGCCGGTCAGCGTCTACCAGCAGGGCAATTTCACCGACCTCTGCCGCGGCCCGCACCTTGAGTCCACCGGGCAGCTCAAGGCCTTCCGGCTGGTCAACACCGCCGGGGCCTACTGGCGCGGCAGCGAGCGCAACGCCATGCTGCAACGCATCTACGGGCTGGCCTTCGAGAGCGAAAAGGAGCTGGAGAAACACCTGGAGCTGGTGGAGGAGGCCAAGCGGCGCGACCACCGCCGGTTAGGCAAGGAGCTTGACCTGTTTCTCATGCCGGAGGAAATCGGCGGGGGCCTGGTCATCTACACGCCCAAGGGCGGACGCATCCGCACGGTAGCGGAGGACTTCTGGCGGCAGGAGCACTACGCCAACGGCTACGAGCTTCTCTACACGCCGCACATCGGCCTCAGCAAGCTCTGGGAGATAAGCGGCCACCTCGACCACTACGCCGAGAACATGTACGCCCCTATCACCATCGACGAGCAGGAATACTACCTCAAGCCGATGAACTGCCCCTTTCACATGCTGGCCTACAAGGCGCACACGCGCTCCTACCGCGACCTGCCGCTAAGGTGGGCCGAGCTGGGGACGGTCTACCGCTACGAGCGTTCCGGCGTGCTGCTGGGGCTGCTGCGGGTGCGCGGCTTCACCCAGGACGACGCCCACATCATCTGCACGCCGGAGCAGATGAACGACGAGATTTCCGAGGTGCTGCGCTTCTCGCTGTATATGTTGCGGACTTTCGGCTTCCAGAAGTTCAAGATATATCTCTCCACCCGTCCCGAAGGCTCTATCGGTACCGAGCAGATGTGGCTGGATGCCCAGGACGCCCTGCGCCGGGTCATCGAGGAAACCAAACTGCCGTTTGAGGTCGACGAGGGAGGCGGGGCTTTCTACGGCCCCAAGATAGACATCAAGATTGAAGACGCCCTGGGACGCGAGTGGCAGGCGACCACCATCCAGTTCGACTTCAACGAGCCGGAGCGGTTCGACATGACCTACGTCGGCCCCGACGGACAGGAGCACCGCCCCTACATGATTCACCGCGCCCTGCTCGGCGCCTGGGAGCGCTTCTTCGGGCTGCTCATCGAGCATTATGCCGGGGCCTTCCCGGTGTGGCTGGCGCCGGTGCAGGTCAAGGTCATCCCCGTGGCCGACCGCCACAACGACCCCGCCGCCAAGCTGGCCGCCAGGATGAAAGCTCGCGGCATCCGCGCCGAAGTGGACGACCGCGGCGAGCGCATGAACCAGAAAATTCGCCAGGCGCAGCTGGAGAAGGTGCCCTACATGCTTATCGTCGGCGATAAGGAGATTGAGAGCCAGTCCGTCTCGGTGCGCTGCCGCAGCGGCGAGCAGCTGTCGGCCATGCCGCTCAAGGACTTCATCAAGCGCGTTACCAAAGAAATCGCCGATAAATCTTTGGGGTAATCCTTCCTCGCCCCCGGAACTCAACCAGTTGATTTCCACGCACGAATATGGTATAGTTTAGGTTCGTAGGATACCTGTTACCCGGAGGAGGCTAGAAGGGACATAATTAAGCAACTACGCGTCAACGAGCGGATAATCGCCAGAGAGGTTCGCCTGGTTGGGGAGAAGGGGGAGCAGCTCGGTATTATGCCCCTGGTGCAGGCACGCGAAACGGCCCGAAAGCACAATCTTGACCTCGTCGAAGTAGCGCCGACCTCGGTGCCCCCCGTCTGCCGTCTGCTGGATTACGGCCGGTACAAGTACGAGCAGCAAAAGAAAGAGCAGCAGGCCAAGAAAGGCCAGAAGGTATCGCTGCTGCGGGAGATTCGTCTCCGGCCCAAGATAGGTGTCCACGATTTTGAGGCCAAGGCCAGGACGGCCAAAAAGCTCCTGGCCGACGGCGCCAAGTTAAAAGTAACGCTATTATTCCGGGGGCGGGAAATCACCCACCCCGAGCTGGGCTGGAAGATCTTGCAGCGCATGGCGCAGACCCTCAGCGAGGTCGCCTCGGTAGAGAGGCAGCCGGTTATGGAGGGGCGGCGGATGGACATCGTGCTGGTGCCCGCCGCGGCCAAGCCCAAGCCGAAAGAAGAAGTAAAGGCCGCCGCCAAGGAAACAGAAAATGCCGAAGATAAAAACGCATAAAGGTGCCAAGAGCCGCTTCCACATCACCGGCAGCGGCAAGATAATGCGCGTCAAGGGGCCCAAGAGCCACCTGCGCACCAAGAAGGCCAAGCGGGTGAAGCGCCAGTTCGACGAGATGATACCCCTGGCTCCCGCCGACCGCAAGCGCATCTCGCGCCTCATCCCCAACGGAATCAAGTAAAGACGGAGGATATTTCCCTTGCCCAGAGTCAAAAGAGGGGTAACCTCTCACCAGCGACACAAGAAGGTACTGGCGCTCACCAAGGGCCACCGCGGCACCAAGCACCGGCTCATCAAGCGCGCCCGGGAGTCGATGATAAAATCGCTCTCCTACGCCTATTTCCACCGCCGCGAGCGCAAGGGCGACATGCGCCGCCTCTGGATACTGCGCATCAACGCCGCCTGCCGCGCCCACGGCCTCAGCTACAACCGCTTCGTGGACGGGCTGAAAAAGTCCGGCATCGAAATCAACCGCAAGATACTGGCCGATATGGCCGTCAGGGAACCAGAGAACTTTAGCAGCCTGGTCACTCTCGTCGGAGGGAAAGGCCAGGAGTAATCAGTCCGGTTCCTGAGAAAAGTTATCAGCTGGTTCCCCTTCCCTCCCGCCGAGGAAGGGGAATTTTGCTAACAGGACTAAAATGCTGGATAAACTAGAAGAGATTAAAAAAGAAGCGCTGGAAAAACTGGCAGACATTAATGTTTCTAAAGGTCTGTACTATTGGCGCGTCCATTACTTAGGCAAAAGCAGCACTCTGACAGGTATCCTGCGTAGTTTGGCAACATTATCAATAGAGGATAGGAAAACTATCGGCGCCGCCGCCAACCGGCTGAAAGTCCTGCTGGAAAGCCAAGTCGCCGCTAAAGAGAACGCCCTCCGCGAGGCGCATCTCAAGACCGCCACCCAAGAGGCGTCCATCGACATCTCCCTGCCGGGCCGCCCCTGCCCGGTGGGGCACCTCCACCCCGTCACCCAGGCCATCGAGGAGATAACCGATATTTTCGCCTCGATGGGCTTCCAGGTGGCCGAGGGGCCGGACGTGGAGTGGGACTATTACAACTTCGAGGCGCTCAACATCCCCGCCGAGCACCCCGCCCGCGACTCAATGTCCTCGTTCTGGATTGACGCCCCGCCCGGCGAGAAAGGCAAAAAGCTGCTGCGCACCCACGGCACCGCCGTCAGCGCCCGCGTCGCCGAGCGGATGGAGCCGCCGATACGCACCGTCACCCCGGCCCGGGTCTACCGCTACGAGGCCACCGACGCCACCCACCTCAACATTTATTACAACATGGACGGGCTGGCCGTGGACAGGGGCATCACCATGGCCGACCTCAAGGGCACCCTCTACGAATTCGTGCGCCGCTACTTCGGCCCCAGGCGCAAGGTACGCTTCCGCGCCGATTATTTCCCCTTCGTCGAGCCGGGCGGCGAAATCGCCATCGACTGCATCGTCTGCCGGGGCGCGGGGTGCAGCCTCTGCGGCAACTCCGGCTGGATTGAGATACTGGGCTGCGGCATGACCCACCCCGACGTGCTGCGCCGCGGCGGCATCGACCCGGCGGAGTACACCAGCTTCGCCTTCGGGATGGGGTTGGAGCGGCTGCCCATGCTGCGCTACGGCATCGACGACATGCGCCTCTTCTACGGCAGCGACCTGAGATTTTTAAGGCAGTTTTAGAGCAAAATGAAAGTACCGCTAAACTGGCTCAAGGACTACGTGGATGTAACCCTGCCGCCGGCCGAGCTGGCCCAAAGGCTGACCATGGCCGGCTTCGAGGTGAGCGAGATAATCACCACCGGCGAGGGCTGGGCCAACGTCTTCGTGGGGCGGATAACGGCCGTCAACCCCCACCCCAACGCCGACCGCCTGCGCCTGGCCACGGTGGATTTGGGCGGTGAGCAGGAGACGGTCGTCTGCGGCGCCCCCAACCTGACCGCCGGCGATAAAATCGCCTTCGCCCGGGTCGGGGCGCGCCTGATAAACCCCCACAACGGCCGGGTGGAAGAGCTTAAAGAAGCCAAAATCCGCGGCGTGGCCTCGCGGGGCATGGTTTGCTCCGAGAAAGAGCTGGGCATCTCCGAGAGCCACGAGGGCATCCTGGTGCTGGCGCCGGAGGCCGCCGTCGGCGCGCCCCTGAGCGAGCACCTGGGCGACACGGTGCTGGACGTCGACGTTACCGCCAACCGCCCCGACTGTCTCTCGGTGGTCGGCATCGCCCACGAGGTGGCCGCCCTCACCGGCCAGGCGATGCACATCCCGGAGATTGAATACGCCGAGACCGGCGACGCCATCGAAAAGAGCATCGACATCGCCATCGAAGACCCCGACCTCTGCCCCCGCTACTGCGCCAGTCTGATTACGGGTATCAAAATAGCCGACTCCCCACCCTGGCTCCAGGAGCGGCTCATCGCCGCCGGGCAGCGCCCCATCAATAACATCGTTGATATTACCAATTATGTCATGCTGGAGTACGGCCAGCCGCTGCACTCCTTCGATTACCAGCAGGTGCTGGGGCGAAAAATCATCGTGCGGCGCGCCGCCCAGGGCGAGCGGTTCTACACCCTGGACGAGGTGGAGCGGACGCTCACCGGCGAGATGCTCACCATCGCCGACGGCAAGGGCACCGTGGCCATCGCCGGGGTCATGGGCGGCCTCAACTCGGAAGTCACCGGGGCCACCACCGCCATCCTGCTGGAGGCGGCCAGCTTCAAGGCGACCAGCATCCATTACACCAGCCATACCCTGGGGCTGACCAGCGAGGCCTCGATGCGCTTCGAGCGGGGCATCAGCACGGAGATGACCCTCCCGGCCCTCCGCCACGCCACCCGGCTCATCGCCGCGCTCGGCGGCGGCCAGGTCGCCAAAGGCATCGTCGATGTCTATCCCGGTAAGAAGAAGCCCGTCCCCGTCCGGCTCGCTCCCGCCGCGTGCAAGCGCGTCCTGGGCATCGGTTTCAGCCGCGATAAAATCGTCCGAACGCTCACCGCGCTGGGCTTTGCCTGCCGCGACGAGGCTAAAAACTTGAGCGTGACCGCCCCCTACTGGCGCAGCGACATCAAGCAGGACGTTGACCTCATCGAGGAAGTGGCCCGTATCAACGGCTACGATAAAATCCCCGCCACCCTGCTGGCCGATACCATCCCCCCGCAGGACCCGTCGCCGGAGATTACGCTCAAGCGGCGGGTGCGCCGCGCCCTGGCGGGCTACGGCTTTCAGGAAATCGTCAGCTACACGCTGACGGGGCTGGAGCTGTTGAGCCAGCTCGACCCCGACGCACAACCACCTCAATCCCCGATGCTGCGCGTCGTCAAACCGATGACCGCCGACCAGGAGTACCTGCGCCCCAACCTGCGCGCCGGTCTGCTGGCGGCCCTGGCCGCCAACCGCCGCCACGAGGACGGCGGTATCCGCCTCTTCGAGATAGGCAAGATATACGTCCCGCAGGGCGACGCCCTCCCCGCCGAGCCGGAGCTGCTGGCGGGCATCCTGAGCGGCGCGCGGACGGAGTCTTCCTGGCTGGGCGACGGCGGCGGCAGCTACGATTTCTACGACGTCAAGGGCAGCGTCGCCGGGATGCTGGCCAGTCTGGGTATCAGCGCCCGCTACGAAAAGAGCGACGACCCCGGCCTGCACCCCGCCCGCCAGGCCGCCATCGTCGTCGGGGAGGACGGCGCCAGCCTGAAACTGGGCGTCCTCGGCGAGCTTCACCCCAGGGTGGCCGCCAACTTCGAGATTGAGGATAGCGTCTGTATCTTTGAAATCGATATCACCGCTTTGGCGCCGCTGGCGGTCGCCCACCGGATGTACCGGGCCGTGCCGCGTTTCCCCGCCACCATCCGCGACCTGGCGCTGGTAGTGGACAGCGCCGTCACCCACCAGCAGGTGGTGGACATTATCGCCGGCTTCCCCCTGGTGAGCCAGGTCAGGCTCTTCGACGTCTACTCCGGCCAGCAGGTCGCCGCCGGCCAGAAGTCGCTGGCCTACCGGCTGGTCTACCAGTCGCCCTCGCACACCCTGACGGACGAAGAGGTCAACAAAGTGCAGGAGAAAATCCTGAAACGGCTCGGTACGGAACTGGGGGCGACGCTGAGGGGATAAGGCGAGAGAGTTATTCCCATCTAAAGAACCGCGTCGCCAGCAACCCCGCCACCACCGTCACGCCCGCCGCCACCAGCGAGGCAAACGTATTCCAGCCGAACCCCAGGTACGGGTCCTGCAGCATGAGGATGACGTGCCGGATAATGGTGAAATTGCCGATGGCGTCCATCGCCCCGGTGAGTACCTCCGGGGGCGGGCCGGCTCCGCCCAGTATCATCATCACGAAAAAGAGGATTAACCCCAGCCCCTGCGCCGCCCGCGTCGAGGGGAGGACGGCGCCCAGAAAAAAGCCCAGAGCGGTGAAGCAGAGCAGGCCCAGCAGAAAGGCCGGTATCAGCAGGCCGACCTGCTGCGGAAGGTGCGGCTCGTAGACGAGCAGCCCGAAGGCCAGAATCAACAGGCTGCCGACTACGGCGATGAGCAGACTGACCACCAGCTGCGAGCCCAGCAGCGCCCAGACTGAGATGGACGAGGCCCGCATCCGCCGCAGGACGCCCTTCTCACGGTAGGCGGTAAGGTGCACCGGCAGGGCCACCGTGCCGATGGCCATCATCACCAGAGCGAAATAAGCCGGTATGTAATAATCGAGCGGCCCGACACCGCGGAAGACAGTCATCCCGGCGTCATCCGTGTCCGGGGTATTGCCGAAGACACCGCCCATCACGAAGAGAAAGATAACCGGCAGGGCCAGGGTGAATATCACCGTAATCGGCTCGCGGAGAAAGAGCTTAATTTCCACCCAGGTCAGCCTGGCCAGCGTGCGCATCTCGCTATTCCTCCACATCTTGCCCGGTGAGTTTCAGAAAGACATCCTCCAGGCTCGGCTGCTCCACGCGGAGGTCGGCGGGAACGATGCCGCGCGCTACCAGCGCCGCCGCTACCAGGGCCAGTATCGGGCCGCTGCCCTCCACCTCCACCCGCGGGCCGTTGCGCACCACGTTCTTCACCCCGGCCACGTCCTTAAGCCAGAGCAGGTCTCGTGCTTCGGCGGTAAAGATGACCCTCACCCCCGTGGCGTACTGCGTCACCATGCCCTGCGGCGTGTCCATGGCGACGATTTTCCCCCGGTCGACGATGGCGACGCGGTCGCAGAGGGCCTCGGCCTCCTCCATGAAGTGGGTTACCAGCACCACGGTGGTGCCGCGCTCGCGAATCTCCCGGATGAGCCCCCAGGCCACCCGGCGCGCCGCCGGGTCGAGGCCGGTGGTCATCTCGTCGAGGAAGACGGCCTTCGGGTTGTTGACCAGCGCCAGGGCGATGAGCAGGCGCTGCCGCTGCCCGCCGGAGAGGCTGGCGAAGCTGGCCTTGCGCTTCTCGGTCAGCCCCCACTGCTCCAGGAGGACATGCCAGTCCAGGGCGTCAGGCGTCACCGAGGCGAAGAGGTCGAGGGCCTCCCAGACCCTGATGCGGTCGGGGAGGGCCGATTCCTGCAGCTGCGAGCCGATACGCCGCCGCAGCGCCGCCGCCTGGGTGCGCGGGTCGTAGCCCAGCACGCGGATGCGCCCGGCATCCGGATTACGCAGGGCCTGGAGGCACTCCACCGTCGTCGTCTTGCCGGCGCCGTTGCGGCCCAGCAGGCCGAAGATTTCCCCCTCGGTCACGTTGAAAGAGACGTCGTCCACGGCGACGGTGGCCTTGTAGGTCTTGCGGAGGTTTTCCACGGAGATGATGGGGGTCATTTTCTCTATTATAGGGGTTCGCCCAGGATAGTAGCAATTGAGATAAGGATATAAGGGTTTGGATTATACCGCCCGGGCTCTCCCCGCACCCCTACCCCTTTACCCCCCGATTAACTCCTTGAGCCTCCCCACTATCTCCCCGAGCGGGATAATCTCGGCGTCTTTTTCGGTGCGCGCTTTAAGTTCCACGCCGTCCTTCGCCAGGGTGCGCGGGCTGACCGTGACGCGGAAGGGTATCCCCAGCAGGTCGGCGTCGTTGAACTTGACGCCGGGGGACTCCTCGCGGTCGTCGCAGAGTACCTCCAGCCCCGCCGCTACCATATCCTCGTAGAGTTTTTCGGCCACCTCGGCCACGTCCGTCCCCTCGCGGTAGAGCGGGCAGAGGTAGACCTGGTAGGGGGCCAGGGCCAGCGGCCAGACGATGCCCCGCTCGTCGTGGTTCTGCTCGACGGCGGCGGCCATGAGGCGCGAGAGGCCCATGCCGTAGCAGCCCATGACAGCCGGGTGCGACTCGCTCTTTTCGTCGACGAAATCGGCCCCGAATTTGCTGCTGTAGACCGTCCCCAGCTTGAAGATGTGCCCCACCTCGATGCCCTGCGTCGCGGCCAGTTCGCCGCCGCAGGTGGGGCACTTGTCACCGGCGCGGGCCGCGGCGATATCGGCGACGACGTCCGTCTTGAAGTCGCGCGGGTAGTTGACGTTACGGAGGTGCGTGTCCGGCTTGTTGCCACCGGCGACCAGGTTGCTGGCCGTGGTCACCGAATCGTCGGCGACGACCTTGAAGCCCTTCATCCCCACCGGCGAGGCCGCCCCCGGCACGATGCCGGCGGCGACGACCTCGGCCTCGGTGGCCAATCTAAGGTCGGCGGCCTTGAGCTGGTTGCTCAGCTTGACCTCGTTCACGGCCAGGTCGCCGCGGATGACGACAAAGGTCAGTTCACCGTCGGCGACGTAGAAGACGGCCTTGAGGGTGCTGCATTCCGGCACCTTGAGGAAACCGGCCACCTCCTCGATGGTGGCCATGCCGGGCGTGGCCACTTCCTCCACGGGGAGCGGCTTGCCGTTGTCTATCTCTTCTTTGACGCAGGCGGCCTTCTCCACGTTGGCGGCGTACTGGCAGGCCGGGCAGTAGATAATCTCGTCCTCGCCGCTGGGGGCGATGACCATGAACTCGCGGGAGTCCTTGCCGCCGATGGCGCCGCTATCGGCCTCCACCAGCATCGTCGTCAGGCCGCAGCGGTCGTAGACGTTCTGGTAGGCCTGCGTCATCTTGTCGTAGCTTGCGTCCAGGCCGCTTTCGTCGCTGTCGAAGCTGTAGAGGTCTTTCATGAGGAACTCGCGCACGCGTATCAGCCCGCCGCGGGGGCGCGGCTCGTCGCGGAACTTCACCTGAATCTGGTAGAGCAGCTGCGGCAGGTCGCGGTAGCTCTGGATAAACCGCCCGGCCAGCTGGGTGACGACCTCCTCGTGGGTGGGGCCCAGCGCCAGGGGACGCTCGCGGCGGTCGCGGAGGGTGAAGAGCACCTCGCCCAAAGCCCGGTCGCGCCCGCTCTGCTGCCATAGCTCCAAGGGCTGGAGCACCGGCAGGTTCAGCTCCTGACCCCCGGCTGCGTCCATCTCGTCGCGGATGATGGCCTCTATCTTGCGGAGCACCCGCCAGCCCAGCGGCAGGTAGGAATAGACCCCGGCGGCCAGCTGGCTCACCATCCCGGCGCGCAGCAGCAGCCGGTGGCTGACCGTATCGGCCTCGGCGGGGACTTCCCGCAGCGTTCGGGCAAACAGCTTGGAAATACGCACGCTTTAACTCCTTTAAAACCCGGATTATAGCTTGGTGGCCAGCCCCTCGAACTCGGCGCGGATGCTCAGCAGCTCGGTCTCCTGCTCGGTGCGCAGCTCCACCAGCTTGATGTAGAGGGAATTATTGCCCTGGCTCAGGGCCAGATTGGCCTCGTCGTTGAGGGTGTTGCGCAGCTCCACCCGGACGTTATACTTGATGATAAGCTCCTGGTAGCTCTTGATGTCGGCGGGGGTGTCGAAAGTCCAGCCGCGGTAGTAGCCGCCGTTATCCAGGCGGCTGACGGAATAGCCGCCGACGGTCTCCAGGGCCAGGTACTCGCCGGGGGCCACCTCGGCCAACACCCAGGCGTGGCTGCACTGGGCAATATCGTCGAAGGCGGGACGGGTGGGATCGCCCACGGCCATGAGGGCGTTGATGCCCTGGGCCTTGAGCATGTTCCAGACCTCGGCGGACATATCGGAGCAGAC
>Ga0307425_1002166_pt1 | contig 11268 bp, 6 predicted proteins | sample SalMarWE160330MG_FD_202152 | JGI IMG/M metagenome (GOLD analysis project Ga0307425, IMG submission 202152) | Salt marsh sediment microbial communities from the Plum Island Ecosystem LTER, Massachusetts, United States - WE1603-30 | ecosystem: Environmental > Aquatic > Marine > Intertidal zone >... | reverse complement strand
TTCATCATATCTTTCCTTTTTTCCCCCTAAAGGACCCAGCAGAGAGGGGATCTTTTTGAGTGACAGGAGCGAAACCAGGGCGAGTGCTGAATAGCGACAGGTCGCAAAACTCAATCTCATGAAGCCGAGCTTTTCCTCTAAATGCTTTGTAAGGGAAAAAACCAGCAGAAAGGCCGAAAAGGTAAAAACCGCCAGAAGCAAAAAAAGGCACGGCCAGTATCGGGTCATCAGGAGAAAAGCAGCTGTAACCACAGTGGATAATCCAAGCCACGAGATCCAGGTGAACTGCCAGAGGCGAATGAATCTTGCCATTCTCCAACCCCATGGAGGATCCGGGTGAACAGGAGAATTCACAAGTTCATTCATATAACTCGCTCCGCGTCTCCGTCTAAACTTTAAAAATTCGCGTGGTGTATGCGGAACTCTGATTTCATAGGCTATGGCCCTGCGGCTTACCCGTACCCGGTAGCCACGCGCGCTGATATCGAGTCCGAGATGAATATCCTCGGCTATGGCATCCTGAGCTATTGAGAGAAACATGTTCCGGTTTATGGCATAGCACACACCCGAAATTCCGGCACTCGAGAACATCTCTCCCTCCAACCACCAGACAGTGTTCAGAATCATCCAATGGATCCGCTCTTCGAGGAGTTTGCTCTTGGGCTTCACTGTGGCTCCAACCAAAGCAGTCTCAGGATCACTCGTTAGGGCGTGGACAAGCTCCTTGATACAAGAAGGCTCCAACCGCGAGTCCGCATCGGTGAAAACGATGATCTCCTCCCCCGGATTTCTCAGCACATGATTGACTTGGTCCACTTTGCTTCGGGATCCGCTCAAGCAGATAAGTTTGATTCTTTTTCCTCTAGAGATCTCCATCTTTACAAAATCCACGGTTCTATCTTCCGACCCCCCATCGACAACAACCATTTTTATCCGATCTTGTGGATAATCACTAAACTCGATATCCTTGATTTTATCCACAATACTGCTTTCTTCATTCAGGGTGGGAATAACAACCGCGATTTTTGGGTAATGCACGGAGGCCTTGGGGGAATGAGCTTTGAGGAAAACAAACAGCCTGAGAATCGACATGTAGCCGAACGTCGATAGCCAGAGCAGGGCAGATGAAATGATACACAGTGCTAAAAATATCTTATCAGTCATGAAATGAGCTAGACATCAGAGTCGTATATCTTATATTTTCATTTTTTCTCATGTCAATCATTTTTTAAGATCGATGATTTGTCCATTCAAGAAAAGCTCTTGCTGGGAGGGGATTCTTTTGATGCACACGGATTGCATGGGCCAAGGAGTAAAGACCGCTGCACTGGGGAATCAAGTCGCTAGATATTTTAAATGCAAAATTGTGATAAAATTCACCATATGAATCATCCCTAATGGCTATTGACCCGTTCAAAGGCTGGCCTGATACTTTAAGAGAAGATTGCAGAAGACTGGCCTGCACTTATGGTTTATAGAGTTGAGCACTGTTGCCCATAACGAAATAAAAGTATCGAGATATGAATCTGGTGGGAGAGCCGGGAAAAAGAGAGACTGAAAATGGCTAAGATTCTAGTGGTCGAGGACGATCTTGTCAGCGCCGAGATGGTCAAGATCCGGCTGGCGAAACGAGGCTATAAAGTGCTAGTCGCCCAGACCGGAGAGGACGGAATTCGTCTTGCCCGGGAAGAGATGCCCGACCTCATCCTGATGGATATGCTCCTTCCCGGAATCCATGGGCTCGACGCCACGATACAGCTGAAAAAGGATCCGCAGACAAAAAAGATTCCCGTTTTTGCGCTCACAAGCATGAATTCACCCGAATTTATCAAAGCTTGCTATCAGGACGGGATCTGCGTTTTTTTGAGAAAGCCCTATGATTTTAAGGAGCTCCTGGCAAATATCCAAAGATATGTAGGGGAAGACAGGGAAACAACATGGAAGGTCATGATCATCAATGACAATCCTGACCTCACTGCGATGATGACAGCAAGTCTGAAAAAACATCGCTTCGAAGTGATATCCGCACCTGAGGGTATGATCCGAGTGGACGATATCCGGAAAAAAAGGCTTGATCTGATACTGCTGGACATCGACATGCTCGAGGATTGGGGGATCACTGTGTTTAAGATACTGAAAAGATCAGATGCGACAATGTCTATCCCGATTGTCCTCATGGCGAATCAATTGAGCCCGGAGGAGCTCAGAGAGATGGCCGCACAACTGGGGGCTGATGCATTTATCTCAAAATCTTCAGAATTCGAAGAGGCAATTCCCAAGATCAAAAAAATTTTCGGGGCAGAATAGTCCCTTATTGTCTTCCGAATTAATTCAGTCTGTTGTCCCCTTGTTTTTCTCATAAAATCACCCCTCAAATCACCGCAAAGGGCGATTGACCCACAAAAACGCTGATGTATCATTTGATTGAAAATGGAAAAAAAACGAGTGTTCTGTTCGTCTGTGGAAATTCCTTTCTTCCCCTATGTCACCCGACTAAATTTTCCAGAAGAGGCGACACAAATGGACACTACCTGAAAGGAGGTCTCCAGTGACAGTCTTGGGCAATTTTGTGAAGAAATCTGATGATAAAAACAGGGAATCTTCCCCAGAAAAGAACGAATTCAACAACACCAAAGCTCCGGTGAACAACATGGCTAAAATACTTTTATTAGACTTCGAGGAAAAAGATCTTAAGTTTTTCAGAGACAAAGATTTTGATATCGACCGAAAAGAAACAAACTGGAAGTCCTCCAGCATCGAAAGCTTGCACATCCCAAAAAACTGCCGGCTCATTCTCTATCAAGCCAACAACAAGAGCACCATCAGCAGCGCCCACGCCAGAGATTCCGAGAAATTTAAACACGTAGTCAACAAGGGAGGAGCAGTTGTCTGTTTCATCGGTCAGTGCGAGAGATTTCACCTGACGAATTTCGTGGGGAAAGTCCCCAAGTTGGAATTGAAAAAGTACCACACTCCACTTTTGGTCACGCCTATCCGAGAAGATCCATTCGCGCCGATTTTCGAGCATTTTGGACGGTCCATTAAAGATGCCAGGAAGCTATTTCCGGACGCAATGGCAGCCGGTGCTAAAGTCGACTTGAAATCTTGGGATCCGAACTCTGACGGCGAGTTGCAAGTCCTAGCTACGAGTTCAGACGGTTATCCGATATCGGCTGTTATCAGGAACGGTAAGGGATATTATCTCTTCCTCCCCTGGTTTGGAGAGGAGAATATTCGCGTGGCAGAATACATTCTCGCTGAAATGTACCCCAAATTGGAAACCGAAGAGCCTGAGGTTCCTGAATTGCCAGAAGAGCCAGATGTTCCTGCCGAAACAGGAGGAAACTGGTTAGAGAAGGAAGAATATGCCTTCCCTGGACTCCAAGAACTTTATAAAGAAAAGGAAGAAGCGCGTAAAAAATTCGAGCAGACGGTCGCAAAGATCGACGCAAAAATAGAGGACCTGAAAGAGAAGAAACAAGCCCCCTTCCAAAAGATGCTCATCGCAGAGGGTGAAGAACTGACAAAAGCCGTAGTAAGAGCGCTGGAATACGTCGGATGGAAACGCGTTGTTAACGTACACGAGTACTGGAAAAATGTGGTCCGGGATAGGGAAGAAGACATTTGGCTGCTCGAAGACGACACCAGTCCCATTGAAGAGACGATCAAAACTGATTATGTTTTCCTGGTAAACGTCAAGGCGAGCACTAACCCGGCTAAAGATGACGACTGTGCCACCCTTCAGAAGTACAAGGGCAGACGAATGCAGGAATTCAACAACACCAAGATGAAATCCATTCTGATCGGCAATTATTATCTCGATAAAGAAGCCAAGCTCCGGAAAAACCCATACACTGAAGAACAGATATCCGATGTGGAAAAAGACGGAAATGGCGTGTTGACGACACATGAGCTGTTCAAAGCCGTAAAAGCCATTATGGAAAACAAGATCAAAAAAGAAGAGATACAGAAGCAGATGCAGGCGCAGCAAGGCCTGATCCAATTTAATTTTAGCGTCAAGAAGTAGAGAGAGCCCCCTCGCTGAACGGGCCACACATTATAGGAGTTAACCAACAGAGAGCAGGGACCGTTCCCAAAACGGTCCGTTCGGAAAACGGCCCCTCCATCAAATCAGCTGGGCTGTGCCCCCTCATTTCATCAGGGCAGTGTCGACAATCCGGCCTTCCGATTCATATTTCAGGACATTGAGTTTTTTCATGTAATTCTTAACCACATCGTACAAGAACATCCCCGTTTCGACTTGCTCGAATGGCACCAACTTCATGGAAGTCAGGAAATTCAGCAACAACTCATCAAGAACAACCCAGTATAGCCCTTCCGGGTTGATCGGCTCGCCGTGGATGCGGATGGATGCAGGATCGATGCGGCTTATTTTCCCCTCTAAAAGCTCTTCCTCTGTTACGGCTGGTTTGGACGAATCGTAGGCAAAAGTGATGCCTGAGGCCTGAAGAGAGAGCTCATCCGTGTATTCGACCACCATCGTCGAGAATTCGAGGCCAGCCAGCACCTGGGCTCCGGCCAGAAGCGCCACTTCCACCTTGGAGTTGAGGCCAGAGATCGGATCGTATCCATAGGGAACTGCGCGAAGAATGTCATTGCCCACAACTCTCCCTTTGCTGATCTTTTGAGCAATATAGCCATTGGCCTCAAACGCGATCAGGGGATACCCGCCCGGAAGCTGTAATCCGCTGTTCACCACGACATCCCGCAGAGCATCTGTGACCAGGTTCCCGAGAGCTGTGTCCCTGTTGGGATCATCGGGCCCGCTTTTCTCTTCCAAGTTCCATTTGGCTGTGGCCACCCGCTCGGTGTAGACCTTGCCGAACCTCGGATCTGTCTCAATCCCGATCTTGAGCTCCTTCAATTGTTTGAGCAGATGCGAGTCCTTTTTGATTTCCGGGGTGATCTCGTGCAATCTGTAATCGAGGACTTCCACTCGACCGCTTCCTCGATCGAAATTCACCTTGAGCTCTCCCAAGTATCTGCTGAAAGCACCTGCCTGGAGGATGATCTTTCCGTTCACGATCTCCGGTTTGGAGATAAGATCGTGGGAATGCCCACCCACAATGATGTCGATGCCGGGAACTTGTGATAGCCCATACTCATCCTGGAGTTTACCCAGATGAGACAGACAGATCACGACATCACAACCACAGCTTCGCAGGATCTGGGCGGATCTTCCGGCAGCTTCATACGGATCGCGGAGCATGGCATTGACTTCGGCGGAATAATTGAAAGGGTCTGTGGTAACGACTCCAACCAATCCGATACGCAGGCCATTCCTGGTGACGATCATGTGCGACCGGACAAACTGTCTGAGCGGATGCGCTTTAGGCAATTTGACATTTGCACAGAGGGTGGGCAGCGTGATGGGGCTTCCGCCAGAAGTGATCCCAGCCAGGATGCCAGCCAGGTTATCGGGTCCCAGGTCGAACTCATGGTTCCCTAGGCACCAGGCATCATACATCCCTTCCATCATCTTTAACTCGGCATAGCCCAAATACTTGTTGAAAGCAAAAGTTCCCACGAAGGCGTCTCCGGCATGAAGAGCAAGGATGTTTCCCCCGTTGGCGTGCCGCGCTTTTTCGATCAAGTGCGAGACCCTGGCGATACCCCCCCATTTGTCCGGCCCATAGGGAAAAAGGTGCGAATGTGTGTCGTTAGTGTGCAAGATCACCAGCTCTTGAGCTGAACAGAGAACATGAACAGAAAGCAGAAGGACGAACAGGGTAAGTGTTCCTAAAATTTTTTTTGTCATGTTTACCTCCTTTTAATTTCCTATTGCAAATAGGTTTTTGCTCGATTGTATATGTTTGTTATCAAATCAATCCTAATGTAATTCTGGACGGATGGAGAGTTGTTAAAAAGATGTTAAGAAGTTGTCAAGAGTTGGTTAAAAGTGAGCTCGATGCAGATAAATAAGAATTAGTCTTTACATAGAGGATCCATTCCATAATAATTCTCTATTGGATAACAATTATGAAATCTGTCCTGAAAAATATTCTGACTGTTTTGATATTGATTGGACCTCAAAGTTTCGTTCCTTTATCAGCCCAGAGGGGGCTCCTGCCTGCCTTTGGTCTCGAGGCCAATGAACTGTGCCTCCATCGGCTGGCTCAGCCTGGAACATCGTTCATTAAGGCTGGCCGGAAGTTCGCTGTTCTGGGCGATGAAAGCGGGGCTTTTGAAGCCTGGGCCTATCCCCTTAAGCTCTTCCGAAGCTTTACGTTTTCATTCTTATTGGCTGACTCGACTCACCCAATTCTTGGAAAAGAAATCGTGAGGGACATCCGTGTCACACCTGAGGCCACAACTCTGACCTATACATACCAGTCTTTCACCGTAAAAGCCACCTATGTCACCCCCATCAAGGAGGCTGGATGTTTTATTCTCCTCGATGTGGATGCGACAGAACCGCTCACCATTGTCTGCAGTTTTCTGCCGGTGCTGCAGCCCATGTGGCCGGCTGGATTGGGCGGACAGTATGCCCACTGGGACAGTTCCCTCAAAGCCTACATCATCTCTGAGCCCACACGAAAAAATCATGGAATTGTCGGGTCCCCTGCAGCATCAGGGATATCCTACACGCCGGCGCATATGCTTTCCGATATGCCATATGAGTTCAAGATCGAAATTCCGGACCCCCAGGCAGTCAAAAATAGATATATCCCGATCTTTTGTGCAGGTGGCAAAGGAAAGAGAGAGGACATTTTAAAGGTCTATAAGAGTCTGCAGGAGAACACTGAACAACTCTATCAAGACAATGTCACATACTATCGCGCACTCAGAGAGAACACGCTGAGGGTAATAACGCCCGATCTCCAGCTCAATCTCGCCTTCGAATGGGCAAAACTCGTCTATGACAGCCTGATGGTGGAGAACCCGGATCTAGGACTGGGCTTAATCGCAGGATTAGGGCCTTCTGCCACCAGCGGACGCCCTGGATTCGGCTGGTTTTTTGGAGGAGATGCCTACATCAACTCCTTCAGCATCTTGAGCTATGGGGGCTTTGACAGTGTGCATCATGCTCTCCATTTCACACAAAAATGGCAACGCCAGGATGGAAAAATGGCCCATGAACTCTCCCAGGCAGCTGCCTATATCAATTGGTGGGAAGACTATCCTTACGGTTACATCCATGGGGATACCACACCGTATTACATCGCCGCCATGGAGGAATACGTCCAAAAAACGGGAGATGTGGATTTTATAAGGGAAAGTTGGGATTCCTTAGAGCGGGCGTACGACTGGTGCTTATCCACGGATGCCAACGGTGATGGACTGATGGACAACAAAGAGGCCGGTTTAGGCGCGCTAGAATACGGGGCGCTCACAGGGATCGCCACCGATATCTACCTCGCTGCCGTCTGGACAAGAGCCGCGCAGGCTATGCAACATCTCGCAGACATTTTAGGAAAAATATCACTCAGTGCCGCGGCAGTTGCACATTTTCAAAAAGCCAAAAAGGCGTTCGAGACAAAATTCTGGGATGAGGAAAACCATTTCTACACCTACGCCTTCAACGCAGAGGGGCAGCAAGTCAAAGAAATTTCCCCGTGGAATGCCGTCAGTCTCATGTGGGACTACGGCACTCCCGAAAAAAGCGGATCTTCTCTTCAGAAATTGTGCTCATCAGAGTTGATGACAGACTGGGGAATCCGGAGCATTTCCAATAAAAGCCACCACTTCCAGCCCCTGAATTACAATTATGGCGCGGTCTGGCCTTTTATCAGCAGTTGGGTCAATGCCGCTCTCTACGCCCATCACATGCCCCTTCAAGGCTTCAACCTCCTCAAAGCGACTTCAGATCACACATTTGTGCGCACGTTGGGCAGTATTACGGAGGTCATCTCCGGATCCCTCAACGTATCCCCTCAGGAGTCCGTGGCCCATCAAGGATTCTCTTCAGCAGGGGTCGTTCTTCCCTTCGTGCGGGGATTGCTGGGTTTGGAGGGCGATGCCCTCGAGAGAAAAGTGCTGTTCGCCCCACAATTTCCTGCCGATTGGGAGCAGGTTTCCATAGACAACTTCAAGATCGGGAAAGCGGCATTTTCTTTCAAGATCAAAAAGAATTCAGAATCGCTGATCGTTCGTATGCGATCTGAAAATGCTGAGCGATACACACTGCAATTCGCCCCAGCTCTAGCCATAGGAACACATGTCCGATCGATCACTTGCGACGGGCAGTCCATCCCTTTTGAGGCAAAAACTTTCTCTCAAGTCATACAGCCTGTCTCGCTTATTCCTCTAAATAACACATCCCACCAGATCGAGGTCAAGTTCTCTCCCACTGTGGAATTGTTGCCTGTGATTACCCAATCACGAGTGGGCGATCCGAACAAAGGACTCAAGATCATTCATGTGGGAAGAGAAAACGATAAGATTGATATCCATGTGGAAGGATTGGCAGGTGAGACATACGCGCTATTCCTCAGAAATGCGGAGTTTGTGAAGGATGTCACAGGGGCTGAGCTCAAAGACAATACGTTAAAAATGGTGATCCCCGATACTCAAACAGGCGGTTTCGTGGATCACCATATAACCATCCATCTTCGCTGAGATTGAGTAGATCATGAGAGACGTTGAATGCACACGAAAAAGGGGACAGATCGCAGGAGAAGAGTAAAAATGCTGTTTCGGTCAAAATCTCCAAATCTTCTGATCTTTATTGTGGCGAGTTCATTGTTGACCTCCTCTTGTGTGAAAAAAGAGGCTTTTTCTGTCTATCGATTCATCGATCACTTTTCCGAAGACAATATCCTCCTCAGCCCATTCCAAGATATGGCTGCAGACCCGGAGGGATTCAAGGATATGAATCCTGTCCTATATGACATCGCTGACAAATATCCACTTATGGATTCAGGGTCGGGAAAGAACCCCCTTCTTCTAAAGAAAAAAATGAAAATAGGGACTGTGGACATCAACACACTGCTGGCACCTCCGAACAGTCATTACAAGTTTCCGGTCAGGATCCCCTCAAATTCTATTCTTGAATTCGTTTACGGCATCAGACGCGATGATGAACTCCTTGAAAGAGGAAAAGGAAGTAGAAACGTAACTTTTGCAATCCTTATAGAGACCCAAGATTTAAAAAAAGAAATATTTGTTAATACCCTGAATCTGGGACCGACGCAGTCTCTTGTTTTTAGGTACAAAAAGATCGACCTCTCGGAATTTGCCAAAAAAGATGTGGTCTTATATTTCCAGACGAGAGGGAACAGAAAGGCTCTCGCCGGCTGGTTTAATCCCGTGTTGTATGTGCCGCAGCAGGAAACAAAAAACATCATTCTTGTGTCTTTGGATACCCTGCGTGCCGACCACGTGAGTTTTTATGGATATCCAAGAGAAACGACTCCAAATATCGACGAGATGGCCAAAGATTCTGTCGTGTTTCTGAACACATTTTCCTCATCGCCATGGACCCTTCCCTCCCATGTCTCGCTGATGACAGCGATGAACTGTATCAACCATGGAATTTATCACAATGATCAGAAAATAGATCCTGCAATCCTGACATTGGCAGATGTCTTGAGAGAACATTCCTATTTCAACGGGGCGATTACAGGTGGTGGTTTTGTCAGCGGTTCGTACGGATTCAACAAGGGCTTCGATAGCTATCATGTGCGCGGGGATATCAACGCACCAGACCAGGCCGAGAAAATATGCAGGGCGTCTCTGGACTGGATCCAAAGACATAAAGACCGGAATTTCTTCCTTTTTGTTCACACGTATCAGATCCACAGTCCCTATGTTTCGCCTGCGCCCTACAATGAAGCTTTTCTATCCGGGCATTCCGCCGTTAAGCAGTTCGATCTGCATAATTACAGATTCTATCAAGAGAACCGGTATAGCCCGCCGGCCACTGAAGACATCGGACAGAATATCATCGACATTTATGACGGCGGGATCCTTTACACTGATGAAGTTTTGATCAAGACTTTGATCGAAGAACTCAAAACACTCAACCTCTATGATAACACGATGGTCATCATCCTCTCAGACCATGGAGAAGAATTCTACGAACACAAGGCATGGGCCCATGGTCACAGTGTCTATAATGAAATTATAAAAGTTCCTTTGATCATTAAATTCTTCGATTCAGATTATGCGGGCAATAAAATCAAAAAATATGCACGTCTCATCGATGTCATGCCGACCATCCTCGACGCCTTAAACATCAAATATCCGGATCAGTATGCGGATGGAGAGAACCTGCTCAGCCTCATAAATAACAACAATACTGGAGTTGAGGAGAGGATTTTCCTCTCTGAATTATCCACAGACCCTATAGATGGAAAAATTCCCAAAAAGACAGCCATAAACCGGGGACAAAATAAACTGATCATGAATGATGAATTTACGCCTCAAAACTACGCTTATTTCACCACTCCTCCCCCAAAGATAGAAAAATTTGAAATCTATGATATTCAGGCTGACCCTAATGAGAAAACAAATTTCGCTTTATCAGATCCTGATCTGACCAGCCAATTGATAAAATTTTTGGAAATCCACTTCATAAAAAAGTGCGACTGGAGCTCCACGAATACAGAGAACCTGGATGAAATCCGGGAACAATTGCGGGCTTTGGGATATATAAAATAGCCAAACTGTCCACCATCGCACACCAGGTGTTTCCCTACCGAACACACATCATCACTCCATAAAAATCAACTCCAAAATTTCTCTTGAGCAATTTTCTGCAAAAGTCACAAATTTCTCGGCGATACGGACTCTAACACCCCTATTTTTATTCAGATCTCCTTGAATTGAGGATGTTGAGCGCAGGAGATGGGTTGACAGCTGCTGATAATTGTTTTCTTATAAAAAAAATGGCATAGGACTTGCATAGGGGTATTTGCTATGGCTGGCGTGCTGGTCCTCTTTGTCGCTCTTCTTACAATCAGTTATCAGGCCATAAAAGCAGCCGTGACCAACCCAGTGGAGGCTCTGCGCTATGAATAAACGGGGTCGTGTTTCGACATTTGACATAAGAAGTCACCTTTCTCCTATAATGAAGACATCCAAAGTCAATCAAAGCAATAAAGCACCGGATGTTCACAGACAATCCCCTAAGAATTTGCACAAAGGCACTGATTTAGACTTAACGATTCACCAATAAGGCGTGTAAAATACACGAGGAGGTACCAATGAGAGAAGTTGTCCTTCAAATCCCAACCCTTGAGTCCGAGCAAAACATCGACATCGAAGTGAAGATCAACGGCAAAAAGCGTACCATGCGCTACCGTG
>Ga0307425_1002165_pt1 | contig 11271 bp, 10 predicted proteins | sample SalMarWE160330MG_FD_202152 | JGI IMG/M metagenome (GOLD analysis project Ga0307425, IMG submission 202152) | Salt marsh sediment microbial communities from the Plum Island Ecosystem LTER, Massachusetts, United States - WE1603-30 | ecosystem: Environmental > Aquatic > Marine > Intertidal zone >... | reverse complement strand
GTTTTGCACCAGAGGGTCGGCATAACCGAATCCAATTCGCAGTACATCGAAATGAACCAGATCTCAAAAGCCAAACTGGCGGCAGATTTTATCCTCGATGTTCAGAACAATCACCTCAAGCTTGAGGACTTCGATGATGAAACCGTCGAGAACTTCAACCGCCTGATCCGGATGCTGGATAAGGTCCTCACCTGACCTTAATACCTGATGATTTTTTCGACTTCGTGATTGTTCAGGTAGGTTCGTATGATCTGCTGTACATCGCGATTGTCCTCATAAATCCTGATGGTGTCCAGGATGTCATCCAGCTGCAGGTAACTGTTTTCCGTATTCAGGAATCCGAAGCCTATGTACTTCCCGTTTTCCAGCTGAACAACGGATCTCTCGTTTTCTTCCCTTCCCTTATCAATGATCAGGATGTTCTTCTGGTGATGGTAGAAGGACGACAGGGCTTTCATCACGCGCCTGTTGTAAACATCGGCCGGTTCCCTGCCGATGCAGGCCCCGTTGCACTGCCGGATCTCGTAATGGAAGCAGGCCCCTTCGGTATCGTACATCCCGCAGAGTTTCTGGCAGAGCCAGTGCCTTTCGATAAGCCTTGCAAGGATCGACCTGGCCTCTGTTTTGTTCTGGAAGCAGGTTTCGGGGGACTGGTTCAGGCGATTGGCTGTCTTATCGATGACCAGCCGGTAATAGCCTTTCTGATCTTTCTGGGAGTAAAGTCCGTACTGCATGGCCCTTCGTTTCTGGGCGCGGTTGTAGCGGGGACCGTGTTTCTTGATCTCGCTTGATTCCACCAGCAGGGCAATGAGTTCGCTGCCCGTCAGCTCGTAATCAATTCCGGCAATGCTTTCCTTCAATTCGATCGAACGCCTGGATTCATTATTGCTGAAATGGCTAAGCACCCGCTTTCGGATGTTTTTGCTTTTCCCTATGTAAATAACCTGTTTCTGGTCGTTCAGGAAATAGTATACTCCTGTTTCCTCGGGCAATTGATCCAGTACTTTCGGGTCCAGGTCCGGGTGAAGGTTTTTCAGCCTGCTGGTAATGGATTGATTCAGGATTTCTTCCTGCCCGGAAACCGCAGCATGGTTCAGCAGGCGTTCGAGTAATTTTACCGTGGCAAATGCATCTCCCGCGGCCCGGTGCCTGTCCACCATCTCAATGCCCAGGCTGGAGCAAAGTCTTCCCAGGCTGTAGGAAGGGTGCCCGGGCATCAGCTTGCGGCTGAGCCTGAGGGTACACATATTCTCCCTGGTAAAATCGTAGCCCAGGCTCTTGAATTCCGATTTAATGAATTTATAGTCAAAACTTGCATTGTGTGCAACCAGGATCTTATTTTCCGTGATTTCCACGATCTTTCTTGCGATTTCATAGAATTTCGGGGCATCCACAACCATCTCGTTGCTGATCCCGGTCAGAGCGGTGATGTAGTAGGGTATGTTCTTTTCCGGATTGACCAGGCTTACGAATTCATCCACGATCTTTCTACCGTCAAATACGTAAATGGCGATCTCTGTGATCTTCTCCGCATTCGGACTCCCCCCTGTGGTCTCTATATCGACTACGGCATACAAAATATTCGCATCAATCGGCCGGGAAGGGCAGGAGTATCGGTCCGCCGTTGCCTGAATCAGACGGAGGAAGGGCAATTTCCCAGTTCAGCGTACTGAAACGCCTCGGGTATATTCCCATCAGGTTGATGCCGACGTAAGCAAGCAGGAGATCAAAGACCAGCACCGTGGATCCGACAAAAATCCCGTTTGGCATCGCCCAGGCTATGCCTCCAAGAATGTAATACAGGGCCACCGGCAGGACTACTCCGGCACCGATGGTAATTCCCAGTCCCGCAGCCTTATCCCTTGAGTCCCGCTTCACAAATCCCGATATCATCATGATGTTGTCCGGGGCAACCTGCTTCCCTTCCAGGACAATTCCCCCGTCCGGATGAACCGATGCCATCCCTTTCAGCTTATTCCCATCAAAAGTCCTTACCATTACCGGTTTATCCATGCGGATCATCCTTGATTTGTCAGGCTTAAGCTTGTGTTCCAGACGTATCCCGTCCTGGCCGGATACAATCGTGCACAACAGCAGCAGCAGGATGATATAGAGACCCTTTTTAATCATGGTAAATCCGTCATAAACATACATAAAATTTCAAAAAATCAGATGTACGATAGCGTACATTTCATGAATGGATTCGTACAAATCTGCATCAATTACCAGCCGTTTAAAAAATGATTAATTTCCAGCAATACAGGGCCTTATGAAGAATGGAACAATTCATGCATGGATCAATTCAGGAAAACCCGGAAATATGCAAAACCTGCTCATTATGACGGAAAAGATCCGCAACGAAGAGGACCTTCTGACTGCCAGGGAAAATCTGAAGACCATCTACAGGGAGATCATCAGGCTGGTGATTAAAAAGGAGGAATTTGAGGAACGAATTGAAGAGTACCTCAACAGGAAGTAGGTATTGTTAGCCACTAACACCCGACGCTTTCCCGATACGCGACATTCCAGGTTAATTTATTCCTGCTGGTTTCCGAACACCGCTTTTTCATCCAGGAATCCATCGGCAATGACAGTCATCCGGATATTTTCCTCGCCGACAGGGATAATGGAGGACAATAAAATTGCCGGCACCATCTTCGAGCCGTTATTCAACGTCGTGAGAGTATTCGGAATCACTTCATCATTGGCCAGAAGGATTGCGATCTGCGCGGTCGAACTTGCGAGTGATTCAATCACCTTATAGACGGTCATGGTCTGTGTACCCTGGACAATCCGCCTGCAGGCATCCGTCTGGGCATCCTGTCCCGACAGGAGCACGGTTTTTTCCAGGCCATGTTCGGCGAGAGCCCTGGCACAACCTGCCGAAAGCTCATCGCTCGACGAGATGATGGCATCGAGCTTCTTTCCCTGGTCCAGGTATTGTTTGACGGTCTCATAAGCCACCTCCGGATCCCATCTCTCTATGTTCTGGTCCATTACGATCTGGATATCGCCCTTTATGATCAGAGGCTGCAGGATATTCATCTGGCCTATTCTCAGCTGAATCGAATTATTGTCCTCCGGCGCTCCGCCAAGGATGGCATATTTCCCTTTAGGTTTTATTTTTGTCAGGTACTCGGCCTGGATTTCCCCGATCCTGACATTATCGAATGACAGGTAGCAGTCCAGGTCGCAGTTCTTGATGATCCTGTCATACGCGATCACCTTGATACCCCTTGCCTTGGCATAATCCACGATGATCCCTGCCGATTCACTGTTCACGGGCACAATGATCAGCACATCAGGTTTGTCCCCGTCAATGAGTTCCTGGGCCTGCTTTGCCTGGACTTTCTCATCGCCGTCCGCCTGCCTTAGGATGACCTTGGCACCTTTTAATTCCAGCTGCTGGGTCAGGTACTTAATGTCTTTTGTCCATCTTTCATGGGAAGGTCCCATGCTGATGCCGATCACGGGAGCGTGTTCCCTGGCACATCCCGATATCAGGATTATGATAAGGAAAAAAGCAAGCAGGTTCATAACCGAGGTTTTCATGATTGGGGTATTTAGGGTGTAACAATCCTGAGAATAAAAGCAATCCATGCTCAGATGGAAGAAGAATCATGCAGCCTGGCCCAGGAAATAAAATTATTCATTCCTGAACGGAAAGTCAAGTGAGGGCAGGTATATTATGGAAATTTAAACCTTAAACCCCATTGGCAGGGATTTTTGGGTTCATCCCACTGCCAATTCCTTTCCTTCTGCTGATCGGTTTAATCATAATAAACTATATTATCTTAGCTGAAATTGCAGGTAAAACAGAACAAGAACATTTTCAATCCGATGTCTATCCCTCTTCGGGTATTTGAAAAGCAAGGTAACAGGTCAATTTGACAGTTGCCGCAGCTTTTGAATAATATTCACCTGATACGCAGACATGAATGCATTTTAAAGTCTTAAAAATATTAACTGATGGATCCGGTTTACGGTAGATTAATCATATTTCTGATTTTCCTGACAGCATTTGGAGCAATACTCTATATTGTTTTCAGGAAAAAAGGTCAGAACATGAAGCGCATAATAGCCCAACCCTTTCCCGAAAGTTGGCGAAAGATTCTAAATGACCATATAAAGTTTTACCGCGATTTGGAGGATGCTCAAAAAACTGGTTTTGAAAAACGTATAAAGTTATTTCTGGCAACAAAAAAAATTGAACCGGTTGATACTGAAATTGACGACAGAATTAGAATTATGGTTGCTGCCAGTGCCATCATCCCTATGTTTGCATTTCCCGGATACAATTATCCGAATTTGAGGGAAATCTTGATTTACCCGAATAGTTTTGACGAAAAGTTTCAAACCCAACGTTTCGAAGGGCATAAAGAATTCATCACTGGTATGGTAGGCAACAGGTTTATGAATGGGACAATGATTATTTCAAAACCTGATTTGATAAGTGCTTATGATGGGAGAGATCATAAAAGCAATGTGGGTATTCACGAATTTGTTCATCTTATTGATACCGTTGACGGGGTAACTGATGGCATTCCCGAAATCCTTTTAAAACATACGTATGCTGCACCATGGCTGTATTTAATTAAAGAGGAAATGTCGCGCATTGAAAAAGGCAAGTCTGATATCAGCCCTTATGCACTTACATCCAATGCTGAATTTTTGGCTGTGGTAAGTGAATACTTTTTTGATAATCCTGATAAATTCAAGAACAGGCATCCCGAACTGTATCAATATTTATCAACTATTTTTCATCAAAATCCATAGATAATTATCAGCAAATTACTCGATAAAGGAGATCCTAAGAAAAGTACGTTACTTTCCGATGCAAAATTTCGAAAAAATATTACCCAGGATCTCATCTGTGGTGACCTCGCCGGTGATCTCACCCAGGTAATGGAGGACCTCCCGGATGTCCTGCGCAAGGAAATCCGGGGAAAGTCCGGTTTGCAGCCCTTGCGAAACCCTGTCTATGGCTTCCCCTGCATTTTTAAGGGCTTCGAAATGGCGTACGTTGGTTACAATCACATCGTCCTCGCCATGCTGGTCCCCCCGCACAAGCTCGAGCAGGAGGGAGGCCAGGGCATCAATATTATCCCCGTAGGAGGCCGAGATGGGGAGCACATGATCGCTTTCTGTCAGGTTCCTGAACTTCTTACGGTCCGACAGGGCGGCAATCTGCTTTTCTCCCAGGAAATCAATCTTATTCAACAGGATGACCAGTTTCCGGTCGCTGCCTTCCAGCCGTTTCTTGATCTTGCCGATCAGGCGGTCAATTTCCGGGATCTTTTCGGTAGCGTCGATGACGTAAAGTACAATATAGGCATGCCCGATCTTTTCCAGGGTTTTTTCGATCCCTATGGTTTCAATGGTATCGGAGGTTTTCCTCAGTCCCGCTGTATCGATGAAACGGAATGAGATCCCGTCCATGGTGATCACATCCTCAATGACGTCCCGTGTGGTGCCCGCAATTTCAGACACGATGGCACGGTCCTCGTGAAGAAGGGCATTCAGCAGGGTGGATTTCCCGACGTTGGTCTTACCGGCAATGGCAACGGGAACCCCGTTCTTGATAACGTTTCCAAGCTTGAAGGAAACGATCAGTTTCCGGATCAGGCCGGAGATCTGTTTAACCAGTTCCTGAAGGTCTTTCCGGTCGGCAAACTCCACGTCCTCTTCGCTGAAATCGAGTTCCAGCTCGATCAGCGAGATGAAATTTAAAAGCTGTTCCCTGAGCACGGCTATCTCGGAGGAGAAGCCACCGCGCATCTGGTTCATGGCAACCCTGTGGGATGCGGCTGAACTGCTGGCAATCAGGTCAGCCACCGCCTCCGCCTGGGACAGATCCATTTTCCCGTTCAGGAACGACCTCATGGTGAATTCCCCCGGACCGGCAAGCCTGGCCCCTGCCTTGACCAGCAGTTCCAGTATCTTTTGCTGGATGTATATGGCACCGTGGCAGGATATTTCGATCAGATCCTCCCCGGTGTAGGAATGAGGCGCCCTGAACAGGCTTATAAGCACCTCGTCGATGATCTCCTCCCCGGAAACGATGCTGGCGTAGTGGATGGTATTTGCGGGGAGTTCCTTCAGGTCTTTTGCCCTGGAAGGGAAGTGAACGAGCCGGGCAGCAATTTCATAGGCATCCCTGCCCGAAAGCCGGAGGATGGATATGGCCCCGTTGCCGCGGGGGGTAGCTATCGCACATATGGTGGCATCATCAATCATAAGCTGCTGAGATACATCCCTTTTTCCATGAAAAACGAAATTAGTGAATAATTCATTACTTTTGGCTTTATTCAAAATCCGAAAAAAATTCTCATGAGCGTACTTGTCAACAAAAACTCAAGGGTTCTTGTACAGGGGTTTACAGGCAGCGAGGGAACCTTTCATGCAACACAGATGATCGAATACGGGACCAATGTCGTGGGAGGGGTTACCCCGGGCAAGGGTGGAAGCTCCCATCTTGACCGCCCGGTTTTCAATACGGTGGAAGAGGCCGTCCGGGGAACCGGGGCAGATGTCTCCGTGATCTTTGTCCCCCCCGCATTTGCAGCCGACGCGATCATGGAGGCCGCGGATGCCGGCATCCGGGTCATCGTGACCATTACCGAAGGGATCCCGACCCAGGATATGGTGAGGGTGAAGGAATACCTCTCGGGCAAGGACTGCAGGATGGTGGGACCCAACTGTCCCGGCGTCATTACCCCGGAAGAATGCAAGGTGGGGATCATGCCAGGTTTCATCCATAAAAAGGGCGGTGTGGGAATTGTTTCGCGCAGCGGCACCCTTACCTACGAGGCGGTGGACCAGGTGACCAGGCTGGGGATGGGACAATCCACCTGCATCGGTATAGGTGGCGACCCCATAATCGGGACCACTACACTCGATGCCATAAAGCTGCTCATGGGGGACCCGGAAACCGAGGGGATCATCATGATCGGCGAGATCGGGGGCAGCATGGAGGCCGATGCCGCATACTGGGTAAAGGAATCCGGCACCAAGCCGGTAGTCGGTTTCATAGCGGGACAAACGGCACCAAAAGGTAGGCGGATGGGCCACGCGGGAGCCATCATCGGCGGAAAGGACGATACGGCTGCTGCCAAGATGAAGATCATGCGGGAATGCGGGATCAGGGTAGTTGAATCTCCGGCAGATATAGGCCGAAGCATGAAGAAGGCCCTCGGAAAAAACTGAAAAACGAAATAAATATGGAGTTACTGGAAGGAAAAATTGCACTGGTGACCGGAGCAAACCGGGGTATAGGCAGGGCAATCGCCTTGGGAATGGCCCGCGAGGGGGCAAGCATAGCCTTTACGGACCTTGCCATTGATGAGAACACGAAATCCCTGGAGGCTGAACTCGGAAAACTGGGAGTTAAGGGAAAGGGCTACGCCAGCAATGCAGCCAGTTATGAAGAAACCGAAAAGGTAGTTGCCCGGATCGTGGAGGACTTCGGTACCATTGATATCCTGGTAAACAACGCCGGCATCACAAAAGACACACTACTGATGCGCATGACAGAGGACCAGTGGGATGCCGTAATCAACGTCAACCTTAAATCGGTCTTTAATTTTACAAAGATCGTCCAGCCTGTCATGCTCAAGGCAAGATCCGGGTCCATCATTAACATCAGTTCCGTTGTCGGGGTGGCCGGTAATGCGGGACAGGCGAATTATTCCGCCTCCAAGGCCGGGATCATCGGATTTACCAAATCGGTTGCAAAGGAAGTCGGCTCGAGGAACATCCGCTGCAATGCCCTTGCACCGGGATTCATCATCACGGAGATGACCGACAAACTTCCCACCGAGGTCAAGGAAAACTGGATCAAGACCATTCCCCTGCGCCGCGGCGGTACTCCCGAAGATGTTGCCAATGCCTGCATTTTCCTGGCATCCGACCTCTCATCCTATGTCAGCGGGCAGGTCATCAATGTTTGCGGAGCCATGCAAACATGATGACGATAGGTAAACGGATCGCAATATTCTGTCTGATCCTTGGCACGGGTTGTGCACCGATGAAGGAGATCGATATCCAGATCATTTATCCGGCCGAGGTAACCCTTCCCCTGAGCGTTCACGAGCTCGCATTCCTTAACCGTTCTGTAATCCCCAGATTGCTCCATCCCGATTCATCCAGGTGGACGGACGAAGAGTATTACATCCTCGATACCATCATGAATAACTGGATCTTTAACGGCGTCAGGCAGTCCATGATGGAATCCCCGCTTTATGATCTGGACGCCATAAACATCATCCGTTCCAGGCGGTCCGATACCATCGGATTGCTGAAACCAATGACCGCCGGCCGGATGAATCAGCTCAAGAGGGTTCATCCGGCGGATGCGGTGATCAGCCTCGAATACTATGACCTGATCGATAGCTCGAAGGCTTACATGATCGTGGCGAAAGACGAAGATGGCCTCCCGGCGTTCGAGGTGGAAGCATACCTGGGACTGTATTCCAGCGCTGCGTGGAGGATCTATGACCTTATCCTGGATACGGTCATCGACTTTCATGCCATCAGGGATACCATGACCTGGTATAATGACGGAGAAACCTTTGAATTGGCGGTGGAAGGCCTGCCTCCTGCCATCGATGCGGTTCGTGCAGCGGCATTCAACATCGGTACCATTTACGGAAAACGCATTAGTCCCGTATGGCTCGAAACGCCGCGCTATTTCCATGCCCTGGGCGGGAAGGAAATGAAACAGGCTGCGAAGCTGGCGGGACAGGGGAACTGGCAGGATGCAGCAGCGATATGGAAGAACATTGCTTCCGGCGAGAAGCGCAGAGCAGCTGCACACGCCTGCTTTAACATGGCCCTGTTCTTCGAGACGGAGGATGAAATTATACCGGCGCTGGACTGGGCTGTGAAGTCCTACGCGATCCGGCAGGAAACACTGACCAGGGAATATATAGAACTGCTGAAGCAGCGCTATGAAGACTGGAAAAAATTAATAAAGCAGATCCCGGCCTTTACAGATTAGCGCTCAGGGGACTGGAATTACTGGTTCAGCGGAGGAACTTCTCCCTGTTCTGGAGGTTCAGAAGGCCGAGAAGGAGGAATACGACGCTCGAAATGCCCAGGATGATCCGGTTCTGCCGGATGATCTCGTGCCAGACAATCTCGTTAAGATCGTCAGGGGAGGCGAAGGGATTCAGGAATACGTTCCATTTCGAGTACTCCAGCTCATCCGTGAGGATCAGGAACACCAGTCCCAGTACCACCATGATCACCGCCGTTGCATTCCCGTTTTTGACTATGGTTGAAACGCAGAATCCCAGCGTTGAGGTGAATATTGCCAGGATCATCAGCTGGGTCACCATTTTGAATACCGGGATGCTTACCAGGGCATAATGGGCGATCCAGGCGAAGGGAAACAGGACGGCAAATACGATGACAAGGACCATCAGCATCCGGACCAGCCAGACCTTGTAGCGGTAATCCGGGATGCCGAAAATAATCTCCAGGGTGCGCTGGTCAGCATCGTTCTGAATCCCGAAGGCGGAAGGGTAAAAGACCAGAAGGATGGTCGGAAATATCAGCAATCCGTATACATCAGAGGTCCCCATATAACTTTCATCCAGGGCCCGGATCGTTCCGAGAAGCAGGAAGAATCCCAGCGCGGCAAAGATGAAGTACACGAATTTCCCTCCGAAGACAATTCTCATGTTATACCTTGCCAGCCGGGAAATATTCTGTCCTATGTTTCTGAGTTTTTTCATAGCGTGTTTCAGGCCATTTTTTTGTTGGACTGCAGGAGCCAGAGGTAGGCATCCTCCAGCATGGGGTTTTCCTCTTCGGCGGATTCGAACGGTTTAACTGCGGAAATGCAGCGTATCCTGATCCGGTCATCGTCCCTCATGTGATGCATGACCAGAAGGTTCCTGGTCCGCTCCTCGAATTCACCGGCCGGCAGCATCACCTTCCAGACCTTGCCCCTGGCGATCTCGGTCATCTCCCTGGGTGTGCCGTTGAAAAGGACTTCACCGTTGTTAATAACGGCCATGGTTTTGCAGGAACTGGAAATATCCTCGATGATATGGGTGGAGAAGATCACGATCCGTTCGCGGCTCAGTTCCACCAGCAGGTTCCGGAAGCGGATCCGTTCCCTCGGGTCGAGTCCCGCTGTCGGCTCGTCCACGACCAGTATCCGGGGAAGGTGAAGGAGGACCTGCGCGATCCCGATGCGCTGTTTCATCCCTCCCGAATAGGAGCCGATCTTTTTATTGCGGCTGTCCCACATATGTACCGCTTCCAGCACTTCCCGGATGCGTTTGCGGCGGATCTCCGCATCCGTTATGCCTTTCAGCATGGCCTGGTAATCCAGGTATGCGGCTGCCGTCATGTTCTCGTACATGCCGAATTCCTGGGGCAGGTAGCCGATCAGTCCCTGCAGTTCCTCCCTCTTCTCCTGGGTATCGATCCCGTTGATCCATATCTTTCCGTAACTCTGTTCCAGGACCCCGCAGATGATGCGCATCATGGTGGATTTGCCGGCTCCGTTGGGACCCAGGAGCCCGAACATGCCGGTACCTATCTCCAGTGACACCCCTCTCAGGGCTTTGAATCTTTCCCGTGAGCTCCCGATGCCGGGGATAATTTTTACAAACCATACAAACCATCTGAAAAGCTTCCGCGACTGTGCGGGCTCCAGTTTCTCCTTCCTGATCTTCCCGCCGGTATAGGCAATTGCCAGCGCAAGGTACCAGATGGTACCGGTTACGATGGTGAATGCCAGGTTTTCCCATTCCAGCTGGAAGAGCACGAGGATGAGAAGGGGACCGCCGTACCGGATGAATTCCATCACAATCCCCAGCCAGGTCTTCCGGTATATCCTTTGAAATCCCTTCAGGACGGAAATCACAAAATACCAGAGCGCTATGGAGGCAGTCAGTTTCCAGAAGGAACTGACCAGGTAGAACCATGAAAAATAGACCAGGAATGCCAGCAGGGGAACCTGCCATACAAGTGCCTGGAACCGCGGTCCCGGATCGCTTTCATCCTTCAAGGCCAGCCGGGCCATCCTGCGGCCGGCGCTGTAATCGCGGATTGCCCTGCCCTGTCTTCCATAGATCTTGACCAGGTTGGCTATCCGAATGTGCAATTCTTCCCCGGCAGGGACGATGCTGGTCCTTGCTTTCCTGAGGCTGCTGGTGATGAACCAGATGGAGGCCGGGATGCCTGTTACCACCACGACCACACCGGCCATTTTCCATATGAAAGTATCGATATACAGGTTGACCAGTACCATCCCGG
>Ga0307425_1002161_pt1 | contig 11291 bp, 11 predicted proteins | sample SalMarWE160330MG_FD_202152 | JGI IMG/M metagenome (GOLD analysis project Ga0307425, IMG submission 202152) | Salt marsh sediment microbial communities from the Plum Island Ecosystem LTER, Massachusetts, United States - WE1603-30 | ecosystem: Environmental > Aquatic > Marine > Intertidal zone >... | reverse complement strand
TTGAGAGTGTTTTCCGGAAAAATGAAACGCTATGCAGGGAAAAATTTTAAATAATCGTGATTCCACCCCCTAACTGCGAAAGTTGGGCTAAACACAGAAACAACGCCACCACAAAACCGCCGATAAGAGCACTTTTCATATCAATTGATCGAACCATAACCAATTCTCCTTTCTTAAAAATACTTCTTTAAAATACACTTCCACGCACGTATTTTCAGTAAGAATTGTAGCTCTCTTTATATAAGAGGCACTCCATCTGAAAAACGTTACAATTTTTTTAATATTTTCCTCCAATATATAGTTCGCCGAAAATGGTATTTTTACGAACAGTACAAGAATTCTTAAAAGGAAAGAATAGACATAGACACGGATTTACACCGATTGACACAGAAATAGAGTGCGACGAATCGCACCAATAATGAGTAGAATAGAATCATGCCGGTTTAAGGACTACACTGACATTTAGCTGCCAAAGGTAGAGCCAAGAAGGAAGTCTACGAATGTGATTGTCTATACAAATTCCGAAGGAATAATGAATCATTTGATTTTGAATCTATATCTCATTCTGTTGGATAACGAATAGGAATAATTAAAGTAGTGTGATTCATCATATGCTACGGGACTCTTACTCAGCTTTGATTTCTGACGGGCCTGTCCGAAAGCGCAGCGCTCGCAGCTCCTCTGTAATTGTGGCCATCCCTTGAAGGACGGCGGCAAAGAAGATTGCGATTACGGCTGCAAATAAACCAACAATCACGTCGAGCTTGCCAATCGGGATGAGGATAATTTCAAGACCTGCCAGCCCGAAGAAAAAGAAGGATAATAGTCGCAACATAGGTTACTCCCACATACACCTCAAAATCGAAAATATATCGTCACTTATAAGTAGTTGGGATTATACTGAAGCGTCCACCGGTTCAGCAAGAAAAAACGAAAATTGGCTATGGTTCCCCTGCAGGGTGCAATTTGAACGAGGGGGGCAACTCATATAACAGCCTACCCGTCGAGTCCTTGAGGACAAGGCTGGGCCTACTTCCCCCGCCAAGCTCAAGGGTGAGTTGGTGGTTACCTGAGCTATCTTGAAAACAAAGCTGTCTGACCGTAATAATTGACTGGCCTGAGCCACTTTTAACGAGACGAGCTGAACCATAGCCGGCAATCCCGCCACATAGTAGCGCTATCGCCACAAGTAAGAGAACCTGCTTTGACTTCATCGTGAGTCTCCTTATGTTAACTTTGCCAACAACGTTTATATAGTTTCAGTATAGCTAAACCTATTGGTAAAAAACAAAAGACCACACAATACGACGTTGCCGCTTCAGAGCTGTTCTGTTCGCCACGTTCAATTATAAATGTATATGCCTATTAATCAAGGAAAAATGGAGAATCTGAGAATAAGAAAGTTTGTCTCTTCGTGTCGGTGCTCAGTGGTGTGGGCCTATCAGCAGCAGAGGGACGCTGATCTTGTGCTTGAGGGTCCGTGAGACGCTTCCGTACAAGATGTCGCCCACGAAAGAGTGGCCGTGAGTGGCCATTGCTACAAGGTCATAGTCTTTTTCCTCAATCTCCTTCAATATTTCTGTATCAGGCTCGCCACTTCTGATCACGACGTGAGCCTCGATACCCCGCGTCTGCAATATCTCACAACGGGATTTCAGGCACACCTCGGCTTGCTCATGCAAAGCCCGTTCCTGGTCGAGTGTGTGGGAGTGCACAACGTGTATAAGGTAAACCTGAGCCTTATTCTGAAGCGCCAAGGCCGACACATGCTCGACGATGGCATCATCTACGTCTGAGCAATCCATAGCAACCAGTATCTTCTTGTACATCTGCATATCAGCCTCCCTTAGCAATGGTTGAATAAAGCAAGTAAATGTTCAGGATGATAACGACAGCGGAAATGACTACGGCGGCGGCGAACTCCAGTCGGCTGCTTCTAAAGCGGCCCATGATTTTTCGGTCGCGGCAGAGAATCAGCAACGGAATAAGTGTAAAGGGAAGCTGAATGCTCAGGACGACCTGACTGAAGATCAGAATGCGAAACGTGTCCATGGCCAGAATAATAATCATGAAGGACGGTATAGCTGTTACAAAAACGGAAATTCTGTAGAGCAGCGTCCGAGGATCTTCCGGCTTTCCCAAAAAGCCGGTGATCACATTGACCTCTGCCATGGACGACGTCACTGACGAGCCGACACCAGCGAAGACCAGGGCCACGGCGAACAGAAAGCCGGCAAGAGGCCCGGCCAGCGGCTTCAGCGTCGCCGAGGCTTGCTCGATGCTGTCAACGACGACATGATGGCGGTAGAAAACGGCGGCCGCCACAATGATCATTGCCGAGTTCACAACCCACCCTAAGAGCATGGCGGAAAGCGTATCGATCTTCTCGTAGCGCAAGAGAGACATTTTCTCGTCTTCGGAGATGCCCCACTTGCGGCTGTGAATCACATTGGAATGCAGGAAGATATTGTGGGGCATCACAACCGCCCCAAGGATGGCCATAGCCACGTAAATGCTGCTTCTGTTTATATTTGGAACGACCATCGCGGGGGCCAGTTCCATCCAATCGGGCTTGACGATCATAATCTCCACGAGGTAGCACAAGCCGATGATCCCCAGAAAACCCATGATGATCGCCTCGATCCGATGATACCTTTGGCTGACGATGAGGAACACTTCGAGCAACACCGTCAGCAGAGCGCCTGACCACAGCGGCATACCGAACAAAAGATTGAATCCGATGGCCCCACCGAGTAGCTCCGCCACGTCGGTCGCGACACACGCCAGGACGATGGTCAGCCCCAGAAGTGCCGATACCGGCCGGGAGAAGCGCTGCCGGATGTTGACGGCAAGAGACTTTCCAGTGGAAATACCGAGCTTGGCAGCCATGTTCTGAATCACAATCAGCATGATTGTGCTGAGAGTGATGACCCAGAGAAGCTCATAGCCGAACTTCGATCCGCCCTCGATATTTGTCGCCCAGTTGCCGGGATCGATAAACCCGACCGTGACAAGGAAACCGGGCCCGAGAAAGCTCAAAAGAGTCTTGAGAGGGAATCCTTTCTTAGCTGCTGCTATAGTGGTCATCTGTCCATCCCTGGGAGCGCCCGGTATAAAGTAAAGAAAGCACAAACTACGACGCCGACGCCTCAAAGCTGATAATAAACTTTACGTAATTATAGATGCGTCTGCCCGTTGAGCAATGAAAAACAGGGAAAAATTAAATTACCAAAGATGCGAGCTTCTTGACTGGGTAAAGCGAATTGGTTATTATAATAGGTATGAATGATTCAAAATTAAAGTTGGTCATAAACCAATGCGGAGGTGACTGGTGCCTGGTGGTGCCCCTGGTCTTCAAAACCAGTGTGGGGCTGATAAGGTCCCGGGTGGGTTCGATTCCCATTCGCCTCCGCCATTTATGAATCGCCGGAAAAGTGAACTGTTTACGTATGGCCGGTCGATATAATAAGTGAAAAGGAATGCTTTATGATAAATAAAAATACGAAAATTCTCATTTTTGGTCTGCTTGTACTGTTCGGGGTAGCATTGCTGGCATACGGCGCTCTCTTTCATTCCACAACCGTTTCAGCCCAGCAGGACGGCGAGCCGGTGATGCTTGCCAAGTCGGAATCTGCTCTTATCAAAGATGCTTCCGTCAGCGGCGTCAAGCGGGATGAATCGGGCAAGATCAAACAGACATACGCAATAGGCGAAAAGGCTCCCGAAGCCTGTTCGACGTGAGGCAGTTAAAAGGAGACCATGGTGGCCATGGTCACGAAAAACAAAACAGGCGGATTCGCTTCCAAACTAATCGGCTGGCGAATGTGGGTGCAGACGGCTTTTCTTTTGGTCTGGCTGGATCCGGCGGGCCTGCGTCTGCATACCATGTGCTCGCCCGTTTTTCACTGCTACGCGTGTCCACTGGCAACTTTCGCTTGCCCTATCGGCGTAATCGCCCAATTCGGCGCGCTGCACGTTTTTCCCTTTATAGCGGTTGGATTACTGATTGCAGTTGGAGCATTGTTCGGCACGCTTATATGCGGCTGGGTCTGTCCGTTCGGCTTTCTGCAGGACTTGGCAGCCAAAGTCCCGACGCCCAAGTTCGATCTGCCCAAATTCACTGGATACTTTCGTTATGTCGTACTGATTGGAACGGTGCTGGCTGTGCCCTACTTCTTCGGTGAAAGCCATCCGCTTTTTGTCTGCCGGGTCTGCCCGGCCGGGGCGCTCGAGGCAGCGGTCCCGACGATGGTCGGCCAGGCGATTGCCGGCACAGAAGTTGTTTGGCCGAACGCAATAAAGCTAACCATTCTCATTGTGTTCATTATCGCTATCTTTTTCATGAAGCGGCCATGGTGCAGAGTATTGTGTCCGCTGGGTGCGATATTCTCGTTATTCAATCGTATTTCGGCGTTCTTCCTGCAATTCGACGCCGACAAATGCACGCATTGTGAAAAATGTCATAAGCTGTGCGAATACGGCATCGAGCCGGAAAAGACGCCAAACGACCTGAACTGTATACGCTGTCTCGAATGTACTAAGTGCAGCCCGGATGCCCTCAATCTTGGCAGTATCTTTGAACAATCAAAAAGTAAAGAAATACAAACGCAATAGATTATTTCTCTTCCGGCTTTTCCAGCTTATCGTCCAGTTCCGTCAGGGCAAATCCTTCCGCCCGGACAATATGATTTGTATCAGTCAGAACGAGCCAGGGCAGGGATTTTACGCCCCAAGTGAAACGTATTTCCTCCTCATCGCCTTGAACTATTCCGACCGGGAAGGAGACGTTCTGGTCCTTAACCCACTCATTGAGCGTGTCCTCTGTAATCTTTGAGATTTGGATCGCTACAACAATTATTCCTTTCTGTTTCAGTATTTCTGCCTGTCTCGCTAATTGAATAACAGCATTACGTGACGGCCGTTGGTTCATGTCAAAAAAGCAAACCAACATTGCCTTGTCTTTGTTCTGGTCCGCAGAAAGATCGATTTTAATGCCGTCAAATCCGGGCAGGGCGCCGCCTACAAGCGATTGAGCATCGGTCATACTCGGCTTGACAATCAGTTCAAAATCCTCTATCGCCATACCATCGTAAAAAGCGATGGTCTTCGATGTGTCGCCGTATATGATTTCCCATACTCTGGGGACATGCTCCCACTGCGTATCCGACCTGCTATCACCGGGGCGGACCTTCGTTCTTATATGCTCGAAACGAAACCGTCCCTCCGGGTCGGTTACGGTGGTCCGATCACGGTCGAATCCGAGGTGCGTGTAAGATGTACGGTCGGTCTGCTGGATTTTCACTTCGGCATTGGGAACTGGGACCTTTTTGCCTTTTTCCATCCGCAAAAGGCGTCCGGAGACCGTTCCACCTTCCGGCAGCGTTACCTTCAAATCTTTTGTGACGGCAGGGACGTCATATACAATAATCGCCGCCTGCTTATCCGGCGAGAACAACAGGTTATATTCGGCATCTTCCTCAAGCTCTATGGCGAACCGACCCTGCTCGTCGGTTATATCACTCAATGTAGAATAGGAGGAATACGTCCATGAAAATTTACCATTTTCGCGAGGCCTTTTTATGCAGCACACACCAACAGGCACACCCGCAACGGGCGAGCCGTTCTCATCCAATGCCACACCGGCGATAATCTTGTTACTGCTCCGTATGATTTGTTCGTAGGATTTCGCAGAGATGTAGTAAGAAACCGGATTTCCTTCGCGAACTACAATACTTATACCACTGGCACCGGCGTCGGTATGGACGCGGGCCGACAGGCGTTTTTCATCGCCTCTGGCATTGACCCTGATATAAACCGTACCCTCGCACAGACCCTCAAGTGTAAAATAGCCCTTCTCATCGGTAACTGTATTGGTACGAGGCTGACCTTCGCCCACACCTTCGATGCGGGCACCGGACACAACTTTACCCTGGTTGTCAACAATTTTGCCTGAGACTGAAAGATTTGCCGGCGGCAATACCAGAGTCTCTACGTTCAAGCGATTATTCACAGTATTGTCAGCATAAGCATTGATATCCTTTTGGCCATATCCCCGGGCACTGGCGGAGACGCTGTAATTATGACCAGCCGGTAATGTTGGAATTTCATAGTTGCCGTCATCATCGGTATCTATTTGTTCTCTGCTCAAAGGCGAACCCCAATTCGACACTCTCAGCATGACCTGGACTTGAGCTCCGGCAATGCCCTTACCTTCGGCGTCCACCACCCTGCCGTTGAAAGCCATACCGGATTGAAGCGTTATATCGACCGATTTCGTATCCTCGCTGATTTCCATAGCTGCCGCCAGGTCCCGTTTTTCATGCCGTGCTACCAGACAAAAAACCATCTCCCGCACATCCGATCTCCATATTCCCGGATCCCAACTTAGTTCATATTTGCCTTCAACATCAGATATAATCTCATCGCGAACACCCATCGGACAAATCATTATTTTAGCACCTTGCACCGGCTTGCCACTTTCGTCCCGGACCACCCCACTGATTTTCCCCTGGCTTTTAAGCTGGTATTCCATCCGCAAAATCCCACCGTCCTCAAGTGTAAAATTCTTTCGAGGATCTTCGCTTTTGTAGCCGCTCAAGTAAATCCCGCTCAACTGGTATGACCCGGGCATCAGACGAACACGTGCAACTCCGCTATTATCCGATTTGCCGTATATCCATTGAGCCGTCTTTTGGTCGTTAATATTCACCTGTACATTCCCGATAGGCCGTTTTGTTTCTGCATCTTCAATGTGAACTTCAAGCAAGCCGCCTCTACTCAGTTTCATCTTCACATCGGTTACGGTCTGTCCCGCCTCAAGTGTGACATAGACCGGTTCGGCAACCCACTCGGCCGGCCCTTCCTGCGGACGAACAAGTTGCAAGAGATAGCTGCCTGCATTCAGGGCGTTTATAGTAAATGCTCCATCCATGCTGATGCTTACAGGGACTTGTCCCGGAACAGGCCGGTTTGCCTGCTGCATGATAATAAGTTCCACGCCTTCAATGTTTTCACCGGTATCTTTCGCTACAACGTTTCCTTCGATTCTTGCCTCGACCGGCAAAATTAGTTTGATATCCGTTTGGCCCGGTGCATAGCTCATTTTTTGATTCGCATATCCGGTGCTTCGATACGTATTGATAGTTGCTCTGCCGTTCTTTTTAATAATAAAGTCGGCTGTGGCCTCAGCGGGAATTTGTGTGAAGACAAATCGTCCTGACTGGTCTGTGGTAGAAGTAAGCAGTTCCGAGACGACCGGCCGGCCTAAATTCTGCTGATCCTGTCCTTCGCCAACCACGAGCAACCAAATGCTTACCTCTGCACCTGCAATAGGTTTATCGTCCTGATCGACAACAATTCCCGCCAGTTCCTTCGCACGCCCCAGTTTGATTTCAAGCTCTTGATCCTGTCTCATGCGCCAATTAGCAAAGCCAAGAGCCAGACCTGCTTTTTCCGCTACAATGTAACCATATCGGTAGACGTCACTGTCGAAGTTAACTTTAAATGAAAATTCGCCGTCCGCTTTGGTTATGACCTTCGAAAGCAGCTCCGAAGCAGGGATGTTAGTATTGTAGTTATATACCGCCTGATACAAGGCAAATTTCACTCGATCAACCGGCCGGCCCTCGGCATCGACAACTTTTCCATTGCAGACGATTTCCTTCGTCTCTTCTGCGGCTGATAGGCTAATAGGAACAAAAGCAACCATAGCCATCAAACAAAACCGTAAAAACGCTGCTTTATTTCGGCGCATAACAACTCTCTTTTCCGGCTCTCGCCTGGAGTCAATCCCTGACCTGAAGACTTATTAGACTGGCTTTTTTTTCCTGTAGATTGCCATCCCGGCGGCTGCAAGAGCGATAATTCCAACGATGATAATTACTGCCCCGTATTTCGATTTTGCAGGTTCTTCCGCAGCGGCAACAAGGGGTAATGTTGTTCCGGCAGGTTTGCTTTTGGCCGCTATGGTGTAGGCTTTGCCTTCGATCTTGAAAGGACATGCTACTTCTACGGTTGCGGTGAACGGTCCCGCCACGTTTTTGGGCTCTCGCCACGAGAGCGAACATGTGCCGCCTCAGCCGTACTGGAAGCTGTAAGTGCGGTCATACGTACCGTCTGCGCTTTTGATACGCACTTTTGGTGCCTGCGGCGGAGCGCCGTTACGGGTCAGCTCGATGCGTTCGCCGGCACGTCCTTTCATACTGTGTCTAAAGGAATGTGTTCCTTCCCTTTCAGAAGCATCGAGGGTAGCGATAATCGGCTCACCTATCGTAAGGACGGTTTGTTTGTCCTCAGTAACCTCGAAGGCATACCTTTCGCTAAGTCCGCTGCCTTTGAGCTGCCAGTTAGTGCCTTTGTCATCCTTTCGCTCTACGGCCCAGTCATAAACGCAATATTTTCCTACCGGCAGTGATACGACTGCCTTTTCTGGTTTGAGGATAAACAATCCATTCTCGCCGTTAGCGGAGAGCTGCGTAATCGACTCCGACAGTCGAACATTGCCAAAACTGACGTTCTCGGCCTTAGCGAGGTTTATGCAGGCCCCATCCCTGGCGATTTCAGGCCGGAATAGTGTTTCGTCAATTTCGATGTAGTTGCCTGTAAAAAGCGTGTCTCGACCGCCCTGCTTGCCGATCCGGACCCGATCACACTCGGTGGCATTCGCAGATTTGTCATTAAACGTCCCATTCGCATTATAGTCGAAAAGCACGCAGTGCTTCTTTTCCCCATCTACTGTGATGTCCCCCTCGTACCACCCGCCGGATGATGCGTTCAATCTATTGTCGTTAGTGCCGTATTGGTAGGAACTCAAGTTCAAATGATATGTGACTGGCCCGTCTTCGACCTCAAAGATAACTTTCACAGGTCCGAAATACGCGCTTCGCTGGTCCATTCGATATGCCGATTCAACGGTTTCGTCGTCGAGGCCGCCATTACCGTTTGAGTCGATATATAGCAAGTCGTAGGGCCCTTGTTCGTGTGTCCGGTCCAGAGCTATCCAGAGCCAGCCATTCTTGACCATAGGTGTGAGCCACTTGGCAAACAACTGTTTCTGCCCCTTGAATTGAGGCAGCTTCACACCTGCCGGCTGTTCAGTGCTTAGCTGCATTGTTTGCGACCCCACTTCGCCCAGTATCTGGCCGGCCTCTCGTGATGAGTGGTATTGCAGCCACTGTTCTTGTTGCGCGGGTACTTGCGATACCAGAATGAGCAATAAAATTCCCATTGCGAGTTGAATGTAAATTCTCTCTCTCATTTTCGGAGCCTCCAAATTCTATCGACTATTTAATTAGACCAATAGCACTCTTTACCCTCTCCGTATATTATAAGACTTGATTCTTGGATAAATGTTACAACTTTTTCTCACTTTTTGCAACATTTTTTATTTCATAAATGTTTGCCGTACCGGCACTTTCACGCAGAATCCCGATTTTCGGGTATTTCTATGCCGGGATTTTGCCCATTAAACCGGCCAATATCGGCTTGTTTTGGTGCCGCTGGCATCGGCTTTAGCCGTAGGCATGCATAAAATCTTTCGCGGAAAAAAGAATTGCTCAGCACTAAAATCATGTACGGCAGGTTAATTACGTATAAACAGACGCCAAGTACCGAGCCTACGGTAGCAGCGATAAGCAATATTGTGGAAATCGGAACAGGAGCTTGCTCAATTATACATGCAATTGCATAAAACACGAGCATGCTCGCAAGACAGATAAAGACCATCCAGATGGCCAGCCATAGCATGAAACGCACGGGACCGTAGCGTTTTTGGCAGCGCCAGCCGGCCAGTATAAAACCGAGCAGCATTGCCAATGCCGAAACAGTAAGCATTACAAGAGCCACCACAGCGGCTTGTGAGAATCCAAATCCAAGGTAGGATACAATGCCGACTAAGAAAAACGCCGTAATTAGAGCTAAAGCCAAGAAAAACGCAATCCACGGATTGAACCTGCCAAGCTTGTCAGCAAATAACCACAGAAATGTTATCCCGGCCACCAGTGAGTTGAACATCATATTAAACATTTCTATGTCTGTGGAGGAACGAAAATCCATAATCTGTGTAAGTAGAAAATACAAGATGTTTACAATCAGCAAAGGTACAAGAATAAGCAGGATGCGAGGAGTGCGATTTGTTTTGATGAGCAATATGGCAGAGGCTAAAATGAGCCACAAAGCCAGGCTTGGTATGCTATGATACAATCTCCAATTATAAACTACCTCTACTCCTTGTTTCGGTCCCAAATCACCTATATCCGAGGATGATACAAATCTCAACTCACCGAAGGTCATTGGTGGTACTCGCCACGAGTACGAGCAGGTTCCGCCTCAGCCATAAGCAAATTTGCCTTTGGCAATTTCTTTATCGCCCTTGTAAACGGTAAGTTTCGGCGGATTACTCCTGTCAGCAGCACTGGTATAAGCTTCGCCCCCGACCCCAAGCAGTTTATAGTCCAGGGTCAAAGTTTTCCCCTGCCGTTTAACTTTCAGGATTTGCTTTAGAGGAGCACCAACTTTCAACACAGCCGGTTCGTTTTCGGTTACTGTTACCCAATCGTACGTCGAGCTGCGGAGACTATTGCAGGTATATCCGTCTTTCAAACTAACGTCTTGAAGTCGATATTTCCCTACGGCGAGTTTTACGACCTCATTCGGTTCATTGAACTGTTCCGTGCGGCCATTTTTCCGACACAGAACCAGCCGTTCGACATGCTTGCCCTCAATCTTCAACTCGCCCAAGGCTTGTTCCTGCTCCTGTACCAGAGCATTAGAAGCATTTTTAGATAGTAGAAATGCAACAATAAAGAATAAAACAAACGAAATAGTTTTATGGCTACGTAATAACATTGTTTTCATCCTTGTTTTACGAACCTGTTAATATTATAGACGTTCCCGGGCAAATAACATTTAAAAAAACTTAATTCTTGCTGTATTTTCAGCCGGCATTTGACTACAATAAGTTAATACGTCAATTTTTTAAGGAGCTGCCACTCATGAGAAAAAGCACTGCCGAAAATAAATTGGTTTTTTCTGCTGTATTGGTTTTTTTGTTGTCTTTTGTTCTGATATTTTTTGTTGGTTGCAAGAAAAAAGAGAAACCTGAACAGCAGGCAGTAGAATCCAGGGAAACCAGGCTGGACTCTGATTCGCAGAAGACCGAAACATCAGAAAAGATCGGCCTGCGTATTCTGTATGCCGGCCTGCCAAATACGGATCGAGCAAAAGACTTCGTGGATTTTCTCAAAGGGCATTTCCAGCAGGTAGAAACCACGGATTACAATACCTTTACGGGC
>Ga0307425_1002160_pt1 | contig 11294 bp, 8 predicted proteins | sample SalMarWE160330MG_FD_202152 | JGI IMG/M metagenome (GOLD analysis project Ga0307425, IMG submission 202152) | Salt marsh sediment microbial communities from the Plum Island Ecosystem LTER, Massachusetts, United States - WE1603-30 | ecosystem: Environmental > Aquatic > Marine > Intertidal zone >... | reverse complement strand
TGAGTTGGCGTCAAATTTTCGGCACGCCGATCGACACCAGCTTCCAGCCTTTTTTTTTACCGGGATTTCTGTTCCTATTCGTGTCTCTCCTCACCTTATTCGTGCAACAGATTACTAAAAGTCAGGCAAAAAAAGCTGCCAAAAAATCGTTGAGAATGCTCCTTGCCCCCACAATAGCCCTTGCTTTCGCTGTGCCTATGGTCAAAGTCTTTATCAACAGCGGAATCCCAGGAGGGCTGGATAAAATGCCCGTTGTTCTCGCCTCAGGAGCGTCTGCTCTTGTCGGAAAAGCTTGGGTGGGATTGGCTGCTGTGATCGGCTCTTTGGGAGCATTCATCGCAGGGAGCAACACATTCTCCAACATGATGTTCAGTTTGTTCCAGTTCGCGACAGCGATCAAAACGGGTGTCGTACCTGGAGTCATCGTCGCCCTCCAAGTGGTCGGAGGAGCCGCGGGAAATATGATATGCGTGCACAACGTGGTCGCGGCATCGGCTGTCGTGGGATTGATCGGAAAAGAGGGACACCTCATCCGCAAAACCCTTATCCCGATGATCTATTACCTGATCGCGGCAGCCATAGTCGGCATTGCCATGCAACAATTTTTCAGAATTTAATACGGCGATACAGGACCTTCCCGGAGAGCGGGTGATTGGCATTCAAAAGGAATTATGCAAGTTAATCCTTGTGTAACATCAATTTTTCGATCTCTTCCAGTTCTTTGGGCACATCTTTTGTCAAAACCTCGCACCCACCTTTCGTGATTAGAACGGTATCTTCGATCCTGATCCCGAAGTTTTTTTCTGGATAGTACAGAGCCGGCTCGATGGCAAAAACCATGCCTTCTTTCAACGGGACACCTATCGGGCCTACATCATGCACACACATACCCACATAGTGTCCTATTCCTCCCCTCAATCCCCTGGGATCTAAACCCTTTTGTTTCATGACATCGGCCACATGTTTTTGAACATCCGTCGACGTCACCCCAGGTTTATACGCTTCGATACAGGCCTTCTGAACGGCTAGCACGATCTGGTATGCCTCTCTTTGTTCAGGAGTAAACCTACCTGAAACAGGCCATGTCCGGGTAATATCCATGCAAAGGTAATCGAGATCGGCCCCAAAATCCATCAGCACCAAATCGCCAGACTCTGTCTTTCTCGCATTTTCATCGTAATGCCAGATGCAGGAGTTGGGACCCGAACCCACTATCGGGGGATAGGCTGCCCCCTTGGCCCCATTTTTGAGTATGACATGCATTGCCGCTGCTTCGATCTGATACTCGAAAATACCTGGTTTGGTGGCCAGCATGGCCTGCTTAATTCCTTCCGCCGAGATTTTTCCGTTCCTCCTCAAGATTTCGATCTCCTCGGCTGACTTGATCACCCGCATATCATCGATCAAAGGAGTGATGTCCTGAAAGGCCAAAACCGGATACCGCTCCTTGAGTTTTTTTATCCGGTAATTGTCGAGAGAAATCTGGTCGTTGTAGTGAGTCCTGTTCTTGCGGCCCACAAAAATCAGTGTCTCCCAGCGGGCATTGTCCACAGAATCTTTTGGGGATAGCCGCATGTGAAAGGTCAATCCATGTCCTCGGGCATTCCGCGCTATAAATTCATCGAAATAGGAAACCGGATAGATATCTGTAAAACCCGTTTTTTGTTCAGCATCCTCATCGTTTAAAAGATTTTCTCCTTCGATCATTATCTCTCTGGGTGTCTGCCTCGGAAGGAACAAAAAGGACTCCTTGGTTTTCGGAGTCAAAATCACGATCGCCCCTGCATCTTCTATCCCTGTGAAGTAGTAAAAGTCATTGTCCTGCCGGAAATGTCCTCCAGGTGTGGGCAAACAATCGCCAAACAAGACGATCATTCCGCTATCCAAGTTGTCCATCAAAGCCTCTCTACGTCCGTTCATTTCCTCTTTGGAATATCCGACTCTTTGGGCAAACAGGATGGGATGGAGGGCCATAACAGACAAAGCCAAAAGAACGAGCCAGAACTTTTTCCGGGGCATGACAGCCTCCTATTTGTCGATTTTGACGATCCTTCCTTCGATCTTGTAATCCAGGCTTTCGTACTTTTCCAACCAGCTGATCAGGACTTGATTGATAAACACGCCTATATCCTGACCGTCTCTTATAGGAAAACCGAAATATTTATCCTTGGCTTGGCTGACCAGGTAGTTGTTGCTCACGACAGTGAAGACTTTATCCGGTTGAAGGACCTTTCCGTCTTCAACCAGGATCTCCCCATTAACAGAGATGTGCCGAATCCGTTTTCCCAAAAGTTCCGAATTTTTGGAATAGTAGGAATAACGCAATCCCGATATCTGAAGTCTATCCCAATCTTTTTCCACATCGTGTTCAAGAAGGTCCTTGATCTCCTTCCCGGTGAGTTCGAATTGCACCAGGGTATTCCGGAAGGGAGACACTTCGAAGATATCCCCTTTCGTGATCGGACCTGCCAATAGATTGTCCCGAATTCCTCCTGAATTTTGAAAGCTTATATCGGCTCCCGTTTTCCAGCGCATGGCATCTGTTATCCAATTTCCTAGAGGATTCTCTACTGATTTTCCCTCATAATAATAATCTCTTTTTGCCCTGCCTATCTCCTTGTCATATTCTGATCCGACCGCTTCATCCACATGTTTGACCAACGCACTAATTTCTGGGGAAGGTTTCATTCCTTCTTCCGTCCACAACCGGACTTGTTTTCCTTCATAATCCATCACGCGATCGTTTTGGACATTCACTTTTAAATACCCCAGTGATCTTTGGTGTCCGAGAGTGGACTGGATCAATACCCCATTGACCTTCTCGAACTGGCCTTCTTCGGATGCAACCAGAATGACATCGATTCCTGAGACATTTTTGGCGACATCCAAGGCTTCGTGGTATTTGCCATGGAACATAACGACGATCAGGTCCGACTTTTTGTCCAATTCAGGGATCCTGGACTGAAGGGTTGTAACGACGGGCAAGATGTCCAAATCGGCGATGCGCTCCCTCAAAACTTCGATCACGAATCTTTCCGACATGATCCCGATAAATCCTATGTTCAGCTCTCCGACTTTGGAGATATGGTATGGCCTCACAGGCAGGAGCTCGCCAGTTTTTTTGTAAACGATATTGGACGCAACCGTCGGAAAATTCGCCAGCCGGGCAAGTCCCAGGGCATTGTCGGGACCCAGATCAAACTCATGATTCCCGAAACACCAGACATCACAACCCAGCTTGTTCAAGAATTCGATCATCAACCCGCCGATGACATTATTGTATTCCAATTCTGCCGCCAGAGTTCCTGTCATGATATCCCCAGTGTCGACATAAAGGACATGATCCTCGCATCCCCTGATGGCATTTATGTAGTGGCAAGTGGCCTCCATACCCCCTATCCATTTTTCACCATCTTTGGTTTTAATTTTGTATGGTTTATAGATCCCGTGCGTGTCGTTGGAATGAAGAAAAACGATGGTTTCCGAAAAAAGAGTGGGAACAGCTAAAAAGAAAAGGATTAAGCTCAAAACAAATGACTTGGATTTGCTCACAAAAAGGCTTATAGCACAGACAAAAAATTAAAGTCAAATAACGTTATCAGCCTTGCGGCTAGTTTTTGATGACTTTATAGGACGCTTTTTCCAAAAATAGGTTATCTCGTTCATCCGATCGAACAAAATAAATATAATTCTCTGAAATGTATAGGGGCCTATCGGACACGTGCGCGGTTCCCAAGAATTCACCCTTTACCGAAAAAATATCCACCTGAATCGGGCCCGTCTCCATTGAAATGTCATTTTTTATCCGAAACACGAAGACATATTTCTCGGTCATCAAAACATAATCGAAAAAGATCTTTTTATCAGGAATTATTTTAATGAGGCTTCGAATGACACTCCTTGGCCATCCGTGTTCTTTCCCAAGGGTTTCTATTTCGCTTTCAAAATATTTTTTTTCCTTTTTGCTGAAGCTTTCTGGCTGTATCTCTTTGCGGATGTGGCTGATGGTTTCTCCTTCCTCATTCAGAACTAAGATGTCGTACCTATCCCCTATTCCCACGACAGAGTATCGACCAGCATGAGCAAATTGAAGGGAGGGAGCGAATTCAGAGCGTGAAAAATTGAACATGACCTGACGGCCGCTTTCGTCCGGAGCCGAAACCGAAAAAGCGCTGATGGGAACCTGAAAAAAGTTTTTCAGGATGTTGTTCTGGTTATCGACCATCACCTGGCTTCGATTATCCTTTCCCCAACTCCATGAATAAAACCGATCCTCTCCTATGAAGCCGACAGCCAGGCGGCCATCTAGATGAATTCGTTCGATAAAATGCCCCTCTTCATTCAGGAAAGTCAAATTATACATTTCATCTGCAACGACAAGACGTCTTTTTTGTGTGAAGGCTAAAAGATGGGGATTTTGGTAATCGCCTGGCCCCTGCCCTTTCTGACCGAATGTCTGGATCAGTTCTCCCCCAGGCGAAAATTTCAAAACCTTGTGCTCCATCCTGTCCAGCACGTACAGGTTGGAATCGGGATCCTCGCAAATGGAAGCAATCGAGGCAAAAATCAAATCTTTGTTGCCGATCTCCATCTTTTTATCGATCTGCAGCTGGATCTTGTTTGCGGCCCCAGCAACTCCAATATGGGCAGCCATGATCCAAAGAAAAAGGATAATTATGCTTTTTTTTCTCATCACCCGATTATACTGCAATCTCGAAACAATTGTTAAGGCGAGCCGATATCGTAATGGAATGGGATAGATTGGCTTTTAAAAGCGCGGAAAAATTTAGGTCTATGACAGAGTGGGGATCTATTGTTTCTTGAGCTCGATATCCCCTTGATCGCCTTCTGCTGTTTCCCAATACCCCTTCATCGTGTCATCTTCCACTTCTAGGGTGATCCAAACGGTCAGAGTTTCCATATCCTGGGAGATCGTGAAGTTAAATGTCAGGGTGCCATTCTCGAATTCGATATCTTCACATTCTGTATCCATCAACATACCCAGAGAATCGGATATGGTGGCTGTGTATTCGCCATCTTCTTTTTTGATAATGAGGGTCATCTCATCTTCGCCTTGTTCAGGGACAATGGTGGATCCCACCCATGTTCCGCTCAAATCGATTTCCTGGCTGAAAGCGAACACAGAACAAAAAGTCACGATAAACACAAACAAAGCCGAAATAAGGATTAATCTCTTCATATGCCTCTCCTTTCACACAAATTCACACAGGTTCATCCTATAATACGCAGATTATAGCTCAAAAGTTCTCTGATGAATTAGCTCTGTATTTCCCCGTCGATCCCGATCACGATTTTCTTGACGTGGATATTGGTTCCCGACATCTCCACTGCTTTCTCGACAATGTGATTCAAACCAGAACAACAGGGCACCACCATGGTGGCCACGGTCAGAGAAAAGATGGTGTTGTTCTTGAGAATTTCTGCGATCTTTTCGATATAAGGACTTGTGTCGTCCAGCTTTGGACAGGCTATAATCAGTTTTTTCCCCTTCAGCAGATCCCGGTGAAAACTCCCTAGGGTAAAAGCGGTGCAATCGGCAGCTATCAGGAGATCGCTTTCTTTGAAGTACGGGGCAAGCGGCGAAACCAGGTGCAGTTGGATGGGCCATTGGCTCAGCTCGCTATTCCCGGATATGGCCTTCCCTTCCAGAGTGGGGGCTGCTTTTTTGATCTCTTGTGCCATGCTTCCAGGGCAACCACAAGCAACGGGTGGAACCTCGGTTTGATATCCATGGACATGAGCTGCAGCTTCTTTGCCTTTAGTCATCAACACGTGTTCGAAGGTTTCTTTCGGATCGTATTGATCGCTTTCCCTTTCCACGATTTTCAAAGCTCCCGTCGGGCAAACATCCAAGCCAGGACTGCCTTGTTCTCCTCATCCAGGACAAGGGCTCCCTCTGCACAAGCCTCGGTACAGATACCGCACCCGTCACAATTATCTCTATCGATCTCGATGATTTTTCTATTTGCCATTTCGTCTCTCCTTAATAATTGCTTGATCTTCCATGTACATGATAATCGAGCGAGCAGCAAATTTCCTTGACTTTGGTCAAATTTAATTACTCCATTTTCCTATGCTATAATACTTGCCTCGCCCGGAAGGAGTATGCATGAATAAGGAAGGACAGGAGCATCCGAACATCATCCTTATCGTTATCGATGCTCTGCGATCGAAAAATCTCGGTTGTTATGGTGGGGAATCGCATGCCAGCCCCAACATCGATATGCTAGCCAGAAATGGAATCCGATTCGAAAACTGTTATTCCTGTTGGAACACGACCGATCAAAGCCTGACTTCTATTTTCACCGGTAGATTTCCAAGAACCCACGGCATCATTCATCATGGCGACAGAGTGACCCGTGAAGATTTGTTGACCTTCCGGAAGCTGAACGCAAAAACGCTTGCAGAAGTGCTTCGGAAGAAAGGATTTCGAACTTTTGCGGTGGATTGGATGGGAAGATGGTTCCGGCGTGGATTCGATTTTTATGGGTATGAACCCGATAGAAATATATGGCAAAAACTTTTTTACACGATCGGTACCCTTCCGTATGTGCATATTCGTTATATGATCGCCCATATCTCATTGTTGAAGATTTATTCCAAAAAAAGGAAAACTTCCATATCCTCGATGTGGAAGGGATTGAAAGGTGTATGGAACACATTCCGGTTCACGTTCGAGTTGGCCAGAGTACAGGATGCCAGAAATGTCACCAAGTTAGCTCAGAAGATCATCGAAAAATCTAAGGAAGACAATTTTTTTCTTTTCCTCCACTACTGGGATACCCACACACCTTATAATTGCCCGAAGAAATACATGGACCGGGATAAACCACGCGGCAAATCCATCGAAATCATCGCATCAAAATACAAAGGCGCGGTGAATTATGTGGACAATAGCATAGGAATATTGATCGAATTTTTAAAAAATCACAAGATCCTGGAAGACACGCTGATCATCATCACATCGGACCATGGCGAGAGCCTTACAGAACACGAGATATATTTCGATCATCATGGATTGTATGAAGTGACCACCCATGTCCCATTAATCCTGCATCATCCGAAACTTATTCCCAGTCCGAAAAGAATAGACGGTATAATCCAGCACGTGGATCTTGTGCCCACCATCCAAGATTATTTGGGCATCATTTCAGATAACCAGGGATTCGATGGGGTCAGCTTGAAACCTTTGATAGAAGGAGAGGCAAAAAACATCCGCAAGTATGCCTTTTTCGAAGAGTCATATGTTCAAAGGAAAATTGGGTGGCGGAATGAAACGCACAAATATATATATGCCCCTGACGGGGTGGGCATGTGCAATTATTGCCAAAAAATCCATGCCGGAGTCGAGGAACTGTATGATTTGGAGATAGATCCGGGAGAAACGGATAATGTTATTTCAGAAAATCGCATGTTGGCCGACCGAATGAAAGGGGAACTGGAAAGCTTGCTCCATAAGTTAAACACAAAAAAACAACAACGCCTTGAAAATAAAAACGTTACAGACGCAGAAGATCTACAGGATCTTTCAGATCAAAAAAAGATTAAAAAGAAACTCCGCAGCCTTGGTTATATGGATTGATCCCCTGATATATAACTATTCACATAATCGACGATGGGTTCCGGTTCCAATCCGTCGAAACATTTCACTTCAGGACAAGCCTTGAAGATTTTATCGATACAGGTGAGATTTTTACATCGGGGAAAAACCTCAAAAACTTTCGAAGGCGCCTTCTGGGGAGCCGCAATATGTTCATCTGAATAGGAATCATATCCATAAATCTTCGAACTCGTCGCTCCGAAAATCCCCACCACGGCGGTCGAATTCCGAAAACTCAAGTCGGAGTCCAGGATGATTTTTTTCGATGCCGCTATGTGAAGAGGAGCCGTATCTCCGGTTATGAATATATCGGAATAATCGGTCAAAGCGGCATAAACATCGATAGGCGTATCTTTAGGGATGATTGTAACTCTATCGACGCAGGAAGAGGGGATCTCACGGAGCAACTCTTTCTCGATCCCTTGAAATGTGAAGCCACAATTCATAAGAACATGGGTATCGGGATTGGCCAGGATCCCCTTCAACACTCCTTTCTGAATTTCTAAAGGAATGCGGGTGTAAGCGCAGGATGTATCTGGATTCAAAAACACTTTTTTGGAATCGGGTCTCAAGTCGAGTTTTCTTAACATCTTCTGAGCTCTCCGGAAAAGATTTTGTGTTGTGTAAAAACAGTTATGATAGAAATCCTGCTTTTTCTTTCCCCTCTTTGCCGGTTTCGAGACGAGAGTTTCGATCAATTCCTCAGCGAATTTGCTCATTTGGAGGGAAATATGCGCTTCGCTGCTGGATGTGTAATCGCGAATAATATTCGAGATCAAACGTGATGAGTAGATCACAGGTGAACGGGAAGACTGAAAATGCTTGGAGGTAAAATAGGGATTGAGGTTGAAGATCATGTCGAAGCGAAATCCCTTCAATAGATTCCGAAGGTTGGAAAAATCTCTCTCAGAAGGATATCCGATATTCCTGAACAAAGGAAAATGTTCGTCAATATTCGGATTGGTGCAAACCAAAGGGGATGCGCTTTTTTGGTATATATAGCTGATTTCGATATCAGGGAAAGCATTCTTTATCGGGGCGATAAATGACTGACAAATCATGGCATCGCCGATATTGATATCCGGGATTACCAGGATTTTTTTCAAACGCCCGATCTGGCGAAGTTTTTTTGTGTTCCTTTTTTTTAAATACCGGTTGAGTCTTTCGTTCAAGGAAAGACGTTTGAGAGTTCTATCTATAAGGGGACTCGATATTCGAGCAACTGGCCGCAAGACCTGATCTCTGGATAACATGGATATTCTTAATTTGTATACCATATCCCAGTGCAAAATTCAAGAATCGGAACTCCAGGTCAGGGGAATACGTTAGGAGGACTGGAATCCTATTTATTGAATTATTTCGTGCGTGCGACCGCAGGACCGTAATACAGAGAATTGAAAAACAAGAGGAATGTCCCATGGGGCTGGGCGCGGTTCTGGGGTCGAAATCCGAACATAATAATTCGGCCCTTTCCGTATCCGACCTCGACCAGTGCCGGTTTGTTGTGTAAAAGATGTTCTCCTATCAGGCGGCCGCTCAAGAAGGGCTGGCTATCAGGATAACGGACTATGATTTTAATGTCCAAACTCAAGCGGGCACTATCCGGGAATTCAAAAAATGGACTCTCAAAGGAAAGCACATTGGCTGTAACATCCATTCCAAAACCGATCGGATGGGTGTTGTCTACGTCAGCTTTTAGAATGGCACTGGGGCAAAAAAACTTAGTGGCAGGATATTTGTGGGACCAATCCTGTAATGGAATCTTGAAATGATCTATGGGCAACTGGCAGGAGGAATTGAGAGTGATCAAGGTCCCCCCATCTTTGACGAACTCAATAAGCGATGCCAATCCTTGCTCTCCGATTCCGCCGGCGTATCGAGGAGGAACTCTTCCCTCTCTGTGGCCGTGGACAATTCGCGGAGCAGCAATATTCGTCACCAGGATAACATCGTATTTATTCACAAGATCGCCGTTGCGAATGTCTTCATCATGAATGGTCGTGTAGGGAAACTCCCATTTATCGAAAATCCAACGAGTCCAGCCCTCGTCCATATTGGCGACCCAAGGTTTGTAAAGGCCCAATCTAAGGGGCTTGAGTTGGATAAGTTTCCCTGGAGGATCTGCTGCATATATTTGAAGATGGAATTCTTTGGCAAGGGACTGGATTTGATTCTCTAATCCAGAGCCAGAGACGATGATGGTGCCTAACGGAAACCTCTGTCCGTTGACTTCGAAAGAGTCGGCGGCCCAGCCGACATTAGCGCCTCCTGCTAGAAGCCTGTTTACGGCACGGTAGCTGTCCAAGACACGATGATCAAGGATATACGTTTCCCCACTTCCAAAAACTTTTCCCGCGGGAGGGAGTGCTATTTCAACCTTTTGAAGTGAAGCATCGAAGGGGATATCTATTTTAAGGGCCTCAACCCCCATCTGATAGGGAAGGGTCCATCCTGTCAGATCAAAAGTCTGTTCCGGTGGTCCTCCTTCATACTGTCTCCGGTCAGGGTAGATTTGCGGGCCCAGAATATCCATGATAAAAGGACGGTAAGCTTGAGAAAGAAAAACGAGATATGTTCCCGCTGGATATTCTTTGTTTTGGGCCAAGAGGGATTTTTCGGCCCGGTGGACCTCCACTCCATTCGCGATAAGGATGTTGATCATTTTGGCAACAGTGTTGGGATCCCTCTGATCATAAGGAATGATATAGGCATATGGGGCTTGGCTTTTCCCTTTATTGATGGAGTTCCTCGCCATACGGTACATGTTCATCAGGTATTTTTCCCTATGTTTGGCCCCCGTCTCCAAAAATCCGATAACAGACCAGTAGGCGTATTCTACGATATCTCTCAGCCGCCACCAGCCTCCAGGCCAAGGGCTGGGATAGTTTATGGACTGGGAATTGCCCAATTTCCCCAGACCTCCACTTTCGGCCCCAGTCAGATCTTCCTCAGTTTGGAATATGGGGGTGGCCAGTGGTGTGGATGCAGCCTCGAACAGAATGGTGGCCACATTGTGCCAGAGGGCACAGGTATGGATCGCCGACATACGCCAGTGGTTCCAATTGGCGTAATGCATAACGCCGATCTTGCCTTGTTCTTCCAACACCGTCCGCATGTATGCACCGGTCAGTTCGATTTCGCGCGTTAGCAAGGGATCGAGAGAATGATGGCGTGGTTCATACAATGGAGAAAGAAACAGCCGGGCATCCGAATTTCCCATTTGGTGCATATCCATGAAAATCTGCGGGAACCACTCGTGATACAGGATATGATTCACATAACGTGTCTCGATCTGAGTGTGCATAAAAGCATCGCGGTTGTTATCATGGCCAACATAGTGGTGATACAACCATGGCATCGGGGATGTCTCGAATTCTGTCCCAACGTTTTGGCGGTACCAATCCACCACCAATATATTTCCATCAGGATTCCAACTGGGAACGAGAAGAAATATGACATCATCTAAAATCTGTTGGATAGAGGCACTTTTATCCGTTGCCAAAACATAAGCTAATTCTGGAGACATCTGCGTAGGGCCGATTTCGCTGGCATGCATACTGCACGTGACCAAAGCCATGGTTTTGCCTTGTTCGACCAATCGCGAGGCTTCCTGTTCGGAGATACGGCCTCGGGCAAGTTTTTTTGCGATCGCCTTGTGAAAATCCAACTGTGA
>Ga0307425_1002159_pt1 | contig 11295 bp, 9 predicted proteins | sample SalMarWE160330MG_FD_202152 | JGI IMG/M metagenome (GOLD analysis project Ga0307425, IMG submission 202152) | Salt marsh sediment microbial communities from the Plum Island Ecosystem LTER, Massachusetts, United States - WE1603-30 | ecosystem: Environmental > Aquatic > Marine > Intertidal zone >... | reverse complement strand
ACCTAATTTTAGTCAGAATTTCGCGTTTCCCTTTATTGCAAGACCATCAACATGAAAAGTGAATCGAATTCAGGTTCTTCACCGCATACTCTTAAGATACGCATCAATCCATTTTTACAGGAAAACGGCAGACTCATCGCCCAGTTCATCTTAACCCTTTTCTTCTTTGCCATAGGGATCTGGTTCCTGACGCATGAACGTGCTGAAATTGCGGATGTCAGGCATGCGCTGGCACAATCGCGATGGGAATGGGTGCTGGCCGGGATAGGCTTGACCCTGGTCTATATCCTGTTACAGGGACAGATGTATGTCTATTCTTTCGCGTCGGCACATAAAAAGGTTTCCCTGTTCGATTCAACCATCCTTTTCATTAAAAGGAACCTGATCAGCGTTTTTCTACCGGCAGGGGGTATTTCTTCCCTTGCATTTTTTACGGGACCGGTGGAAAGGAAAGGCATAAAGAAATCACAAATTCATTTTGCATCCACGATATACGCGTTCACAGGAATACTCTCGGTGGTTATCGTTGGCGTGCCGGTCTTATTTTATTCCATCTTCAAGGGAGCCATCGGAAAGGGAGAGTTCTATGCGCTCGGCGCGCTCGTGCTCATGGTAATAGCACTTTTCCTGCTCTACCGTAACATCCTTTCAAAAGGGGCTTTCTACAGGCTGATTGTTAAACTTGTTCCCGCTGCAGAAGTTTTCCTGAATGATATACAGGACAGCACCATTGACCGGAAGAAGATCCTGCTGACCATCCTGGTATCCGTCATCATTGAATTCACAGGCATCACACATCTGTATGTCGCCATGGTCGCACTCCGTTTTGAGCCTTCGCTGTATGCGGCCATGCTGGGTTATATTATCTCGGTGATCTTCCTGGTTGTTTCGCCCTTTCTGAGGGGACTTGGGGCAATTGAGGTTTCCATGACATATATTCTTGTCCGCCTCGGATTCGGGAATGTGGAGGCAATTTCCATTACCCTGCTTTACCGTTTCTTTGAATTCTGGATGCCGTTGATCACAGGTGTTCTGACTTTCCTGTCAAGGTTGAACAAATTGCTGATGCGGGTCCTCCCTGCCCTGTTCTTAATGCTCCTGGGCATACTGAACATCGTGTCGGTTCTTACACCTGCCATTTCCGAAAGGCTGAACCTTTTAAAGGAATTCCTGCCCATGGAGGTCATCCATGCTTCCAACTACCTTGTGATGATGGCAGGCTTATTCCTGATGGTCACGGCCGCCTTCATGCTGAAAGGTTTGCGGACGGCCTGGCTGTTTGCGCTCATTCTGAGTATCCTTTCCTTCATCGGCCATATAACCAAAGCCATCGATTATGAGGAAGCCATTGTTGCGCTCCTGGTGATTGTTGTGCTGCTTCTGACGTACAGGGAATATTATATAAGGTCCAATCCGAGGCTGCGTAACGTCGGGTTGCAGACTTCCATTCTTCTGACCGTTGCAATCCTGGTATACGGGACCGTCGGTTTTTACTTCCTTGACAAAAAACATTTTAACATCGATTTCAGCCTGCTGCAATCATTGCGGTTCACCCTTCAGAACTATTTTCTGATCGGGAGCAGTGAACTGGTCCCGGCCGATCCCTTTGCCAGGCATTTTCTTAATTCCATCAATATCAGCGGATTTCTTTCCATATCTTTCCTGATCTATACCCTTGTCCGGCCGTATGTCAAACACAAAAACGTTTCCGAAGATGAACATTCCCGGGCGGTGGAATTAACCGTTGCATACGGAAATTCAGCCCTCGATTATTTTAAAACATACAGCGATAAAATGATTTTCTTCGCGGAAGGAGGGAAGGCATTCCTGGCCTATCGCATTGCCGGGAATTTTGCTGTCGTACTTGAGGATCCGGTGGCCGAAAATGATGGGGAACGGATCAAATGCATCCGCGAGGCGGACGCCTTTTTCTACCAGAACGGTCTGAAAAGCATCTATTACCGCGTGCCCGAAACTGCTCTGCCAGCCTACCATGAATTGTCCAAAAAACATTTGCTGCTCGGGCAGGAAGGCGTGGTCGATCTTACTTCTTTCACGCTGGAAGGCAGCAGCAGGAAATTTATCCGGAATGCGATCAACAAAATAAACGGGATGGGCTATAAAGCCCGGGTTCACATTCCGCCGGTAAAAGACGGCATCCTTCAAAAAATCAAATCCGTCAGCGATGAATGGCTGCATGAAACGGGCAGGAGCGAGATCATCTTTTCACAGGGCATGTTCGTATGGGATGAGCTCAAGCAGCAGACCATCCTGATGGTCGAAAATGCGGAAGAGAAGATCATTGCCTTCCTGAATGTCATCCCGGATTATGTCAAAGGTGAAACCACCTATGATTTAATAAGGAAAACAAAAGATGCCCCCAACGGCGTCATGGACTTCATCCTGGTTGAGCTGTTCAACTGGTCAAAATCTCAGAACTTCACTACTGTAAACCTGGGATTTGCCCCGATGAGCGGCATGGACGACCCGAAATCATTCCCGGAAAGGTCGATGAAATTTGCCTACGAAAAAATCAAATCCTTTGCCCATTTCAAGGGATTGCGTGAATACAAGGAGAAATTCGGACCGGTCTGGCAGAACAGGTACCTGGTATACCAGCATGATTACGACCTGCTGCAGGTGCCGGCAGCGCTTACAAAGGTCTTCAAACCCAGGTAAGGTGAAAAATAAGGCGCTTTACATCGGAATCTCTTCCATGGCATGTTTCCTGGCCGTGGCCGGAGAAGCTGTGACCATGTTTGTCTTCGGATCCCAATATCCCGGCTACAGCCAGTTGAAAAATACCATGAGTTCCATGGGAGCATCCGTAAGTCCCGTTTCAAACCAGATATCCACGTGGTGGGTGATGATGGGGATTTTACTGATTATCTTCGGAGCCGGGGTTAAGATTGCCTTTTCAGAAAAGGGACGTTCTGCCGGATGGGCTTCCTGGCTGATCATCCTGTACGGGGCAGGCGAGGGACTCGGCTCCGGCCTTTTTAAGGCGGACCGTATTGTGGGGGTACTGACCACTTCGGCCCTGATCCATGATCTCGTGGGTGGCATAGGGGTCATAGCCATTCTGATCCTGCCCATGGTTATGAAAAAGGTGGTTCCGAAAAACGCCTTTCCCTTTTTCAACCGCATGTCCAATATAATTTTTGCCTGCGGTATCCTTACAATACTTCTGTTCCTGTTCAGGTATTCCTCCAGCAAGGACAATATCCTTTCCCTCTACAAAGGCCTGTGGCAAAGGCTGTTTATGCTGAACACCTACATATACATGGCAACGATTGCCCTGATCATGCTTTTGAAAAACAACCATGAAATTCCAACTTCATTCACTAACACTGACACCCCATGAAAACCTTTAAAAGCGACATATCAAACAAGGAATTCCCCTTCTCTGACAGGGTTTTAGGGAAGACCATAAGAAAGTCAATCTTTGATTTAATTCAGAAGGACCATCCCCAGTTTACAATGGATAATTCAATATCACTCAGTGAACTGAACCATTACAGGGAAAAATACATCGAACAATTCCTTTCGAACCAGATCGGCGATCTGTCAGAGTTTGAAGAAACCGTGCTGACCTCCCTGAAAGACAACAGTATTTTAACCGATAAAATTGATGTTGATGACAAGGGAGCGATGACTTTCGGACAGAGGATCGCCGACAGGGTGGCTACTTTCGGGGGCAGCTGGACCTTTATAATTATTTTCGGACTTTTCCTTCTTATCTGGATGTCTGTAAATGCATACTGGCTGGCAAACAGGGGTTTTGACCCTTACCCCTTCATCCTGTTGAACCTGATTCTGTCAAGTCTTGCCGCAATACAGGCGCCTGTGATCATGATGAGCCAGAACCGGCAGGAAACAAAGGACAGGGAAAGAGGCCGGAAGGATTACATGGTAAACCTCAAATCTGAACTTGAGATCAGGATGTTGCATGAAAAACTTGACCATCTGATCATGAGCCAGCAGCAGGAGGTCCTGGAAATTCATAAGGTGCAGATAGGAATGATGAATGATATCCTCGAACGCATTAAAAAATAATCTCATAAATAAATAATCTAAGGGCCTATCCGATGAAAAAAATCGCCTTGCCGCTTATCGCGATTATTCTTTCAGTCGTTTTAATCAGCTGTCCGGGAAGGCGGGATAAAACCCGGGAACCGGTTGTTCCGGGTGCCAGGAATGGTGTTGCGGTAATTCTGACCGGTGCTGCGGCACGGATACCGCAGGAAGCTGCCTTGCTCGAGGAACTGGACCGGCGAGGCCTGCTGAACGACCTGGTGTTCATCTCGGGCGTAAGCTCGGGTGCCCTTAACTCGGTTGTTCTGAATGGTATTAAAAGCGGGAAAATGACCTGGGAGGATTACAAAAATATCCTGTACAACCTTAAAAACAGCGATGTGTTTGTACAGGAAGGGAAAAAACTCCCGGTAAATACCGCCCCTGCAAGAGCGCTCTATAAAAAGGTGGCGGAAGGGGAACTCGGATATTCCAGGATAGGCGATCTCCCGATCCCTACGGGTATTTCGATCACCTACCTGAAAGACCTGGACCTGGAAAAAACCGTTTACCGGATGTGCAGCCGGAAAATCAACCAGGAAACCGATACAACCCTGAACATGGTGGACATTCTCATGGCCTCCTCCTCCTTCCCTGTTGTTTTTCCGAAAGTCAGGATCAGCGGTGCAACTACGATCCCGGATGTTGAATACATTGACGGGGGAATTGGTGAGGACCAAGTTCCCTATCACGCCCTGCTCGAATTCGAGAAATACAGGGGTACCGGGGTTGAAAAGGTCTATATTATAAGCAGGAAGAGCGACAGCCTGCCTGAGATCAGTGAAGAGCTGAGAGGGCTCGGAATTGACGATGACGGAATATTTGACAGGCTCGGCATTTCACTCGATGCCATCCTTTACAGGGGACTGATAAAAAGACTTGAGGCATATACCTCTGAAGCGCCGGAGCTGGTCCCCCTGACCTATGTCTGGATACCTGAATTTAAGGAAGATTTCCTGTTGTTCAATTTCGATAATCTCAGGGAACAATACGTCCTGACCTCCCGATGGGCAAAAATGCATGATCCGGTACCACTGGGAGATTTCCTGGATTCAAACCGTAGTACCTGCAATTATACTGAATAAAAGACATTCTCCGATCACGTGGATCATTGTGGCCAGCTTCCTGCTGGTAATCCACCTGTCATATGCCTGTCCCGCCGCTTCCATTTTCCGGGAAGATCCCGATGAAATTACCGCAGTGGTGCACGCCGGTCAAACGGGGGCTCCCATAAATCCCCGTGCAGAGTTGTCGGATTCCGGGGAATGGCAGCTCGGTCACATGTCGATCGAACACTACATCCTGAAACATAACCTGTTTGCCGATGCCTTGAGGGAGGTCGATCCCACCATAAAAATCGTGGCTTCGGGTGCAACGCCTTTCGAGACAGGCACAACCTCCAGGCACCACAGGCCTCCCCTCCCCGCCCGGCTGCCCTATGAGTACGGATCGAGGCCTTAGAGGAATCCTGGGAGGAATACGTAAAAAGGATACCCGGGCTGACGGACAAAAACATCACCTTCGCCCTGGATGAATGGACGGGCGGGGGATGGAGAAGCCCATTCCTTCGCGCACTCTGCGCCGCCGAAGGGCTCCATGAGATCTTCCGCCACTCCTGCATCATCACCATTTATGAGCTCAGTTTAAGATGACACCATAAAAAATTAACAATTAATTTATTCTTTCTTCCTGCAGTGTCTGGAAATTTGATTTATTCGCCGTAAATTGCTGTTAAATAATAATCCTTATCACCATGGCAAAAAAGGAACCCACCAAGAAAACCCCGGCAGCCAAACCAAAAAAGGCAGCTGCCAAACCTAAATCAACAGCCAAACCTTCAACTATGACAGCAAAAAAACCTGTTGCCGGCAAAAAGGAGCCGAGCCAAGAGGAAATCAGGGCCAAAGCCCACCAGATCTACCTCGACCGGATTGCGAAAGGCATCCACAGGGATACAGACGAAGACTGGCATGAAGCCGTAAAAGAGCTGAAAAAGAAGAAAAAATAGTAATTTTGATCCTTCCGTTTGATTACAGAATGAAGCATACCGCTCCACCGGGAGCAGTGTGCTTTGTTCTTTTATCCATTTAATTATGAAAAAAGTAATGATGACTATTGGCCTGCTGGCACTTGCCGGGCAGCTCGTCTTCACCCAGGAAAAAATCTGGGATGAAACCCCGCAGCAAAAAACCCAGCGAATGCAGTGGTGGACGGATGCGCGTTTCGGGATGTTCATCCACTGGGGAATCTATGCCCTGCCGGCCCGCCATGAATGGGTAAAAAACAAGGAACGCCTCACCAACGAGGAATACCAGAAGTATTTCGATCAGTTCAATCCCGACCTCTACGACCCCCGCGAGTGGGCGAGGATGGCCAAAAATGCGGGAATGAAATACGCCGTGATCACCTCCAAACACCACGACGGATTTTGCCTGTTTGATTCGAAGTACACGGATTACGATGCCATGAATACCCCTTACGGCAAAGACCTGATAAAGGAATGGGTGGAAGCATTCCGCGGCGAAGGGCTGGGTGTGGGGTTCTACTACTCCCTGATCGACTGGCACCACCCCGATTTCACGATTGACCGGGTTCATCCCCAGCGTGCCGACAACCCGGAGGATTATGCGGGACTGAACAAAGGGCGTGATATGGCAAGGTACAGGGAATACATCAAAAACCAGGTGCGTGAGCTGCTGACCAATTACGGGAAGATCGACATCCTCTGGCTTGATTTTTCCTATCCCGGCGAATTCGGGAAAGGCCGCGATGACTGGGGATCGGTAGAACTTGTGCACATGGTCCGCCAGCTTCAGCCCGGCATCCTGCTCAATAACCGGGCCGACCTGATGGATTACCCGGGAGGGTGGGACTTCATCACGCCCGAACAATATAAGGTGCCCGGCTGGCCCGAGATTAACGGGGAAAAGGTCCCCTGGGAAACCTGCCAGACCTTTTCGGGAAGCTGGGGATACTACCGCGACGAATACACATGGAAGGATAACCGGCAGTTGCTGGTGCTGCTCATCGAAAGCGTGAGCAAGGGAGGGAACCTGCTGCTTAACGTGGGACCCACGGGAAGGGGCTCCATCGACTACCGGGCGGAAAATGCCCTGGCTAATATGGGTGAATGGATGAAGTTCAACAGCCGTTCCATTTACCGGTGCACCCAGGCCCCACCGGAATTTGAAGCACCGGACAATACCCTGCTGACCTACAATCCCGTGGCAAACAGGCTTTACGTGCATCTGCTCGATTACCCGATGGGATCCCTGCGCCTGCCCGGCTGCAAAGGGAAGGTTAAATACGCACAATTCCTCCATGACGCTTCGGAACTGCAGTTTGCCAATCCCCCACGCGACTTCGAGGCCGGAGAGGACCTTTACCTGCGCCTGCCCATAAGCAAACCCAATGTAGAGATCCCGGTCATTGAACTAATGTTATACTAGCGGACATACGATTCATCCATAACCCTCACACTGCCTGAGACAGACCAATGGCAGGCTATTATGGATTACAGGCCTGTGGATAGTGCGTCTGAGGGCGGTGCAACTGCGTACCCGATGGTCTGTCCGAAAAGCGCATGCTGATGCGGCTTCAGATTTAGTTTTTTCCGGAGTGCAGCCTTGTTGCAGTTGTGAAACCAGGAAGCCAGTCCCAATGAAGCTGAAGCCAGGTAGACATTTTGAGCAATAAGGCCGGTGTCGACAAAGTAATAGGATTTCTGAATTTCCCGGTCATAAAGCCCTGGTTCCAGAAACCCTGCAGTCCTGAACTTATTGATATCAACGACGTAGATAAAGCGGACAGGAGCATCGGCACCAGCCTTCCCCTGTCCGGGTCCAATTGCCAGTTCACGGCTGTCGCCGTCAACTACCGGAGTCAGGCTGTGCGAACCGGGTTCATAAAGATATGTCCCTTTCTCCATGGCAACAAAGACAGATATCTCCTGTGAATTACTTGCTGAACCGGCAGTCCTGCCAGGGCCTCCAAACGGTCCCTGAATTCGGTTAACTCCCGTTGCAGACCACAGGATATCCGACAGCATCTGAAGAGAGATGCTTTCATTCCCGATGGACCGGCATGTACTTCTCATTTTCAGCGCTTCGAAAACGGTCGTGCACCGGTCGAAAGCCGGTTCGGGAAGTGTGATGGGCTGCAGACCTCCGATCCTGTTGTTTTTATTGGCATACATTGACTAGCTCGATTAATAAAACCCGCCTGCCTCCGGATAACGATCCTGGCCGTTTCACCAGTTTGGTTTGAGCAAACGGCTTTCCGATTCGACGCGGGACTCAGACATCAGGCTCTCGCCATCCCCATGGAATATCATTTCTGCATCGTTTTCGAGTCCCCTGATAACGGTCGGTATATATTCCGAAACACTGACTCCCCTGAATTTAAGATGGGCACGGTCGCGCCCTTCCCTGTTCAGTCCCGTGTCAACCATGGGGGGAACGATCTCAATAACTTTTACCGAAGTGTCCTTTAATTGTTGCCGCAATACAAGCGTATAGGTATGGATCGCGGCTTTGGTTGCGCAATAGACCGGCATATTGAACATCGGCATGAATCCGAGTCCCGAGCCCACATTGATGATTGCGGCCGACGGCTTTTTCATCAGGTGGCCAATGAAAAGAGCGGTCATCTCCACGATGGAAATAAAATTGATTGCAATCTCATCTTCGCCTGATTTGAGTTCGTCATATCCCTTTTTAAGATCGATGTATCGCTGGATCCCCGCGTTGTTGACCAGAATGTCGAGCTCAGGAAATTTATGAAGCACTTCCGCGGCGAGATCTTCCCTCTGCCGGGCATTTCCGACATCATATTGCAGCACTGTGATCCCGGGGAATTTCTTCTCCACCAGGGATAATTTTACCCGGTCACGTCCACAGACGATCACCCTGCTTTTCGATTGGTAAAAAGCTTCGGCAATGCCAAGCCCGATGCCGCCGGTGCCCCCGGTAACCAGAACGGTTTTGTCAGAGAGTTTCATACTTTAGTCTTTATTCCAATCTGGAAATTCAATAATGAAAGATTCATATGTAATTCATCACTTAACCACTGCAAAAAACGAATCGATTAAAGTCTGTGATTAAAATTAAAAGAATTAATTTCAAATCTCCTATTTTGCTGGCAGGGTTTTCAGGAGGCTGAAAATAATCTCAAGTCTTTGATCATAACAATATTTTAAGGCTATGAAAATTAAAATATTTCTCATCACAGCATTGATGTTAATAACAGGCTTGTTATCCGGGCAAGATGAGAATCCTGATTCAACCATAACAATTAAGATGAAAGAGGTTACAATAACCGCTAACAGATTGCCCATTTTGTTAAAAAACAACACAGGGGCTGTTTCGCTGGTTACACGGGAAAATCTGTCTGTAATGCCCAAAACCATAGGTGCAGAAGAGGCTTTACGATTGGTTCCCGGGGTACGTGTTGATAACCAGCATGATGGAGAGCGTGTCCACATCTCGATACGGGGACAGGGCATATTGACAGAACGAGGCCTGAGGGGAATAGGAGTATTAATCGATGGCATACCGGTCAATGATCCATCCGGCTTTGCACCGGATTTATATGATGTGGACTGGAGCACGGTTAATAAAATCGAAGTACTCCGGGGACCGGTAGCAGGTTTGTACGGCAGTGGCGGTGCAGCCGGTGTAATAAACATCAGTTCAAATGACGGTGGCCCGGATCAAACGGGCGGGAGATTAAGCCAGACGTTTGGTTCAAACGGGTTTGCCAAATCCTTCATACAGCTGGACGGCTCGATGGATGCACTGGACTATCGCGTAAGCTATTCCAGGTCAGGCGGGGACGGATATCGGGACCATCAGGCATTCTGGAGCAATAAGCTGTATGAGAAAATCAATTTTCATCCTTCAAAAAGTCTTTCACTTACGCAAATTATTTCCCGCACAGACTATTTTCAACAGAATCCGGAAGGATTAAACCTCGGTCAGTTAGACAACCCGTTGCAGGCGAATCCGGATGCCCGCCCATTCAATGAATATCAAAAAACAAATCGCACAACGATCGGTTTTACCGGTATTTATAAATTCAACGAAAGGCAGGATATCCAGGCATCATCCTTCCTCCGTCCATGGAACTACAAAGAAACCAGCAACAAATGCGCAGAATACAGAAACTATACAGTACCGGGAGCAAGTTTCCAGTACAATCTGCATCTAGGCTCAGGGCCGGCAATTAATCATATAAGCATTGGCTCGGATGCAAAATGGCAGAATATTGACATGAGAAAATTGCAGAGTGCCGATAATCAGCAAAGAATTGAGAGTATTGATGAAACCAACATCGAAACCGATTCTTTGCTCGCCAACCAGGTTATCTCGCAAAACAGTTACAGTGGATTTGTTCTGTACAGACTTGAATTTGATAAATTGAATGTGATGGGGAACCTTCGTTATGAAAATATGAACAATGAACTGACTGATAAAATGCTGGGATTGGACACCGCGAAAACCTTAAAAAATTTTACAAATGTTTCTGCGCGTCTGGGAGCCAGTTACGCCGTGAGCAATGCCGTAATCGTATTCGCAAATTGGAGCCAGGGTTTTATGCCCCCTTCAACTGAAGAATTAGCAAGTAATCCGTTAGGGTACAGCGGATTCAATACCCATCTTGTACCGGCAACTTCAAATAGTATTGAAATAGGAATACGCGGATTTTATAAAGACAGGCTTTTTTTTGACATAACAGCTTTTACAATGAATACAAAGAATGACTTCTTCCGTTTCAAACAGACCGGAAGGGGAAATCAGGAAGTATTCTATGGAAACGCAGGAAACAGCAAGCGCAATGGTATAGAGACGTTTGTTTCTTTAAAAATAATTGAAAACCTGAATTTGCAGGTTGCCTATACCTTTGCAGATTATAAATATACCTCAGCAACAGTCGACCCCATTTACGCCGACACTGCTTATGTTCTGACCACACCTCCGGAAGCAGGGCAATGGTTGCCCAATTCACCCAAAAATCAACTTTATTCTGAAATTGTTTACAGGATAAACAAAAATTTTATAGCGAGCTTAGGGTTCGAATACCAATCAAAGTGGGCGATTTATACCGATGCAAAAGCCTATAAAGGGGAACTTGATCCGTCTGTCTATCAAAATTGGCAAGAAGGGTTTCATTTATTTCATGCAAGGATTTCGTATCAATGGCAGCTAAATGAACTGAAAGGCG
>Ga0307425_1002155_pt1 | contig 11301 bp, 8 predicted proteins | sample SalMarWE160330MG_FD_202152 | JGI IMG/M metagenome (GOLD analysis project Ga0307425, IMG submission 202152) | Salt marsh sediment microbial communities from the Plum Island Ecosystem LTER, Massachusetts, United States - WE1603-30 | ecosystem: Environmental > Aquatic > Marine > Intertidal zone >... | reverse complement strand
GCATCAGGTTGCCCATAATTTCCTGGATGTTTATTCCCATATCATCCAAACCAACCGGTCCGAGAACCTGCATTCCTACAGTTGGCGTGGCTTGTGAGTCGAACTCAATAACCTTATCATCCATTTCACCGTTCTTCAGTTTTTGCTTCATCCATTCACGAGTTTTCTGGTTTTGGTACTCTTCAGAAACTGTTTCCTGTTGCTGCTGCGGTTGAGGTTGAACCTTGTTTTGTGTTTGTACCTGGTGAATTGGTTGATGCGGTCGTCTTACGGGTGGAATTAAAATATCAAGTATTCTTTCATCTGCTAATTCTTCTGCCTTTGATTGAACCTCAAGAGTTTTTTCTTCTTTTACCATGTTTACTGCACGGTCGGTTAGATCACGGACCATTGATTCAACATCTCTTCCTACGTAACCAACTTCCGTAAACTTGGATGCCTCGACTTTTATGAACGGGGCTTCAGCAAGTTTTGCTAGCCTTCTTGAAATTTCCGTTTTACCAACGCCGGTTGGACCGATAAGTATAATATTGTTGGGAAGAATTTCCTCGCGAAGCGAATCTTCAACCTGCTGTCTTCGCCACCTGTTTCTTAATGCAATAGCAACTGCGCGTTTCGCTTCTGTTTGTCCGATAATAAACTTATCAAGTTCTTTAACAATCGTAGTTGGTGTTAATGCTTTCGTTGTATCAGTCATAATAAATCCGATTTTCTTTATTCAACAGTTTCAACATTTATTTTATCGTTTGTGTAAATACAAATTTCCGAAGCGGTTTTTAACGCTTCGTCTACTATTTCCTTTGCGGAAAGCTTGCTGTGCTTCTTCAGCATTTTAGCTGCCGCTAAAGCAAACATACCTCCCGAACCAATTGCAACTATTTTATCATCCGGTTCAATTACATCCCCATTGCCGGAAATAACAAGAGCAGTATCCTCTGCAATTACAGCAAGCATTGCTTCGAGTCTTCTTAAAAATTTATCCGTACGCCATTCTTTAGCAAGCTCTACAGCCGCCCGATTAACATTTCCTTTATATTGTTCAAGTTTATCTTCAAAACGTTCCATCAAAGTAAATGCATCGGCAGAACCGCCTGCAAACCCGCAGAGCACTTTACCATCAGCTACTTTTCTTATTTTAGTTGCATTATGTTTCATAACCGTATTGCCCAGGGTTACCTGTCCGTCTCCACCCAAAGCTGCAGTACCGTTATGTACTATACCAAGTATTGTTGTTGATTTAATTTCTATATTCATTAAAACTCCCGGCAAGCAATGCTGCCATTTTTAAAATTTATTCCGGATTATAAGCTTTTAACGGTATTGAAGGGAAAATACGTGATACCTTTTTTCGATATTGAATATACGCTTCACCAAAATGCCGTATTAATTTCTTCTCTTCGTAGTAAGAGCCAGCATAAAAATAAACTACTAAACATATAAAGAATGTGAGGTAAAACAAATCCATAACCGGAGGGAATAACAAAAACAGGATACTGAAGAAATATAAAGGATGTCTTGAATATTTGTAGGGACCGCCGATATTCAGGGTCAAATTTTCGTCCAGTTCAGAAGTATAATTCTTTTGAAAATATCTTTTTATCTGGCTTATTCCCAGAAATTCTTTTACACAAATATACTTAAATGCCCATAAAAATCCGGCGAGAGCTAAAAACTGGGGAACCAGAATTATAAGATCGTAAGGATTCGGCAGATCGTAAATTGTTATATGTGGTTTGGGTGATAGTTGGTAAATGAAGTAAAAAGATGCCAGCGAAAAAATGTTGTATCCTATTCGGTAAAAGGCAATGAAGCTGCCGAAGTTTTCCTTAAAACGTATTTTGTTTTCGATTGATGCAAGGAAAGAATGTAGAACAGCAAAAAGTGTAAAAAGTAAAACGATGATTAATACATCGAGTATAATATGCATTACAATTCTTTTCTGAGTCGCGCTACCGGAATTCTCAACTGTTCTCTATATTTTGCAACTGTTCTTCTTGCGATGTGAATACCTTCGTTGTTTAATAGCTCTGCGAGTTTATCATCGCTGTACGGCTTGTTTTTATCCTCATCGTCTATTATTTCTTTCAGCCGCTCTTTAATATGTTTGTTTGAAACTTCTTCACCCGAATCGGTTGAAAGTCCTTCACTGAAGAAATATTTCAATTCGTGAATTCCCATCGGACTCTGAACGTATTTGCCGTTAACAACACGACTGATTGTTGAAATGTCCATCATTATCGCTTCGGCGATGTCTTTGTAAATCATCGGCTTCAGGTACTTAGGACCTTTTTCAAAGAATTCAAATTGTCTTTCAAGTATTGCCTGCATTATTTTCAACAAAGTTTCTCTTCTCTGCTGTATACAGGCTATAAACCATTTTGCAGATTCAAATTTCTCTCTTAAAAATTTATAGGTCTCTTTATCGCGTGGATTTTTTTTTCTTCCTTTTCTTTTCTTTGCATCGAACATTTCAAGATATGACCTGTTCAATGTAACCGAAGGCATGCTTTTATCGTTTAACGTAATGATATAATTATCGTCAACTTTTTCTAGGAGAAAATCCGGGGTTATCTGGTTCATCTCTAAAGTTTCAAAATTTCCTTCGCCAGGTTTTGGATTCAGACCTTGAATTAATTCTACAGTTTTCTTAAGAGATTCATCCGTTAAATTCATTTTTTGTTTCAGAGCTTCAAAACGGCGTTTCGTAAAATCATTATAAAACTCCTCCAACATTTTGATAGCGAGATATTTATAGTACTCATCCGCTTCTTTTAAAGCTCTGAGTTGAATCAACAAACATTCCTGTAAATTACGGGAAGCTATTCCAATCGGATCGAAATGTTGTATTGTATGAAGCAGTTCTTCAGCCTCATCGTATTCAATTTTTACATGTTCGAACAAATCGAGTTCTTCAAGCAGTTCATCTAGATCACGTTTCAGGTATCCATCGGCATCGAGGTTGCCGATTATTTCTTCGCCGAGCATAGTGAGATTTCCATCCAGATCACGAAGCCTGAGTTGTTCAAGCAGGTACTCATAAAGTGTTTCACGAACAGGTGCTAAAGGCTGAAAAACTTCCTCATCGTTACTACGGTTAACTTTTTCATGATCAAGATCCCCATCGTTCATATAATCTTCAAGCTCGAATTCCTCATTATCGGGATCGCTTACTTCATCGAATTCATCTTCCTTATCTTTTTCTTTATCATCCTGATCCTGGTTAAGTTCCATATCTTCTTCCAGTATCGGGTTCATTTCAAGTTCTGTTTTTATTCTTTGTTCGAGTGCAAGAGTATTAAGCTGCAATAGTTTTTGATATTGTATTTGCTGCGGTGATAACTTTTGCTGCTGCGATAAACGCTGGCTGAGTGTTAGCATATTATTTCCCGATTTCCTTTTTTAATTCTGAATACCATTGTTTACCAAAATATCTTTTGAGAGGTTCTTCACAGAACTCTGCAATAGTAATATTTTCTTCTACGCCTTTTTCAAGGGCTGATTTGCATTCATCTATTTTTTCGTATCTCAGAACATCACCTCCAAAGTCCGATATCCTGATAGGGAACAGGTGACAAGAAATTGGTTTCTTAAAATCAGTCTTATCATTATTGTAAGCTTTTTCAATTCCGCATCTTGCAATGCCATCTTTATAATAAACAAAAACGCATTCTTTATTTTCCACACTTCTTATAAGCAGTTCGCCGTCTATTTCTTCATAAAAGCCTTTACTTTCAATTTCTTCAATATTTTTCAAAGGCAGATATTGTTCAATAACATCGAGAAGTCTGTCAATATTACCGATTTCCTCTCTTTTTAAAGGGGCTCCATATTTACTTTCGAAAGTACAGCAGGCACCTTTGCATTTAACTACATTGCAAACAAAAGGAGTTTCAGCAATTTCGGGGCGAACCAGCACTTCTGCTACAGAAATCAACATTTTCCTCGGTTATTGGAATAATTTTTGCTGAAAAATAATCAAATGTTTGAAAAATGCAAAGTTTAAATCCTCAGATTTAATTCTTAATTTCCATCCAAAATTATTCCACTCTATAAAACAGCTTTTCTAAAGGAAAAGAAATGAATTTTCCGGGAAAGATCATTTTAATTACCGGTGCTTCAAGTGGTATTGGTAAAGAGATAGCTGTACAGCTTTCTAAAGAGGAATGTTCTTTGGCGCTTTTAGCAAGAAGGATCGGTTTGCTCAGTGAGCTTGCGGAACAGTTAAGTGGTAATGCTGCCGGAATCGAATATTTAAAGTGTGATGTTACTGATCCGGATGAAGTTAAATCGGTTGTCTCCGAGATCAAAAATAGATTCGGACAAATTGATATTGCAATCTTGAACGCCGGAGTTGGACATCGTGCGGGAGCTAAAGAATACAGCGCCGCAAGTTCGAAAAAAGTTTTTGATACGAACGTTCTTGGCATTACTAACATTGTTGAAAATATGCTCCCGGATTTTATAGAAAGACAAAACGGAATGGTAGTCGGAATCACCAGTCTCTCTGATTCACGCGGCTGGCCCGGCACCGGATTTTATTCTGCAAGTAAAATAGCAGCAACAAGATTGCTCGAAAGTTTAAGAATAGATGTTAAACAGTATAATATAAAAGTAATTACAGTAAAACCGGGATTTGTAAGAACAGCAATGACTGCAAAGAACAATTTTCCCATGCCGTTTTTAATGGATGCCAATAAAGCAGCAAGGATAATTCTTAAAGGTATCAAAAAAGAAAAACATATAATTCAGTTTCCGTTTCTTACAGCTTTGGGTTCAAGAGTTATAGGTCTAATGCCGGATTTTCTGTTTGAATATTATGCATCAAAGTGGTCTGAAAAACATTTAAGTTAAGCATATAAAATTTGTAATCATTATTTTGGGGTAAAATTTTTTTGGGATGATAAGAAAACTATTTTTTACAACTCTGTTGATTGTTCCCCTCATTAATGCACAGGAGGATACAACATTAATTTTAAGTGAAATTATGTTCTATCCGGAATCGGGACCAAACGAATTTATCGAGCTATATAATTTCAGCGATACAGACAGCATTGATCTTAACGGTTATAAAATCAAATACTCAACCTCCTCGACAGATGTATTTGCTGATGCAGGTGAGGGAACGGTTCTCCCGCCACTATCGTTCGCAGTAATTCTTGAAGGAGATTACATAATCGGTTCAGGAATTTACGACGCAAGCATTCCGCCAGAAGCGCTGCTTTTAAAAATATCGGATAATTCATTTGGATCATCAGGAATGGCAAACACAGCAGATAGACCCATAATGCTTTTATCTTCAGCTGATGACACTCTGGAAACTTATGTTTACTCGGCAGATAATTCACAAACATTTTCTGATGAAAAGAAAGAATTGACTAAAGATGAGACGGAACTCAACTGGGCAAATTCAATTGTTAGCAACGGAACACCGGGATTCAGAAATTCAATAACACCGTTTACAGATGATCTTGAACTTACTTCGTTAACATTCTCTCCAAAATTTTCAACGGAAGGCGATGATGTAACTATCTTTGCAAAAGTTACAAACAGGGGATTAGTGAATGCAGCGAACTACGCTATTGAGATTTATAATGATCTAAACACTGATTCCATTGGCGATCCCGGCGAATTGATATTCTCACAAAACTTTTCAAATCTTTCTGCGGGCGATTCTAATATTGTGAATGCACAAATAGACAACCTGTTAGCGGGAAGATATCAAATAATTGCCAGAGTTATTTTTAATGATGATGAAGATTTAACTAATAATGAACTGATTGAATTTTTTACAGTCTTTCCTCCCGGCAATAATTATAACGATCTGGTAATTAATGAAATTATGTATGCGCCCTCACCAGGTGAGGTGGAATGGATAGAGTTGTCCAACCGAAGTTCTTCCGAATTGAATTTAAAGAAATGGAAAATATCCGATCTTGCAACAAACATTGCAATTACGGCAAACGATAAGTTTATTCAACCGGGAGAGTTTATTGTTATAACAAAAGATTCTTCAATTCTAACCTTTTATGATGTTCCATCCGAAATTATTGAAATGAATCTTCCTTCGTTAAATAACACCGGCGATGCAATTGTTATAAAAGATTCTTTGAATGTTCTGATTGACAGTGTTCTCTATTCTCCCGATTGGGGAGGAAACTCAGGCGGAAAATCGCTGGAAAGAATTTCTGTTGATGAAAATAGCAACGATATTACAAATTGGGCAACTTCAGTTAGCACATTTAAAGCCACACCGGGAATGATTAATTCAGTTACACCGAAGGATTTCGATCTTGCAATCACTTCCTTCAAACCATTAGAGGATTTTGGAATCGTTGGGGATGAGATTCAGTTTGACGTACGCGTTTTAAATAAAGGCTTAAACCAATCGGAGAATTATAACGTTAGTCTTTACAGGGATGTTAATTCGGATTCTATTCCTTTAGCTTCGGAATTAATTTTAACTCAAACCGGAAATTCTCTTGCCTCGGCAGACAGTTCAATTTTTACTATCAAAACAAATGAGTTTGAAAAAGGTTTAAATTATTTCATAGCTGTTATCACAACAACTTCGGACGATGACACTACCAACAACATTAGTTTTACTAATGTAATTGGTGCGAATGTAAATGAAGTGAGGAATGATATTGTAATAAATGAAATTATGTATTCGCCGGATTCTCCGGAACCTGAATGGATTGAAATTTTTAACAGAAGCAATAAAAATATAAACCTGGAAAATTACCAGTTGTCTGATAATTCCGATACGGTTAGCGTAGTTGATAACCTTCTGTTGATAAACCCGGAAGAATATGTTGTGATTGCGAAGGATACAAGTATTTATTCCATTTACAATATTTCGTCAAATGTAGTATTGAATAGTTTTCCTGCGTTGAACAATAGCGGCGATAAAGTAATTCTTCTTGATTCACTGAACAGAACCATAGATTCTCTTCGTTATCTCTCATCCTGGGGTGGAACGAACGGAAGATCACTTGAACGTATAGATGTTGAATCTTCTTCAACAGACTCGACTAACTGGACAACATCAAAAAGTGTTTTTAATGCAACACCTGGTTCTATCAATTCTGTTACACAAAAAGATTTTGATATTTCAGTGAAAGGAATTCTCTTCTCTCCTGTTTTTCCAATTGATCATGATACTGTTAACATATCAGCAAAAATTATTAATGAAGGACTGAATCCTGCTGACTTTTTCCTTCAGCTTTATGAAGATACCAACTTAGATTCAATTCCCGATAATCTTATTGAAACAATCTCCAATTTTAATCTTGCGGCAGGAGATTCAAATGTAATTCAATTTGGCTATCAGTTAAAAGATATTCTCGATACACATGGATTTTATGTTCGTGCTGTTTTTGATTCAGATCAGGATACAACGAACAATTTTATTTATAGAAGTATTGCGCCCGGTTATCAGCCGCAATCAATCGTTGTCAATGAAATTATGTATACTCCTGCTGGCGGTGAACCGGAATGGATCGAGCTTTATAACAATACAAATACCTCAATCAATTTAAAAGATTGGAGCGTTACGGATGTTTTAACAACTCCAGCAACAGGAAAAATAGATGATGATATAGTAATGGTGCCCGATTCTTATTTGATTCTTACAAAAGATATTTCAGTTCTTAATTATCATCGTTTGATTCCCCCACCGGTTTATGAAATCAGCTTGCCGAATTTGAATAATGATGTAGATGGCGTTGTGTTAAAAGATAACCGGGGCGCTATGATCGATTCGGTTTTATACAATAGCGATTGGGGCGGAACAAGCGGGTACTCACTTGAAAAAAGGGAAGTAAATGCCGGTTCGAATCTATCAACAAACTGGGCAAGCTCAACTGATATCGAGCAAAGCACCCCCGGAAGAATAAACAGCATAACACCAAAACAATTTGATCTCTCTTTGAAGGAATTAAACTTCAATCCGAGATTTCCTGTTTCTGGGGATAATGTTTTCATTTCCACTTTAATAAAAAATAGCGGCTCAGCCAACGCAGAAAATTTTTCCGTTGAATTTTTTATCGATACCGATTCAAATGATGTGGTCGATCATCTGCTCAGTTCGCAAACAGGTTTGAGTCTTGCTTCCGATGATTCTATTTATATCGTTTCCACAATGCCAATCGAAAATCTGACATCAAAAATCTTAACCGCTGTTCGTGTTGTTTATTCGAAAGATGAAGATACACTGAACAACTATTTTGAAAAATCGGTTGAACCGGGATATGCACAAAAATCTCTGGTGATAAACGAAGTAATGTATTCACCAGTTGATAACGAACCGGAATGGGTAGAACTTCTTAATATTTCCGGCGATTCATTGAATCTAAAGTACTGGCTTATAAGTGATATTCTTTCGACCCCAACAACGGGTATTATTACAACAAGCGATCTGTATTTACAGCCGGATGAATTTTTAGTAATCGCCAAAGACACTTCGTTCTATTTTTCCCATCCCGGTGTTACTTCAAAAGTTCTTCTTGTTAATTTTGGCTCGCTTGGTAATACAAAAGATGGTGTAATTATTTATGATTTCAGAGAAGGAATTATCGATAGCCTGCTTTATAGATCTGCATGGGGCGGAAAGAATGGTTATTCCCTGGAACGTATTTCGGTAAACGGAGAAACAAATGACAGCACAAACTGGACTTCATCATTAAGCGTAAACAGAAGTACACCAGGTGCACCGAACTCGATTGAAAATGCACCTTCTTATAAAAGAGGCGATATTGCGATAAACGAAATTATGTTCGATCCTGGTGAAGATAATTCTGAGTTCATAGAATTTGTTAATCTCAGCGGTGGAACAATCGACATAGGTGGATGGCGATTTGAAGATGAACGCGGTAATTTTTATCGTCTTTCAGAAACGAATTATTCCGTTGAAGATAATTCTTATTTTGTAGTTGCTGCTGATTCATTGATCTTGTCCAAATATTCTTTGAACGGCTCGGTTGGGATACTAAATGTTTCGAGTCTTGGCTTGGTTAACACCGGCGAGCTTATTTTGCTTAAAGATGTAAAAGGAAATGTAATCGATTCCGTTTGGTATTCCGATAAATGGCACAACGATAATTTTACAGCCACAAAAAATATTTCACTCGAAAGAATAAATCCAAATCTTAATGGCAACGATCCAGGCAACTGGAGCAGCTCGGCGAATGTTCTCGGTGGAACACCGACCAAACAAAACAGCATTTTTACAGACAATCAGAATATTGAAAACAAGCTTTCTGTTTCTCCAAATCCTTTCTCACCGGATAACGATGGCTTTGAAGATTTTACTATAATTAATTACAAACTAAAGCAGGCAACTTCACAGGTAGGAATAAAAATTTTCGATAGCAAAGGAAGATTGGTTCGCACACTTGTAAACAACCAGGCAAGTGGTTCATCCGGCTCTGTTATCTTCGATGGAAGAGATGATTCAGGTGAAGCCTTACGTATCGGAATTTATATTATATTTCTTGAAGCGATTAATGAAGGCGCAGGAGTGGTCGAAAATATGAAAACTGTTGTCGTGGTTGCGAGGAAATTATAGGTAATAGAACGCGGATTAGACTGATCTGTTAAAATCATTTGAATCCGTTCAATCAGTGTTCTATATTTCTTTAACCAATTTAATTAGTCACTTTAGAAAATCCAGCGGAGAGTTCATATATGAATGCAGAATTAAAAAAAACAGCCGAACGCTTACAAAATAATATCGATTCAATTCCTGCAAAATTTCTTCAATATTCTGAAGAAGAACTGAAAAGAAAACCGGCTCCCAATAAATGGTCTAAAAAAGAAATACTCGGTCATTTAATTGATTCCGCAGCAAACAATCATCATCGTTTTGTAAAATCACAATTTGGTGGTGATCCCTTTTTCGTAAACTCTTATTCACAGGATGATTGGGTAAACACGCAGAAATACAACGAGATCGATTCCAAGTTTCTTACAGAACTTTGGAAAATGTACAATATGCATTTGCATTGGTTAATAGTTAACTTTCCCGAAGATAAACTCAAAGTAAAATGTAAAGCCGAAGATGCAACCGAGTTGAAAGAAAATATTCTGCTGCTTATAAAAGATTACGTGGATCATATGGATCATCATCTTGAACAGATTTTTAATTGAGGATTATTAAGCTTAATTTAAGTCACCGTTTTCTACCGCGGGCAGTTTCCATCACAATTAAAGAAAGGATATTATGAAAAAGATTGTATTACTGTTGCCAATTGTGTTTTTATTCTTATCCGGTTGTGGACCGGATTACAACACAGATTTTGAACCACCACCGCCGAATGCTAAGCTCGACGATGTTTTTCCTAATGAAATCGCCGGGTTGAAAAGGGAAGTTAAAAGAATGCAGCTCGAACATCCAATGGAAGGATTTACTTCGTCATACGGCAACGGAAAAATAACCATTGATGCAATTCTAACACAGGGTAAAAGTGATGCCGATGATTATTTTAAAAATTCAATTGCTCCCGGATATGATAAAATGAAAAATCATTTCAGGGGAAACATAAACGGAAAATGGAGCGCAAGCGGAACTGATGAAAATGGAAAAAAATGGTTCGCCTGGGTAAACAACAGGTGGATATTTCAAATTAGCGGGGCAGATAAAGATCAACTGATGAAAGCAATAGACGCTTTTAAATATGTTGCAGAATAGGCAATTGAAGCACATCTTTAGTTTTTAAAATTACTCATTGTTCTTTATATCATTCTGGACTCTCACATGCAGTGGGATTGCCAGAATGATAACAATTTAGATTCCGGACAAACCGGAAGGACTATATAAGGTAACTCTGCATACCTTTTATTATTTAAAGACAAATTTTGAAACTCATTTTGCTGTAAATAGTTGACTGTGCTCACTTCAATTTTTACTCTACATTGAAATTAATTTCATTCGATTTTTTTCAATCCTTAATACGGAATTAATTTGAAATTAATAACGAATAATTCTATTTTGCCACCCCCTTGTATCACTGCTTAGACTATTTTGAACAGCCACCCGAGGGCGCTGCAGATACTAAGGACGGAGAACTAATTAAATAATTAATTGTGCGAATGGTACTTAAAAAAATACTTATTATTTCTATTGTTGCGTTATTGGTAGCTTGCAGCAATTATGAAAATCACAAACTAATTGTTGATAAAAGTGCTGAATCTTATAACGCTATTAAATTTTCTGTTTCATTAGTCGGAGATGCTGAAATAGATTGCCGCGGAGAAATAAAGTATAATGATGTTCTTCTTCATGAATTCAAAATTAAAAGCCAT
>Ga0307425_1002154_pt1 | contig 11306 bp, 9 predicted proteins | sample SalMarWE160330MG_FD_202152 | JGI IMG/M metagenome (GOLD analysis project Ga0307425, IMG submission 202152) | Salt marsh sediment microbial communities from the Plum Island Ecosystem LTER, Massachusetts, United States - WE1603-30 | ecosystem: Environmental > Aquatic > Marine > Intertidal zone >... | reverse complement strand
CATGGTGTATGGCTGCAACCCCGATCTCGCACTCACCGTGTGGGAGTCGACAGCTGCAGTGGCGGGCAAGGACGAGCTGTACGACGTGCTGCTCGAGACCCTCGCCGGCACGAGCGTGATCAGCGACACCGTGCGCCGTGTGCAGCTCGACAACACCGCTCCGGTCGTTCAACTGGATATGACGCCCGGCACCTGCAACGCGTTCACCCAGGACGATATGCCGATCACCGTCTCGGCGCGCATCAGCGATACCTATTTCTACCGCTCCCAACTGCGCATCTTTGGCGACGGCTACGGGACCCACGCCTATCCCTTGGTGGCCTTCTATGACGACCCCACGGACAACCTGATCGAGACGGGCACCGTGATGTGGAACAGCTACGTGGACGTGGGTACAGTCAGCGTGTTCGACCTGGCGGCCAACCCGGTCAAGTGCGGGTACGCGGTGACCTTTACCGCCTGGGACCGCGCGCGGATCTGCTACTTTAGCTACCCCCATAACGTCGATAGCCACTGCAACGGCTGCCGCTACGACGGCGAAGGCTGGACCTTCGAGTATACGCCATAACAGCACAGGTTCCCGAGGTCTCTCGGGAACCCTCTCCGCTCCCTGCCGGTGTGCGACCGGCAGGGAGCTCCTCCTCAGGCACCCGCAACCGTGCCGCGGAGATAACTGTCTCCCTCTTTCGTGCTAGGACCTCCCGGCACACGAAGCCACGCGCGCGACCACGTGCGATGGGACGCAGGGCTCTGTCAGATAGTCGTCTGCCCCAAACGCCAGGGCCATCTCGCCCGCACCCGCATAGGGCGCGTACACCATCACCGGCGTGCGCGCCACGACACCGTCCCCATACCGGCGGATCCTCCGGATCAGCTCCTCCCCAGGCATGCCCGGGGCCCGTAGGCCGATCAGAACGAGGTCGTGTGGTCCCTGCTCGACCTGCTCCAGCGCGTCATCGCCCGTCGCGGCCCGCGCCATGGCCCATCCCCGGCGTTCGAGCTCCCCCCTGAGCGGGTTGGTCAGGTCAGCATCGGCAGCGACGATCAGCACCGAGCGGCGCTCCGGAACAGCTCGACGTCCCACGTATCCCCCTTCGGTGGAATCGTGCGTTGCACGGCAACATGTCTTGCCTGCGCAGGCCGCCGATCCCAACTGTGAGGCGCCCCCCGGCAGAGCGTACGCGAGCAGCGCAGCTAGACCTGCACTCCTATCTCGTCGGGATCCACCACGGCGTGCTGGATCCGCTCCCGCCGCCACGTGTACACCACGTGCACCTTGCCGTCGGACGCCTGGATGATCGACGGATAAGAGTACTCGCCCGGCCCTGTCTCCAGGTCCATCCGCCACGGCCAAATCTTCCCATTGTCCTCCGACATCAAGAGCGACAGCGGCGTCCGCCCCTCGTGCGTTGGGTTGCAGGCCAGGACGACCCGCCCATCCGCCAGGCGCACCGCATCGAGGCCGCTGTTTGGACACGGGATCGCGGTCCGCGAGGCCGACGACCAGGTATGTCCCCCGTCCTCTGAATCGGCAGAGCACACATACCCCACCCGCTGCGTCGCTCGCATCAGCATCTTTAGGCGCCCCGGCGCCCACTGCCACACGGTCGGCTGGATGACGCCATAGTGCTGCTGCGGCAGGACCAGCTCGTGCGACGCGGCGTCCCAGATCGCGCTGACCGGCTCAGCGCCCTCAGCGCGGCGGTCGCTTCTGTAGCCTGGCGCGGTGATCGGCCCGTGCTTCGACCACGTCTCCCCGCCATCGTCGCTGATCTCCACCCAGCACGCCCAGGAGCGCCACGTCTCGCTCGACGTGCCGCACAGGATCTTTCCGTCATTGAGAACGATCGGCTTGTTCTTTGCCGGCCCCAGCAACCCAGCCGGGTGCGCTACGGGCGCCGACCACGTACGTCCACCGTCGCGCGACTGCATGTGCAGACCGGTCCAGGCCGGGACGCTTGGCCCGGCCTTGTAAAAGAGCCACAGGACGTCCGCGCCGTCTCGGAAGAGCACGGGGTTCCACAGCGGCACGTCAGGTTCGTGGGCCACCTGGACTGGATCGCTCCAGTTGCCACCCTCGTAGCGAGCCAGCCAGATCGCGACATCGGGGTGTCCTTCGTGCGTCCCGGCAAACCACGCCGCGAGCAGTCCGCCGCCCCCGAGCTCTACCACGGTCGCGGCGTGACACGAAGGGTATTCCGCTGTAGGTTCAAAGATGCGCATGGACTGCACGATTGGCATACCTTCTGTTGACACCATCTCCGGCTCTCCTCTCCGGTGCAGATCCGACACCTGCCTCGTGTGGTGCCTTTATCGTGGTCGGTAGCACTCGATCAGCACGCACGGATCTCGCTCGTCAGGACTGTGCCCGGCGTATCCGCCCACGAATTTATGGGCTTTGGCCCCACACGCAGACACGCTGCCCTAGAGCCAGACCTGGCTATACGTCGAACAACCTGCCTTTGGCGAGCTGCAGATACCGGTTCGCCAGAAAGTGCAGCGGCTTTTCGGCCAGGATAAAGTGTTCGGACAGCGCCTCCAGCACCTCCTCCAACCCTTCTGTGTGCGCTGCCTCGTGCTCGGCAGCCATGCGGTAGAACGCCGCACCGTGCCGCTCGTAATCCTCGCGTGTCACCACCATCCGCCCCCGTGCAGCAGGACGCACCTGCCTACTGTACGGGTAGCGGTGCTGGTTCTCGATGTACTCGGGGAACACGCCGCTCATAAAGAGGCACACGTCGCCGATCCGCCTGTACGCCGCATAACGCAGCGGCTCGTCCATCCGCTCGGCGGCACGGATCATGCCATCCACGTCCAGCTCGCTGGTCCGGTAGCGGCGCCAGACTCCCTGCCGCACCCGGTAGCGCACCGTCACGCTGTGCACGCGCGTGAAGGAGGCCAGCATGGAGGCGAGATAATCCACCACCTCGTCGTCGGCCATCAAGTCGGTGACCTGATCGGCGTCAAAGAGCACCACCTTTTGCCGCGCCCGCTCCTCCACGGTGAACGCCTCGCGCTCCAGGTCGCGGCGGGCACGGCGCAGCAGCACGGTGAAAAAGAGCCACGGCGAGATGCGCACCAGGATCTCGTCCTCGCCCGTGACCCGCTCGAAAAGGCGATCCTCGTCGAGCATGCGACCGATCATGTCGTCGTCCGTCGCCAGCAGCGAAACCGCCTCGTCCTGGTCGGGATAGCCGGGCATCAACGTCTCGACCAGGAAACGCAGATCGCGCTGCACCAGCCGCCACCTCATGCGCTACGCTCCTGGCCCGGCTGCCCGGTCCGGCGGCGGTAGCCACGCAGTAGCTCGTCCATGACCCAACTCGTCCGCGCTGCGCTCTCGCCCGTACTCGGGCAGGTGCCGCGCCCCAGCAGCGCGTCGACCACGGTCTGGATCAGCGGCTGCTGCACGTGTGGCGGGTTGTCGATCTGGAGCTCGGTCACGCCCACCTCGTTCTCCAGCACCACCGGTTCCTCTTCAAAGGTCGAAAAGCGCACGATCCCCGCGCTGCCCACGATCTCGACCGTATCACGGTTCTCGACCGCGGCAAAGCACCACGAGCCGATCCCGTGCGCCCCTGACGCAAAGCGAAAGGCACCGCTGACCATATCCTCGGCCTCGTACATGCCGGCCTGGTTGTCGGCGAACCCGCCGACCGCCGCCACCGGCCCCAAGTCATAATCGAGATAATCGAGCGTGTGCGAGGCCAGGTCGAGCAAGAGCCCGCCGCCGGCGATCGCCGGCACCAAGCGCCACGGCAGCTCGTCATAGCCGCCTTCCGGCGGGCGCCGGTACAGCTCGACGGTGACCGTGCGCACCTGGCCTATCGCGCCTGAGGTGACCCACTCGCGCACCTGCCGGAAGCGTGGCAGCATCCGCCGGTAGTAGGCCACGTAGAGCGGGACGCCCGCGTCCTCACAAGCACGGATCATGTCCTCGCACTCGCGGTAGGTGCGCGCCATCGGTTTTTCGACATAGACCGGCTTGCCCGCTGCTGCGGCCATCAAGGTATAGGCTTTGTGCGTGCTTGGCGGCGTCGCCACGTACACGGCGTTCACCTCCGAGTCGTCGATCAGCGCCGCCGCATCGTCGTACCAGCGCGGCACGCCGTGCCGCTGCGCGTAATCGCGTGCCAAATCGCCGTGGCGGCGCATCACCGCCACCAGCTCCGAGCCCGCTGCCTTTTGCAGGGCCGGGCCGCTCTTGACCTCCGTCACGTCGCCGCAGCCAACGATCCCCCAGCGCACCGTATCCATGCTCGTCCCTCCTCGTGTCTCAACTGCTCCTATGGGACACTATTGTACCGAAACTGGGGCCAGGTATCAAGTCGCCCTCAACCTTCAACCATGCGAAGGCTCAGCGTGCGGGGCTCTCCCAAAGCGCGTTGGCGACATGGCGGAGAGGCACTCTCGCCAGCGAGGAACAGGCCTTGGCGAGGTTCCGTCGTTTGACAGGATCCCACGCCTCCAGTACAATGCCCCGGCTCTGAGGCACCCGTATCTCCCGACCACATACACTCGACCTGGGAATGCCGACATGGACCGTGGCCGCACACGTATCATCGCACGCGCACTGCTCCTGCTCCTCGCCGGAGCACTTGGGCTCGCCGCCTTTCCCGCCCGCGCCCAGGGTGGCTATGGCGGGCAGCTCACCTTTACGATCCCCGGCCCCGATTTTGACCAGTATGATCACGCCGACCTGAGTTGGGGCTACTTTCACGAGTCAGAGGCAGACTGTCCGCGCGATTTGCACTTCCTGAACAGGCCCATCGACGAGCTGACCCTGGTCCTCGACGTCAATCTGTCCGCAGGAACGGTGAGCGGCTCGATCACCGGCGCCCTGCGTGAGGACTGGGAGGAGGATACAGAGCCCGCCTGGGGCGAGGCCACCTTCACCGGGAGCATCCAGCAGGGCACGCTCGAGCTCACGAATGCGGGCGGGCAGTGGACGGGCGACTATGCCTCGTGGGAGTTCAGCGGCGAGATGGTCGCCGACATCACGTTGACGGCCCACTACAAGTGCGGCGCTATCCAGGATCCCTGGCGGGAGGAGACGCGCAGCAGCCAGGCGGCGCTCGCGGTAAGTGGGTTCATGGTCGGTGGCGAGGACGGAGGGTGGAGCGTTTCGGTGGTACCGTCCCTCGACGCTGATCCTGACGCATACCTGGACCTGTTCCTGTCCGGCGCTCTCGATCCGGGGTTCCTGCCCCTCACCGCCGGCGCGACGTCTGTAGACCCAACGCCGACAGCGGTTCAGGCGACCCCCACAGCGGTTCAGATGACGCCCACGGCGGCTCCATCGGCCTCTACGCCGACGCCCCTTCCGGCCCAACCGGGACAGGCTGGCCCCACACCGACAACGCTCGTTCCCGTCTGCACCCCGCCCCCCTGTGCCGCAGGCGAGGTCTACTATTGCCCCGGCAGTTGCCCAGGTGGGTGTGGCATCGAGTGTGCCACACCGACGCCGGTCGTGCCGGGTGCAGGCACGCCGGATGCCGGCCCGCCGGAGGACAACGCCGCGCCGCTCACCTCCCTGCTCGACGACCTAGCAGAAACGATAACCGGAGGGGAACGCGAACCGCCCAGCCCGGGCCGGACGGTGGCCACAGTCGGGGCCTCCGCCGCACTCGTGGCCGCCGCGACTGCGGCGCGCATTGCCCTGACGCGTGCACCTTCCTCGGGCCGCAGTGCTACAGGAGAAGGAAGCGCCCCCACTCAGGATTCGGGCGTGCCATCCGCCAGTGCCGGGGCAGCGCCACAGGCGAACGGACTCTTGGCGCGGCGCGCGGCCCTATCGGCCGAGGTGCAGGCTGCGCTCTCCCGCGTGGCCATGCTGAACCGCCGCCGCGCTCAACTGGCCGATCTCTACCGCCGCACCGAGGCCGAGTGGAGCTATACGCGGTGGACCGGGTTCAGCGACGGCGTGATCAACGTAGCCGACCTGACCGTCACCGTGCTCAACCCATCCAGCTCGATCGCGCTCGCCGGGCTGCTCAGTGCAGCCAAGCAGGGGGCCAAGGGGCGGATGCGCGACGTGGTGGGCGCCGCCTATGGCGTACCCAGCCGCGGTGGGGCCGACGCGACGGACAGCCTGTTGAGTGGACTCGGCCCGCCCACCGGCATGGCCTCACCGGGGGGCGCGCTCAAGCAGTACATGATTAACCGCAGCACGGCGCAGAGTCGCGCCGCCGCCCGGCGTGCGCTGTCACTCAACCGCCGCCGAAGCTACGACGCCATGCGCCGTGCCTCGCGCAGCGGCAGCGTTGCCCAGGGGTTGGGCCAGGGCCTCAACGTGGTCGAGAGCAGCGCTTCGCTGGTCAGCGATTTCGCAGACAGCAGCCGGCGCATGGCCGCGCTGCGGCAGCGCATGATGCGCGTCTACGACCAGCAGCTTGCCGTCGAGCGGGCACTGGACACGGCGCGCATGGACCTGCAGGTGGCACGAAGCGCCTATCAAGCCAACGAGGCCGCCATCCAACAGCTCAAGGCGCAGTTCCCGCACCGCTTCGCCCACTTGTAGAGGAGTATCTATGATGAGCCCCGAGTCCGATCCGATCGCCCTGCGCTGGTATCGTCGCGCCCAGATCGACGAGGCTGCGCGTGTGGTCCGCGAGGATACCGAGGCCGGCCTGCTGAGCCAACTCGACCTGGCCCTGGCGCTGTCGACATTCCTGTTTCGCGGCGCCGAGGGCAGCTACTGGTACCACGACGCGTGGATGGAGGCGTGGTATCGCTTCGATGGACGAGACTGGATGCTCGCTCAAGGTGGGCCGCCGCAGGAGCTGGAGGGCCTGGATGGCCTCGCCGTACCCCCGGAGCCCATCTCACCCCCACAGGATACGGACGCGACGATGGTCGCCGCTGTCGCCTCGCCGGTGCAGGCGCTCGTTGCTGCCCAGGCGGAGGTTCGCGAAGCTTACCGCGTAGGCTGGATCGCCAGTACCGATGCCGAGGCGCTGCTGGGACAGAGCGTGCTGATCGACCACGACGGGCGCGTGTGGACCGTGGGCGCGACCAGCGGCACGTGGTACTGTGACGACGGCACGGGATGGGTTCAGAGGCCTGCTCCGCCCGACCCGGATTCGTTGGCTCGCATCCGCCCGCCGGCAGGACCGTGCCCCAGCTGCGGCGCTGCACTGGAGGGATCGACGACGTGCCCCGCCTGTGGCACAGCCGTTCCGCCCGAACTGGAGGGGCTCTCGGAGAACGCCTATATCAACGCCGTCCGTGCCCTCCTGTCACAAGTTGGCGCCCTACCGGAGTCACTCACCGCGCCCTGGGCTCCCCCAGCCGGCTACCCGAACATCGAGCTGCCGCGCATCACGCGCCGTGCGCCGCTGGTCGCCGCAGATCGTCCGGTGCGGTGCCCCGCCTGCGGAACCGAGCTGCGTTCTGGCGTCCGCTTCTGCGGGCAGTGTGGCTCGGCGATCGAAACAGCACACGGAGAGAGATCGTGAGCCCTGCCCTGCTGCTGGCCAACGGGGTCGGCCTGGTACTCACTCTCGGCGCGACCGTCGCCGCCGTCGTGACCGCGCGGGCGCCACGGCGCCTGACCGCCGGATCAGCGCTCCTCTCCGCGCTGCTGGCTGCAGCACTGCTGCCCCTTTTTCTCTTGCTCAGCGGCACGCGCCTCAACGTCGCGATCGCTGTGCCTGCCCTCGTCGCCGGTGGCATCGTGGGCCTGATCCGCGGCGCCACAGCCCGGCTCTCCGCCAGCGGCGGACAGGTGTGGGTACGGCTGGGTGGGTGCTATGCACTGCTGTGGGGCGCCTCGCTGCTCGTGGCCCAAATCGCGCTCGTGCTGGGCTCGCTGCTGTGGACCGCACTGGGCCTGATCCCACTCTATCTGGCGACCGGGAGCGAGGTCGCCTACCATGCCACTCTGCTCGTGCGGCGCGCGTTCCGGCGGCGCGTTCGCGCATAGACACAGATCCCGGTCACAAGCGTCCGATACCTTCTGTCCTGCTCCTGCTAGTCCCGCTCTCGCTGTGCCGCCGTCGCAAGGGTAGCGTGGGCGCTTGACCCGTCCCGGCCCCCGCAGTATAATCACCTCAATCCTCCACACTATCGCTTTGGCCCGCCAGAGGCACGACCACACAGGAAGGAGCACGACCATGCTTGGACGCTACGACCGGACACCCGACCGCCCCACGATCGTCCTGGATGGGTGGTGGGAGTTTTGTACAGACCCTGGAGAGCAGGGCGAAGGGCCTAGCTATGCTGCGTCCTGTGCGAGCGCTCGCCCGATCACCGTGCCCGGCTGCTGGAACACCGAGCTCGGCCTGCACGACTACCACGGCGTGGCCTGGTACCGCAAGGTGTTCGAGTCGGACTTTGAAGGAGCGGCCAAGCTGACCTTTGGCGCGGTGGCCGACCTGGCGCGCGTGTGGCTGAACGGTGAGTACCTCGGCGAACACGAGGGCGGCTTTACCGCGTTCAGCTTTATCGCCGCGATCGAGCGCGACGTGAACGAGCTGGTCGTACGCGTCGACAACCGCCACAGCGAGACCACGCTGCCCAAGGATGCGGTGGACTGGTTCCCCTATGGCGGCATCACCCGCCCGGTGATCTGCGAGCAGGTGCACACGGTGTTCATCGACCGCGTCCACATCCGCGGCGCGATCGACGGGCAGGTGGATGTGCGCGTGCGGGTGCGCAACCGCAGCCCCTCGCCGGTGACGGTGCCCTTTTCGGTCAGCGTAGGCGGGCAGCGGCGGACCGGGACCGTGACGCTGGCTGCGGACGCATCGCAGGAAGAGCAGCTTGCACTGCGCATCCCCGATCCACAGCTCTGGAGCCCCGACGCGCCGCACCTGTATACGGCGATCGTAGAGCTGGGCACCGACCTGTACCAGGAACGCTTTGGGCTGCGCGAGATCCGGACCGAGGGCAGCGACATCCTGCTCAACGGCGAAAAGATCTGGATCCGCGGCGTGAACCGCCACGAGGACCATCCCGACTGGGGCTTTGCCCAGCCGGACAAGCTGATGCAGCGCGACATCCAGATCATCCAGGATCTGAACTGCAACGCCGTGCGCGGCTCGCACTATCCCAACCACCCTACTTTCCTCGACCTGTGCGACGAGGCAGGATTGCTCTTTTTCGCCGAGCTGCCGGGCTGGCAGTACAGCGCGGCACAGATCGCCACCGAGCCGACCAAGAGCAAGCTCCAGCACATGCTGCGCGAGATGATCGACGAGCAGTTCAACCATCCGTGCATCTATACCTGGAGCATGCACAACGAGTGCCAGACCGAGGTCAGCGTGGAGGGAGAGGTGGACCTGTCCTCCGCCATGACCGAGCTGCTTGGCCTGGCACGCGATCTGGACGAGACACGCCTGGTCACTTATGTCTCGCACCGTTACTGGCACGACCAGCACTTGCACCTGGCCGATACGATCTGCCTGAACGAGTATATCGGCTGGTACGTGTCCGAGATCGAGGGGTCCGACTTTGCGGACTATTTGCGGCGCATGGCAGAGCTCTATCCCGACAAGCCGATCCTGATCACCGAGTTTGGCGCGGGCGGGATCGCCGGAGAGCACAGCATGGCCGCGGTCAAGTGGAGCGAGGAGTACCAGGTGCAGCAGGTGACGAGACAGATCGAGGCGATGCGCGAGAATGAGCACGTGGCTGGATGCTACATCTGGCAGTACTGCGACATCCGGGTCCATCCGCGGCGCGCGCTGGGCCGGCCGCGTAGCATGAATAACAAGGGCCTGGTCGACGAGTACCGCCGGCCCAAGTCGGCCTACTATGCGGTACGTGACCTCTATGCGCGGATCGCGAAGGAGTCCTAGATCGACGGACCCGTTCTCGGCGACCTGCGGTCGCTGAAGAGAACGGGTCCGTTGCGAGCGACAAGGCTACAACTGCGTGCCCTACTCCTCGTCGAGGAACACGATCTGGTTCATATGCTGCCCCAGCTCTGAGAGGCTGTACTCCCAGAACCGGTCCGGTAGCGCCTGGTACCTGGTCTTGGGCGCCCTCGTCACGGTGACAGCCAGCTGAGAAGACGTCTCATCGAGATAGACGATCTTGCCCACGTGCTGGCCTAGCTCTGAGAGGCTGTACTCCCAATACCGGTCCGGCAGTGCCTGGTATGCCGTCTTGGGTGCGCTTGCCGCCGTCTCGGCCACGCAATCCGTGCCCAGAATCTCTACCGGGAACATCGACCAGTATCCGATCTGCTCTGCCTGGCAAGGCAAGTGGTCGGCCTCTGCGACGACCGGCTGGTCGCCCAGTCCACCAGACGCGAACCCCGTCGTGGCCGTGCTGGCCAGCAGGATGAGCACTGCCGCCCACGTCCACCCCAGACGCCTTACACCGTTCGATCGATCTTGTCGCCTGTTCACGTTTCACCTCCTGTGTGCGTATCCAAACCCAATCGTTATGCACAGCATAGCACATAGGGCGTGACGCGAGCGTGATATGGGCGTTCCAGATCAAGACCTCCGAGCTTTTCCCCAAACTCGGAGGTCTGAAAGGTAATGCCAGGCACTGACCTGCAGATCAAGGCCCAGCCAGACGCCACACCCGGAACGACTCGAAGCGGATCGCTGTTCCGTCCGGATAGGCACCATGATAGATGGCCCGGTCGACGTTGCCCACTGCATAGACGCCGGCCTGCAGGGCCGCAGCAGGAGAGAACCTGACCTCGCCCGCGGCGAACCAGCGCGCACCATCGGCGCTGCACAGCGCGCGCACGGCCTCTCCCCTCCTCTCAAGGCGGAGGTGAACCTGTCCGGGCCACTCCTCATCGAGCTCACTCGGCCGGCAGTGTCCGCTCGCTCTTGGCGGCAAGCGCCCCCGCCCGATCACGCGATCTCGGTTCCCCACGGAACCCAGGAACATGATCTCGCGCTGCCCCCCGCTCCCGATGTCGAGCCGCAAATAGTTCCGCTCGTCGGACCATATTAAGAGGCCGCCCATCGCCGGCAGGTCTGCCTGTGGGCGAACACATACCGTCTCGACGGCGAAATCGCCCGTCGTTGTCCCTTCGAGCATGCTGGACAGCGGACGCAACAGGCAGGGTGCGCTGCGGTTAATGTGCCACAGGTCGCGCCCATTTGCGGCCAAGACGGTGAGCCCCTGCCCGACCGCGTAAGCACAGTCTCCATACGGGTCGCGCCAGGCCCAGCCGTCGGGGAACGCACCGACGAAATCGTCCTCGTAGGTTGGGCCCGGCATCTCGGCTTCGGCGGGCCGCAGCCACCACTGCTGGGGAGCAAAGCGCAAAGAATCGCCGCCCCGCTCCTGGATGCGGTAGCAGGCGGCCTGGTAGCCATCGGCGCCTGGCGCGGCTT
>Ga0307425_1002152_pt1 | contig 11311 bp, 12 predicted proteins | sample SalMarWE160330MG_FD_202152 | JGI IMG/M metagenome (GOLD analysis project Ga0307425, IMG submission 202152) | Salt marsh sediment microbial communities from the Plum Island Ecosystem LTER, Massachusetts, United States - WE1603-30 | ecosystem: Environmental > Aquatic > Marine > Intertidal zone >... | reverse complement strand
CCCTTATGAGATATATGTCAAAGAACGATTAAAGATTAACCCTATGCAGGCTTCAACTATACACCATATACAACCCTGTTTTTTGTCTTGACAATGGGGAGTACCTTAAAGGTCTGTTGGGTTTGTTGGGTTCGTTGGGTTTGTGGCGGGTCTGTTTGGGCGCTCAGCCAAGAGGACTGATAGGTCAAAAGAAAAGGAGATATCTCACGCCCGTCGAAGCAACGCCTAGATCCCGCCCATTGTCATTGCGTCCATTCATTTGCCTCGTTTATTAGCTTTTCCAGTAACTTGGAAAGGCCCAATCTGGATGCCCAGTGCCGCAGGTAACGCTCATCAAGCGCCTTTCCTTGTACCTTGAGAATACCTGTCACATCAGCCCACTGCTTCCCAGAGACACTTCCTCCTCTCTGGAACCAAACAAGCTTTTTTAAAAAAATGTCTTCTGGAGAGGCAAAACAGAATTCCTTAGCACTCTCTTCCTCTTCAAGGGTGTCTTTTCTAATACGTTTGAAGATCTCTTTGTCATATGACGTATCCTCAGGAACAAACAGATCTATTTTGAGCATCGTTTCAAGATGGATTATATTGAAAGAGGAATGTCTTGATATGGCGTCTTTAATCATTTCCTCATCAATATAATATTCGTTTTGGAGCTTATATTTCAGGATGGGGGCATGCTCCATTTCGAGGTCAGACACCAGATCAATATCGAGGGTTGCACGTGCAATTCCAAACGCAGAACTGCAAAGAGAGCCACCTATGTAGTAGGGGATACGCATCTTCTCAAGTACTTCAACCAAAGGCTCCAGCGCGGCTAGAATATCCGGTTTTCTCATTTCTTTTTCCTGGCCAAATATTCTTGGAGCCTGCTTGCCAATGGTTTGCCGTAGAAATACTCAACAATCTGACCTTTCAGCTCATCATCAGTCAGAGAAGGGTGTGATCGTGCAATGGCCCGCCGGGAAAGTTCCATAGCTGTTTGGCTCAGGGAGCGAGCCCTGGAAAACCGCCTGGCCACGGTGGCATTGCGGAGCAAGAAAATTTGGAATTGTTCTATTCTCTGTGGTGTGTCAGATAGCTGGTCCATTGGGTTTGTTGGGCACCATGGTTTATTGGGTCTATTGGGTTTATTGGGTTCGTTGGGTTTATTGGCTGGTTTGTTGGGTGCCAGAGCCTAACTTCCAATCCATTTCTAATGTGCAGCCTATAACACGATTTGACAATTCAACAGAGCCTTTCTTCGTGTTTCTTCGTGGTCTTCGTGGTGAACCATTTTCTATCAGAGAAAGCGAAGCATATCATCCTTTGTTGGCGGACAACCAGGGACATGCAACCATCTGTTTTCTTTGGCTATCTTTTTGGTGCAATTGCCTATACAGATGACATCTTTGTACTCGTGTTCATAGTAGGGCTTCGAGCCGAAAATGATTTCAGCGCCGGTGATGGCATATTTCATGAGCTTTAGCTTCATGATAGTTGAATATGTAAAATCATGGCCCGAAAACTTCTTCAGGTTCAGGAAGACAAACCGACACATGGAGCAGGCCCTGGGGTTTGACCAGAGCCGGAGGCGCAAAACCTTTTTGTATTTGTGGGGTTCATAGTGAAGACTACATTCAAGTGTTTGTGCATCCTCGCCGGATATGACAAAGTCATCATTCCCCACGCCTATTTCCCTTGACGTTTTCAAGTAAACTGGTTCCGACACGTCAAGAAGCTCTCCCGCCAGATGATCGATTTCGTAGGTATTGTCCCCTGCGATCAACACATTTTCGTGGAAGAAATTGATTCCGTCCATAACAGTCAGGTCGGGCTGAATCACCTTGTTGAAATGCGCAATCGGGTCATGCAGGCCAAGCCTGTGGAAGGCCTTTTTCAACTTTGGTTCGAGAAGGCCCTTCTGGTTTTTCATGGCCCCTGAAATGATGGCGGCACTGCTCGGTTTCAGGATGGGGAGATTGATATAGGTTCTCTCGAATGCAATTTCCGGGAGTTTCAGAATACCATACCGCCATTCCACTTTTCTGCGTTCGACTTCGTCCAGATTCAGGATCTGGACACCAAGGTCTCTGGCCAGCTTTGAATAGCCGGAAATCTTGAAATTTTTATAAGGATCTGTGCCCGCAGCAGTGCCCTCACCAATGACGATGTCGACTTTTGGATCTATTTCCCGCAGAACTTCGACGAGGGCTCTAACGATTTTATGCCGGGTTATTTCGCCGCTCTTTTCCTTTACCGGGAAGACGATGTTGGGTTTGAGGAAGATGCCCTTGGACAGGTCGAGGTTATGCTTGAAGTCTTCGAAGATCTTCCTTATGGCTTGTCTGGGGTCGTTGTTCTCTTTCGCTATGTAGACCGTCATTTTTTCATTTTTCACCACAGAGGCACGGAGGACACAGAGTGGTTACTATTTTTGCCCGATTGGGAGACGGCAATCGGACAAAAGGACACTGCTTCATAAGCATCTTTAGGCAATTTCCGTATATACTTGTTGGCTAATTGACTATTCTTTTTATTCCTTGCTTTAGAATGGGCACATTGAAGTTGATCAAAAGGCCAACTTTAAGGCCAGTCAGTTTTAAATAAGTCAAAAGTTGGGCCTCATGTATTGGTTGTAAACTCTCACAGGCCTTTAGCTCGATGATTAGCATATTTGCCGCCACAATATCTATGCGATAGCCGCAGTCCAACCTGACACCTTTGTAATCAATAGGGAGTTCTTTCTGTCTTTCAAATGGAAGATATCTCAGTCTAAATTCGTGGCAAAGGCATTCCTCGTAAGCAGCTTCCAATAAGCCGGGACTAAGTGTCTTATGGACTTCAATGGCTGCGCCAATGACTTTTCCCGTAAGGTCGTTTATTTCCATTTCTTTATGTTTTGTAGGAACCACAGAGCCACAGAGCTAGTTTAGAAAATTTTATGCCTCGAGTACCGAGATGTTTTTCATTTGTCGCCGTCTCCCGACAAATGAAAAAAAATGTTATCTCTGTGTTCTCTGTGCCTCTGTGGTGAAAAGAATTTCTCTTGGACTTTTTGAGGGATTTTCAGGAAATCGAACACATACTTGACGCTATCTCTCAAGACCTCGTCATCCTCGCTCTTTCTTTGAATCTCCAAGGCCTCTTCTCTCTCAATGAGTCCGCTACGGATTAACCCGGATAAATACAGCCCGACTGTTGAGATGCCAAATTCTTTCTTGTATGTATAATCCAGCAGCGGTTCCAGAATACAGTCATATCTCCAGCTTGTTGCCTTTTTTGGTTTTGCCCACCCTGTCTTTTCTTTTAACGTCTTCTCTATTACGTTCTGATCCCAGAGGAGGTAATCGAATACATGGACGGTTTCAGGGCCATTCTCAGGTATTACGGCTCTCTTGTAGGTATTAAAGCAACTGTTGCCAGGTATTCCAAACTGACGTCTCTGGTCCACCGTGTTGAGGTACGCCTTTGATTGATGATAGATGAATCCGAGCAAATCATTTATCGGTAATTTTTTGACTCTTTTCAACAAGAAACCGGTTCTGCTGCCCGGATTCCATAGTTCATGGTTCGTAATACCGCTCAAAATGAAGGGAATGTCTTTTTCAATTGCCACATTGTAAAGCACCGCGTCTATACCATAGTGGCAGAACATACACTGTCCCCACGTCGTCCCTGTGCCAGCAAGGGAAAGCAAGTGGTTTCGCAGGAGATTGTATTCCAGGTTGTTCCTGGTCTTGATGGTGATCAAGTCCAGTGAAAGGCTATTGCAGACCTTTTTTATGTTATCCCGGGCAAGATCCACCAGGAAAGGGAAGTCATAACAAACGGCCAGGACCCGCAGGTTGAATTTGGCCTTAGCCAGGTAGGCGACATAACAACTGTCTTTTCCGCCGCTGATTCCCAAAACACAGTCATACTCAGTGCCATTCTTTGAATTGACCTTTTGGAGGAATGCTTCCTCTCCGAACAGCTCCGGTTTCTTGAATTCTAGGCAATGGTTGCAAATACCTTGCTCGTTGAAGGTGGTGCCGGGGTAGGTCTCGGGAATTAGACATTTGTTGCATTGTTGTCTTTTATTCATTTAGACAGGATTTACGGGATTTTCATGATTCTATTCTTTTTCGTCACTTTCCTGATGAAAGTGATGAAATACAATCTGCCTTCGGCAGAATAAATACGGAAGCCTCATATAAATTATGTGGGCTTATTTCTGTCTTGGCTGTCTATGTTTACGTTTTACCTCAACACCGGAAGGACCAGAATTGATCAGCAGGCGGATTGCCTTTTTCGCTTTTCATCCGGAAAAGCGAAAAGGAAATATCCTGTCCATCCTGTTGATCCTGTCTAATAAATAATGTCTTGAGTCAGGATTTATCAGACGCCCAAGGGACGCTTACCGTGCCTATTTTTTTTGCGGGGATTCCGCCAACAACCGTGTAGGGTTCAACGCCTCTCGTCACCACTGAGTTTGCGCCCACAACAGCACCTTCACCAATCTCGACATCGGGCAAAATTACTGCCCCCGCGCCGATCCATGCGTCCTGGTCGATAGTAATTCTCCCTTTTCTGGAATTGACATAATTCGCGATCCTTGACCAGTTGGGCTTTGTATGCAGCACAAATGTGACGCGGGGCGAGACGGCCACACGATCCCCTATGGAAAGGTAGTTCGTCTTGTCTTTGAGGTCATCGACAATAATGAGATCCTCCCCAATGTGGACATCTTGCCCTATTTCGTAATTACATTTCCTCAAAAGCCATATCCTGAATCCGTTACCGGGGGATAGCTTTGCAATGTATTTGAATAGCTTTTTTTTGAACATGGAAATAGAGTGTAAGGTGGAAGGTATAAGGTGTAAGGTTTAGGGTTTAGGGTTAATTTTCACAGAGCAGGCCTGGATGAGCCGACTCAGCATCCCGGAGATACTCTGGCAAGTTCTTTCAATGTGGTTAAAACTCTCATTATCGATATACCTGATCTCCTGTGCGATAATTGCTTGTGTCAGAAGCTCAGCTGAAGAACCTTTAGCGGTATAAAAGAATCTAATAGATTGCCTGTTGGTCCGAAGCTCGTCACCTTCTGCGACATTGCTTGCGATTGAAACTGATGCCCGCCGAATTTGATCTCTAAGGCCATAGTCCTTTGCAAATGCACCATGACTAGTCAACTTTTAAATATAAACCGCTAAATCCTTTGCCTGCTGCCAAACCTTAAGTTCTCGAAATTTGCCCAAAGGTATCCGCTTTTTTTGTACTTACTATCTTATACCCTATACCCTACACCCTACACCTTATACCTTATACCTTCCACCTTATACCTTCCACCTTTCACATGCTTCATTCACGCAATTGACTATATAATCCAGATCTTTCCCGGAGAGGGTATAATGGTTAGGGATTATAAGAACCGTTTTGGAACAGAGTTCCGCATTCGGACAATCACCGCGATAATTGTAGTTTTCGGTTGCTACGCCCACGACTTCATCAAGGTATTTGGCTGTATCAATGCCTCGATCAAACAGGAAATCAGCTATTGCGTCTCTTTGTTTCTGATGCTCGAATCTTATTACAAATTGGTAGTAATTGCTCCAGCACTTTTCCTTTTCATGCAAAAGAACCACGTCTTTCATTTTGAGCTTTTCCAGAAGATAAAGGCTGTTTTCTTTCTGCCTTTGAACTCGCTGGAAAAAGGTTTCTATACGCTCATTTATTATCCTCAAATCGGTCTTTGCTATCTTGCCCGAACTGAAGCCTGTCTTGGATGTCAGGTTCAATTTATGATCGATTCGTGTTCCTACGGGCAAACCAATGGTCCCGTACCATGGTCTCTTGTAAAGGGTGGACTTGACATATGTTGACAAGGGATGCAGGATTTCTTGAGAGAAGCTGGGTTCTTTCAGGGTGTTCACCCTATTTCTGATTGCCTCATCTAACGACCTGTCTCTGGCAAAAATGGCACTGCCCTCGCCAGCGGAAATATACTTGCCGGAACGAAAAGAAAAAAAAGAGACTTCGGAAAGAAATCCTGTATACTGGCCTTTATATTTACTGAATAGAGATTGGGCACAATCCTCTATGATAGGCATAGCTCCAGATACAGAAGATATTGAATCCATGTCTACGGCATGCCCGAACATGTGTACTGCAACAACAGCGGACAATGACCCCACCTTCCTCCCCAAATCCTCTGATGAAAGTCCATAGTCTTCCAGAGTGATATCTATAAATCGAGGCACGAGACCGGCCTGCACAATGGCTTCAAATACCACAGGACAACAAAATAGCGGCACACCTATTTCCGAACCCTTTTCAAGATTCAGAGACTTCAAAATCACATAGAGTGCCGCCCTTCCTGAACTGGTGTAGACCGGCTTATACCCGAATACCTTTTGCAATCCGTCATGCTTGTCAGGCCGTGGTTTCAGGGCAGCCGCTGAGGCCCTGACAAAATCGGAAAAGCCATAGTCCCAGTTGTAGCGGGGGATTAACCCTATCTTCTCTTTGAGCATTGAACTTTATTTGGCTTTGTTTGTTTCATGCATTATGATAGTTTTACCACGAAGAGCACGAGGACCACGAAAAGTTGAAAGATATTACCCTCCATGAAAAGCATCAGAGGAAATCCATCGTTTTGATTTAATTGTTCAAGCATTTAAACCTGAAGTTTATCAGTCTTTTCTTCGTATTTCTTCGTGGACTTCGTGGTGAACCCTTAGATAATCCACAAGGTTCTGTTTATCCCTTCTGACAAAAAAGCCTTGGTTCTAAGCAGTATGTTTGTAGATCATGGGTCCCAGTTCCTCTATGATCTTATCTGGAAGAAATTTCCAAATACCAGTTACAACACGGTAGAATAAGTTTCCCTCCTCCGTTGAACTTGTCCCCGTGACCTGCGGGTAATAGTAATAGGGTACATTTTGGCACTCTGAGCCCCACATGGCCTTGTAGCGCATGAGGCCTTCGTTATCAGGAGATGTCCTCCCAAAGTCCATGAATTCGTAACCCTTTTCGAAACCGTTTCTAATAGCAATCCATGTGATCAGATGATTTGGGGTGGTCTTTTTCAAGTAGCTGGGATCAGAGGCATTGTATTTATAGTGGATGCCTCTGCCACAAACCAGGAAAAGGGAACCAGCCACGATCCGTGAGTCGTGTTTTGCGAGCAAAATGAACCCATGACCCTCTGATATCACATTTTCAAAAAGATTCTTGAAAAAGGCCTTTGACTGTGGAGGGACACCATGCTTCTTGCGCGTCATAAAGTTCAACCTGTAAAACTCGAGCATTTCCTCCATGGTGTCTCCCATTGTAATCTCGACCCCCTGCCTTTCTGCCTTTCGTATTGAATATTGAATTGTTCGCTTGTTTATCTTCTTTCGCATAGATAAAAGGTCAGGCCCAAATCGAAAGATGTGACGCTTGTAATAGTCGTGGCAAACGAATTCGGTGTTGCTCTTGAGGGAAGAACGAATTTCAACGTATTTTACCCGCTTGGCGAATCCTTCAAGAATCTCCTTTAGAATATGTTCATCCCATGCCCCATCTTCAAACAGAGGGCCGCCATAGTCTGAAAACGGAAGCGAAACAAGCCTGGAGCCGGTCAACAAGCCTCCTACCTTGAAAAGGGGAAATACACCCGTTAACTTTCCTGCCTCATCTTTCTTTGCGTACAAAATGGGCTTAAAAGAATAGGTATCCGCTATTGTCCGGAGCCAGCCTGAAAGGTGGTAAGGTGTGCCTTCCGGGTGAGATTGGACGAACTCATCCCAGAGACCCATGTTGTGTTTGTTGTCAAGGGAGAATGCAGTTAACATTGGGTACCATGGTTTATTGGGTTACTCGGGTTCGTTGGGTTTATTGGGTTTATTGGGTTTGTTGGGTTTGTTGGGTTTGTTGGGTTTATTGGGTTTGTTGGGTTCGTTGGGTTCGTTGGGTTCGTTGGGTTTGTTGGGTTCGTTGGGTTCGTTGGGTTTGTTGGGTTCGTTGGGTTCGTTGGGTTGGAGGGGTTCGAGGGGTTCGAGGGTTCGGTTTGGTCATCGAGTTCATTTTTAATCCTGAATCTGTTTATCTATAGACACTTGCAGCCTCAAGTCATTCAATGAAGGGTATCTTTACTTATCATATTCTCATACCAAAACCGGGCCATATCTCTTGGCAGCGCATGCCAATACTGGCCATCGTATTTACTCTTTATATACTCCAGGAATCTCGTATAATATCCTGCAGGATATTCCTCAATGCCAAGTTTCTTACAATTAAAGTTCATATAATCAGGGTGGGTATTTAAAAGGGCCATGCCTCCCTTTTCAACAAGCCAGTCCAGTTTTTCCTGCCAGATGTTAATGTCCTTTTCTCTCATGATAATAAACAAAGTAAAATCCTGGCACAGGGTATACGGCAGTTCCACATAGCCCCTGTGAGAGTACCTGTTTTGAAACCAAAAAGGGAAAATAGTACCTATACCTTGTGGCTGTGGCTCGAAAGGATCTGTATCAAAGGTCGACTGATCATAATCAATATTCAGGTCGCAAATCCATTCCAGCTCTCGATGCATTGAAGGCGAATTAAAGCCTGTAGCCTGCCATTCCCTTAGATATTTGTTTATGCGTATGGCCCTCTTTGCAAATATCTCTCGCGAAAAAAATAATTTGCCGTCATGATTCAACCCGTGTACCGCCACCTCGAAGCCCGTCCTTACAAGGTCTTGTCGAAGTTTAGCGGAGACATTATATCGCTCGGGCACAAAATTAAAAGATGAATGAAACCCCATCTGGCCCTCGATTTTGGCAAGGTCAAAGACCTTTTGATGACCTATCGCCGTGTCCACATCGTGGCTTAATACCAGAGCAAACCTTTTTTCGTAAGGCCACCCTTCCCACCCCTTTGGGGGATTGGCTGCCCGAGGGTCTATAGGCCACACGTCTTGGTATAATTTACGTTTGCGAAGTACGATCCGCCTCCGGATAGCGATTTGCAGTCTTCGCGGAATAAACGGTTTTAAGCTGTAAAAGGTCCTATTTAAAAACATGATAATCTGGGGACTTATGCCGAAGATGTAACCCTGGCCTGAAAAAATTGATCTAAGCCGATGGCCAAAATCAGCACGGCAAAAAATACGGACCAGCTAATAATAACATGCGGCCAGTATGATGCCATACGGGGGCTGACAGCATAGGCCAGAATGAAGATAGCGGTCAATCTGCAGATGCTTGCTATGATGGAAATGGGGAGGGTTAAGACCACGACGATCAGCCGATTTATTGTTGTCTTACGGGTCAAGTACGCATAGGCCAAACCAAATACAAAATAGGACACCAGATACCTTATGCCACTGCAGCCTATGTTTATCCGAAGGACCGTATCAGGCAGATGCATGAAACAGCCCTCTTTCAAGTAAGGGATGCCAAATAGAGAGGTAACCAATGCCGCGCCTCCAAACGTGATATCCCTTACGTAATTTGCCAGACTAATGTAAGAATCTTGTGGTATGGGGACCATTGTAATTAAAAAAAATAGCGGAAAAGAAATCTCTTTAAAAAATCTCCCGCCCAAAAGCATCAGGACCATCCCGCCAACAAAAAAGAAAAAGGATATGGCCTGGAGTTGAAATCCGCCGATACCTAGCACAGGGAGCGCAAGGCCTATCAAGAGCAGGGGAATTCCAAACACATTAAACTGGTATTCAATCTTCCGGAAAGATGCACGTTTCATCCAGATGAAATAGCCAGATATAAAGGGAATGAAGATCCCATGTGAGCTGCCCTGCCGGTGAAATACGGCGTTTATCACACCTGAAAGGGACGTGCCATAAACGAATATTCCTCCAAGCACTGTCACTGCAACCAAAATGATTAATCTTGGACGCAAGACCGAGGCCTTATTATCATGAAATTCCTTAACGTTAGACACTTTAGGCATTTTAGATCACTTTAGTCACTCTGGAGATACGCGAGCAAACAAGCCCCCTCCGGACCCGGACTCTTCACATCTTTCTTATTATCCTGGCAGGATTTCCTGCAACTATACTCCTATCAGGCACATCCTTTGTCACCACACTTCCAGCACCCACTATAGATCCTGAACCCACGGTTATTCCACACAACAGCGTTGCATTCGAACCGATTGAGGCGCCTTGTTTGACAACAGTAGGGATCACTTCCCAATCCTCTTCTGTTTGCAGTCCCTCGGCCTCGTTCGTGGCCCTCGGATACATATCATTAATAAACATGACACCATGTCCGATGAACACATCGTCTTCTATGGTAACCCCCTCACATATAAACGTATGGCTCGAAATCTTACATCGCTTCCCGATAAATGCGTTCTTCTGGACCTCCACAAAAGGGCCGATTTTGGTTCCATCACCGATCCGGCATCCGTAGAGGTTGATGAATTCGTTCAGGACCACATCTTTTCCCAAAACAACATCGCGGGCAATGCGGCGGTTCGTGGGGTTCGTTGGGCTCATTGGGTTCGTTGGGTTTGTTGGGTTCGTTGGGTTTGTTGGGTTCGTTGGGTTCGTTGGGTTCGTTGGGTTTGTTGGGTTATTTGGGTTTGCCCACCGGGTTTCTGGCGGGTTCCTTAAGTTGGGAGTTAAGGTACTTTATGAAGCCAGAATCTATTCTGGAAACTTTTTCGGCTTGTGCGTATACTTTCTCAAAGATTTCCTCTGATATATATTCCTGGTCACGTGCAACATATAGATGGCTTTGGACTTCTGCGGCGGAACTTTTGGAGATGAAAAGGAATTGAATGAATTCTTTGTTACCCCTCCGCGAGAAGCCCTCTGCAATGTTACTCATCGCAGAAACCCCCGCTCCTTGTAATTGATTTGCGAGTCGAAAGTCCTTCGAGAAATCTTTGCTTCCATCAATGGCATTATAAACAAAACTAACCAGCTTCCGCGCTTCCTGCCACGCCTCTATCTCTTCAAACCGAGCTATCTTCATCCCTATCTCGCACCCCTCTGTACCAGGCTACTCAATAAACCCAACAGACCCAAGAAACCCTATCAGCCCAATAAACTCTATTAACCCTATTAACCCAATAACTCGATAACTCGATAACCCAACAAACCCAACGAACCCAATAACCTATAGGTTTTACGTAATCTCCACTGGCGTACCATTTGCGTCCAAGGATCTTTTTGATGCCGCCAAGACTCTAACGACATCAAGGCCGACCTTCCCATCTGTATTTGGCTTTTGGCCGTTATTGATGCAATCGGCAAAATGTGCTGTTTCTGTGGCCAGGGCCTCAATGTCCTGTAACTTCGGTGCATACATATCGCCCACTCGGTACTGGACGTTCAGGTGATACAATTCCTCTT
>Ga0307425_1002151_pt1 | contig 11316 bp, 10 predicted proteins | sample SalMarWE160330MG_FD_202152 | JGI IMG/M metagenome (GOLD analysis project Ga0307425, IMG submission 202152) | Salt marsh sediment microbial communities from the Plum Island Ecosystem LTER, Massachusetts, United States - WE1603-30 | ecosystem: Environmental > Aquatic > Marine > Intertidal zone >... | reverse complement strand
GGGAACAAAAAAATTCGGGGGATCAAAGGCCGGTATGTGGGGAGCGGCCATCGGGCTTGTCATCGGTATCTTTGTCCTGCCTCCACTGGGGATTATAGTGGGACCGTTCGCAGGTGCCGTGATAGGCGAAGCTATGACCGGCAAGAAAGCGGCACCGGCTTTTCGCGCGGGACTGGGATCATTAATGGGATTGATGATGGGCGTGGGACTGAAACTTGCCGCGTCCCTGTTAATGACATACTACTTCGTGAAAGAGTTGATAGTCTGAGAATCGTGTACAGCTGTTATCGCTCGTTATAGCCTTTTCTCGAATGTGCCTTGGAAACCACGAGGTTCCGATCGTGGATTTCCCTGCGATTACATTCCTTTACCGCTAATTCCTCCTGTTCATCATTCTCCATCTCTACAAAGCCAAAACCTTTGGATCGTCCGGTGTACTTGTCCGTGACGATCTTGATACTGGTAACTGTTCCGTATTCCTGAAAAATCTCTTTCAGTTCTTCTTCCTTTACCACATAGGGTATATTACCAACATAAAGTGTCATATTGGAAATGTTGGTTTATTGAATACAAGTTACAAATAATCTTTCCAATTTGTCAAGTCCCCGGTTGATTATCTGTAAAGAGCATTCTCCCGGCACGGGGTATGTGGACGGGGTTCAGGCCCCGAGGGTGGCTGTCATCACGGCCTTTATGGTATGCACACGGTTTTCGGCCTCATCGAAAACTAGCGAGGCAGGCGATTCGAACACCTCATCGGTGACTTCCATCGCCTCAAGCCCGAATTTTTTATGGATTTTGGCCCCGACGGCTGTTTCTGTGTTATGGAAGGAGGGCAGGCAATGCAGGAACTTCACATCCGGGTTGCCAGTCATTTCAATCACCCTTTTGTTCACCTGGTAGGGGCTCAGCAGTTTGATGCGTTCTTCCCAGGCAGTCTCCGGCTCGCCCATTGATACCCAAACATCGGTGTAAAGGAAATCCGCACCCTTCACGGCTTTCTCAAGATCATCGGTAACGGTGATCCGGGCCCCGGTCGCTGATGCGATCTTCCTTGCCGTGTTTATCAGTTCTGCCGCCGGCTGGCAGGACGGGGCCGCTGCAGCCCTGAAATCCACCCCCATCTTCGCCGATCCGATGAGCAGGGAGTTACCCACATTGTTACGGGCGTCCCCCAGGTAGCAGAGGCTCATCTCTGAGAGGGGTTTGTCCAGGTGTTCCTGCATGGTCATGAAATCGGCAAGCACCTGGGTGGGATGGAATTCATCCGTAAGCCCATTCCATACGGGAACGCCGGAATATGCTGCTAGGATTTCCACCCTTTCCTGGCCGAAGCCGCGGTATTCGATCCCGTCATACATGCGACCCAGCACCCGGGCCGTATCCTTCATGGATTCCTTTTCCCCGATCTGGGAGCCTGACGGCCCGAGGTAGGTGACGTGTGCTCCCTGGTCATGGGCTGCCACCTCGAATGCGCAGCGGGTCCTGGTGGATGATTTTTCAAAGATCAGGACAATGTTCTTACCGGTCAGCATGGGCTTCTCCGTGCCGGCATATTTGGCCTTTTTCAGGTCCGCCGAAAGAGCGAGCAGAAAACCGATCTCTTCCGGTGAGAAGTCCAGCAATTTCAGGAAACTCCGGTTGCGAAGGTTGAAGGGCATGGCAATATGGGATTAGTTTGACAACAGAAGCCCAAAGGTAGGCAATTCCGTCAAAAATCAATCCTCGTATTCCATGGTAATTTTTGTGCCGTATCTCCTGTCCTCCAGTTTGGTGGCCTCAGTTATTACGCTCTTCCTTCCCCCCTGCTCGATGAACTGGAGACAGGCCCTGATCTTGGGTGCCATGCTGCCCTCGGCAAACTGACCTTCTTCCAGGTACCGCATGGTATCGAGGTAATTCAGGAATTCCACCCATCGCTCGGTCTCCTTCCCGTAATCCAGGTAAACGTAGGGAACATCCGTCAGGATATAGAATTCATCGGCACCGATCCGTGCAGCCATGAGGCTGGATGCCAGGTCCTTGTCGATCACCACCTCAGCCGGCCTCACATCCTTTTTCTCATCGATGTAAACGGGTATTCCTCCCCCGCCCGAAGCGATGACAATGGTCCCCTGCCTGGCCAGGGTTTCGATCACCTTCTCGTTGCTGATCCGCACGGGCCTGGGGGAAGGAACGACGCGGCGCCACCCGCCTTTTTTTTTCACTTCTTCCTTGAATACCCATCCTTTCTGCACTTCCAGGGCCTGCGCCTCCTCCCGGGTATAGATATGGCCGATCCGCTTGGTGGGATTGCTGAAAGCCGGGTCCTCCCTATCGACCTCCACCATGGTAACCAGCGTGACCACCTCTTTTTGGATATTATGGCGGTTGAGCACGTTCCGGAGCATGCGCTCGACCATGTAGCCGATGCCACCCTGGGTGTCGGCAACGCAGATGTCCACCGGCATCCTGGGAATGCCATAGATCTGCTCCCCAGCCTCGTTCCGCATCAGGACATTGCCGATCTGGGGACCGTTCCCGTGGGTAATCACCAGGTCATACCCTTCGTTCAGCAGGAATACCAGGTTTTCCAGGGTTTCGGTCGTATTCTGCTCCTGCTCGTCGATGGTACCCTCCTGGTCACGCCTGAGAAGCGCATTACCCCCCAGGGCAATAACGGCTAACTTCTTCATTTTTACACCATTTTCAGGGTCTGAAAGGTACAAAACTATAAAAGGTTCGGAACTTTTACAGTAAAAGGTTTGGAACTTTTGAAAAGTTCCAAACCCTGCTACAAACTTTTATGTTATTTTTATGGGTCATACCATTTTACCCTTTGCAGTGCATAGATCACTCTTCAAATACCTGTTCCTGTTTGCCCTGATCCTCCTGGCAGCCAACTGCAAAAGGAAACCCTCGGGGGCAGAGGGAAAGATAAGGTTCAGGATCACCTATGAACAGAGCCGCGTCGGTGGTTATTCCTCCACTGTGCTCCCGAAGGAAATGATCATGGAGTTCAGCAATGATATGGTTAGGAATACGATTGAAGGGGGACTCGGATTCTTCAGCCTCGTGAATGTTTCCGACCTCAGGAACCACCAGAATACCACCTGGCTCAAGTTCATCGATAAGAAATACATCTACTTCGGGGAAAAAAAAGAGTCCCCCTGCTGCTTCGGCATTCTCGACGGGATGCAGCTGAGCTTTACAGACAGTATTAAGGATATAGCGGGACTGGAATGCATGCAGGCGATTGCCAGTTTTCCGGGGAACGGGATAGAACCCTTCAACATCTGGTATACCACGGAACTCGGACTGTCCAATCCCAACAGCAACAGTCCCTTCCGGGAGATCCCCGGCGTCCTGCTTGAATTCAGCACGCTGATGGGCAATGCCAATATGCACATGGTGGCCACCGGCTTTGTTCCCCAGCACATACCCCAGAAGGTGTTTCAACCCCCGAAAAATTTCAGGCCGGTCAGCAAGGATGAAATGGACCGGATCCTGAATGCCCTGATGAAATGATTCAGACAGATTAATGAGCAAGAAGGCGAAGAATAAAAAGGTTGGTCGTTCCGGATTTCTGAGCGACGAGCGGTTCAAAATCACATTCGGGATTTTTTTTGCCCTTTTTGCGCTCTACCTTTACCTCACCTTTATCTCCTATTTTTTTACCTGGAAAACCGACCAGAGCTTTGAATGGTCAAAGGTTTTTTCGGGACCCGAATACACGGTTGACAACTGGGGAGGGAAGTTCGGAGCCTTCCTGGCGAACAAATTCATCAATCACTGGTTCGGACTGGCTTCCTTCCTGCTGCCGCTGATCCTTCTGGTAGGGGGACTACGTATGATCAATATCAGGACCTTCCGCATGGGGAAAACGATCCGCAACTGCCTGCTCGGCACCATCCTGCTTTCCGTGGTGCTTTCGTTCCTCTTCGGCGACGCAGGCGGATTCCTGGGAAGCGGTCCCGGCGGAAGCCACGGTTACTTCCTCAGCGAATGGATCAACTCGGTCCTGGGCAAAACGGGCACCGTATTCCTTCTGGCCGTGCTGATCATCGCATACCTGCTTTTCTCATTTGATTCCGCAATGGACCGGATGTTACGGCTGTTAAGGTCCCCCTTCATATCCCGCACCAGTGCAGGATTGAGCACAGCCGGGGACGGCACCGGCGAAGCAGAAACGGATGGTGAAGAAACCGTTGCGGACGACAGGGGGACCGATACGGAGGAGGAAGGAACAGGTGAAGCAGGTACGGATACGGACAGGGAAACGGATAAGGATGAAAGCAGCCGGTTTACAACGAGGGAAGCCGGGACCGGGGAGCCGGCCGTTGCCGCCGTCCAGGCTGGAAGCGCCCCGGGAGAGTTCCGGGATGCAGACGGGATCGAAATGACCGTAGAAAAGGCGGCCAGCGGGGAAATGGTCAACGGGGACACGGACGCAGTGCTGGAGAACTATGACCCGACACTGGACCTTTCGAATTATAAGCTGCCTTCCATTGAACTGCTGGATAAGCACGAATCCGCCGATACCCTGGTCAGCGAGGAGGAACTGATCAGCAACAAGAACCGGATCGTCGAAACCCTCGGCAATTACAAGATCCAGATCGACAAGATCAAGGCAACCATCGGTCCCACTGTGACCCTTTACGAGATCGTGCCTGCTCCGGGTGTGCGGATCTCCAAGATCAAGAACCTTGAAGACGATATCGCCCTTAGCCTGTCCGCTTTAGGGATCCGCATCATTGCACCCATACCGGGCCGGGGGACCATCGGCATCGAGGTCCCCAACCGCCAGCCGGAGATCGTTTCCATGCGTTCGATCATCTCTTCCAGGAAGTTCCAGGAATCCAGGTTTGAACTGCCCGTCGGCCTGGGCAAGACCATTTCCAACGAAACTTACGTGGTGGACCTGACAAAAATGCCTCACCTGCTTATGGCCGGGGCAACGGGACAGGGGAAGAGCGTGGGACTGAACGCCATCATCGCTTCCCTGCTCTACCGGAAACATCCCGCCCAGCTCAAATTTGTCATGATCGACCCTAAAAAGGTTGAACTTACCATGTACAACCACATCGAAAAGCATTTTCTCGCCAAACTGCCCGATATCGAGGAACCCATCGTTACCAACACCCGGGATGTCATCCGGACACTGAACTCGCTTACGATCGAGATGGACAGCCGATACAACCTGCTCAAATCGGCCAAGGTCAGGAACATCAAGGAATACAACGAGAAATTTGTCGCCCGCAAGCTTAATCCCAGGGAAGGGCACCGCTACCTCCCCTACATCGTCATGATCGTCGACGAGTTTGCGGACCTGATCATGACCGCCGGAAGGGAGATCGAAACGCCTCTGGCCAGGCTCGCACAGCTTGCCAGAGCCATAGGCATCCACCTGGTGATCGCCACACAGCGCCCGAGCACCAACATCATCACGGGTTCCATCAAGGCCAATTTCCCGGTCCGGATCGCCTTCCGCGTGACCAGCATGGTGGACTCAAGGACCATTCTAGATACCCCCGGGGCCAACCAGCTGGTAGGCAGGGGAGACATGCTGATCCTGCTGGGCTCGGATACAACCCGTCTGCAGTGCGCCTTCATCGATGCCCACGAGATCGAGGGGATCACGAACCACATCGCATCCCAGCAATCCTACCCGAGCGCACACCTGCTTCCCGAGTACGTTGATGAGAGCGCAGGTGAGATCGAAAATTTCGATCCCAACGAACGGGACGATCTTTTCGAAAAGGCAGCCCGGCTGGTCGTGGAATACCAGCAGGGATCGACCTCGCTCATCCAGCGGAAATTCTCGATCGGCTATAACCGGGCAGGGAGGATCATCGACCAGCTTGAATCCGCCGGGATCGTCGGACCCTATGAAGGCAGCAAGGCACGCCAGGTCATGTTCAAGGACCTTATAGGTCTGGAACAGTTTTTGGAGGATAATGTCCAGAATAACCTGAGGGACTTCTGAACCATGCCGAGACATGCCACCATATTGCTGCTGATCCTTGCCTTCGGGCCGCTGCATGCCCAGAAGGACCCGGAAGCAAAAAAAATACTGGACAGGGTATCCGCACAATCCCAGGCCGACTTCCCGATCCGGGTCTCCTTTGAATACATCTTCGAGGACCTGATGGAAAAACAGACCACTACCCAGGAGGGAACGCTCATCCTGGATAAAAAAAAATTCAGGCTGACCGTGGGTGAATCCGAGGTTTACTGTGACGGGACCACCGTCTGGAACCACCTGGCTTCAGCCAACGAGGTTTACATCAGCGATGCAGAACAGGAAGACGAGTCCGACGAGTTTTTCATCTCCAATCCCACCGACCTGTTCACCTTTTACCAGGAGGGATTCAAATACCGGCTTACAGGGGAGATCGAGTATATGGGAAAGACCTATTTCGAGATCGACATTTTCCCGGAGGACCTCGACAAAAACTACCATACCGTTAAGCTCCTGATAAACAAAAAGGACTACCGCATCTATTCAGCCGAGGCATTCGGGAAGCAGGGCGCCAACCACACCGTCATCCTCACGGACTACCAGCGCAAAGCAGCCACGGACGACAAGACTTTCGTATTCAACCCGGCTGATTATCCCGGAGTCGAGATCGTGGATACCAGGTTCTGAACCATTCCCCGGTCCTACTGCGGGTACTCGATCCGCACGTGGTAAATATTCAGAAGTTTCTTCAGGAAAATCTGTTTGATGCGGTGGATATCGCGGAAGGTAATCTCCGAATTGTCAAATTGGGCCTCTTCAATCTGGTAGTTGATGATCTGTTCGACCAGGTTTTTCAGCGTCTCTTCGTTCCTCACCTTCAGGCTCCTGGAAGATGCCTCCACCGAGTCGGCCATCATCAGGACGGCGGTTTCCCGCGAAAACGGTTTGGGTCCCCCGTACTTGAATTTCGCCATATGGGACTCGTCTGCCGGGTACTTCTTAAGGGAGGATTTGTAGAAGTACTGCACCAGGGTGGTCCCGTGATGCGTGGTGATGAAATCGATGATGGCCTCAGGCAGCCGGTGCCTCCTTCCGATCTCGACCCCCCTGGATACATGGTCTATGATGATCCTGGCACTTTCCTCAAATTCCAGTTTATCGTGGGGATTGGTATCCGTCACCTGGTTCTCGATAAAGTACCCGGGATTGATCATTTTGCCGATGTCATGGTAAAGCGCCCCCGTCCGGATCAGAAGCACATTGCCGCCGATCTGGTAGATGGCCTCCTCGGCAAGGTTGGCCACCTGCAGGCTGTGCTGGAATGTGCCGGGAGCCTTCTCTGCCAGCTCGCGAAGCAGGGGCTGGTTGGTATCTGAAAGTTCGATCAGGGTGGAATCGGACAGGAATTTGAAACTCTTTTCGAATATGAAGATCAGAGGGTAACTTGTCAGGATCAGGAGGCCGTTGCCTGCAAACCAGAGGAATGTCTTGAAATGAATGGAGCTCAGGTTCCCTTCCTGGATTATGGAAAAGGCAAAATAAACCAGGGAATAGGAAGCTATGATCAGAACGGCTGTCAAAAAGAGGATGCCCCTGCGGTAAGAATTGGTCAGGCTGAATATAGCCACCAGTCCCGCTATAAGGTTCAGGAAAATGAATTCAAAGCTGTTCGGCGCCCAGAATCCTACGATCAGCACCACGACGACGTGAATGAAGAAGGCCAGGCGGGAATCAAAAAAGGTCCGGATCATAATGGGAACCAGGGCAAAGGGAAGGAAATACAGGCTCAGCACATCGTAACGGATGGTAAAACTGGAGACTGCGACCAGGATCAGGATCAGCAGCAGGATAAATGAGGTTTCCCGGGTTGAACGGAGGATTTTCCTTTTAAAATTATACAGGAACAGATAAAGCAGGATCATCAGGATGGTCACCAGGATGATCTTCCCCAGGAAAATATAATTGAAATGTCCCTGGAGTCCCAGGTTTTTCTCATATTCCTTGCGCAATGAATCCAGCACCCTGTATTTTTCAGCGGTCACCAGTTCCCCCCGGGAGATGATGCGCTGGCCGGATTGCACCATCCCCTTGGTCAGGGAGATCTGGCTGATCAGCTCTTCCTTGACCCGGCCTGATGTTGCTGCGTCGTAATAGAGGTTGGGAACCAGGAATTCGTTGATGTTGAGGGACCTGAAGAATTCAATGTCCGATTCATTGTGGAGGCTGTCCGCGTATGTTTGCAGCTGCCCGATGACATATTCGTAGGCTTTTTTCTGGGTGAACACTTCCTTGTAGTCCCTCTCCTCGGCCACCTGGTTCCTGACGATCACGATGGTCGCATCCTCGTTGTTGACCCGATCGAGCACGTCCTCATTGCTGATGATTCCCTTCGAATAAACGAAGCGGATGATATCCGCTGCCATCCTGTGATAGTTTGACCTCATTTCATCGGTGAACCTGGTACGGTTCTGTCCCCCTGTATTTCTCCCGGCCGTGGTATACTCCTGCCAGCTCAATTCAAAAGCCGCATCCAGCCGTGTGAGCTGCTGGGCAGCAACTTCCGGGTCCATCAGGAAATAGGGCTTGAACTCCCGCAGAATGCTGTCCCGCGCGGCAGCGATCTCATCATCGTATTTGTATATGGGGAAGTCGAAGGGCGCAATGAGCTCATCGTGCATCCAGGGAGCCCCTTTCTGGAATTCGAAGCGAAACCTCCCCTCCCCCGGGAAGAGCAGCAGGATTATGAGCGTGGTCAGGGTAAAAAGGGAAACAATGATAATCTCCCTGAGGTTTCTTCCCAGGAACGATATAAGTCTGTTCATCAGCATGAAAATTTTGACAAAAATAGTAAATCGGGTGAATTGGTACTTATCCAATAAGCCCTATCTTTAGGATTTGATTGTAACTGGAATGAATCACGGAATCGTAAGGACGCCCTGTATCGCCGTCAGGAAAGAGGCTTCCGAACAAAGCGAGATGACATCGCAGCTTCTCTTCGGTGAGATCTTCGGGATACTGGAGGAATCACCCCGCTGGCTGCTCGTACGCAACGAATATGATGCGTATGAGGGCTGGATAAGCCGCACGGGGGCCGGGATGCTCGGGGAAGATGACCTGGACCGCTACAGGAGTTATTCGACCTGCATACAGCCACAGGCCTTTCTCAGCCTGCAGCGTTCCTCGGGAGAGGAACGGATGCTCGTGCCTGCCGGATCCGTACTCTACTTCGAGAAGGAACACCCGATCAGGGTCCACTGTGTCGAAGCCTACCGGATGGAGAAGCCCTGCCAGGAACTGGCCGGCGATATGGAACAGAAGATATTGAAAACGGGCCGGCAATTCCTCAATATACCCTATCTCTGGGGCGGGAAAAGCACCTTCGGTACGGATTGTTCGGGACTGGTCCAGTCCATTATGAAGATCGTCGGGATCCCGCTCGGCCGGGATACTTCGGAGCAGGTGACGCAGGGACTGGCGCTGAACATGCTGCCCGAGGCCCGGACCGGCGACCTGGTGTTTTTCGATAACGAGGAGGGGGAGATCGTGCATGTGGGACTCCTGATGGACCAGGGACTGGTGCTCCATGCATCCGGACAGGTCAGGATCGACCCCATCGACCACCAGGGGATCTATTCGCGGGAACTGAAACGATACACGCATAAACTCAGGATAATTAAAAGAATCATTCAAAACACATCATCATGATCGTAGTAAACACTGAAGAAGTCCCCGGGAAAAAGATCTCCCAGACCCTCGGGATTGCAAGGGGAAGCACGGTAAGGGCGCGGAACCTGGGCAGGGATATTTTCGCGGGACTCAAAAACCTTGTGGGAGGTGAGATCTCCGAGTATACAAAACTGCTGGCGGATGCGCGCGAAGAAGCCATGAACCGGATGATCCTGGATGCCAACCGCATGGGCGCCGATGCCGTTGTGAACGTGCGCCTCACAACCTCTGCAGTCATGCAGGGCTGCGCCGAAATACTCGCATACGGTACCGCCGTTAAGTTTTAGGAAGCTGGACTCTCAATTCTCCATTTTTTCTATCTTTGCACGATGGAAAAATATAACCTGAACCACCTGAGGGAACTGGAATCGGAATCCATCTATGTGATCCGGGAAGTGGCGGCACAGTTTGAAAAACCGGTACTGCTTTTCTCGGGTGGGAAGGATTCCATCGTTATGTTCTACCTGGCCAGGAAAGCCTTCTGGCCCGCGAAAGTCCCCTTCCCCCTGATGCACATCGACACGGGACATAATTTCCACGAAACCCTGGAATTCCGTGATAAGCTCATGGAAAAGACCGGGGCCAGGTGCATTGTCCGTCTGGTACAGGACAGCATCGACCAGGGAAGGGTGGTCGAGGAAACGGGCATCAATGCCAGCCGCAATGTGCTGCAAACCGTCACCCTGCTGGATGCCATCGAAGAGATGAAATTCGACGCCGCCCTGGGCGGAGGAAGAAGGGATGAGGAAAAAGCCAGGGCCAAGGAACGCTTTTTCAGCCACAGGGATGAGTTCGGACAGTGGGATCCCAAGAACCAGCGGCCGGAACTCTGGAATCTTTTCAACGGGAAGAAAAAAATGGGTGAGCACTTCCGGGTCTTCCCCCTCAGCAACTGGACGGAAATGGACGTCTGGCAGTACATCTACATGGAAGATGTGGAGATCCCCAGCCTTTACTTCACCCATAAGCGCAGGGTCTTCTTCCGCGACGGGGTATGGCTGGCCGATGCCCCCTTCATGATCAAAAAGGACACGGAGAAAGTGGTTGAAAAAGACGTACGCTGCCGTACCATTGGCGACATCACCTGTACAGGGGTGACCCTTTCCAAAGCAAATACCCTTGAAGACATCATACAGGAAACCGCGGCCACCCGGGTGACGGAGCGAGGCGGACGCTACGACGACAAACGCTCGGAGGCAGCCATGGAGGACAGAAAAAAGGAGGGCTATTTTTAATGACAGCAACCAAGGATTTTCAGAGGGGTTACCTGAACATGGAACTGCTGCGCTTCACGACCGCCGGAAGCGTGGACGACGGTAAAAGCACGTTGATCGGCCGGCTCCTGTACGACAGCAAGGCCATCTTCGAGGACCAGATGGAGGCCATCGAACGGGCCAGTGAAATGAAAGGCGACGAGCATGTGAACCTGGCCCTGCTGACCGACGGATTGCGTGCGGAACGGGAACAGGGGATCACCATCGACGTGGCGTACCGTTATTTTGCCACACCGAAACGAAAATTCATCATTGCCGATACCCCCGGGCATGTCCAGTATACCCGGAATATGGTAACCGGGGCCTCCACGGCCAACGTGGCCATCATCCTGGTCGATGCGCGCAACGGGGTGCTCGAACAGACCATCCGGCACG